>JAESGO010000011.1_pt1 | contig 323075 bp, 291 predicted proteins | sample 9269701 | NCBI WGS metagenome assembly JAESGO01 (sample SAMN15720690, study PRJNA650881) | algae metagenome | isolation source: Hormoscilla sp. CMT-3BRIN-NPC48 and co-occurring heterotrophs from... | place: USA: Clark Mountains Wilderness, California | collected 2010-04-18
ACACAGCCCCTGATCGCACACGCGACAGGGGCTTTTTGCTGTTCAGCCCACAGAGCGAAGGTTCAAATCCTGTCCCCGCAACCAAACACACAGCCCCTGACGGCACCCGCCGCAGGGGCTTTTTGCTGTTCAGCCCACAGAGCGAAGGTTCAAATCCTGTCCCCGCAACCAAACACACAGCCCCTGACGGCACCCGCCGCAGGGGCTTTTTGCTTGTCTGGACCCCTGTTCCAAGGAGCACAGGACCAGAATGCGCGCGAGAACGCCGTCAAAGGCGCGCGACCACACCGCCCTCCTCGCACGGCGTGAGGCGGAAGACCACAGCGCGAGGACACAGGCGAGATCGCCATCAAGGACAGCCTCAAACACCGTCCGCCGTCCGGAGACACCCACACGCTCCGGCAAAAGCCGCAAGCGCCCGCCGCCGTCCGGAACTCCTGGGACACCCGAAAGGCACACAGACGCACCCGCTCGAGCCGAACAACCAACAGATCGGCAGGGGCACCGCCAGCGACGCCCTTCACGCGCCGCGTCGTATCGGGGAACAAACGACCATTCGTCGTCGCCTACCACCTGGTCTCACGGACCGATCACGCTCGGATCGCGGCTCAACATCCATACGGGGTCGCTCGCATCCTGATCGGGAGCCGAACCATGCCAATCAGATCCGCCGCCATACCCTTCGCCTGCAACCGATGCGACGTCGCCGTCTACACGGTCAACGGGCGGCCCGACCGATACGCCATCGTCCGATGCGGAACCTGCGACGCGCCTCTCGTGACCTGGACAGCCTTTCTGGCTGGTCTGCAGGCTTCGCTGGAACGTCTATCGGATCGGCCAATGGCAGATCTACGGCGCGCCGCGGCCCTTCCAGGAGCTGAAATCCCATCCGGTTCAGGTTTCACGCCTTCTGCATAGCTGCGGCTCGTTCAATCGCGGCGGCGACCGCATCCGGCGCGAGATGGTGCACCATGTGACCGAGCCCGGGCAGCATGACGAGCTCACTGTGAGGCAGCTCGCGATGCAGACGCTCGGATTGGCGTCCCACGTCTGCAATCTGGTCGTCGGCCCCTGTTATGATCGTCACCGGCATGCGCAACTGCCGGTAATGGTGCTGCAGCTCAGCGGCCGTCGGGGTCATGAGGGCAGCGTCTTCCGCCGCCGCTCGAAGCTGCGAGGGCCTGAGCATCATCTCCTTTGGGAAGAGCCGGTCGAACCGTGGTGTCACGTCGGCCGGCGCGAACATCTGCTTCACCAGCGCAGGGAGGATGGCTCGTGCAACCGGAGGCGAAATCGTGTAGCGCATGGCATCACCGATCACCGGGATCGCGGGCGGCGAGAACAGAATCGTGTCGGCCCGCAGGGTCGGGAAATAGTAGCCGGAGGCGAGCACGAGGCTTCGGACCAGTGCTGGGTTCTCCAGCGCAAGAGCCACGGCGACGAGCGTGCCCCAGGAATGCGCCATGATCGTGGCCCCGGTGACGCCCAGCTGCTCAAGCGCCCGTTGAAACAGCTTCGCGTGGGCGCGGGGTGTCCAAAGGGCCCGAGGCCGGCTGCTGTAGCCATAGCCCGGGCGGTCGAAGACTATGACCCTGTGGCGAGCGGAAAGCCGCTCCACGAGACCGCTGACGGTGAAATCCTGGATCATCGTGCCGTTGCCGTGGATCAGCACGATGGGGTCCCCTGCCCCGCGTTCGATGTAATGCAGCCGTACGCTGCCGACCGTCATGAACCGCCCGATCGGCGGGGTCTCACGTTCCGCTTGGCCGGCTCGCTGGCGATTGTAGAGGATAGCTGCGCCGACGGCTGCGGCGGTTCCGGCGAAAGCTGGCGCCAGCCAACCCCAGCGACCTAGCTTCGACCGGCCGCGAGCTGAGGAGCCGGAAGGGTGGCGCCGGGACGGCCCGCGTCTCGTCAGGTCGGCTCTCGTCTCCAGGCGGGGCATGCGCTCTCTCCATATGGGCTGGACAGGGGAAACGCAGGAAAGCCGGCGCAGTTGCTGCAATGCACCCTTATGGCTCAGCAGGAATCCACATCGTGTTCAGCCAATATCGGTCGAAGGATGGACGGCTTCAGAGTTCCTTGCGGCCGGACTGCCCGTACCGTGCGCTTCTTACAGCGCCGTCCGGCCGGGGATTGCCGCGACAACCTTTGCTGCGCCAGTCCCCGGCCGGCCGGTTTCCAGCAATGGACGCGCCAAGGCGTGCGGCATGCCGGCGCGGAGCCCTCGCCTAGGCAGTTGCAGAGCGATAACTCAAGTCCATGGACCGCCCCACTCCCAATCCTCTCACTGCGCCCGACCAGGAAAGCGTGTGGGCCTATCCGCGGCCGCCGCGGCTTGAGCCCGTGTTGAAGCGTCTCCAAGTCGTGTTCGACGGCCGTGTGATCGCGGACACGCTTTCAGGCTATCGTGTGCTCGAGACAAGCCACCCGCCTACTTACTACCTGCCGCCTTCCGACATTAGCACCGGCGTTCTGGTGCCGGCTCCGGGCACAAGCCACTGCGAGTGGAAGGGACGGGCATCCTATTTCACGGTGATCGGCCCGACTCGGCGGGCCGAGCGCGCGGCGTGGGCCTATGCCCAACCGACGCCGCCGTTCCAGGCCATCGCCGGCTACATGGCTTTCTATGCCGCTTTGATGGACGCGTGCTTTGTAGGCGAAGAAAAAGCCACGCCTCAACCAGGCGGGTTCTACGGCGGCTGGGTTACGAACACCGTGGTCGGCCCTTTCAAAGGTGAACCGGGCAGCCAAGGATGGTGAGCTTCCTCCCCAGACGCGCGGTGGCCCGCACGAGCACGTCGAGCGGCGCCGCAGCCGAGTTGCCGGTCTGCGGCCGGACTCGAGGTTGGGAGCGGCAAACGCGCTGCGCACGACTTTCTTGGCCGTGGCACTCGGCCCGCCATGTGAGCCGAGGCATGGGTCTGGGTCACGGCACTGCGCCCGGCAAGGAACCGGTCGGCGGGTTCGCAGAGCGGCGTCTGCAGCGGACGCTGGTTCATTTCAGCTCCGAAGACCACGGCTGCCTCGGGTCTGTCGTGGCTGCCGAATACAGCGGCCATGCTATGGCCGGACGGATGTCGCTCAATGCGTAAGCCCCCACCACCCGTACTCACGGTCTACTATGACGGGGCGTGTCCATTGTGCAGCGCTGAGATCGACCACTACAAGCGCTGCGAGGGCGCAGAGCGCCTGTCCTTCGTCGATGTTTCGGTTGAGAATCCCGGCGACGGCTTAGACCAAGCCGAGGCGCGAGCCCGCTTTCATGTTCGCGGGCCGGACGGTACGCTTGCATCCGGTGCTGCTGCCTTTGCTCGCCTGTGGCACGCCCTGCCCCGCTGGCGCTGGCTAGGACGCCTTGTCGCCGCACCGCTGGCGGCCTCTTTGGCAGAGGCCGTTTACAAAGCCTCTCTCCCCTTGCGCCCACATCTTGCCCGGCTTCTTCGCCGCCACCTCGAATGAGGCGGGCTGTCAGAGCCGATATGGTGTGTTCCGATCTTCGTTCTGATCGGCAGAACAAACCGCGCGTCGTGCCGCGCGAAGGCCGATGCACCTCACCAGATCTAACCGCGCCTGAGCGACATTTCGAAAGATTTCCATCCTTGCAAGCGCGACAAGACACAGCGGAACTAAGCGTATTCTCATGTATTTCGGTTTATTCTGCTTTCCACCGAATGCCTCTTTTTCTCCGTCAATCCGATCATGTTATTCTAATTTTATTCGTGGTTTTTGATTTTTTCTCTCTTATCTCTGCATTCCTGGAACAATAATCTCGACCTGACGTTCACTCTGCAGAGACGCAGTCCGCGTCCTTGGAGGATGTCATGGACAAAGATCGGGTGAACGGTTCTGCCAGCAATTTGGGCGGTAAGGCCAAAGAAGCTGCGGGCAGCCTGACCGGCGACTCCAAGCTCAAGAACGAGGGCAAGATGGATCAGGCCAAGGGCAAGATCCAGAACGCTTTCGGCGGCATCAAGGACGCTCTCAAGGGCAAGTCCTGACGCTTAACGCGCCCGCCAACCGGCGGCGCAAAGACGCTCTGCACATCTAAGGAATCATCATCTTGAAACATATCCATATTGCCGCCGCCGCACTTGCTTTCGTTGCGCTTCCGCTCGCCGCTCACGCTCAGTCGTCTGGTGGCGTTGCCGCTGGTGCGACGACCGGCGCGGTGGGCGGTGCCATCGTCGGCGGTCCGGTCGGAGCGGTGGTGGGTGGCGCGGTCGGCGCGATCGTCGGCAGCGGACTGAGCGCCGAGCAGCAGCCCCGTGTCCAGCAATACGTGGTTCAGCAGCGTCACCCGTCCTATCGCTATCAGGATGAGGTCCGGGTCGGTGCCGTTCTGCCGTCCAGTGGCGTGCAGTACTACGAATTCCCCGCCGATTACGGCGTGACGCAGTACCGCTACACCTATGTGAACGACCGGGCCGTCCTGGTTGATCCGCGCACGCGCCAGATCATCCAAGTCATCGAGTAACCGCGTAAAAGGGGCGGCACCTTCGTGCCGCCTCCCGACCCCCGTCGAGGAGCGACCTTCTCGACCGGCATCTGCACCTCACAGATCGGACCAACATGAAACCCGCAAGCCTCCTCGTGGGGGCCATGCTTCTCAGCGCCTGCGGCATCACCAGCGCCGCCGCCGACTGCCAAATCGCCGATGCGAAGCTTGAAGAAGCCATCCAGCGGAATCCGAACCTGCGAGGCCCTGCCAACCGCCAGTCGGTTCGGGACTTACGAAGCCTACGGGATGCCGCCTTCACCTTGTGGTCCTATGGTCGGCACGAGGATTGCGAGCGCCTGTTGGCCAACATTCGCGAACTCGTCGCGGCGCCTTCGATGCAGGCCCTCGGGGGGAACGACGAGGACGAGGCGGACAAGCAGGTCGCCGCGCGCGATCCCAAGGTTCAGCGCGACACAGCCATCGGTCGTCGGGACGCCAAGGACGCCAAGCCGCTCGTGGGCATCGATGGGCTGGCTCCGGGTCTTCGGGCCGACGAAATCATCGGCGCCGAGGTGCGAAGCTCGGACGACAAGATCGTCGGCGAGGTGCGGAACATCGTGTTCGGAACGCGCGACAGGCGCGACTACGTGATCGTCGCGACAGGCGGGTTCTTCACACCGGGAAAGGACAGTATCGTCGTCCCTCTCCACTCCCTCAAAGTTTCGCAGGAGCGCGACAGCTTCTTCCTCCCCATTCTCCTAACGGAGGTACGGGCGATGCCGCTGATGCCGGACCAGGACTACAATTGGCTGTCCGACAATGACTGGCGAACCCGCAACGACGCGCGCTTCGTGCGTCCATAGCGATATCGGACGGGGACACGAGGCCCGGCGCGCTGAACCTGCAAGCAGCTTCTGCTCAGAAGGCCGAATGCATGCTGGCGCCGTCTCCCGGATCGCGACAGCGGTCCCCGGCCGTCCATCTCACGGATCCTACGGCGACCGCGCCGTGTTAGCCTTCGTCTTTCCTCTCGCCGCGTGCTAGTTTGAACCAGTCGGCCGGCTACGTCCCGGCTTGCCTCTCGGCGCTTCGATGGTCGTCCCGCCCGGACACGTCTCCTTGGCGCGAAAGCAACCCGCTGATGCCGGGAAATCCCCTCCCATCCGTCGCACTCCTGATCGTCGAGGACGACATGATCACGGCGATGACGCTCGAGGATGAACTCAGCGACGCCGGGTACCGTGTCGCGGCTTCGTTCGTGTCGTGCTCGGCGGCTTTGACATGGCTTAAGTCCGAAAAACCGGATGCGGCCGTTCTGGACATCAGGCTCTCGGATGGACTGTGCACGGAACTCGCAATTGAGCTGAACAGGCGCAGTGTGCCCTTCGTGATATACACGGGTAACGTGAAGGCTCTGAACAAGATCGCGGCCCTCGATGTGGCAACTTGGGTCCAGAAGCCGTCCCCAATCAGCGCAATTAGGCTGGCCCTCGAGGATCTTTTGGACCCGGTGCTACTCGCTTGATCCCAGGTGACCTTTGTGGGGAAGCCCTGGCGGAGCACAACGCGCTTCATCGCCACCTGCGGCAGAGCCGCTGAGGCGACGATCCATGGCATGTCCCATGCATTCGACGGCGCGGGCGGGTTCTACAATCCTGCATGCTCCCGCATGCTCGACACAGGAGCCAAGGGCGGCAGCGGACAAACCGTCCCTCGATTCCGTAAGCCCAGGGGCTCGGCATAAGGGCCGAGCCCCTGGGCAATTCTTCAGCTTGCGGGCATCAGGACGGTGTCGACGACGTGGATGACACCGTTCGATTGGTTCACATCCGCGATCGTCACCATCGACTTGCCGCCCTTGGCGTCACTGACCGACAGTTTGCCACCACCGGCGTCCATGACGGTCAGCTGACCACCAGCGACGGTCTTCAGCATGGCCTTGCCGCCGCCGTTCTTCACCTGCTGGGCAAGATCGGCTCCGGAGAGACTGCCAGGCACAACGTGATAGGTCAGAATGCCACTCAGGCTGGTCTTGTTTTCTGGCTTGACCAGCGTCTCGACGGTGCCTTTGGGGAGCTTCTCGAAGGCGGCATTCGTCGGTGCGAACACTGTGAACGGACCCTTGCCGGAAAGAGTCTCGGCCAGGCCCGCCGCCTTCACGGCCGTCACGAGAGTGGTGTGATCCTTCGAGTTCGCCGCATTCTCGACGATCGTCTTCGACGATGACATTGCGGCGCCGCCGACCGTGACCGTCTTGTCTTGAGCGTGGCTAACGCTGCCGGAGGTCACAAGAGCTCCTCCAGCGAAGACAGCAGTCGCCACAAGAAGTGCGTAACGCGATTGATTATTGAAGGACATGGAAAATCTCCTGATCAGGTCGAATCCTGCGCACCAAAGCGGCATCGCCGGTCGTTTCTACGTCTTGCACATACGAAGCAAGAACAACGAGGCAGCCGGCCCGGATTACAGCAATTCCAATCTGGCGCTGCGATTCAGGCAATCAACTCGCATGACCTCATATGGGGCTGTACGAGGCGATTACATCAAGAGAAACCATCTTTATTTCGCGCCTATGCTCTGGCGTTTGCATCTAACATAAACGCAATGCTCAGAAATATTGGGAAGCGTCACGATCTATGCTTGACCCCAACACGTTTCGGTTCCGCTCAAGCAAGCGTCCCCAGTGACGCACGTCTGCCACCGGTCCTTCGTTTTCGGCCCACGCGATAGCTTCCGGTGCTCAGATGAACAAAGGCTGCAGCACTCGTTCGGGCACCCGTCAGAGGGATTGGCCCATCTTTAACCCCAATGGATGATCCAGGACGGGTCGTCCGAGGTGGAGGACGAGATGCGCAGAGGTTTGAAGAGCGTGGCGCTTGCCGGTCTTGCGGCTTTAGGGCTCGGGTCGGCTGCTCAGGCGAGTGAGCTCAGCATCACCATTAGCGGTGGAGGGTTCGGCGTGCATCGGCCCGTCGCAGACTACGATAGCGACGAGCGCTTCGGTGGCCGCCGGCATCGGGAGCACGATCGGTTTGAGCACCGGGAGCCGGACCGATTCTATGGGCGCCCCGTTCCGGAATGGCGAGACAGGCCGTCGCGCTGGGATCGGCCCCATGGGGTTAGGGTCGTGCAGCGGCATGGCTGGGCCGAGGATTGCCGGATCGTCGTCCGCGACCGGTTCAACCGCTGGGGCGAGCGTGTCCAGATCCGCAAGCAGATCTGCCGCTAAATCCACTCCGCTTGCGGATCCGAGTTGAGCTGCGGTCGCGCCGGCCGGGAACCTCCGACGCGACCAATCCCACGGCCGTGCACGACACGGAGCTAAGGGCGCCGGGTTCGCATTGCGCATTCCCGGCGCCAAGCATGTGCCGCCCTCAGCTTTCGCCCGCACTGGCCCGTGCGTGACGGGAGACCACCGCATCCTCCCCGAGCAGGCCGCGAGGCCGCACGAGCAGAATGCCGACGAGCAAGGATCCGATCAGCACGATCTGCAAGGTCGCGGCGCGAGCCTGGTACTCGCTCGGAATGATCTCCCGCAGCACTCCGCCGGACAGGGTCCACAGGGCCCAGACCACGAACGCCCCGATGATCGCGCCGCGGTTATTGCCCGAGCCACCCACGATCAACATCGTCCAGAGCTGGAAGGTCAGGATCGGCAGGAAATCCTCCGGCGCGATGTAACCGACGAAATGCGCGTAGAGCGCCCCGCCCAGCCCCATGAGCATGCATCCGATCACGAAGGCCTCGAGGCGAAAACGGAACGCCTTCTTGCCGAGGGAGGCCGCCGCGGTCTCGTCCTCGCGGATGGCGCGCAGCACCCGCCCCCATGGACTGCGCACGAGGCGCTCGATCGCCAGATAGGCCAGCCCGAGAATGAGGGCGACGATCGCGAGATAGACCGCGTTCCAGGCAAGGTTGCCATTGACGAGACCTACGAGCGGTTTTGGAATGAACTGCAGCCCGAACGGCCCGCCCGTGAGCGTCTTCGCATTGAGCGCCACGAGCTGAATCGTCACGGCGATACCGAAGGTTGTGATGGCAAGGTAATCGTGCCGAAGGCGGAGCGCCGCAATCCCCACCACGAGGGCAGCAAGCCCCGAGGCCAGCATGGCGCCGATCCACCCGACGATGATCGGAAGCCCGAAGCCGCCGACCTGATTGGGATAGTCCGGCGCCGTAAGAATCGCCGAGGTATACGCCCCGATCGCCACGAAACCCGCGACGCCCACGTTGAACAGGCCCGTGAATCCCCATTGGAGATTGAGGCCGAGCACGATGATGGCGAACACCGCGGCGAAGACGAGAAAGAAGGTCCCGTAGGAAAGAAGGCCGACCAGGTCCGGCATCAGGCTTTCTCGCCGAACAGGCCCGTCGGCCGCACTAGGAGAATCGCGATCAGGACCACGAACGCGGTCGCGGCCCGATACTCCGCCCCGACGAGGGGCACGGAAAAGCTCTCGGCCAACCCGACGATGAGTCCGCCCGCCACGGCCCCGTAGACGCTGCCGATCCCGCCGAGAATTGCGGCCGCGAAGAGCGGCAGCAGAAGATCGAGACCGAGCTGAGGGCGCAGCTGCGCGGTCAACCCCGAGAACACGCCGGCGACGGCGGCGAGCACGGCGCCCACGATCCAGGTCGCCCGGATCACCTTGTCGACGTCGATGCCGGTCACGCGGGCGAGTTGCGGATTGACCGACGTGGCCCGCATGGCCTTGCCGAGCGTGGTGCGGGTGAGGAACAGGTGGAGCGCAACGACAGAGACGGCCGTGAGACCGAGCACGAAGAGCTGATCGGCGGTCACGCGCAGCCCACCGAGCACGTCGCGGGGCACAAGCCGGATCGCCACCTGGATCTCGCGGCTGTAGAACTCCGGCACGGCACCGAAGATGAACTGAAGCAGGTTGCGCAGGACGAGCGCGACGCCGAAGCTCGCCATGATCAGCCCGATGGCGTTGCCGCGCCGGCGCAGCCGTCTGAACACCAGCCGGTCGAGCAGGAGCGCCAGAACGACCGTGCCGCCCGCGGCCGCCAGGAGCGATGCCATCAAGGGCCAGCCAAACGACAGGGGGCCGAGCGGCTGCATCGGACCCGTGACGGCGACGATGCCAAGCAGCGCCGTCCAGGCGAGATATGCCCCCCAGGTCAGAAGCTCCCCGTGACCGAAATTGGCAAAGCGCAAGATCGAGTAGACCAGCGTGACGCCGATGGCTCCGAGCGCGATGATGGAGCCTATGACGACGCCGTCGGCGATGAGCTGCAGCATCAGGCCCCTCCCCGCATCCTGCGGACCACCGGTGGCGCCCCCCGCCCTCGTTGAAGCTTGCCAAACCGCATCAGGCGCCTCCCCCATAGTGCCCAAGATAGAGCGCGGCGACCTGTGGGTCTCCGGCGAGGTCGCGGGCGGAGCCTGTGATCCGGTCGCGGCCCTCCACCAGGATCACAGCCCGGTCGGCGATGGCGAGGGCGGCTTTCACGTTCTGCTCTACGAGCACGATGGTGACCCCCGTGGCGCGGATCTCCACAAGCTTGTCGAAAACAATGCCGACGAGTTTCGGCGAGAGGCCGGCGGAGGGCTCGTCCAGCATGAGCACCTTCGGGGCTCCGACGAGAGCGCGCGCGACCGCCAGCATCTGGCGCTGCCCGCCGGAGAGCCGGCCGGCCAGGAGGCGGCGCTGGCGCGCAAGGTCCGGAAACAACGCATAGAGTTCGCCAAGCCGTTGACGTTTGGGGACTTTCAGAACGGAGGCCGCCAGATCGAGATTGTCCTCGATCGAGAGATTCACGAACACGTTCTCGGTCTGCGGCACGAAGCCGAGGCCCTCGTGAACGAGCATATGCGCAGCTCGGCCAGTGATGTCGCGGTCGTGCAGGCTCACGCGGCCGCCCGAGACCGGCACGAGGCCGGCCACGGCCTTGATGAGCGTCGACTTGCCGGCCCCGTTCGGCCCGAGCACGGCCAGGATCTCGTTTGGCTCCACGACGAGCGACGCACCTCGGACGATGGGCAGGCCCGGCTCGTACCCGGCTTCGAGCGCGTCCACATGCAATGCGGTCACGCGGCCGCTCCGCCGAGATAGGCCTCGACCACGCGAGGGTCGCTGCGGACCTCCTGCGCATCGCCGGTCATCAGGAGGCGCCCCTGCGCCATGACCATGATCGGGCGGCAGAGCTTCATCACCAGGTCCATGTTGTGCTCGATGATCAGGAACGTGACGCCCTGCCGGTTTAGGGTCTCGATCCGGTCGACGATGGCTTCGAGCAGGGTCGGATTGACGCCCGCCGCAGGCTCGTCGAGCAGGATGAGGCGAGGTTCGGCGACGAGGATACGGGCGAGCTCTAGGAGCTTTCGCTGCCCGCCCGAGAGCACGCGGGCGGGCTGATCGGCGAGATGCGACAATCCGACGAAATCGATCCAGTGACGCGCCGTCGCGACGAGGCGGCGCTCCTCAGCGGCCACGCGCCCCGGCCGGAGCCAGTTGTGCCAGAACCGCTCGCCGCTCTGGTGCTTCGGCGCGACCATCACGTTTTCGAGCACCGTCATTTCGGGAAACGGCTTCGGGATTTGGAAGGTGCGGGCGAGACCCTTCAAGAAGATCTCATCCGAGCCCAGCCCGTCGATCCGCTCTCCGTCGAGGGCGAGGGACCCGCTCGTGGGGGGAAAGTGGCCGGCGAGGCAGTTGAAGAGCGTGGTCTTGCCGGCTCCGTTGGGCCCGATCAGCCCCGTGATCGTGCCCGCTTCGACGGTGAAGGACACATCGTCCACAGCCCTGTTCCCGCCAAAGCTCTTCGTGATGGATCGGGCTTCGAGGATCGGACGCGCGTCCCGGGATCCGTCGATGCTCGTCGTGACAGTCCTTGCTTCGAGCATGCGGCGGGTGTCTCGGGGTCCAAGTTGCGGCGGCGGGGAGTTTGCGTCATGACAACGGGATCCCGCAACCCGCAACGGACGCTGTCCCGTGTCGGATGATTCCTTCGAGCTCTTCGACCTACGCGTCGACGTGGTGGCCCCGGAGGGCGCGACGCTCTATTGCGGCGCCAAACCCGGAGACTTTTTCGAGCTCAGGGGCGAAATGCTCCATCTGCCGCCAGGCCAGGGCTTCTCGATCTATTCCCTGTCGGCGCTCCTGCCGCTCCTTCCGGCGAAGCAGCGGGCCACGCACCCCAACGACTGGATGTCGACGGATGCGGAGGTCGCCTGCCCGGACCCCAACTGCCCAAGCCGGTTCCGGATCACCCGGATGGCCAAGCGCATCTTCCGCCATGCGGACGTGACCGCCGTGCCGCTGAAGGCCGACGAACCTTGAATAAACGAAGGCCAGCAGGCGGACCGGCCACTCAAGCGACAGCGAAAGCGCCCACATGAACGTTGAAACGATCGAGCTCGCCCCGGGCTACCGCATTTCCCGCGTTCTGCGCGGGGGCTGGCAGCTAGCCGGCGGCCATGGCGTCGTCGATGCAGAGAGGGCTATCGCGGACATGGGCGCCTTCGTGGACGCGGGCGTCACCACCTTCGATTGCGCCGACATCTATACGGGCGTCGAGGAGATGATTGGCAGGTTCCGCTCGCGTCTCGCCGAGACGGGCGGCGGCGAAGCGCTCCGGGCCCTCAAGGTCCACACCAAGTTCGTCCCGGATTGGGACGCCCTGCCCCGGGTCGACCGCGCCTATGTTCGCCAGATCATCGACCGGTCGCTCCAGCGCCTCCGGCTCGACCGGCTCGATCTCGTGCAGTTCCACTGGTGGAACTATGAGGTCGCGGGGGTCGTGGACGCGGCCCTGATCCTCAAGGAACTCAAAGACGAGGGGAAGATCGACCAGATCGGCGGCACCAATTTCGACACGCCACATGTGCGCGCCCTCTTGGATGCGGGCGTGCCGCTCGTCTCCATGCAGGTGCAATACTCGCCGCTCGACACGCGACCGGAGCACGAACTCGTCGCCCTCTGCCAGGAGCGGGGCGTCCAGCTCCTGTGCTACGGCACGGTCGCCGGCGGCTTCCTGTCGGAGCGCTGGCTCGGCGCGCCGGAACCGCAGGAGCCGTACACGAACCGCTCGCTCGTCAAATACAAGCTGATCATCGACGATTTCGGCGGTTGGGAGCTGTTCCAGGAACTGCTGGCCGCCATGAGCGCCATAGGTCGCAAGCACGGCGTGAGCCTGACGGCGGTCGCGACCCGCTGGGTCTTGGACCGTCCCGCGGTCGCGGGCGCCATCATCGGCGCGCGCTATGCCGAGCACTTGCCGGACAACCTCACCGTGTTCCGGTTTACCCTCGACGACGAGGACCGCAGCGCCATCGACGCAGTTCTCGCCAGACGCACGGGCCCCGAGGGCGATACCTACACGCTCGAGCGCGACCGCGAGGGCCGGCACGGCCGCATCATGAACTACAACCTCAACAAGGCCTGACCCTATGCAAGGCTTCGAGCACCCCCTCGCCCGCGCGGCGCTCCAGGAGGTGATCGATCTGCACGCGTTCTTCGAGGCTTGGCTCGGCGGCACGGTGCCGAATACGGAGGCAGCCTTTTCACGTCTGCCGTCGGCCCTCGCGGAAGGGTTCAGCATGGTGACGCCGGACGGTGCCCGGCTCTCGCGGGCGGCGGTGGCGGGATGGCTGCGGCAGGCGCACGCGGCCAAGGCTCAGCCCGGTCCGTTCCGGATCCGCGTCACTGGCCCGGAATGCCTCCTCACGCGGCCGCCCCTTGTGGCCGTCGGCTATGTGGAGGAGCAATCCTCCGGCGGAACCCGGCGGGCGCGGCGGTCGACTGCGCTCCTCGAGGCTGAGCCCGATGCGCCGGGCGGCGTCCGATGGCTCCTCCTTCAGGAGACCTGGGTCGCGCCTCCCCCCTGAAGGCCCGCTTGCAAAACCCGACTGCAGGCTCAACACTCGGCGCCGACCGGCAATGGGCAAGGGCCATGGAGAGCCCGTTCCCTCCGCCGCACCAGACCAGGGGAGTGTCACCGTGCGCCTTGCATCGTTCCTTTCAGCCCTCGCCGTGGCGACGGCTCTCAGTCCATTGCCGGCGCTCGCGCAGCAGCCCTGCACCCATACGGTGGGCGTCGTCGTCGAGCTCACCGGCCCCGCCGGGCGCTTCGGGCAGGCGGCCGCGAAATCCATCGAGCTCGCCTTCAAGGAGATCAACGATGCGGGAGGCGCCGCGGGCTGCCAGCTCGCCGTCGACCTCCGGGATTCGCAAAGCCAAGGTTCGGTGGCCGTCGACCAGGCCCGTCAGCTCGTGGACCTCAAGCGTGTGCCCGCCATTATCGGGGGCATCATCTCGTCAGTCTCCCTGCCCGTGCTGACCTCGGTCACCGCACCCGCGAACGTTGTCCAGATCTCGCCCGCCTCATCCTCGCCGACGCTGACGCGCATCGCGCTCGAGGGTAAGGCGAACGGTATCTTCTTCCGCACCATCACGTCGGACGCGCTGCAGGGCACGGCCGCCGCGAAATACGCCCTCGATCAGGGCCTCAAGAAGGTCGCGATCATTCACGTCAATAACGATTTCGGCGTGAACATGGTGGCGGAGTTCAAGAAGGCCTACGAGGCGCTGGGGGGCCAGATCACCACCACGACCCCCTACAACCAGGGCCAGGCCTCCTACGCGCCGGAGGTGACCCGAGCGCTTGAGGGCGAGCCGCCGGCTCTGTACCTCGTCGCCTATCCAGGGGATGGCACCTCCATCGCCCGCACCTGGATCTCGCAGGGCGGCGCCGCGAAGTTCCTGTTGAACGACGGCATGAATAGCGCGGACTTCATTCGCGATGTGGGCCCGCGTTATCTGAACGATGCCTTCGGGACGTCGTCGGGCACCACAAAGACTGCCTCGACCGAGCATTTCGCGAAGGCCTACACGGCCATGTCCGGCGGCTTCGATGCCAATGCGCCCGCAGCCGACCGTGCCTATGACGCCGCCGCGATCCTCGGCTTGGCGATCGCCAAGGCCGGGAAGCACGAGGCCGCCGCGATCCGCGACGCGATCCGGCAGGTGACCGGGACGAACGGCGAGGTCGTCAATGCGGGGCCGGACGGCTTCAAGAAGGCCCTGCAGCTCATCAAGGAGGGTAAGCCCGTCCGCTACGAGGGCGTGATCGGGCCCGTGAGCTTCGACCCGAACGGCGACATCACAGGCCCCTTCCGCCTGTGGCGGATCCAGAACGGCGAGGTCACCACGGTCGGACAGATGTCCGTGGACGAGGTGAACGCGGTGAAAGCCAAAGTGCCGTCGCGCTGAGTTCTCAGCCCTCTGACCCTCAGGCTCCGCGCCTTGGCGCGGGGCCTTTCTTTTGCCGGCCATGACACAACCCTCTGGAGACCCCGATGCCGTCCCGCCCCGACCGTATCCTGCTCGCCCCAGACCTGGAGATCAGCCGCGTCGTCACTGGCCTCTGGCAGGTGGCCGACATGGAGCGGGATGGGCGCGAACTGGATCGGGATCGGGCCGCGCAGGCCATGGCGGCCTATGCCCGCGATGGGTTCGACAGCTTCGACATGGCGGACCATTACGGCAGCGCCGAATTGATCACCGGCCGCTTTCTTGGCCTGCCCGAGGGCCGGAGTGCCGCCGCCTTCACCAAATGGTGCCCGACGCCGGGGCCGATGACCCCCGAGGTGGTCCGCGCCGGCATCGAGGAGCGCCTGGAACGCCTCGGCACCGAGCGGATCGACCTCCTCCAGCTCCATTGGTGGATGTTCGAGCACCCAGGCTATATCGATGCCATGAAGGAATTGGTGCGGCTCCAGGCGGAGGGCCGCATCCGGCATCTCGGCCTAACGAACTTCAACACAGACCACCTGCGGCTTCTCGTGAAGCATGGATTCCCGATCGTCACGAACCAGGTCTCCTTCTCCCTTCTCGACCGGCGCGCGGCCGGCGACCTCTCCGCCTTCTGCCTCGCTCATGGGGTCCGGCTCCTCGCCTACGGCACCCTCGGCGGCGGCTTCCTGACGGATCGCTGGGTCGGTGCCGCGGAGCCCACGGAGGTCGCCGACTGGAGCAAGTCGAAGTACAAGCGTTTCATCGATACCATCGGCGGGTGGTCCGCGCTCCAGGCGATCCTTGGCGCGCTCTCAAAGATCGCCCGCAAGCACGGGGTCTCTGTCGCCAACGTGGCCACGCGCTGGGTGCTGGAGCAGCCGGCGGTCGCGGCCGTGATCGTGGGTGCCCGCCTCGGCGAGCGGGAGCACCGCGCCGACAACGCGGCGCTCTTCTCTTTCACGTTCGATTCCGACGATAGGGCTCGGATCGACGAAGCCCTGGCCTCGACCCAGCAGATCCCGGGCGATTGCGGGGACGAGTACCGGCGGCCGCCTTTCCTCACGGCTTCGGGCGATCTCAGCCACCATCTGGAGAGCTTCCCGTCGGTCTATACGGCGGTGCCAGTCGACGGGCGGCCCGACCGGCTGCGCATCGATTCCGGAAGCGTATGGGAGCCGATCTGCGGGTACAGCCGGGCCATGCGCATCGGCAACCGCATCCTCGTGAGCGGCACCACCGCCACGCACGGCTCAGGCGAGGTGATCTGCCCCGGCGACCCCCATGGGCAGGCCGTCTATATCCTCGACAAGATCGCGGCGAGCATCGCCTCTCTTGGCGGCACCCTCGCCGATGTCGTCCGCACCCGGGTCTATCTCCAGAACGCGGACGATTGGGAGCCGGTCTCCCGCGTGCACGGGCGCTATTTCGGCGCGGTGCGCCCGGCGAACACGCTCCTCGAGATCTCGCGTCTTGTCGGCGACTACGCGGTCGAGATCGAGGCGGAGGCCGTGGTCGACGGCTAGTGCCGGAGACCCGGCGCCTCCTGGCCAGTCCGAGCCACGTATTCCGTATAGCCCCCGCCATACTGGTGCACGCCGTCCGGCGTCAGCTCCAGCACGCGGTTGGAAAGCGCCGCCAGGAAATGACGATCGTGCGAAACGAAGAGCATGGTGCCCTCGTAGCGCGCCAGAGCGTCGATCAGCATTTCCTTCGTCGCGATGTCGAGGTGGTTGGTCGGCTCGTCGAGCACGAGGAAATTTGGCGGGTCGTAGAGCATCTTGGCCATGACGAGCCGCGCCTTCTCGCCGCCCGAGAGCACGCGGCATTTCTTTTCCGCGTCGTCCCCTGAGAACCCGAAGCAGCCGGCCAGCGTTCGCAAGGATCCCTGCCCGGCCTGCGGGAAGGCATCCTCCAGCCATTCGAAGACCGTCCGGTCGCCGTCCAGCACCTCCATGGCGTGCTGCGCGAAGTAGCCGAGCTTCACGCTGGCTCCGAGGGCGACCTTGCCCTCATCGGGAGTCGTGACGCCGGTCACGAGCTTCAGGAGCGTGGACTTGCCGGCCCCGTTCACGCCCATGACGCACCAGCGCTCCTTGCGGCGCACGGTGAAATCGAAGCCCTCGTAGATGGTGCGGCTGCCATAGCGCTTGTGGACGCCCTTGAGGCTTGCAACGTCGTCGCCGGAGCGGGGCGCCGGCAGGAAATCGAAGGCAACCGATTGCCGGCGCCGCGGGGGCTCCACCCGGTCGATCTTTTCCAGCTTCTTCACCCGGCTCTGCACCTGCGCCGCGTGGGAGGCGCGTGCCTTGAAGCGCTCGATGAACTTGATCTCTTTCGCCAGCATCGCCTGCTGACGCTCGAACTGCGCCTGCTGCTGCTTCTCGTTCAGCACGCGCTGCTGCTCGTAGAACTCGTAGTCGCCCGAATAGGTGGTGAGCGAACCGCCATCGATCTCCAGGATCTTGTTGACGATCCTGTTCATGAAGGCCCTGTCGTGGGAGGTCATGAGGAGCGCGCCCTCATACCCTTGCAGGAACTCCTCCAGCCAGATGAGGCTTTCGAGGTCGAGGTGGTTGCTCGGCTCGTCGAGGAGCATGGCATCGGGGCGCATGAGGAGGATGCGGCCGAGGGCGACACGCATTTTCCAGCCCCCGGAGAGCCCGCCCACGTCCCCGTCCATCATCTCCTGGCTGAAGCCGAGACCCGCCAGCACCTCGCGGGCGCGGCCCTCCAGGGAATAACCGTCGAGTTCCTCGTAGCGAGCCTGGACCTCGCCATAGCGCTCGACGATGGCGTCGAGCTCGTCCATGCGCTCCGGATCGACCATGGCGGCCTCGAGTTCCCGGAGTTCCGCCGCGACGCCGCTCACGGGGCCGGCACCCTCCATGACCTCGGCGACCGCGCTGCGACCCGACATCTCGCCCACGTCCTGGCTAAAATAGCCGATGGTCACGCCCTTATCGACCGAGACCTGGCCCTCGTCCGGCTGCTCCTCGCGGTTGATCATCCGGAACAGCGTCGTTTTGCCGGCCCCGTTCGGACCCACGAGTCCGACCTTCTCCCCCTTCTGCAGGGTGGCTGAGGCTTCGATGAAGAGGATGCGATGGCTGTTCTGCTTGCTGACGTTTTCGACGCGGATCATGGAGGCTGCCTAGTGGATCTTCGGCGGCCTTATGCCATGGCTCGCGCAATGCCGCGACCACCTTCGGGCGGGGCAAAATGGCCCCTGGCCGGGACCGGCCCCCTCCGGAAGGGGAAGCTTACGTCGCCCCGGGGTCTAGGACAGGTCGGCAGGTCGCCTCAGGGCGAGGAGCGCAGGCCCCGCTGCTCGGCGGTGAGGCGCGGCAGCTCCTTTGTCATCCAAGCAACCATCTCGTCCCTGGTCCGAAGGTCCTCGGGCATGGGAATAAAGGGCTCGTAGCTGCTGTAGATCGCGGGTTGGTCGGGCGCGCCCAGGATGGGGTCGACGTGCCCCCCGATCTCCGGATTGACCATGCCGTCGCCGAACCAGATCAGGAGAAGCCAGAGCATCCCGAGCGATCCGGCAAGGACGGCCAGAAGGGCGAGCGTCAGGTCTGCGATCATGGCGGCTCCTCCTCTAAGACCCTAGGGCACGTCCGGGCGGAAGGAAACCCGCTTGCCCATGGACGCCAAGCGCCACAATCCGAAGGTTCCATAAAGTAAAGCGAAATCTTTATGCGGCACCCTGGCCCGATGCACCGCTACTACTTCCACCTGCACAGTCCCGGACAATGTCTGCGCGACAGCGAGGGAGCCACCCTGCTGGACCTGCGGGCGGCGGTGGAAGAAGCCGTGAAGGCCGCGCGGTTCTTCATGCGGGTCCCCAAGGGCGACCAGCCCAAGCCCTGGCGCGGCTGGTCCATCGAGGCTTCGGACGAGCAGGGCCACCCAATTTTTCTGTTGCCCTTCGACAGCGTGGACGCAGTCACGGCTCATGGGCGCCCCGGCAGCCCCCTCGCCACGTCCGCGACCACGAGCGCGACGGGCCAGGCCTAAACGTTGGTGGTCGAGCGCGCGCCTTTCTCGGCCTCGTCCGTTCCAGGCACGAGACCCTTGCGACCGACGTGGTCGATGAACGAGTCCACCCAGCTGTCGAACGCCTCCATGGACCGGTCCTCGAGCACCATGTTGTCGGCCTGATCGTCGGCATAGGCCTTGCCGATTCCGAATGCAGAGTAGCGCCAGAGCGGTTCCGGCACCTCGACGCCGCTGTACCGGCACTGCCAGACCAGACCTTGGTAAGCCTTCCGGTCGTTCTCATAGGGTTCGAAATCGGGCTCGAACCAAGCCTTGTGCTCGAGGATGCGCGGTCGGAGGTCGGGGCCGAGTTCGTTCGCGCCCTTGTTGCCGTAGCAGAAGAAGGCGGCGGTGCGGCCCTCCAGGTGGTTCCGGCTGAGGTTGCGCCACAGGGGCGAGCGTTCGAGAGCCTGGGCCTTCTGCGTGTCCTTCTTGTCGATGAGATCCGGTCGTGGATTGCCGCCGCTCATGCACACGAGCCGGTCGAACAACGTCTTCATGTTCGTCGAAGGGGCATACCACCAGACCGGGCCGATGAAGGCCCAGGCATCCGCCCGCGCGAGCCGGCCATAGAGATCGAGGTCCCAAAGCAGATCCGGCTGGGTGTCGCTTTGCGGCCCATAGCAGTTGCAGGGCCAGACGCAGAGCGCCATGGAGGAGCCGACGCAGCCGTTGCAGCCTTGGATCTTGGGGCGGCCGTGCTCGTTGCCGATGTCCTCATGGTCGATCTGCCAACCGGGCGGAAGGCGGCCGACCATCCGGTGCATCAGGGCACGGGCTTTGGAATCGAGCCCGGGGCAACCATTGAGGCGCCGGGCGGATCCGGCGATCACGAGCACCCGGAGCGGCCGTTCCGCCGCTGGGGCCGGAGCGTCGCCCCGCAGGGCGGGCGCAGCCATGTGGCTGCTTCGCGACGCGAGATCCGCAAGGTAGGGGTCATCGATGCCCGCGTCGCGCAGCGCCCCGAGCGTCTCGTCGAGATAGGCCCGGTTCGTCCCTGCCGCGCCGGCGCAGAGGGTAATGCGTTCGGCAGCCTGAACCCGGTCCGTGCCAGGGCGATAGAGCGGGCTTCCCCGGTCGGTGTCGAACACGAGAACATGGCGGGTTCCGCTACCGCACTCGGCCTTCACCCAAAGCGGAACGTAGCAGGGAAAGCGCATCTCCTGCCGCCAGACCGCAGACAATGCCCGGCGTACCTGACTTCCCTCGATGCGGTAGGCGATGCCTTCGCAGATGTCCCCGTGCTCGAGGCCGAGAACCAAGCCCGGCTCCTGCGGCGTCCCGCGGTTCACCGGGTCGGCGAGGCAGAAGGAGCGTTGGAAGCCCGGCAGCCGGGCTGCGACGCGCTCCGCGAACGCGAAAGGCGGGTCCGCGGCCAGCGCCCCGTAGACGAACAGCCAAAGATCCGGATCTCCGGACGGGCGGGCTTCGAGGGTTCGATCGATGGAGGCCTGCAGCGCGGGTTCGTCACGCGCCTGAACGAGAAGAGCCATGGGATTCCGATGTACCGTGGACGACGATGCTCACAGCACAACGCAGTTCGGGCGCCGATCGGCCGGGCATGCGACCTCGTTGCCGAACACTATCGCGCAACGCCCGATCACATGTCGGAGATGTTTGTTCGATTCCTACCGAGCTCACGGCGCCGCGGGTAGATCTCGCCCGATCTGCCCGAGCGTCAGCGTCAGCGCATCGGTGATCTGTCGCAGGACCGCTCGGTCGATATTGGCCGGCATGTCGCAGGATTGGTGGTAGCACGGGTCGAAGGGCTTGCCCGCCTCGCCGCCGAAGCGCGATGCGTGCTCCTCGGATTTGCGCTCGCCTGCCCCGGTGAACAGCCCCACCGTCGGAATTTGGCGAGCCGCGAAGGCCGCATCGTCGGATCCGTAGCCCCGCGGGCGGCCGGCGCGCTCGTCCAGCGGCAGACCGCGCCCATCGAAATAAGCTTTAAGCGACGCCGCGAACGGGGCAGCGAGCCCTGTCGGCTCGTTCTGCGTCAGCTGCACGAAGCGTCCCGGATTGGGTGAGCCGACCATGTCGAGATTCACGTAAAGGCCGATGCGGGCCCTCTCGTCTTCAGGGAGCGCCGTGAGGTGGTGGCGCGAGCCGAGGAGGCCGCGCTCCTCGGCTCCCCAGAACGCGAAGCGAAGGCGCGGCGCGGCCGGGTCGCTCGCAAGCCGCAAGGCGGCATCGAGCACCGCCGCTGTGCCGCTCGCATTGTCGTTCATGCCAGGCCCTTCGGGAACCGAGTCGAGATGGGCGCCGATCACCACGACGGGACCCTGTCCTGCCCCGCGCTGCGCCAGCACGTTGCGCGTCTCGCGCGTGCCGGATTCCACATCGATCTTGAGGCGAACGCTGGCGGCGGGGTCGGCAGCGGCGGCCTCCGCAAGGCTGCGCCCAAGGGACGTGCTGACGCCCAGCACCGGAATCCGCGCCGGCGAGGCGAGCCGGCCCGGGAAGGTGCCGTCCTGCCCTTCCGTACCCTGGTTCATGATGATGATCGCGGCGGCGCCTGCTTCCTGAGCGCGCTCCACCTTCACCTGAAACGGACAGGTGCCCCGTCGGACGAGCGCAATCTTCCCCTTCTCAAACCCGGCGAAATCCTCGGCCTCGCACCCGCTGGTCGACGGGGCGAGCGGCGTGTTGTCGAGCGCGAGATCGACAGCGTGGACCGGCGCCGTGACCTCGCCCACCCCTGAGAAGGCGAGCGTGCGAAGGGCGTCGGCTGGATGATCGACGCCGCCGGAGGACAGCACGGGCTTCGAGCGCTCCTCGAAGAACGGAAAGCTGAAGGTCTCGAAGCGCACCTCGTAGCCGGCGGCGCGGAGTTGGCCCGCCACGTAATCGGCCGATGCATCGTAGCCCGGCGTCCCGGATGCCCGCGTGCCTCGATTGGCGGCCGCGATATCGTATAGCGCCTCGATGTGGCGGAACGGATCCGGCGCAGGCGAAACACCGACGGCCGCCACCGCCAAGCCGGGAGCGGCCAGGGATAGGAGCGCCGCGGCGAAGCTTGAGCGGAGAGCGAGCGAGCCGAGCAAGTTGATCTCCATGGCTGGCACCGGTCGGGTGCATCTAGGAGAGATGATCCTGGCGGTGGCAGGCGCCAAGGGACGCGAGGGCCAGCCTCGCGCAGCCGTGATGGCGGGAGGCTGCGGCGGGTCGCCCTGTGAGATCGCCCGCGGATCAGCGCCATTTTCCCGAACTTTGATTCAGTTCGAAACGGTCAAGGCAACCTGGCCTTATTGGGACGGTGATCTAATGCCCGCGTTCACGGGAGTCGAACCATGGAAGATCAGCGACGCGAGCCTCGGCAGAAAACGCTCCTGCGGGCCGAGATCACCACGGCCCAGGGCACCATCTACAGCTGTTCAGTCCGCGATCTGTCGAGCCGTGGAGCGCGGCTCAGCGTTGGGGACGTGGCCTGGATCCCGAGCACCTTTCGGCTGCGGATCCTCGGGCGCGACATCATCGCGGACGCGGAGGTGCGGTGGCGCAACCAGAACCAGATGGGCGTCCGGTTCAGGTCCGTCCGCCGGCTCGCGGCCGGCCTTTGGGTCGAAACGCAGGACGTGGCCTGAGGCACTCCGCGGCCGTCGCCGGTCACAGGCAGGGTGCCCAGGATCGAGGCGCCGCGACGCGCCCCCGCGGTCACGATTCCGGCGGAGGGCGGCGATCGTGGCCCGGCTTGGATCCGTGCAGGCATCTCCGTCCCGAACTCAGGCTGCCTGGCGGGGCAGCCTTTTTCGCGGCCGTGCCCATCGGGTGTGTGACGGGAAGCAGGCGAGCCTGGGGTTCGGCTCTCGCGCGCGTCCATCGGCGAGCCGCCTAAAGACGTTGTTGCCGACCGGGCGGGCTGACATACACTGAGCCGATGTTGCGCCTCGTCGATCCTGCCGCGCTGATACTGCGCGCAATCCAACGCGTTCTCGTGCCGCTTCTTGCATATTGGGTGATTGCGCGCCGGATGGATGTTCCCTGGTGGCGCGTGCCGGCGGCGCTTGTGCTCTCGCTACTCGGTTCACGGCGACGCCGAGCGCGCGGATTTAAGTGAGAATTAACGCTTTCGCTTGAGCCAGCTTGGCTGTTAACCTTCGTCAGCCCCGCATGTGTGAACCATCCGCTGCCGGGTCAGGCCACGCGATGACAATCCCCCAGTCGTCGCGTGGCCGCCCCAGCGACCAGCCCCACTGAAGCCTTGGTCCCGCTAGGCGCTCTCGGCGGCGTCGGGCTCGACGCGCTCGACGATCACGTCCTGCCGTCGCACCGGCACGGCCTCCTCAATGGTTTCGGTATGGCGCGTCCGGCGCACATGGAGCTCTTCCCGCACCACGAGGCGCTTTTCCACAACCAGCACCTCCTCGATGACCGGTATGATCGTCACGTCGCCTTCCTGGCGGATCTCCGGCGCCACATCCACCATGCGGTCCACGGGCACCCGGGTGACCTCGACGCTTTCACGGGAAAGCTCCGCGCGCGCGAGTTCGTCCCTTGTCTCGGTGACGGTCCTGACGCGCACGCGGCCTGTCACGGTTTCGCGCTTGTCGACGTGCAGCACTTCCTCGGCGAGCGGGATCGTCTCGCTGCTGTCGACCATCGTGGACGCCCGGACGCTGTCCTCCATAACCGGGAGAGTGCCAGCAACGGAGGGGGCGCCGCTCGGCCGCTCCGTTTTCATGTCGATTGCTGAGGCATCGCTGCCGGGAGGGTTGGGTTTCATGAGCGATGTCCGGTTGAGCCCGGGTAACGGACAGCGGGCCTGAGGGTTCCTGCCGGCTTGGATCCGGAACCCTTTGGGGCATTGAGGGATTCTCTTCCGTTCAAACAAGGAGACGACCATGAGCCGCGGATTTCCCTCCATGACTGCCCTGCTCGGCCTTCTGGCCATCGCGGGCTATCAGAATCGCGACAAGCTCGCGGAGCTGATCAACGGCGGTGGTGCGGCGGGCGGATTGTCCGGGCGGAACCCGGCCGGTCAGGGCAGCGGCATGGGCGGCGGGATGGCGACCGGCATGGGCAACACGCCCGCCAGCGGAGGAATGAGTGGCGGAATGGGTGGCCTTGGCGGCCTCCTCGGCGGGCTCACAGGTGGCGGGGCCGGCGGGCTGCTGAGCGGCGGGCTTGGCGAGCTCGTCGACAGCTTCCGTCAGAACGGCCACGGCGACGTCGCCGAATCCTGGGTCGGTACCGGGCCCAACAAGCCCGTCGAGCCGCCTCAGCTGGAGCGGGCGATCGGTCCGGACGTGCTCGATCACCTCACCCAGCAGACCGGCCTGCCCCGCGAGGAGCTTCTCTCCCGGCTGTCCCGCGAATTGCCGGAAGCGGTCGATCGCTACACGCCCGAAGGACGCATCCCTTCGCACGGCTGACGCTGGCGCGGGCTCAGGCCTGCTTCGGACGCAGAGGCACCACCTTGCCGGAGGGACGGTCTCCGGCAAGGAGCTCCTGCACGACCTCCTCCAGCTCCCGCGGGTGGTAGGGCTTGCTGAGGAGGCGGAATCCCTCCTCGCCGACGCGGGCTGCCGCCTCGCTGTAGCCGGTGGCCAGGAGCACCGGCAGGCCCGGATCGCGGCGACGGATCGCGAGCGCAAGGTCGAGCCCATCCATGTCGCCGGGCATGACGAGATCCGAAAAGACGAGATCGAAGGCGCCGTCCCCGTCGAGAATCGCGAGCGCCTCCCTGGCGGAGGCCGCGCGCGCAACCCGATGGCCCTGGTCCGTCAGGAGCGCTTCCGCGAGTTCGGCCACGGAGGCATTGTCCTCGACGAGCAGGATACGCCGTGCGGGAGCCCCCTGGCCCGGCTCGCGCTCCACGGGACTTGCGGGCTCCGGCGCCGTGGCCTGGGCCGCGCGCGGCAGGAGCAGCGTCACGGTCGTGCCTCGGCCGACCTCGCTGCGAATATCCACCGAGCCGCCGGATTGCTGCACGAATCCGTAGACCTGCGCGAGGCCAAGGCCGGTCCCCTGCCCCACGGGCTTGGTGGTGAAGAAGGGCTCGAAGACCTTGGACAGGTCGTCGGACGGAATACCGACGCCGGTATCGCTGACCTCGATCGCGATGCGCTCCATGCGGCCCGCATCCTGCGAGACGGTATTGCGCGCCCGCACCCGGAAGACGCCTCCCCGCGGCATGGCGTCCCGCGCGTTCGCGGCGAGGTTGATAAGCGCCGCCTGAAGCAGGCCGGGGTCCACCTCGGCGGGCCAGAGATCCTCGGAGAGTTCAAGCTCAAGGGTGATGTCGCCGCGCAGGGACTGAGCGAGCATGTCGCCCATGCCGCCGATCAGCGCGCCGACGCGCACGGTCTCAGGCCGCAGGGGGTGGCGCCGCGAGAAGGCGAGGAGCTGGGAGGTGAGGCGCCGCCCCTGCTCCACGGCCGCGAGCGCGTTGTCGACGAGACGCGGCATGCGCTCGGGCTTGGCCCGCCGCAGAAGGTCGAGATTGCCCATGACCACGGTGAGCAGGTTGTTGAAGTCGTGCGCGATGCCGCCGGTAAGCTGGCCGACCGCCTCCAGCCGCTGCGCCTGGCGCAGCCGCTCCTCCATGAGCCGCTGCTCGGTCAGATCCATCGACGTCACGAAAATTTTCCGGACGTTGCCGTCGTCCCCGACGATCGGCACGAGCACGGAGCGCCGCACCGCCTCCCGCGAGGCAATCCGCGCGGCGAGTTCGTAATCGACGATCGAGCGGGTCTCCACGCAGGTCCTGTAATGGCCCTCGAGCAGGCGCGCGACCTCGGGCGGGAGAACCTCGTCCGGGGTGCGGCCGACGAAGTGCTCCGCTGGGATGCCGAAGGAGCGCAGGAGCGATGGGTTCGCCTCCTCGTAGACGAAGCGGCCGCCGTCCTGCACGTCGACCACGGCAAGATCGAGCGGCGAGTGCTCGAAGAGCGCGCTGTAGCGGTCCCGCCCCTCTCGGATCTCCCGTTCGGCCTCCCGTTCGGCCGTCACGTCGTGGGTGGCGCCGAGCACCCGCACGATGCGCCCCTCCGCATCGCGGATCGGCGCCAGGGTGACGAGCCAGATGCCGGTTCGGGACGGGAAGGAGAACCTGCGCTCGTAGGTGATGGGCTCACCCGCCGCGATGCATTCGCGGATGCGCTCGCCGAGCAGCGGCAGCAGAGCCGGCGGCACGACTTCGGCGAGGGGGCGTCCGGCCGCGACCTCCGGCGGTATGCCGGTCAGGAATTCGATCGGCGGGTTATACGCCTCCACGGTCAGGCGCTCGTCCTCGCCGACCCTCACGACGAATAGGCCATCGGCATTGACCCGGAAGACGCTGGAATAGAGCGCCTCCCGCTCGGCCAGCTCCAGCTGGCTCGCGCGCAGGCTGCGGTTCGCCTCCCCCAGAGCCTGCGTGCGCTCGGCGACACGCTGCTCCAGGCTTTCGTTCGCCTGCCGCAGGGCCGCATAGGCTTGGTCGCGCTCGGCGGCGCGACGGGCCAGGGCGTCGCGGCTCTCCGCGAAGGCCTCGCGCAGCGCGGCGGTCTCGCGGAACTCTCCGCCGGCCGGCGTGAAGGCGGCTTCGCCTCCGCCTGTGCCGAGCGCCTGGGCGTCGGCCACGAGCGCCGCTACCGGACGCGTGATCAGGCTTCCGATCCGCAGAGCCAGGACGGCTCCGAAGGCAAGGAGGATGCCGCCTACCGCGGCGAGGAAGATTGCGGATCGCACCGCCGACGCGCTGAGCGTGTGACGCGGCACGGCGACGATGGTGGACCATCCGGACGACGGCGACCGGGACAGCGCCAGGACGGTCTTCACCCCGTCGAGGGACACGCTCTCGAAAACGCCCTGACGCAGGCCAGCGCGAATGCGGTCCAGGTTGTCCGGCGTCGCCGGCTGACCGACGAAACGGTCCGGATCGCGGGAGCGCGCCACCACCACGCCCTGGCGGTCGACGATGGCTCCCGTCCAGTCTGGCGGGAGGTTCTGGTCCGCGAGCACGGCTGAGATCGTCTGGGCCGGCATGATGACGATGACGAGAAGCCGGGTACCGTCGGGCCGCTCGACCAGGGTGTCGACGCTGATGGTGGGCCTTTGCGCCACAAGGCCCGTGAACAAGTTGCTGACCCTGACCTGTCCGGGGACCAAACCCGCCCAGTACTCCGTGGAGCCCGTCTCCGGCAGCGCTGCCCCCGGTGGGAGACGCGTGTTGACGACCTGGCGGCCGGGCTCCTCCACCACGACCCAGGCACTCGGCAGGCGCATCGCTTGGCGGGCCAGGGCATCGAAGCCGGCATAATCGCCCGTGCGGAGCTGCGGCAGGGCCGACAGAGCCCAGATCAGAGCTTCGGCTTGCCCAAATTGCCGGTCGACCACAAGGGAAAGCGCCCGAGTGGTTTCGAGGAGGTGCTTTTCGATTTCCGCGCGGTCGTGCCGGTAGCCCGCATGGAGCGTCATCGCCGCAGCTGCGAGCGCCGGCAGCAGGAGGACGAGCGCCAAGGCGACAAGGCGGGACCTTAACGACGGGAGCCGCACCGCTGGTTGCCGAACCTGCTGGCCCTCGATCTGCCCTCGTACGTTCACCTGGGATCCCTAGCTGCGGTGGTCCCGTGGACCATAGCGGAAAGGGTGAGCTTGGCGATAGAGGCGGGCACCCCAGCCCTCATGCCGCAGAGGTCGGAGGTTCCGGGGCACTCATGGCAGCCGCTGACATGCGGTGAATTGATCGTAGTCCCGACCAGAGCGGGAGGCCCCGCAGGATAGCCGCGGGGGCGAGCAGCCGCATATGGCAGCCGACGAGATCCCGAAGATCAGCCGGTAGCGATTGAATCCCACAGATCGTGGAGGTCGGGTCCAGGCCAGGGGACGCGGTGCTCGGCAGCCGCCGAGCCAGCGGTGACCGTCGAGAGGTGCCGCCACCTTATCGAGGCACATTCACCCTGGCTCCATGGGCGGCGGAGCTGAAAGATCAGAGCAGCGGGGTTCTTTCAGGTCCGTGCAAGGACGGAAACGGTCCGCAGCAACAGCTTCAGGTCGATGGGTTTCTTCAGGTAGACGCTGTTGTTCACCGGATCGGTCTCGCCCTGCCCGGCCGTGATGTAAACCACTGGCAAGGAAGGATATTCGTCCTGATAGAGACGAGCCAGGGACCAGCCGTCGAAGTCGCCCTCGAGCTGCACATCGGTCAGCAGAAGGTCAGGTCGCGCCTCCTCGTCCAGGAGCGCCACGGCGGCCTCCCCGGTCTCCAGGCTGGTCACCTCATGCCCCTCCCGACGCAGGGTCGCCTCCACGATTTCCCGGCAAACCGGATCGTCTTCCACCAGCACGACGCGCACAGCTTACTCCCCCCTCGAAGGCCTCGTTCCCCCGACCTACCCGCGAAACCGCCTGGGAGATGCACCGACCGAGCTATTTTTTAAGCGGGTGGCTTGTTGTAGCCCATGAAGAACGGCCCGCGAAGCCCGGACTGAAGGCGCCTTTCGACGATGCATGCGGTTCTTGGCAAATACGAAAAGCCCGCCGGATCGCTCCGGCGGGCTCTTGTTGGTGGTGTCCGCTGACCTTGAGGTCAGAGGATGAAGTCGGTCGCGGTGAGAGCGTTCACGTTCTTCAACTCGAACTCCAGGGTGGAGCCCGATCCGTTATTGGCCCGGACGATGACGGAGGACCCCGATGTGATCCAGGTGATCTGACCAACACCCGGCGCGGCAGCTTGTGCTGCCACGAAGGAGAAGGCCTGATCCCCAGCGGTCGAGACGTTCGCGTCGATGGTGGACACGTTAATCTTGTCCGTCCCGGTCACGAAATCGACGATCGCATCCCGGGCAGCGCTGCTCGAGTCAGACATGGCGTGGAACACGAAGATATCCGCGTCGGACCCGCCGGTCATCGAGTCCGCGCCGGCTCCGCCGATCACGGTGTCGTTGCCGGTTCCGGCGCTGATCGTGTCGGCTCCGCCGCCGCCGATCAGAACATCCGCGTTGGCGGAGCCGGTCAGCGTGTCGTTGAACGAGGTTCCGATCACGCCTTCCATGTTCTTGTACTTGTCGCTGTCGAGAGCGTTCTGACCCGAATTGAACGTCCAGAACCCGTTCGAGTTTTGAGCGCCATTCACTCCCTGATTGAGGGTGAACACGATCCCGGCGGTACCGTCGGAGAAATCGATCAGGTCGATGCCGGCACCGCCGTCGAGCATGTCGTCGTCGTCGCCGCCCTGAAGGATATCGTTCCCGAAATTGCCGTTCAGCGTATCGGTCCCGTTTCCTCCGCGGAACACATCGTAGCCACCGCTCCCGCCAACGGTCATGCCGTTGACAGTGTCGTTGCCGCTCTCGGCATCGATATACGAAGCCCAGTAGGTGCTCGACAGGCCGAGCCCGGTAAGCTCGCTGCTGACGTTAACCGTGTTGGAGCTGCCGTTGATGATGACGAGTTCCGCAACGAGCACGCTGCCATCGCTGAGGGTGAAGGACACGTAGCCCTTGCCCTGACCGGCCGCGAGCGTTCCCGTGGCCAACGTGATGGTGCCGTCGTTGTTGACGGACGTTGTAAGTGGAGCTCGCTGCGCGGCCGCGTCGAAGGCACGGATCGCCGTGATCGTCAGCCCGTCATTGCCGGCCACTGTATCGGCCGCCAGCAAATCGGCGATGCGGAAGACCGCCTGAGTGGGAGTACCGCCCGACTTGCTGATCACGATCACGCCCTGGTTCGTCGCCGGAGGCGCGCTTGGGGCCGATACGTTCACCCGCACGACAGCGCTGTCGGTGCCACCGTTGCCATCGGAGATGGTATAGGTGAACTGATCGGCACCGCTGAAGTTCAGGTTCGGCGTGTAGGTAATGGTCTTGTCTGCGTTCAGTATCACTGTGCCGTTCGCCGCGCTGCCGACAAAGGTGATCGTCAGCGGGTCGCCGTCCGCATCCGAATCGTTTGCGACGACCGGGATCTGGACCGGAGTGCCGTAGCTCGTGGACACCAGGTCGTCGACGGCGTCCGGGGCTGCGTTGTCGTCCACCGGGGTGACAGTCACGCTCACCTGACCGACGTCCGTAAGCATGCCGTCGGAGATCGTGTAGGAGATCGTCGCCGGGCCGTTGTAATCGGGTGCCGGCGTGAACTTGACCTGCTGCTTGTTGTTCAACGTCACGATCGCGACCGTGCCTTGATTGGCCGGGACGCTGACCGCCGTGATGGTGATGGACGGGCCATCCACGTCGAAATCGTTACCGAGAACATCGATTACGACCGCGGTGTCCTCGGGCGTCGTCGCCACATCGTCAACTGCGACGGGCGCGTCGTTCACCGGGGTGACGGTCACGTTGACCGTTGCGGTGCGCTCGAACTCGCCGTCCGTGATGGTGTAGGTGAACGCGTCGCTCGTCGTCTCAGAGCCGTTGTGCACGTACGTGAAGGTGCCGTCGGCATTCTTCGTCACCGTGCCGTTCGCACCCTGGCTGAAGCCGGTGATGCTCGCTGGGGTCAGGGCGCTGTCCACATCCGTGTCGTTGCCGAGCACGTTGATGTTCGCGGCCGTCCCACCCTCCGCCACCGTCGCGGTGTCGTTGTTCGCCACCGGAGCGTCGTTCACGGGGCCGACGGCCACGTTGACGGTGCCCTGGGCCGTGCCGCCGTTGCCGTCCGAGATCGTGTAGGTGAAGGAGGCCGGGCCGTTGTAGTTGGCGGCTGGGGTGAAGGTCACGATGCCGGTCTGGGCATCGAACGACACGGTGCCGTTCTGGGCACCGCCCACGCCCGTCACGCTCAGCACCTCGCCCGTGTCCGGGAGGGCGCTGTCGTTGGCCAGGAGCTGGCCCACCGTGAAGGTGACAGCCGTGTCCTCGCTCGTGCTGCCGCTGTCGTTGCCAGCCGACGGAGCGTCGTTCACCGGAAGGACCGTGATGGTCACCTCCTTCGCGATGCTCTCAGCACTGCCATCCCTGACCACGTACTGGAACTTCACCTCGCCGTTGAAGTTCGCCGGCGGCGTGTAGGAATAGCTGCCGTCGGTGCCGAGTGTGAGGTCCGGCACAGGGTTCACCAGGTGGTAGGTCAGCGTCGGGCTGTCGATGTCCGTGCCACCGACCTGGCCGTTGATCACCGTATCCTCGTTGCCCGTAGCATTGCCGCCAGTGGCGACCGGAGCATCGTTAACCTGTGTGACATTGACAGTGATGATCGAAGCGGTCGGGTCGAGATCGACACCGCCATTCGCGGTCCCGCCATCATCCGCCACCTTGGCTCCGAAGGTGGCGACGCCGCTGGTGTTCGCCACCGGCACGAAGGCGAGAGCCCCGGCCTGGATCTGGACCTTGGTGACGAACAGACCGTTGGCGACCTGCTCGGCCGTCACAGCCACGCCGTCGATCGTCAGTACGCCCTTGGCGGCATTGGGAAGCGACGTGATCTGGATCCCGCGCAGGCCGTGCCCTTCCTCATCGGTGAACGGGAAGTCCGCCGTCTTGAAGGTATAGGACGTATCCTCCGACGTGGAGACGGCGTTGTCCGCACCCGCAGGCGCGTCGTTCACCGGGTTCACCGTCACGTTCACGGTGCCTTGAGCCGACTTCGGATCCGCGGATCCGTTCGTCGTGCCATTGTCCGTCACCGTGTAGGTGATCGTGTCGGGCCCGGTGTAGTTGGCGTTCGGCGTGTAGACGAGCTTGCCGCTCTGGACCGTGACCGTCCCGTTCAGGGCACTCACGCCACCAAGCGTCAGGGTCTGGCCGGCCTCGTTTGCCGGTCCGACCAGATCATTGAGAAGCACGTCGATGGCGATCGGGCCGCCATCCTCGTTCAAGGTCGCGGAGTCGGTGTTCGCCACCGGCGCGTCGTTCACGGGGGTGACATCGACCATGAAGGTCTTTGTGACCGTGGTCGTCCCATCGGAGACGGCAAGGGTGGCAGGCACCGGACCGAAGAAGTCCGCCGCCGGCGTGAAGGAGAGCCCGCCAGCGGGCACGGTCCCGCCCGTGAAGGTGGTCACCACGCCATCGATCGTCAGGGTGAAGGTGAGGTTCGCCACCGGCGTATCCACGTCCTGCACGTGCTGGGCGATCAGGGCCTGGAGCTGCGCCTGCGAGTAGGTAAGCGTGCCGTCCTCCTGAACTGTGAGGTTCGGGATATTCGTCACCACCGGGGCGTCGTTGACCGCCGTCACGTTGATCGTGATCGTGTTCGGCGTCGGATCGAGGTCCTTGCCGCCGTTGGCGGTGCCCCCGGCATCCTGGACCTGGAAGGTAAAGGACTGGGACGCGCTGGAGTTCGCAGCAGGCTGGAAGGTGAGCTTGCCGTCAGCGATGTCCTGCGCCGAGACGGAAGCTCCGGCCACGATGGCAACGCCCGCCAGCAGGAGCTGGCCGCCAGCCGGCACCGTGGTGATCGTCACCGCCTTGAAGGCATGGGCGCCCCCGGTGCTGGCCGCATCCACCGGATCGGAGAAGCCGAAATCGGCAGTTCCGAAGGTGTAGGCGGTATCTTCCGTCGCGGCGATCGTGGCGTCGGACCCTTCCGGCGCATCGTTCACCGGCGTCAGGTCCACCACCACGTCCTGGCTTGCGGAGGACAGGGCGCCGTCCGAGACCGACACGGTCACCACGAGCTCGGTGTCGAGATTGGCCGGAGGCGTGATCGAGAAGCCCGGCAGGGTGGCGCCCGGCACGGTGATCGTCTGGATCGTGCTACCGCCTGCCTTCACCACGAACGTGAAGGTGAGGTCCGACAGGGGGTTGTCCACGTCGAAGACGTAGTTCGCCGCCTGGATGGCCTGCACGAGGTCGTTATGGGTGACGTTGATCACCCGGTCCTCGGGGCTCATGGCGCCGCCGAGGGCGGTGACGAGGGCCTGCAGGTTCGGCAGGGTCGGAGCGTCGTTCACGGGGCCGACGGCCACGTTGACGGTGCCCTGGGCCGTGCCGCCGTTGCCGTCCGAGATCGTGTAGGTGAAGGAGGCCGGGCCGTTGTAGTTGGCGGCTGGGGTGAAGGTCACGATGCCGGTCTGGGCATCGAACGACACGGTGCCGTTCTGGGCACCGCCCACGCCCGTCACGCTCAGCACCTCGCCCGTGTCCGGGAGGGCGCTGTCGTTGGCCAGGAGCTGGCCCACCGTGAAGGTGACAGCCGTGTCCTCGCTCGTGCTGCCGCTGTCGTTGTTCGCAACAGGTGCATCGTTCGCGGGCGATACCGTGACGGCGACCGTCGCCTGAGCTGTCTTGGGAGCGGCGGCACCATTCGTGGTGCCGTTGTCCTCGATCACGTAGGTGATCGTATCGGCCCCATTGTAGTTGGCGTTCGGCTTGTAGACGAGCTTGCCATCCACAATCGTGACGGTGCCGTTGAGCGCCGTCGCCGACTTGATGGTCAGGACCTGAGCGCTCTCGTTCGCCGGGCCCGCCACGTCGTTGGCGAGTACATCGATGGTGAAGCCGGGGCTGTCCTCAACGACGATGATCGTTTCGCCCACGGCCACCGGAGCGTCGTTCACCGGGGTGATGGCAAGCGCAAAGGTGGCCGTATCCGACAGGCCACCCGGATCGGTCGCCGTGACCTCGACGGTCAGGGGGCCAATGAAATCCGCCGGCGGGGTGAAGGTGAAGCCCTGCGGGTCTGCGCCGTCCACCGGGATGGTCGCGATCAGCACGCCGGCATTCTTCACGACGATGACGAAGTCGAGCTGCGCGTTCGTGTTGTCCACGTCGAAGGCAGGGCCGGCTAGGATCGCCTGGAGGGTCGCCTTCGTGACCGTGATCGTCTGGTCCTCGGGGCTCTGCTGAGCAGGCAGAACGCCGTTGGGCAGATCCGGCGCATCGTTCACCGGTGTGACCGTTACCGTCACGCTGGCCTGGTTGCTGTCCGAGGTGCCGTCCGTCGCCACGTAAGTGATCGTGGCCTGGCCATTGTAGTTGGTCGCCGGCGTGAAGACGATCTTGCCGTCGGCGATCGTCGCCGTGCCCACGGCGGTGCCGCCGACCACCGCAACCGAACCCGCCTTGATCGACAGGCCGGCATTCGGAGCCGCCGGAGCGAGGTTGTCCGCATCCGTGTCGTTCGCCAGGACGTCGATCGCGATCGGGGTATCTTCGCTGGTCGTAACCGCGTCGGCGTTCGCGACAGGCGCGTCGGGCACGTTGGCGACCGTCACCGTCACGGTGGCCGCGTCGCTCTTGTTGCCGTCGGCGTCCACCGCAACGTAGCTAACCGTCGCAGTGCCGTAGAAATCACCCGCAGGCGTGAACTGGATCTGCGGCTTGCCATCGACCATCACGACCGTGGCGGAGCCCTGGCCGGAGGTCACGAGAACCGAGGCCGGGTCGATGGTCAAGCCGGCATTCGGCGCCGCCGGAGCGAGGTTGTCGGCATCGGTGTCGTTGCCGAGCACGTCGACGGTGACCGACGTGCCTTCCTGCGTGGAGGCGGCGTCGTTCACGGCCACCGGCTTGTCGGACAGAGGCGTGACGTTGATCGTGACGGTCGCCGTGTCCGTGCGGCCGCTCGGATCCTTGACGGTGTAGGTGAAAGAGGCCGGCCCGTAATAATCCGGAGCGGGCGTGAACAGGATCTTGCCGTCCGTCAGGGACACGCTGCCGTTCACCGGGTTGTTGACGCTCAGAATTTCCAACGCGTCGCCGTCGGCGTCGGTGTCGTTCGCCAGCAGCGTCGCCGCATTGATGCTCAGGGCGGCGCCCTCGGGCGTCACCAGCGCATCGTTCTCGGCGATCGGCGCGTCATCGTTCGCAACCGGCGTGTCGTCCTCGCCGGTGATCGTCACCAGGATCGAGAGCGGAACCGGGCCGTCATCGCCGGACTGTGCCTCGAAGCTGATCGTGTAGGTGACGGTGTCGCCCGCATTCAGCCAGTTGAAATCCTTGCGATCGTAGCTGAACTGGCCGGTCTGAGCGTTGAAGGAAATGAGGCTGGTGAGGGTCGTGCCCTGGGGCGGAACGATGCTCGAGGCGACCACCGTGCCGGAGCCGGCGATGTACTTGACCGGAGCGGCGGCGTCCTGCGCGTCCGCATCGAAGATGCTGACGTATTCCTTGATGTTGAAGGCCACCGGAGCCGGGATATCGCTCTCCGTCACCGCCTCAGGATTGCCGACCACGAAGGACGCTTGGTCGTTGCGGCCTTCGATGGTCACCTTGATGGTCTGGGTCTGGGGGGCGTCGTCGCCGGACTTCATCTGGAACGTGATCGTGTAGGTCACGCTCTGGTCGCCATCCAGATAGTTGAAAGCCGAGCGGTCGTAGGTGACGCGGCCGGTTTCGGGATCGAACGCGAACGCGGCAACCTCGCCGCCCTGCGGCGGTTGGGCACCGCCGGTGCTGGTAATCGCGGTGATCGTGCCAGAGCCGGCGACATAGTCGACCGCGCCCTCGTCCTGGTCCTGCTCGTCCGTGTCCGTCTGGTCGACCCGGTCGGCGATCAGGAAGCTCTTCACGATCGCGAAGGGCAGATCCTGCAACGGGCTTTCGACGAAGCTGGCCAGGGCCGGAAACTCAAAAAACCCATCCGTCTCGAAGTCCATCACGTCCGTGACCACGACGACTGCGTCGTCGTTCACGCCGGTGATCGTGACCGTGACGGACTTCGAGGTGCCGTCGATCGTGGTGACCGTGAAGGTCTCCTGGCGGATCTCGCCGGCATCGAGGTACTGCGTCGCGGCGTTGTCGACCGTGTAGACATATTGACCGTTCGCCTGCAGCACGAACGTGCCGAGGTTGCCTTCAGCGGACCCGACCGTGGTCTTGAAAGCAGCCTCGCCCTGATCGGGATCGACCACCGAGATGGTTCCCGTAGCCGTGAGGGTCGGGTCCGTCTCGTCCTCGGTCACGCCTGCATCCGGGAGGTCCCCGATGATCGCCACGTCGTTCACCGCCGCAACGTTCACCGTTACGGTGCCCGTATCGGTACCGCCCTTCCCGTCCGAGATCGTGTAGGTGAAGGTCGCGACGCCGTTGAAGTTGGCCACCGGCGTGAACACCACCTGCCCGTTCACGAGCGCAACCGTGCCGCCGTTCACGGCGTTCACGCCGGTGATGGTGAGCGCGGTGCCGCCCTCCCCGCGGTCGAGGTCCGTATCGTCGCCCACGAGGGACGCCGCGTCGAGCACGAGCGGCGCGTCCTCAAGGATAGAGAAGGTGTCGTCGTCGGCGACGGGCGCATCGTTCGTCCCGACGATGGTGAAGCGAACCACCTGCGTGGCCCCAGTGCTACGCGAGTCGGACACCGCGACGCTGAAGGCAATCGTGATGGTCTCACCCGCCTTCAGGAAGTCGAGGTTCAGCGCCGCCGGATCGTAGGTCCAGCGCATCACCTGCGACCGGCCGTTCGCCGTGACGGGCTCGACCGAGAACGCCGCCGGATTTCCGAGCGCCGCCTGAACGCCGTCCGGCAGGGCCACACCGCCGCTATAGGACACATCGACCTTGTTGATCACGCCAACGAGCCGGTCGCCCCGGTCCAAGTCGCGCACCAGGAAGTTGCCGGTGATCGGACGAATGTCCTGGCTGCTGGCATCGACGGCTTCGATGACCTGGCCCTGGTTGCTGGTCGCCAGCGCCGTCACGGCCGGTCCGTTGTTCACGCCCTTCACGCTGAGATTGATCGTGGCCGTCGAGAGCTGCCCCGAGGCGTCGGCGATCGTGTAGGTGAACTTCGTCTTGAAGACCTGGCCGGCCTTGAGGGCGTCGAAAGCCGGTCCGGGGACAAACTCAACCTTGCCATCGGCGGTGAGTACCAGCTTCAGAACGCCGTAAGCGGTCTTCTTCTGGGCGATCACGTCGCCGACCTGTGCGGCCCCGCCGCCGGCCTTCTGTAGCACCGGCAGACCGGAAGAGACGTAGTCGTTCTTCAGCAGGTCGACCTTGATCTTCTTCCGTTCGGTCGCCCGGATCGTGTCGTTGCGCGCCAGGATCTCGCAGCCCGGAAACGGTTGAACATAGCTGACCATTGGTACTCTCCCCCGCGCAACGACGGTTAATTAGGATTGAATTTAACGGGACATTAATGCGGCGCGGGCAAATTAGCGAGACGGTTGCAACTTTTCCGGCATATAAATTAGACGCATGTTTAATGGGCGTGACGGTGTGGCGGGGAAGCAACAAAACTTCCGCAATCTCTTCAGCGAACAGGTCCACTCTGTTCGAAGAGGTGCGGAGCATGTATGCGTGAGGGTCGAGCCGTCCCGGAATCAAAGGCCGGCCAAACGCTTGGACTCAGGCGCAGGGGTGCACGGGCAAATGATCTCTAAATATTTTACAAACGTGGTCGTGGCTGTGGCTCTGGCCTCCCCGGCTCTCGCCGCCGATCTCCCGAGCCGGGCGGCGCCTGCGCCCATCCTCGCCCCAGTACCGGTCTCCAACTGGGCCGGCGTTTACGTCGGGGTTCACGCAGGGGCTCTGTTCAGCGACCAGGACACCCGTCTTGGCTTCCTGGCCGTCAACTGCAGTGTCTGCGGCGCCAACGAGACCCGTACGGCGGGGTTCGACGGCTATGGGAAGTCCTCCACCGGCCTGATGGGTGGCCTGCAGGCTGGTCTGAACTGGCAGACGGGCTCCTTCGTCTATGGCGTAGAGGCGGATTTCAGCCTCGCCGGGATCGATGAGCGCCGCACGATCGCTATCCCGGCCGCCACGCTGGCGGGCGCCGGCCTCGCGGCCATCACGGATCCGGTGAACGGCTTCTCCGGCGATTTCTCGTCATCGATCGATTGGCTCGCGACCGCGCGTGGCCGCCTCGGTGTGAGCTTCGGCACCTTCATGATCTACGGCACGGGTGGCGCCGCCTTCGCGCACACGGAAACGGAAGCCCGCTATATCGGTCTGGCGGGCAGCCCGCTCGCTGCGGTGCCAATATCGGCGAAGGACAGCGATGTGCAGGTGGGCTGGACGATCGGCGCCGGGATCGAGGCGATGCTGATGCCGAATCTCTCGGTGAAGGCGGAGTACCTCTACGCGGATTTCGGCAGCACGACGCGGCAGTTCGGGTACTACATCAACAACCCGGTGGCGGTCCGCCAATCCACCTTCGCGGACGAAGAGTTGTCCGTTCAGATCGTGCGGGTCGGATTGAACTACCGCTTCGGCCTCTGAACCGAGCGCCCTACGCACAAGCGCCTTCGAGCCTCCAGGCCACAGCCTGGAGGCTTTTTGTTATGCAAGGGGGCGCAGTGGGTTTCGGAGCGTGCCTGGAGGGAGGCGAAGGCTCGTGCTCCGGATCGCGCTCAGGGGATGACGAAGCCTCGGGTTTCGACGCGTGCCTGGAGAGCGAGGCCCCCTTGGGTTTCGGGGTCTCTCTAGAGCAGGAAGTCGCCGCGCCCGAGCAGGGCCGCCTGGACGCCTGCAAGGAGGATGCTCCCTCCTGCCGCCGCGATGTGTGCCCCCTGGCCCGTCTCGCTGATCGCGATCTGCTCAAAGGCCAGGCCAAGAGCGGTCAGGTCGAGCCGATCGGCTCCCACCGTGAAGTCCGTCACCCGGTCGTGTCCAAAACCGGCGGACGAGAACACGAAGCCGTCGCTGCCGCTCCCGCCGGTCAGCACGTCGTTGCCGGCCCGGCCATCGAGGCGGTTGTTGCCTCCATCTCCCTTCAGCGTGTCACCGAATCGTGACCCGAACAGGTTCTCGATGCTACGCAGCGTGTCGCCCTGAGCGTCCCCACCCTTGCCGCGGCCTCCACCGAGGGCGACCTGCACCGCCTTCCCAGACGATCCGTAATCCGCCGTGTCCGTACCCGCGCCGCCGTGGAGGAGATCGGCGCCTCGGCCGCCGACCAGCCAGTCGTCGCCGCGCATGCCGTAAATCTTGTTCGAGAAATCGTTTCCGACCACCCGGTCGTTCCCGTCCCCCAGCACCGCGTTCTCGATGGCCGTCTTCGGGGCGATGGTCAGGAAGCGGCTGCCATCCACCGTCGCGTGGGTTCCGGCTTTCAGCGACAGTACGATGTCTTGGGTTAGCCCAGCAAAATCGAGCCAATCCGTGCCGCCGTCCCGATCGCGAACCGTCGACCGGCGTGGATCGGCAGCCGCCAGGGCGGAGAACTCGTCTGTGAAGTGGAAGACGTCGTCGGCAATCGCCTTCGACCCGAACCCCTCGAAGGCGAACGAATCGATGCGGCCCGCGGCGCCGGCGAACTTGTCGATCACCCGCACGGTCCAGACGCCTCGCGAGGCTTCGCCGCGAAAGGCCTCCGAACCCATCGTCCAGGTCCAATCGGAGACCGAACGAGAATCGCCGCCCGGGCTGAGCACAATCGAGCGGGTGCCCTCAGGCGAGACGATCTCGACCTGCAATTGGCTCACGTCCCGGTGGCCGAGGGTGAGCGAGAGGTCCACGTGCTCGAGATCGATCTGGTCGTCGACCCGGAACCGGAACACGGCCGCCCTGTTCTCGGATACGGCCTTGTCGACCTCTCCGGCCGCAGCGGCTTTCATCTCGTTCGCCGATGTCTGGGCACGTCCGAACAGCGACCAGACCTCGGCCTTGCGCACGGCCGAGAAGGCATCGACGCGGCCGAAGCCCACATCGTTGGAGAAGTGCAGCCCGCCCCCGTTCACGTGGTCGGCCTTGTTGGTGGTCCAGCGGAATGCCTCTGCGCCTCCGCTGCCGCCGACCCGGTCCGCCGTGATTGCCAGGATCTCCTGCACGTCGCGCCAGCCGAGCCTCGCATTCGCCTGGAGCATCAGCGCCGCGACGCCGGACACGATCGGCGCAGCCGCCGAGGTCCCGCCGAAGGTAGCCGTGTCGTCGCCGGCCTCGTAGCCGTCGTCGCCCGACACGTCCGTCGTGACGATCCCGCGCGCACCGCCGGACGACGGCGCCGAGACCAGAAGCGACGCACCGCGTGTGGTATAGGCCGACACATGGCCCTGGTCGGTCACGGCGCCAACGGAAATGGAGTGGCGATCCTGGTTGAAGGCCGAGGTGTTGGCGTCGCGGTGATCGTAGGCCCAGTCGTTACCGGCTGCATTCACCACGATGGAGCCGAGCCCCTTGCGCCCCTGTTCGGCGGCCTTGGCGAGAGCTTTCTGGAAGTCGTCCCCGAAGCCGTGCCCGCCGTGCGGATTGTCGCTGTAGGCGCCGGCCGGCCCCCAGGAATTGTTGACCACATCGAAGCGCGTCATCTGGCGCATGGTGGTGGAGAACGAGAGGGCTGCGGCTCCGTCGAAGATGTTGACGCCGGCGATCCGCGCGCCGTTGGCGACGCCGACGCCGCCAAGCCCATTGGCCCCGGATGCGATGATGCCGGCAACGGCCGTTCCATGCGTGCCGGTGCCCGGCGCAACCGCGGAGCCGCCGAGGACCACGTGCAGGCTCTGGTCGTAGTTGCAGGCGAGATCCGGGTGGCTTTGCTCGACGCCGTCGTCGAAGATGCCGATCCGCACCCTCGCGCCGTTGTATTCGGCCGCGAGCTTATTGTACCCGATCTGTAAAAGATGCCATTGGCTTGCGCTCAGCGGATCCTGATACGTGCCCATCGCCTACCTCACCTTCCGTGAGGCGACCGTAGGCAGCGTGTTCAAAGCACCGGTTTGGGCAAATCCTCAAATTTGAAGCAATGCTGATTTTTTGAGAGCGGTCGTTTGATGGACCGAATATTCGCTCAAATTGTGCGAATGCTTTTGAACGGACATTCAGCAAACGGGTGCGCGGGGCGCCTGCTCTTGAGGCTGATTGCGCCCAGACATGGGAGGGCTTCACCGGCCTGTCTGCGTCCTGGAGACTCACCTGGCGCCGCAGCGCCCGTTTCCTCGGGCGCCGCGCAAGCCTGGAGCATCAACTCCGCGGATCGCCATCCGGCCGTCTGTCCGGGCAGATGCGGCTCCGGCCTAGCGCATCACTTGTCCGAACGCGGCGCCGCCTTCAGGATCTGGAGGATCTGGATCGCGTCCTCCCAGGGGATGCGCTGAACCACCTCGAGCAGCGCGGTGCCGTCGCCGAAATCGCGGACATGCACCTTGTCGTTCTGCAGAATTGCCCGCTCCTCCGCGGCCCTGGCGCGGGCGGATAAGGGGCGCCCGCCCTCCTCGCCCGCAGCCGGCGTCGCGTCGGCCGGCAGCAGCTCGCTGGGCGTCACCTCCAGGGCGAGGCTCAGCGCCTCCAGATAGCGGGTGCGCGGGAGCGCCTTGCCTTGCACGTAATGCCAGATATGCGCGCGGCCGAACTTCTCGCCGTCGTTGAGATGTCGCGCCGTCCGACGGGCGGTCTCGCTCATGGACCAGCCCTTCCGCTCCATCGCACCGCGGAGACGGTCGGCAAAGTCGGATTTCGACGCCGCTCTATCGTTCATCGGTCCCTGAACACAACAATCGCTGATGACATCATCATGAACCTTCGCACGAATGGACGACAGGGGCGTCCCTCACCATGGCTGCCGCTGCGTCCGCCGAGCGGTTTTCCACCGGGATGATCGATCGGCTTCAGATGAGATACCGTCCATCGATCCGGCGTCGTTCAAAGCATCGCGAGGCCCGACCCCGTAAATCTATCCTAAAATAAACCTAACTTTTTCGGATTATTCCCTGGCAAGTGCCACTACTGCCGCTGGGGAATAATGGTATGCGATCCTACCGGTGAACCGTCAATCCTATCTGCAACGTTTATCGACAAAGATATTATACTCAGACTGGCTGTATTGAAGAACAGGCCGATGAGGCATGTGTGATCGGAGGTTCATGGCCGGGAATGCGCGACCGCGGCGGAGCCTCGACGAAGGGGCGAAGTTTCGCCCATTGTTTAATTAAGAAATGGCTAATAAAAATATACCGCATCCTGAATCAGAGGTGCCCATCTGGTTCGGATGGGGACAGGGCGCAGATCGCGGGGTCCGATGGCACGCAACCAAGGCAGCCGTGCCGGCGCACCAGACCGGCAGGAAGACAGACAGACGTTCGCCGCAGAGCTCAAGCGGGCGATGGAGCGGAACGGCTGGACCCAAGTGGAGACCGCCAGGCAGGTGAGCCTCCACCTGCCGCAAGGCGAGCGCCTGCACCCCGTCAACATCAACCATTACGTGCAGGGCCGTTCCCTGCCGAGGCGCAAATACAGGGCCGCCATCGTGAAGGCTCTCGGCCTCGATGCGTTTCCGTCGGAAGCGGCGCCAAGCGCCGAAGAGGCCGACGTTTCGCGGGTCGTGATTTCCGCCGCGCCCAACGGCATGGCGCGCGTGCAGATCGACCAAGTCATGCCATGGCCGCAAGCCCTGCGTGTCGTCGATGCGCTGAAGGGTCCCGGCTCCAAGGAGTGACGTTCAACCCGCCGCGGTCGGGGCTCCCGCCTGCCGACCACGTCCGGCGAATATGTCTGCGGGCCCCACAGGCCGACATGCGCCCACCGCGGATCCCCGCCTTGCCCAAATGTCCACATTCCCAACCCCTCTGGTCTGTTGCATGCGTCGCCGGGACGGGCCAGAACAGCCGCGCCCGACAGGCGTCGGCGCCAGCGGGAGAGGATGACCCACATGCTCAGGACCACGATCGCAGGGAGCCTGCCGAAGCCGCATTGGCTCGCCGAGCCCGAGCGTCTGTGGGCGCCCTGGCGGATCGCCGGTCCGGAGCTCAACCAGGCGAAGATCGACGCGACCATCCTCGCCGTGAAGCTGCAGGAGGATGCGGGCATCGATATCGTCGGCGACGGCGAGCAGGCGCGCATTCACTTCGTCCACGGCTTTCTCGCCAATCTCGACGGCATCGACTTCGAGAAGAAGACGGTGATGGGCATCCGCAACAACCGCTACAACGCGGAGGTGCCGACCGTCGTGAGCCCGATCCGCCGCAAGGGCTCCGTCCACGCCCTCGAGGCCCGGACGGCCCGCGCCCATACGAGCCGCCCGCTGAAGTTCACGCTCCCCGGCCCCATGACCATCGTGGACACCATCGCGGACGAGCAATACGGCCGCCGCGAGGACCTTGCCTATGCCTTCGCTGAGGCGCTCAACGAGGAAGCTCTTGAACTCCAGGCGCTCGGCGTGGACGTGATCCAGTTCGACGAGCCCGCCTGGAACGTCTACATGCCCCAGGTCGCCGAATGGGGCATGGCTGCGCTGGAACGCGCCCGCCAGGGCCTCACCTGCACGACCGCGGTGCACATCTGCTACGGCTACGGCATCAAGGCCAATGTGGAGTGGAAGGGCACGCTTGGGCAGGAATGGCGCCATTACGAGGAGACCTTCCCGGTCATCGCGCGCAGCACCATCGACCAGGTGTCGCTCGAATGCCGGAACTCCCGCGTGCCCATCGAGCTCATCCGCCTCCTCGACGGAAAGGATGTGCTGGTGGGCGCCATCGATGTGGCGTCGGATGCGATCGAGACGCCGGACGAGGTGGCCGCCACCATCCGCGAGGCCCTCCGCTACGTGGCGCCGGAAAAGCTCTTTCCCTGCACCAATTGCGGCATGGCCCCCATGAGCCGCGAGGTCGCCTACGGGAAGCTGGCGGCGCTCGCAAAGGGCGCAGAACTCGTCCGCAAGGAACTGCGCTGAGCCCGCCTGCCTCATCCGAACCAAGGCCCCGTCCCGATGCTCCGCGCCGCCATCATTCCGGTCACGCCGCTCCAGCAGAACTGCACGTTGCTCTTCGACGACGCCACGAAGCGTGCGGCCGTGGTCGATCCGGGCGGCGACGTGCCCCGCATCCTGGAGGCCGTCGCCTCCGCCGGCGTCGCCGTGGAGACGATCCTCATCACCCATGGCCATATCGACCATGCGGGCGGGGCCGCGGAGCTGAAGGAGGCACTCGGTGTGCCGGTCGTCGGCCCGCACCAGGCCGACCGCTTCCTCCTCGACCGCCTGCCCGAGACCGGCCTCTCCTTCGGCATCGCCGGGGCCCGCGCCCTCGTGCCGGATCGCTGGCTTCAGGAGGGCGACACGGTCGAAGTTGCGGGCGTGACGCTCTCGGTGCTGCACTGCCCCGGCCATTCCCCGGGTAGCGTCGTATTCGTCGCGGCCGAGCAGCGCTTCGCTCTCGTGGGCGACGTGCTGTTCCGCGGCTCGATCGGCCGAACGGATCTTCCGGGCGGCGACCATGCGGCGCTTCTCGGCTCCGTTCGGGACAAGCTGTTCCCGCTTGGCGACGACGTCACCTTCATCTGCGGGCATGGACCGACCAGCACGATCGGAGACGAGCGCGCCACTAACCCGTTCTTCCGCTAGAGACGTCTCAGCACCAGAAGAAGACGAGGGTGAGCCCCGCGCCCACGGCGATGACGAGCCAGCGGATCACCACGGCCGGCAGACGCCGCCCGAACACCACCCCGAGATAGCCGCCGAACACGGAGGCGGCTCCGACGATAGCCGTCTCGCGCCAGCTCACGAGGGCCGCCGCCACGAACAGCACCACGGCGATGAGTTGGATCAGCGTGGAGCAGAGGTGCTTGGCGGCGTTGATGACGTGGAAGTCGTCGCCCTCCGTGATGGCGAGGGAGGCCAGCATGACGATGCCCATGCCCGCCCCGAAGAAGCCCCCATAGATCGAGACCAGGAACTGGATGAACAAGCCGCCGAGCCAGAGGGCTTGCGACGGCGGCGCACCCGCCTCGCGTTTGCCCATGCGTTTCGCGAGCGTCACGATCTGCGGGCTGAAGGCGAAGAGCAGCGTCGCGAAAAGAAGGAGCCAAGGGACGAGCTCGCGGAAGGCCTCGTTGTTGGTGCGGGTCAGGATGTAGGCCCCGATGAGCCCGCCCGCGAGGCTCACCATGCCGAGCGCCATGAAGCGTCGCGCATAGAGCTTGAGTTCGCTTCGGTACGCCCAGGCACTGGCGAGGTTCGCTGGCGTGACGGCGACGGCGCTGGTGGCGTTCGCAACCACGGGCGGCAGGCCTGCCGCGATGAGCGCCGAGAAGGTGAAGAACGTCCCGCCGCCGGCGATGGCGTTGACGAGGCCGGCGGCGAGGCCGGAGCCCGCAAGGAGAAGGACGGTGACAGGATCCATGACAGCCTCAACGACGCGACCAGCCGCCTCTAGCATGGGCGAGCCTCGTCTTGCACCGCCCGTTCGGCACCCACGGGACTTTGGGATGGCGCGTCGCCTGATCAGCGGGCGCGGGGCTTCAGGATTTCGGACACAGCGACGCCGAGCGCGATCACGGCCGCGGCGATCCAGGTGGCGAGGGCGTAGCGCTCGCCCAGCAGCAGGCTCCCGCCCACGAGGCCGAGGACGGCGCCCACATAGCCGATCTGGCTGAATGACACGATGCCGCCCGAGCGCTGCAGCTCGAAATAGATCACGTTCCCGACCGCCGCGACCGCCGAGGCGGCGCAGAGAATCGCAAGCCCCGCGCCGCTGAGCCCGCCCGCCGGCGCGGAGCCTGTGGCGAGCAGCGCTGCCAGGAGCCAGAGCGCGCCCATGCCCGACATGGCGAGCGCAAGGTCGAGCGGGTTGCTGCCCTCCGGCCAGAACCGCGCGCGGTAGATGTTGCCGGCCGCGATCGACAGCGGGGCCAGCATGGCGAGGAGGACCCAGATGCCGTCGCCGGCGAGATTCGTGGACCGGCTCACCGCAAGAAACACCGCGCCGGCAAACGCGATGCCGACGCCGAGGGTCCGCCCGGCGCTCATGCGCTCGAGGCCGACCAGCGCGGCGAGGAGATAGGTGAGCGGTGTCGGGAAGGCATAGGCGAGCGATGCGATGCCGGCGCTCACATAGGCCGAGGCGCTGTAGATGAGGGTCTGGGGCAGCGCGATGGAGACGAGACCGGCGATGGCCGCATAGATCAGCTCGGCCCGGCGCAGGGGCGCCCATCCCTGCCGGGCGGTGCGGAAGACGAGGAGGAAGGCGGCGGCGCCCGCGGCGCTCGCGAGCGCGTAGAGGATCGGCGCGACCCCGAAGGCGTGAGCCTGCCGCGCCAGGAGGGTATGGGTCGCCAGGACGAAGCCGTTGGCGAGGAGGAGCGCGGTTACCTTGCGTGTCGTGGTCATGGACGCCGCTCCGGGGGCCTGGCAACGAGAATGGCCGGCGCGACGCCGCACCGGCCGTTGGCGGGAATTAATGCGGTGCGAACACCCGCACCGCGAGCCAAGCGTACATGGCAACCCAGACGATGCTGAGAGCGGCCGCCAGGGTCAGGAGCAGGATGGCCCATTCATCCTCGCTGGCCCGGGACCGGCGGCTCTGCGGGGCCGGGCGCTGGGAATACTCGTTCGTCACGTCTGTCTCCACGGGTGGTTCTCCGTGGATCCTGTTTTAAGGCAGGCGCCCTCCCCCCAATGTGCAGCGGCGCACAGCCCCGGCTCTGCCGTTGGGGAAACGGCCCGGGGCTTTCCCTATTTGCGCTGCCCCTTCGAGCCGCCCTTCTCGGGGGCGCACAGTCCCGAACCCGCCGCAGGGGCAACGAGCCGGGGCTAGGCCCTACTTGCGCTGGCCCTTGGTGCCGCCCTTTTCGGCCGCCCGGCGCAGGGCTTCCGCCAGCGCGCCGCCAGGGGCGGCCTGGGCCTGCGCGCGGGGCTTGTCGCCCGCACGGGGCGCCGGCCCCCGGACCTGCGCCGGCCTGTCGGCCGCCCTTCCGGGCTCGTCGCCCATCCGCATGGAGAGCGCGATGCGCTTGCGCGGTTTGTCGACGTCCAGGACCTTCACGCGCACGATGTCGCCCGGCTTCACCACGGAACGCGGGTCCTTCACGAAGGTGTCGGCGAGCGCCGAGACATGGACGAGGCCGTCCTGGTGGACGCCGACATCGACGAAAGCCCCGAAGGCGGCGACGTTCGTCACCACCCCTTCGAGCACCATGCCGATCTTGAGGTCGCCGATCGTCTCGACCCCCTCTTTGAACGAGGCGGTCTTGAACTCCGGACGCGGGTCGCGGCCCGGCTTCTCAAGCTCGTTCAGAATGTCCACCACTGTGGGCAAGCCGAACTTGTCGTCCGTAAAGGCCTGAGGCTTGAGGCTCTTCAGCACGGGCTTGTTGCCGATCACGACCTTGATGTCGCTCTTCGTGGCCTCCAGGATCCGGCGCACCACCGGGTAGGCTTCCGGGTGGACGCCCGAGGCGTCGAGCGGGTCGTCGCCGTTGGGGATGCGCAGGAAGCCCGCCGCCTGCTCGAAGGTCTTCGGCCCGAGCCCCATCACCTGCGTGAGCGCCTTGCGGGTGCGGAAGGGCCCGTTCGTATCCCGGTGCGCCACCACGTTCTGCGCGACCCATTCCCCAAGGCCCGACACGCGGGCGAGGAGCGGCGCCGAGGCGGTGTTCACGTCGACGCCGACCGCGTTCACGCAATCCTCCACCACCGCATCGAGGGAGCGCGAGAGCTTGTGCTCGGCGAGATCGTGCTGGTACTGCCCGACGCCGATGGATTTCGGGTCGATCTTCACGAGTTCGGCGAGCGGGTCCTGAAGACGCCGGGCGATGGAGACCGCGCCGCGGATGGACACGTCGAGGTCGGGCAGCTCCCGGCTCGCATAGGCAGAGGCCGAATAGACCGAGGCGCCTGCCTCCGAGACCATGATCTTCGTGAGCTTGAGGTCCGGGTTCGCGGCCACGAGCTCCACCGCCAGCTTGTCGGTCTCCCGGGACGCCGTGCCATTGCCGATGGCGATCAGTTCCACCTTGTGAAGGCGGCAGAGCCGCGAGAGCGTCGCGAGCGAGCCGGTCCAATCGCGCTTCGGCTCGTGCGGATAGATCGTGTCGGTCGCCACCACCTTGCCGGTGCCGTCCACCACCGCGACCTTCACGCCGGTGCGGTAGCCGGGATCGAGGCCGAGGGTCGGACGGTTGCCGGCCGGGGCTGCGAGGAGCAGATCGCGGAGATTCGCCGCGAAGACGCGTACCGCCTCCTCCTCGGCGGCGTTCCAGAGGCGCATGCGCATGTCGAGCTCGGTCGAGAGCTTCAGCTTCGTGCGCCAGGCCCAGCGCACCGTTTCGGCGAGCCAGGTGTCGCCCGGGCGGCCGCGGTTCTCGATCCCGAAGGTCACGGCGATGCGGCCCTCGTAGCGGCTCACCGGCGGGGGCGTCTCCGAGGGCTTGTCCTCCTCGAAGGTGAGCTCCAACACCTCCTCCTTCTCGCCGCGGAAGAGCGCGAGAATGCGGTGCGAGGGCATCCGGGTCAGGGGCTCGGCCCAGTCGAAATAATCGGAGAACTTGGCGCCGTCCGTGGCCTTGCCCTTGCGCACCTTGGAGGCAAGGCGACCCTGCTGCCAATAGATGTCCCGGAGCGCGCCCACGAGTTCCGCATGTTCGGCGAAGCGCTCCACCAGAATCGCGCGGGCGCCCTCAAGGGCCGCGGCCGCGTCGGCGACGCCCTTCTCGGCATTCACGTAAGCGGCGGCGCGCTCGGCCGGCACCTTCACCGGATCGGTCAGCAGCGCCTCGGCGAGGGGCTCCAGCCCGGCCTCGCGGGCGATCTGCGCCTTGGTGCGGCGCTTCGGCTTGAACGGCAGATAGAGATCTTCGAGCCGGGCCTTGGTGTCGGCGGCCGCGATCTGCGCGGACAGCTCTTCCGTCAGCTTGCCCTGCTCGCTGATGCTCTCGACGATCGCCTTGCGCCTGGCCTCCAGTTCGCGAAGGTAGGTCAGGCGCTCTTCCAGATTGCGCAGCTGCGTATCGTCGAGGGTGCCGGTCGCCTCCTTGCGGTAGCGGGCGATGAACGGCACCGTCGCGCCGCCGTCGAGGAGATCCACGGCCGCCTTCACCTGCCATTCCTGGGCGTTGAGCTCGGCCGCAAGGCGCTGGGTGATCGATGCCATGGAGGTCTCCTGCGGCCACGGCCGCACCGGGTGGGGCGCGTCGTCTACAGCGGGGGCGGAGTCCCGGTCAACCGGGCCGGAAAGGATCACCCTCCAGCCGTTCCGCAGGGGCAATCATGACCGGTGGGCATGGCCGCGGGGCGGCAGGCGCGCTTGCCCAGCTGCCTCGGCCCGGTATGAAAGGTCTCCCCGCGCAAAGAACCGACCCATGGCCTTCGAAATCCATCTCATCCGACACGGACAATCCACCTTCAACGCGGTCCATGCGGCGACGGGCGTCGATCCCGGCCATCCGGACGCGCCGCTGACCGAGCTCGGCCGCCAGCAGGTGGCGGCCGCCCGCGAACGGCTGGAGCCCATCGCCTTCGATCTCGTGGTCGCCTCGCCCCTCACCCGCGCTATCCAGACCGCGACAGGCATCTTCGGGCACCGGTCGATCCCCCTTGAGGTCACCTGCCGCCACAGGGAGCGACTGGAGAGCAGCTGCGATGTGGGCCGCGGCCCGCACGAACTCGCCGCCGATTTCCCGCACCTTGGCTTCGATCACCTCCAGCCGATCTGGTGGCATGTGGGCGAGGAGACGAACGAGCGGGGCTTTTGTCCCGAGCCGGCGGATGTCTTCCAGGAGCGCGTGACGCGCTTCGGCGAATGGCTCCTCGCGCGGCCCGAGCGCCGCATCGCGGTGGTGGGCCACGGCACGTTCTTCCACGCCATGACCGGGCGGTTCCTCGCCAATTGCGAGTCGATCTTGTGGGAGCCTGAAGGAACGACCCTCCCGGATCGATCCCGCGCCTGATCGCGGCGCCCTCCCGGCCGCCAAGCCCCAGCCGCGTTGTCGGGGAAACGTGGCGGAGGACGAGAGCATTCGGGCCCGTGGTGCTTTGCGATCCCGGCGCCGTGCAACCGATGTCGCGCAATCACGTTGCTCCAACAACAATGGTTGGAGACGTGCCATGAAAACGCTTGTTCTGCTTGCCGCCGCCGGAATTGGGGTCGCCGGTTTCGCGGCCGACAGCTTCGCCCAAAGCCGCGACCGCGCGCCGACCGCACGAGACCGCGTGCCTCAGAACCTCGCCCAGCCTTGGAACGGCTCGCCCCTATGGAGCGATACCCGCTACGACGTCCGCCCGCGCTCGCAGGGCTCCTACCAGCAACCCTATCGCGAGGCGCCCGGCTTCGTGGAAGAGCGCGACGACGGTAACTGCAAGTACGGCCGCACGGTCGACGCCAACGGCGTCTCCCGCCCGCGGGTGCTGTGCCGGGACGATTGATCCCGACGGTCGCGGCGCCTGTCAGAGCGTCGCGACCACCTGTCCGTCGCCGTCGAGCCGGCAATCCACCTCCGCCGCGCGAATCTGGCGGAGGCGGCCCCGCGCATAGGTGATGCGCGCCGCCACGGGCGCCGAGATCGTGCCGTCCTCCAGCGCCTGCGCTTCCCCGGCGCTCACCGCCTCCACCTGAACGCCTCCGTAGGACGCGGCCGCAACCGCGAGAGCGTTCCGGCAGGCCTGCACGAGCGTCGGGGGCGTTCCCGGAACCGGACGAAGCGCCGTGGACCGCCGCCGGGCCGCCTCGTCGTTCCGCCCGCCATCGGTCGGCAGAAGGGCCGGCGGGAGGGTGACCCCGAGGCTGCCGGTGGTCGGCACCGAGGGTGGAGGCGCGAGGGTTCCGACCGTCGATGGCGTGCCGGAAGGCCGCTGGGCGTTCCCTCCACTGCTCCTCGCCGCGCCATCCCGACCTGAGCTGGCGGCGGACGACCCGGCGCTGGCTGGCGCCCCACCGGCCGCTCCCCGTGCCTCGCCGCTTCGGCCGGCCGCGCTCCCCGACGAGCCACGGCCACCCGACGACCCCACATTGCCTGCCGAGCCGCGGCTGCCCGAGGAGCCGCCGACGCTGCCCGACGTCGCGCTATTGCCAACCGAGCCGCCGACACTCCCAGAGACGCCAGACGAACCCGTTCCGACGGAGCCGCCGACGCCCGAGGATACCCCTGAGGAGCCAGTACCGACCGAGCCGCCGACGCCGCCCGTTATCCCAGACGACCCGGTCCCGACCGAGCCGCCGACGCCGCTCGAAACTCCGGACGATCCTGTCCCCACGGAGCCAGAGACGCCGCCTGAGGACCCTACGCCGCCGGAGCCTGACGAGACTCCGCCGCTCACGGATCCGCCCGTCGATCCCGTGCCGGTACCGCCCGTCGCCGATCCGCCGACCGAAGTTCCGCCTGTACCGACGCTGGCGCCGCCCGAGCCCCCCACTCCGCCTCCGGACGCGCCTGAACCGGCCCCGACAGAGCCCGATGTCCCGCCCGCGTCGACCCCGACCGATCCGCCGAGGCTACCCGATCCCGCTCCGCCTCCGACGGAAGCGCCTCCTCCCGTGTCGACGCCGACAGACCCGCCGAGGCCGCCAGATCCTATGCCGCCCCCTCCATCGGCTCCGATGGAGCCGCCGAGACCTTGCGCGAAGGTCGAGGTGAACGGCGCTGCGCTTGTCAGAAGAGCGAACGAAACGGCGAGGCGTAGGCGACTGGACCTGGTCATGGTGTGTCTGCCTTTCATTGGGTGAAACCAACGCCGGCTGGGTCCCATTGTTCGGGGCGGAAATGAGCTCCGAGCTGAGGCGTGCCGGCGTCCTTAGGAGGCGCTGTCCCAGAGTTTGGCGTCAGGTTTGAGGATCGACGGCAGGTCCGGCGTCTGGGGCCCCACGTCCAGGCGCGGTGGCCGGGTCGGCGGCACCCGCGCAAGGCGGGGCTTCCGTTCCTGAGGCGGCAGGACGACCGGGACCCGTTCCCGCAGGCGCAAGCGGATCGGCTCCTCCACAACCCGCGCCGTAACCCGTGCAGGGGGCGGGACCGGCGGTTTGACGCGCTCCGCATTCGGTTCGATGCGCGCCCGGAGCGCCGGCCCCCGCGTCCGAGGCGGTGGTTCTGCGGTTGGCGCCCTTACCCTCGGAGCTGAAGGCGCCGGGCGCACCGCCACGGCGGGTGTCGCGTCGCTCCGTTCAGCGGGGAGCGCCGATAGCGCGGCAATTGACGGAAGGGTCGGAGCTTTCGTCTCCGGCGCCGGCTCGATCGGCTCGGCCGAAGCGATGACGGGCGGAATCTCAGGTGCCGCGGGTGGTACCGGCAATTCGACCACGACTTTATTTTCGCTCGGAGCGGCGTCCGGGGAAGGCTCCACCGATGTGGCGACCGCTCGCTCGGTCGGAGCGAAGGCAGGCGGAATCTCGGGAGCTGCCAGCGGTTCAGGCAGCTCAACCACGATCCTTGTCTCGGCCGGATTAGGCGCGGGATCGATCCATCCCGGCTCCCCCCGACTGACGGGCGAAGACGTGCTCGCTCGGTAGCGCTGCGCCTCCGGCGGGTCGGCCCAATCGAGGGTTGGCGCGGAGACCTGCGGTGATGATGAGACCCGTCCGTCGGCAGGCCCGGGCTGCGGGCGCGGATCGTCGACACCTCTCTGCCCAGGCTCGCCCAGAACGGCAACGCCCAGGGCAAGCGGCGAGACGAGGCTCAATGCCAGCAGTAGCTTGATGCGCGCCATCGCCCGGTCCTCCGGCTTGGCCGTTCAGGCAGCGTCCCCATGTCGTTGCGACGCGCGGCCTCTCACCCCGTTCTAGGGTGTCGAAGTCAACGGCGTGCGCCGAGGGCAGTTCCCGGCGCCGCGAGGCAAAAGATCAGGAAGCGTGCGACGCGCTGGCTCCGGACCGGCCTTTGAATCTGTTGACGATCGGCGCGATGACGAACTGCGCAACCGGAATCAACAGCCCGCCGACCACGAGGCCCACCACACCCGACCCGGCCGCCGTGACCGCCCATTCGACAATCCCGCCTACGGCGGGGAACGCGTGGGCCGCCATCTCGGCGATGTGGTGGATGCCATGGGCAAGGCTCGGAAGACCGTATTCCTCGAGCCCGTGGACGATAATGCCGCCGCCGACCCACACCATCGCGGCGGTGCCGAGGATGCTAAGGAACTTGAGGAAGTAGGGCATGCCGAAGACGAGCCCCCGCCCGAAGCCTTGCGTCAGGGGCCGCACAGCACGATCCGCGCCGCTCGGTGCAAGGCTCCGGTCGCCGCGCCCGATGCCCGAGATCGGGCGGTCGTTCTGGGCGAGCGCCACGCCCGCATCGTCCGCCTTCACGATCAGCGCCACCGTACCGTAAACCGCGACCGTGATGCCGAGACCCACCACGATCAGCACCACCACCTGCTGCGTCAGGGACGTGGTGGAAACGGTGGCGAGCGTGATCGCCATGATCTCGGCGGAGAGGATGAAGTCGGTCTGGATGGCGCCCCTCACCTTCTGGTCCTCGAAGGTCGCGGGGTCCATGGCCTCGGGGGTGACGGCGGCCTCGTGGGCATGAGCCTTGTGAGGAAAGAAAATCTCGAACACCTTCTCGGCACCTTCGTAGCAAAGGTACGCTCCACCCAGCATGAGCAGCGGAGTGATCAGCCAGGGTGCAAAGGCACTCAGCAGAAGGGCGGCCGGCGTGAGGAAGAGCAACTTGTTCTTGAGGGAGCCGAGCGCGATGCGCCAGACGATGGGAAGCTCCCGGTCGGACGCGAAGCCAACCACGTAGCGCGGCGTCACCGCAGCGTCGTCGATGACGACGCCGGCAGCCTTGGCGCCGGCCTTGGTAGCCTGCGCGGCCGCATCGTCCAGGGAGGCCGCAGCGACCTTCGCCAATCCCACGATATCGTCCAACAGAGCGATCAGCCCAGTGCTCACGGCAATTCCCTTCGATATGCCCGGGCCCCCAGGGCCCCAGGTCATTAACGCGGAACTTGCCCATTAGCAGCAATGGCCAAGCTCATCGAGTCTGGAACGGGGCGCGTGGGGCGGGCACCCGGTGTCTTATGGGCCCTGGTTTCGCCAATAATACCCGCCGCCCTGGCGCGTGGCGCAATCGATCGCAGGCTCGGCCTGGGCCGGGATGATGCGGGGCGCTGGAGCGAAGCCGGCGATCTCGCGGATGATCTTGGTCTTGATCGCGTCCGCGAAATGCTGTCGCTCGCGCACCGGCACCGTGAAGGCGCCGACCCCGCCGATGACGCAATCGCGGTAGTAGCGGTCGAGATGCTCCATGTCCCCGAAGCCGGTCGGCCTTTTCAGCATGATGGGCAACCCGTTGATCGTGACGCCCCGGGCCACGGCGGCGTCTCGGGCCAGGGTGACGAGGCGCCCGCTGCTGTTCGGCCCATCGCCGGAGATGTCGATTACCTCCCGCAGGGGCGTCACCCCACTCGTCGCGAGCAGCTTCAGGCTGAAATCGATCGCGCCGGAAATGGAGGTCTGGAAGATGCGGCCCGGCGGCACCTCGGCAAGCCTGTCCGCAAAGCCGACGGCCCCAGCTCCATCCTCGACCACTGTCCAGGGCACCACCACCCGCTGCTCGGTTTCGCCCGACCATTCCATGTAGGTGACGGCGATGCGGCCCAGCATCCCTCCCTTGATGGCCTCATGCACGACCGACGACCGGAAGGCCTCGACGAACCCCTGCCGCTGGAGCTCCTGCTCCTCCGGATCCATGGAGCGCGAAACGTCGACGGCGAGAACGAGGGCGAGGTCGACCTCCGTCTCGGCACGCGCCGCGCCCAGCGACAACCCAAGGAGCGCCAGCACGAGGCTCGGCAGACGGAGACGGGAGGCCATGCGCTCTCTCCTTGGGGGAGTGTGGCAACGCACCGGGCGGGCGTGCCCTCGGTTCTTGGTAACTGGCCCCCTGCCCGGGGGCGGCAAGGTGTCGAGCCCTGCACCTTGGTGCAAACCGGGGCGCAGCGAATGGCTCAGCTTGGGCCTTCGACGGGGTCGTGCCGCTCTTTAGGTCCTCCCCTGTCCCGCCTGCGGCCATCGATCAGCCGCCCCCGACAACAGATCCAGCCAGACGGCCTGCCTCGTGCGCCCTATGGGAGCCGGCGCCGACCCATGCCAGACGGGCAGCCCTGCCGCGCCCGAGAGCGGCTTGCCGGCAGAGCGAGTACTGATAGAGCTTCGCCGCAACTTCTGATCGGATGCAGCCCATGGTTTCCCCCTTCGTGCGCCTTGCGGTCGTACTCGGCCTCCTCTCGGCCGTGGGCCCGTTTGCCATCGACATGTACCTGCCGGCCCTGCCGACCATCACGGCCGATCTGAAGACGACGACGGCCGCGACCCAGATGACGCTCATGGCCTTCTTCGTCTCCTTCGGGATCTGCCAGCTCGTCTACGGCCCCCTTTCGGACATGGTGGGCCGCAAGCCGCCGCTTTATTTCGGCCTCGCGGTCTTCGCCATCGGCTCCGTCGGCTGCGCCATTGCGCCCGGGATCGAATGGCTCATCGCCTTCCGGGCTCTCCAAGGGGTCGGCGCCTCCGCGATCATGGTGGTGCCGCGCGCCATCATCCGCGATCTGCACACGGGCACGGAGGCGACGCGCCTCATGGCTCTCGTGATGCTCGTTTTCAGCGTATCGCCGATCCTTGCGCCTTTGGCGGGAAGCGCGCTCATCGTGCCCTTCGGCTGGCGCGCCGTGTTCGCCGCCGTGACCCTGGTGGCCATCCTGGGCCTGTTTCTCGTCGCGACCGCGCTGGCGGAGACACGGCCCGAGGAGGAGCGTGTGCCCGTGAGCCTCCGGGCAGTGCTAGGCGGGTTTGGGTACCTCCTGACGCACGGGCGTTTCATGGGCCTCACCTTCATCGGCGGATTCGGGATGGCGAGTTTCTTCACCTTTCTCGCCAGTTCGTCCTTCATCTACATCGATGGTTTCGGGCTGACCCCCACGCAGTACAGCCTCGCTTTCTCGCTCAATGCGGTGGGCTTCATCGGCGCGTCGCAATTCGCCGCGAAGCTCGGGGAGCGGTTCGGCATGGGCCGGGTCGTGACGGGAGCGGTGGTGGCCTACGCAGCCGCCTCTTTTGTCCTCCTCGCGGTGACGGGAGCGGGCTATGCCACCCTGCCGGTGCTGATGGCGCTCATCTTCATCGCCTTCGCCTTCCTCGGCCTCGTGGTGCCCGCCACCATGGTGCTGGCGCTCGAGGAGCACGGCCCCATCGCCGGCATGGCTTCGGCGCTGGGCGGGACGCTCCAGATGCTTGTGGGCGGCGTGATGATCGTGGTCGCGAGCCTTTCCTTCGACGGAACGGCGCTGCCGATGGCGGCGGCGATCGCCGCATGCGCCGCCGTGGCCCTGATCCTCTGCTTCGCGACCCCGCGCGAACCGGATGTGGCGCCTCAACCTGCGGAGTAAGCCACGCTGCAGGCGTCCGCCGGAACGGGCCGCCGAGCGCGGTTCACCCGGTCGTCGCCCTGGCGCCGGGCAAGCGGGCTCGGAGTGTACGCGGCGAGTTTCGCTCGCGCTCTCACCCGAACAAGGCGGCGTGCTGATCGCGCAGGAGGTTCTTCTGCACCTTGCCCATGGTGTTGCGTGGCAGATCGTCCACGAACAGCACGCGTTTGGGTAGCTTGTACCGGGCGAGGCGCTCCTCCAGCACGGCCTGGATCTCACGCTCACCGAGCGACGCACCCTTCGCGAGCACCACGACGGCCGTGACCCCTTCACCGAAATCGCGATGCGGCACGCCGATCACGGCGCTTTCCACCACGCCGTCGATCGCATCGATCTCGCTCTCGATTTCCTTCGGATAGACGTTGTAGCCGCCGGTGATGATGAGGTCCTTGCCGCGGCCCAGGATGTGCACGTAGCCGCGTTCGTCCACCTTGCCGAGGTCGCCCGTGATGAAGAACCCGTCGGCGCGAAACTCGGCCGCGGTCTTCTCCGGCATGCGCCAGTAGCCTGCGAAGACGTTCGGCCCCTTCACCTCGATCATGCCGATCTCGCTCTGAGCCAAGGGCTTGCCGCTCTCAGGATCCGTGATGCGCAGTTCCACGCCCGGCAGGGGGAAGCCGACTGAGCCAGGCACCCGGTCGCCCTCGTAGGGGTTCGAGGTGTTCATATTGGTCTCGGTCATGCCGTAGCGCTCGAGAATCGCGTGGCCGGTGCGCTCGAACCATTCCCGGTGCGTATCGGCGAGGAGCGGCGCGGAGCCCGACACGAAGAGCCGCATATGGCCCGTGGTGTCGCGAGACAGGCGCGCATCCTGGAGGAGGCGCACATAAAATGTCGGCACCCCCATCAGCGCGGTCGCGCGCGGCATGGCGCGCATGATCTCGTCCGGGTCGAACTTGGCCAAGAAGATCATCGACGCGCCGGAGAAGAGCGTCACGTTGCTGGCGACGAACAGCCCGTGGGTATGGAAGATGGGGAGCGCGTGAATCAGCACGTCGTCGCGGGTAAACCGCCACACCTGCGCCAGGGTCTCGGCGTTCGACACCAGATTGTCGTGGCTGAGCATGGCGCCCTTGGAGCGCCCCGTGGTGCCTGACGTGTAAAGGATGGCGGCCAGATCCTCGCCTGCACGCGGCACGGTCTCGAAGGAGTCCCCCCTGCCGGCCGCGGCGTCCGCGAGGGTCCCCTCACCCGCAGCATCGAGCGTCAGGACCCGCGCGCCGGCCCGCGCCGCCACCGGCTCCAGCATGGCCTCGCGAGCCGGATCGCAGACAAAAAGCGTGGGCTCCGCGTCGGTCAGGAAGTACTCGATCTCGGTCGGCGTATAGGCCGTGTTGAGGGGGAGGAACACACCGCCCGCTCGCACCGTCGCCAGATAGAGAACGAGCGCCGCCGACGACTTCTCGACCTGAACGGCGACACGGTCTCCCGGCCTGACGCCAAGTTCCCGTAGCGCGCCAGCGAGGCGCCCCGACCACGCCACGAGATCCTCATAGGAATACCGCGCCCCACCCTGCGTTTCGATGGCGGCCCGGCCCGGATCGGCGATGGTGCGGACGAGGCGGTCGAACAGATTCTGGCTCATCGGGCGGCTCTCGGGCGACGGCAGGCAATCGGGGGAAGGTCGCGGCCAAACAGCCGCTGCCCCATGCGTCCCGATTTTTCCGTGCCGCGTCAAGGCAGTCCTCGGGCCTGCGCCTACGGCGGACGGGCGGCAGGAAGCTGTGCAATGGCCCCGAAGTCGCACCTCAAGACGGCTTGCTCCTCCCGGCGATCCCCTCTATATCACGCCCCGATCCGGTGGTTGCGCTTCGCGCCCCCGATCCCGCGCCCTTCGTCTAGCGGTCTAGGACGTCGCCCTTTCACGGCGAAAACACGGGTTCGAGTCCCGTAGGGCGCGCCATTTTCCCCAGTTCGGTATTCGTCGATCGGGGTAACGCCTGTTCCGCACGCATCGACGGCGTCAGGGCCACTCCTCGGTCGGTCAGTCTTCGTCCTCCGCCCAGTCCACGGCCCGCCGAACAGCCGCGCGGGCTCGGCCTCTGGCGACGGCCGGTGCCATGCGGGTTTCGTAGTTCGCCCGCAGCGCCAGATAAATGCGGTGGGACGGGATGTCGTACCGGCCTGAATCGGCCCAGATCTGTGCCGCCACCGCCCAGTAGGCGTGGCATTCGGCGAATGCGAGCCGAGCGACCCCTGTGGCCGTCTCCCCAGTGGTCGCGGCAAGCTCGATCAAGTGCTTGTCGCTGCACTCCTTCGCCGAAACGTAAGCGCCGCGCTCGGATGGCGTCACAGGGTCCGGTGAGAACCGTTCACGCCTCGGCGCCGGGGCTGCCCGCTGCTGCGCCACCACGACGATCGGCTGTTGAATATAGGTGGTGTTCTGGGTCGTGTTGCAGGCGGCGAGCGGCATCAGCGCGGCGCAAGCTGCCGCTTTCAGCCAAGGGGCATATGACATGACGGAATTCCGTTCCTGGAGGAGTATCGAGAGCGGCCGGCCGGCTCAGCGCATTTCACGCTCGAGGCCGATCACGCGATCTGCGGAGTCGAGGACGCAATAGGACGCCGCCCTGACCGGCCGCGTCTCGACGATTTGGTCACCCTGGTAGAAGTGTTCCTTGACGGCCATGGACACATATTTGTTGCCGCCGAATAGCTGCGGCACCTGGGCCACCGAGAAGAACGTGATCTCCACGACGCGCTCGGTATCGGCGCGCCAATCGTCGGTGTCCCGCCGAACGCGGTTATAGCGCTGCTCCACGAACCGAGCGCAGCTCCTCGCCTCCGGCGTATGGGAATTGCCCTTGTGCATGACGTCGGCCGCTGCGGGACTGATCCCGAGGCCCAGTACCGCAATCGCCCCGCCCAGCGCCCAACACGCTCCCCACCTGACCATCGCTTCCCCACACGTGTTTTGGTTGTCGGCACCGGCCGTACCGGCTCGTCGCATGTTGCACGCAGGACGTGAGCGGATGGCGCAGGGAATGTCTAAAAATTTACACGTATCCCCAGATATTTTTAACCGCGTTGGCGGCTATCCGAGGGCAATCCCGGTAGACGGCGGCCCGTAAACTTGTCTTTAATGTCAAAAAACGTCTCGTTGAGGCTACAACCAAGACGGTTGGATCAAGGGGGGCAGACATGAAGACGACGATTGCTTTGGTACTGGCAGCTTCGATGACGTTGTCATCAATGGGCGCTGCGAGCGCACAGGGATTTGGCGCGGTGCTTGGCGGCGGCATCGGCGCCGCAGTGGGGGCTGCAGCAGGCGGCCGCAATGCGGGCGCGGGTGCCGTGATGGGCGGCATCGTCGGGATCGCCATGGGTGCGATCCTCGAGCAGCTGAGCCAGGCCGAGCAGAACAACCGGCAGCAGGCGTTGCAGAAGGCCGCCAAGGGCAAGTCCGCCAAGTGGTCCTCTACCGGCAAGAACGGCAAGAAAGCCACCTACGTGAACAAGGGTGCGGTCGCCTCGGCGGACGGCAAGAAGTGCTCGCGGGTTCAAGAGACCATCACGCTGCCCGACGGTAAGCAGGGTACGTCGGAAGAGACCGTTTGCTTCTCCTGAAAACAGGCCTGACCAATGTTCTCGTATCGCTACGCGCTGGGTGCCGTCGTTCTCGCCGCACTCGGCTCCATGAGCCCCGCTGAAAGCCAAGAACTGGTGATCGACGGCCTGTATGACTGCGCGCGAGCGACCAACGGCAGGACCTACTGCCGTCAGCGCTCCACCCGCAATTTCACGCCGGTCAGCGAGGAGTTCTATCTGCGGTACGAATCCATCCGGACCGGGGCGCCCGTGGGCGCCCCGGCCGTGGTGAACCAGCAGCAGATCAACAACACCGTCAACGTCAACGTGGTGGTGCAGAATCTCGACAAGGACGCCGCGGATCTGGAGGGACAGATCGTCCTGCTCTCCCGGGTCATCGAGGACCAGCGCTCGCTCAAGAGTTCCGGGCGCGAGGCATCCGTCGCGGTGGACAGGACGGTGGCGGCCATCGAGCAGCGGCTGACGAAGCTGCGTGCCGATCACTCCGAAAAGAAGAAGGAGCGGTCGAAGTACCAGACCAACATCCGCCCGATCGATGCGGATCTTGGAGTCACGGCCCGCAAAGCCTCCGAGATCTATCCGAAAGTGCCATACTACATTCCGGGGACCAAGGAGATCGGTGAGTTTTGGGTGGAGCCCCAGGTGAGCGACGAGGGAAACCTGTTGTTCAAGTTCCGCTTCATCGACAAGACGTCCCAGGACGACAAGACCCGTGCTTCCATCGAGATGAAGCCCGTGGAGCTGGAGCGGACCCAGCGGGCCTTGCTCAAGCTGCACGAGTGGTCGGAAATCGCGCACGAACGCAAGATCCGGCGCGATTTCCAGAAGCGGCTGGAATGCTTCCCTACGGAGAGCTGCCCACCCGAGGGCGAGAAGGTTGAAGGGAAAGCCTCGACAGAGATCCTCTTCAAGGTGAACGACGACGGGTCGACCAACGGCCGTATTCAGCGCAACAAGGGCCGCTTTGAGGAGGGCTACAACGTCTCCGTGGAAAGCGCCCTCATGCTGCAGGCCTATCTGCGCTACGTGCTGAAGGAAGGCCGGCAGGAGCACGAGGCCGGTTCGCAGACTACGGACGATCTACGCAAGCTCTTCAACTGAGAAGGCGCATTCCCCCTCACCACATCTGCATCCGGTGGAACGGCGACATGCCGATCCGCCCGAGCGGAATCGCCTCGTAGAGCCTGACGGCGCCGTCGATGTCGCCGGACAGGCAGGCGGTGCGGGCATCCAGGATCGCGAAGGCTGCGGCTGCGAGCGTCGAGGGCGCGGTGCTGCCGACGAGGGCGTGGTCCTCGATGCGGGTGACGAGCTCTAGGTCATAGGCCGTGCAGATCGCGCCGACGCCGACGGGGGCCGCATCTAGCCCTGCTCCGGGTAAGAGCACGGTAGCCAACCAGACAAACAGCCCCGTGGGGGCTACCCACATCCCGGAAAACCTTGCAGCCATGGCTCACCTCGCTGCCCCCAGGATGCCGGCTCCGGCGCAGGCGAGCGTGATCGACGCGTGATCGGGGGGGCGCTGCCCCCGTCCAAAGTCGCGCCCTCCCCGCCCCCTACGGCACGGTGACGCCTCCGGGGCGGCGTGCCATTGTCCGGACATTGCGCCACCCCGGGACCTTCGATGCCGCCATCCCAGACCGAGGCCTCAGCCGAGCAGCGCTCCGCGCGAGCGGTGCTTTTGGCCTTTCGGCGGCTGGCGGGCGGATGGTGGGGCGGCGAGACGGCCGGAACGGCCTGGCGCCTCAGCCTGGGGCTCGCCGGTCTTCTCGTGCTGAACATCGGGATCAGCCTTTGCGTCAACCAGTGGAACCGCGCGTTTTTTGACGCCTTGGAGCAGAGGAGCGGCCGCACCCTGGGGCTCCTCGTGGTGGCGCTGGTGGCCGTGGTGGTGCTCGTCGCCGTGGTCGGCGTCTTCATCGTCATCGTGCGCGAGACGCTGCAGGTGCGCTGGCGGCAATGGCTGGTGGGGCGCCTCACCGATAGCTGGCTGGCGCGCCAGCGCTTTTATCGCCTGCCGCTCGCCGGGCTTGAGCCCGCCAATCCGGAATACCGCATCGCCGACGACAGCCGGATGGCCACGGAGCCTGTGGTGGATTTCGTGATCGGGCTCGTCCATGCGCTGCTGACGGCGCTCGCCTTCGTCGGGATCCTCTGGTCGGTCGGCGGGGGGATCGACGTGCCCCTCGGCGGCATGTCGATCCACGTCCCGGCCTACCTGATGCTCGCCGCCCTTGCCTACGGGGCGGCGGCGTCCTGGCTCACCTTGCGCGTGGGGCGGCCGCTCATCGGGGCGGTGGCGCAGCGCAACGAGGCGGAGGCGAGGCTCCGGTTCGAACTGACCCGCCTGCGCGAAAACGCCGAGAGCATCGCGATGATCGGGGGTGAAGGGCCCGAGCGCGGACGGATCGGGCACACCTACACGACGCTCGTGGAGCGCTGGCTCGCCGTCGTGGCGCTGCACGGGCGCCTTACCTGGATCACAAATGCAAGCGGCACGCTCGTGCCCGTGATTCCGCTGCTGCTGGCGGCACCGAAATACCTGTCGGGCGAGCTGTCCCTCGGTGCGGTCACGCAGCTCGCTGCCGCCTTCACGCAAGTGCAGGTGGCAATCGCCTGGCTCGTCGACAATTACAAGCAGGTCGCCCAGTGGCATGCCTCGGCGGAGCGGGTGCTGGCGCTCGGCCAAGCCGTGGAAGAGCTGGAGCAGCCGACCACCATCTCCGCGATAGCCCGGCGGGAGGCTCCAGACGGCACCATCGGGCTCACAGGCGTCGTTATCGCCGACCGAACCGGGCGCCTGCTGGTTCGGGATCTCGACCTGGTCATCGCGCCGGGCGACCGCGTGCTCATCATGGGTGAATCCGGCGCCGGCAAGAGCACGGTGCTGCGTGCGCTCGTGGGCCTCTGGCCCTGGGGCGAGGGAACGGCCGCGATGCCGGCCGGCCTCCGGCTGGGTTACGCGCCCCAACATCCCTATCTGCCGCTCGGCACCCTGCGGGACGCGCTTGCCTATCCGGGGCGGGACGCGCCGCCGCCCGACGAGCGGATGGCGGAAGCGCTCGTCCAATGCAACCTGCCCGAATTGAGGCACCGCCTCGATCAGGTGGAGCGGTGGGACCGCATTCTCTCGCAAGGGGAGATACAGCGCCTCGGTTTCGCCCGTCTCCTGCTGCAGCGGCCCGATTGCATTATCATGGACGAGGCGACCTCAGGCCTCGACGAGCTTTCGCAGGCGCAACTCATGGCCGTCCTGCTGCGTGAATGCCCCGAGGCGACGATCATCTCCATCGGTCATCGCCCGAGCCTTCGCCCCTTTCACACCCGCTGCTTCCTCTTGCGCAAGGGAAACGAGGGTTCGATCATCGAGGAGGAGCCGCAGCCAGGCCCCGTCCGCGCAGCACTGCAAGCCGTGCGCACCGCCTGAACGGCGCGCCCTTCATCGAAACGACGAGGCATCCAGCCCCATCGCCGCCCTTCCCTTCACCCCAGGCCCTGACCTTGGACGCCGGCAGCTCCCGCCCCTATCACCGGAGACCATCTCTCTCATGACCGCACCAGCCGCCCTGCACTTCTGGGACGCCTCCTGGGACCTTCGCCCCCACGAATGCCCCTGCGACGTGGATTTCGTCGAATGGCTCGATGCGAACGGCATCCGCGACTCCGCGATTTACCATTTCGGCACCGGCGCCCATCACCACGTGGGCATCGAATGCGCGGCGCCCGAACGGCGCAACGCGGTGCTCGGCATTACCGCGGCGCCGCAGGAATACGAGAGCTTCGTGAAGCTCGCGATCGAACGGCCCGACGTGCTGCGCCACTACAATGCGGTGTTTGGCGATATCTATCTCCTGAACCGCAGGCTCCTGCCCGTTTTCGACGTAGTGACGCTTTTTCACCTCTGTGAGTTCCGCGGCGACAAGAACGACGCCTACGGCGCCCTGACGGATCTCGAGGTCACGCAGCTCCTGACGGATCACACTCGCCCGGGGGGCTATATTCTCTTCTTCCCCGGCTCCTTCGCCTTCGACCGCGCCGACCATAGCGCCAAGGACGTAATTGCCGAATGGGAGGAGAGCGCCGGCGTCGAGAAGCTTGGAATGTTCAAGAGCCTGCTCGTCTATCGCAAGCGCTGACCGGCGGCGGAGCCCGACGCAACATTTCGCGCAATCATGCCGCAAAGGAGACCTCTTAGACCAGAGGTACAAAGCGGCCCGGCGCACCGGGCCCGCAAGGCTCAACGTCGAAGGGGTTTCCCATGCGCCGCATCGATCTCTGGTTCCTGCTCCTCGCCACCACCGCGCTGATGGTCGGCGTCGGCATGGGCATCTGGATGGGCGTCATCCACGATTTCCAGTTCGCGCCCGTCCACGCCCACCTCAATCTCTTGGGCTGGGCGTCCCTGGCCCTCTTCGGCCTCACCTACCGGGCCTATCCGGCCATGAAGGAATCCTGGCTGGCGGGGCTGCATTTCGTGCTCGCCGCGGTCAGCGCCCTGCTCTTTCCGTTCGGCATCGCGCTCTCCATTACGGGCGTCACCGTGGCGGTCGCGATTGTGGCCTCGTTCCTCTGGCTCGCCGGCGTCGCCGCCTTCATGGCCGGCCTCATCCGTCTGGCACTCGCCTCGGAGAGCCGTCCGATGATCTTCGCCCCGGCTGAGTGACGATCGGACCGTCTTCACGCACTGGCGGAGGAGGTCCAGGCCTCCGTCGGATTGCGGGAGAGGCTCCGCCCCGTGGGGCGGAGCCTTCGTCTTGTCAGGTGAGCGAGCCGTCCTCATTCCCGAAATCGGGCCGATCCTGTCTGAGGCTCCGCCGGGGCGGAGCCATCGCGGTTTTGGTCGGGCCTACTTGGTCTTGAGATTCGAGAACATCAGGACCTTGCGCTCCAGGTCGAAGGTGGTGTGCTCGCTGATCGCGAACAGGCGGAGCATCGGCTCCAGATCGTCGGAATCCGGCTCCAGGATGTATTCCTCGACACCGTTGTCGAGGATGAGCTGAAGGGTGAACCGACCCTCCTCACCCCGCTCACGCTCGGTCCAGGACGCCTGGATATTGGTGACCTGCCGTACCTGATAGCGCTGCTGCAGGCTCTCTGAGCGCTGCTCTTTTCGATCCGCCATGGTCCGCTCCTTTGGTGGTGGGCGATCCGCGATGCCCGGCCATCAAGCCGCAGCCATTCCTCATGTTCCTTGGGGGTCGAAGGCTGCGATCGCCACGCGTCAGCCGGGCTTGGCCACGTCCGTGATGCGGACCTCCACCTTTTCCTGCCCGCCCCAACGGTCGAGCGAGAGGGTACCGGCCACGTGAAGCGCGCTGCCAAGGCCGGCCCGCAGGGCATCGCCGAGGGGCTGACCGGCCGCACGGAAGGCGACCCCGCCGATAGTCGAGCCGTCGCCGGCCCGCAGCTTCACCCGCACATGGCCGCCCGACCCCACCTCGCGAACGTCGACCATCCGATGGTTCGGGAACACGAAAACGGGCTCCGGCTGGCCCGAACCGAAGGGGCCCGCACGCTCCAGCGCCGCAACGAGGCTCGTCTGAGCCCCGCCCGCCGTGAGGCTGGCATCCACGGCTAGGCTGTCGAACGCGGTGGCATCGCCGACAGCCTCGGCGAGGCGCTCGCTGGCAAAAGCCGTAAACCGGGCAAGCTCCGCGGCGCGGATCGTGACCCCGGCCGCCATCACGTGACCGCCGCCCTTGATTGCAAGACCCGCCTCCACGGCGGCGCGCACGGCGCGCCCGAGATCCACACCCGGTACGGAGCGCCCGGACCCGGTCGCGGTGCCGTCCGCGTTGAGGGTGAAGGCGAAGGCGGGGCGGCGGAACCGCTCCTTGAGGCGGGCCGCGATGAGACCGACCACGCCGGGATGCCATTCGGCCGAGGCCGTGACCACGACCGGCAGATCGGATTGGGTCAGAAAGGCGTGCAGGGCTTGGGCTTGTGCGTCCTCGACGGCCACCTGCTCGATGACCTGCCTCTCCCGGTTGAGGCGGTCGAGCTCGCCCGCGATCCGACCCGCCTCCGCGGGACTCTCGGTCAGGAGAAGCCGCGAACCCAACGCCGCGTCGCCGATGCGGCCGCCCGCATTGATGCGCGGGCCGACCAGATAGCCGAGGTGCCAGCATTCCGGCGCACCGGCGAGGCCGGCGGCATCCAGGAGCGCGGCCAGCCCGGCCCGCCGACGCGAGCGCATGACCTGCAATCCCTGCCGGACGAAGCCCCGGTTGAGTGTTTGGAGCGGCACCACGTCCGCGACAGTGGCGAGCGCCACGAGATCGAGGCTGGCGAGGAGATCGGGCTCCGGGCGGCTTCCGAAGAAACCCCGGCTGCGAAGCGCCCGGTTGAGGGCCACCAGCGTCAGGAAGACCACCCCTGCGGCGCATAGATGCCCCAGCCCCGACAGATCGTCTTGCCGATTCGGGTTCACGAGCGCTGCCGCGTCCGGCAGGTGCTCGGGCGCCTGGTGGTGGTCCAGCACGACAGCGTCGAGCCCAAGCCGCCGCGCCTCGGCCAGGGGCTCATGGCTCGCGGTCCCGCAATCCACCGTGACGAGCAGCCTTGCCCCCTGCTCGTGAAGGCTGCGGATCGCGTCCACGTTCGGGCCGTAGCCCTCGGTGATGCGGTCCGGGATGTGAATGAGATAGGGGGTGCCGCAGGCGCGCAGGTACTCGGCGAGCAGCGCCGCGCTGCAGGCCCCATCCACGTCATAATCGCCGAAGATCGCAACCGTCTCGCCGCGCTCGACGGCACTGGCCAGGCGGTTCGCGGCGGCTTCCATATCCGTTAGACGATGCGGATCGGGCAGGAGGTCCCTGAGACGCGGATTGAGGAAGCGCTCGGTTTCCTGAACGGAGACCCCGCGCCCTGCGAGCACGCGGGCAAGGACGTCCGGCAGGCCATGGGTCTGGGCAATGGCAAGCGCCACCGTGCTCCCGGACGCATCGCAGCGCTCGGTCCAGGTCCGCCCGAGGGCGGAGCGGGTCACGCCAAGGAAGGCGCGTGGGACGGCAGGGGCGGCTGATTCGGACACGAGGCGGAGACTAGCGCCGATTGCGGTGAAAGTGGCACGCCGATTTCACCGCCGGCACACCCGCTGGCCGCAGGAGTCGCTCCGCTGGAGGCCCCGCTTTTCGCGTCAGGAGCCGACGATTTCGCTCTCGCGCACGGCGCGTTCGATCATGCCGGACTTGATGCGGTAGGAGACCTCGCCGCGCTCGTCGGCGGGCATGAGGCGGATCACCTCATATGGGGCGGAGGTGCTGGTGCGGCTGTCGATGATAGCCGGGCGAACCAAGCGGACCATCTGCCGAAGCTTGTATTTGTGGGACATCGTCGTTCTCCTTCAGGAGGTGGGTTGCGGCCCGTAGGCCGCGCCGGATCGCGTTGCGCGGACTGAGCCCGGGTGGCTAGCGGACCCGGCGGATGCGCACGATATTGCCTGGCGGCAGCGCACCCTCGGCCTGGCGCGTCTGAGCGATCGCGGTGACGAGGCGGTCGTCGCCCGTCTTTCCGTGGTTATCGAGCCAGAGATAGGCCGCCCGCCCATGGTCGTAGGTGACCTCGAACATGACGGTCCGGGCGCTTCTTGCGTCGGGTGACTTCTTATAGGCGAACATGATGGCTCCCTTCGCTGGACGGCAAACAAAAAGCCGCTTCCTCGGGAAGCGGCTTTCAGGATCAGCGCGTTAATGAGCGCCGGTTCATGCTTAGGCGGTCGCGATGTTCTGGACCGCGACCTTGCCGCTGCGGCGGTCTTCGGCGGTGTCGAAGGAGACCTTCTGGCCTTCCACGAGACCACGAAGGCCAGCGCGCTCCAGAGCCGTGGCGTGGACGAAAACGTCCTTGCCGCCATCATCCGGCTGGATAAAGCCGAAGCCCTTTTGATCGTTATAGAATTTCACGGTTCCCGTGTTCATGGGAGACCCTTTCGCTTGTCTTGCAGATGCACGTGAGCCGGGCGCGAGAATGCACCCGATCTCGGTTAGTCGATGTTTGGTAGAAAGTCCGAACGTGCGCCTGGCGAGGCCAAAAGCGAAACGGCCCGATTGTCCGGCCAAAAGTCGATGATCTGAAGATAGGACGTTCGGGTCGGAAATACAAGGGACGAGGAGACGATTGTGCTTGTCTCTACTCTTCCTCGCTTACGTAAAACCCTGCTGGAGCGTCCGAAATGCCGACGGAAACACGTCCGATTTGTGCGCATTAAAGGCGGAATTTCAGCTAGAGCATATGCCTGTACTGAATGAATCCGGTGCGACTCGCGACACGCTCGTAGAGAGCCTGCGCCGTCGCATTGGTCTCGTGCGTAAGCCAGTAGACCCGGCTCGCCCCGTCGGCTTTCGCCTGCTCGTACACCGCCTCGATGAGCGCCCGGCCGACGCCTCGCCCACGCGCCTCCTCGCCCGTGAAGAGGTCCTGGAGGTAGCAGTATGGCCCGGCCGTCCAAGTCGAGCGGTGGTAGATGTAATGGACGATCCCGAGGAGATCCGCGCCGGCGAACGCCCCGAGCGCGAACATCGGCTCGGCCGGATCGTGGAAACGATTCCAGGTCAGGTCCGTCATGTCAGGCGCCAGCGACGCCTTGTAGAAGCTGAGATAGCCCTGCCAGAGCGGCTCCCAGGCCGCCCGGTCGCTGGGCCCGAGGCGGCGGATCGCAAGCGCCTCCATCAGTAGGTCGCCCGCCCACCCGACACGTCGAAAACGCCGCCGGTGCTGAAGGAGGCCTCGTCGCTCGCCAGCCAGCAGATGAGAGAGGCCACCTCCTCGACCTGCCCGAAGCGCTGCATCGGGATCTTGGACAGCATGAAGTCGATATGGCTCTGGCTCATCTGGTCGAAGATCGCCGTGCGGACCGCAGCCGGCGTCACGCAGTTCACGGTGACGCCCTTTTGCGCCAGTTCCTTGCCAAGGGACTTCGTGAGCCCGATCACCGCGGCTTTCGAGGCGCTGTAGGCGGAGGCATTGGGATTTCCTTCCTTGCCGGCGATGGAGGCGACATTCACGATCCGCCCAAAGCCGCCTGCCAGCATGAACGGCACCACGGCGCGGTTGCAGTAGAAGAGCCCGTGGACGTTGACCTCGAAGACCTGCCGCCAGGCATCGACGGGGTAATCCCACACGGTTGCGTTCGGCCCCGTGATCCCGGCACTCGCAACAAGGATGTCGAGGCCGCCGAGGCGATCGGCGGTTTCCTGGGCGGCGCGCTCGACACCGGCCGTATCCGTGATGTCGACCGCAATGCCCTCGACGGTGCCGCCGAGCTCGGCGCGAGCCGCGTCGATGGCGCTCGCGTTCATGTCCCAGATGGCGACCCGAGCGCCCTCCTCCACCAGCCGGCGGCAGACGCCGAGCCCGATGCCCGATGCGCCTCCGGTGACGATCGCTCGCCTGCCTTCAAACCGCCCGGGCATCGGCCGCTCCCATTTCGCTAGTCGAGGTGGAACATCGAGATTTCGCAGTGCGCCGTGATCGCTTCGCGCCTAGTCGAGGTGGAATTTTCCAAGCTCGCGGTGCTCGCCGTAGATCCGCCGCACGGTGCCGGTCGCCGAGCGATAGACCACCGTCTCCGTCTCGATGACATCCTTGTTGAACTTCACGCCTTTGAGGAGCGCGCCGTCGGTGACGCCGGTCGCGGCCACCACCACGTCGCCGCGGGCGAGGTCCGTCATGTCGTATTTCCGGTTGGGATCCGAGACGCCCATGGTGGCGGCGCGAGAGCGCTTCTCCTCGGTGTCGAGGATCAGGCGGCCCTGCATCTGGCCGCCGATGCAGCGAAGCGCACCAGCCGCCAGGACGCCTTCGGGCGCGGCGCCGATGCCGAGATAGATGTCGATGCCGGTCTCGTCAGGCTTGGTGGTGTGGATCACGCCCGCCACGTCGCCGTCGGTGATGAGTCGAATGCCGGCACCGGTCTTGCGGATCGCCGCGATGAGGTCCGCATGGCGCGGGCGGTCGAGGACGAGGGCCGTCAGCTCGCTGATCTTCACGCCCTTCGCCTTCGCGAGGTTGTGCAGGTTCTCCTCGGGCGAGGCATCGAGATCGACGACGCCGGTGGGATAGCCCGGGCCCACGGCGATCTTGTGCATGTAGACGTCCGGCGCCGCGAGGAGCGTGCCGGCCTCGGCCATGGCCATCACAGCGATGGATCCTGGCATGTCCTTGGCGCAGAGCGTGGTTCCCTCGAGCGGATCGACCGCGATATCCACCTTGGGGCCGTTCCGGTTGCCGACGCGCTCACCGATGAAGAGCATCGGAGCCTCGTCGCGCTCGCCCTCGCCGATCACCACGGTGCCGTCGATCGGGAGCTTGTTCAGCTCTCGCCGCATGGCGTCCACGGCCGCCTGGTCGGCGGCCTTTTCGTTGCCCCGCCCGCGCAAGCGGGCCGAAGCCACGGCGGCGCGCTCGGTGACGCGCACCAGCTCAAGGGTCAGAATACGCTCGATGATTTGACCCGGTTGGACGGTAATGCCCTGCGACATGGACGTGACGGCTCCCTGAAGATCTTCTGTTGAATGGGCGTAGCGCTACTCGCGCTCGATGCGGATTACCTGGGGCGGTTCGGCGATCAGACCATCCGCCGCGATCTTATCGAGCGCCGAACGGATGGAGGCCTCTGTCGCCGCGTAGGTGATGAGAACGAGGGGCACGGGCGCGCCGGAACGCCCATGAGGGTCCATCGACGCCGCGCTTTCCGAGCGCTTCTGGAGAATGCTCTCGAGGGAAATCTCTCCCTCCGCCATCCTGGTGGCCACACCCGCCGCGACGCCCGGCCGGTCGTGGACCGTGAGGCGAATATAGTAGCCGCCCTCGTGCCGCTGCATGGGCGCGCGCTCGGCCGTCTCCAGCCTGTCGACGGGGCGGCCGAACGGGGCGCCGACCTGGCCCGCAGCCACATCCGCGATGTCCGCAACAACCGCAGAAGCCGTGGCATCGCCGCCGGCGCCGGGGCCGATCAGGGTCAGTTCCTTCACGGCGTCCGCGTCGATGGTGATCGCGTTCGTGACGCCCATCACCTGCGCGATGGAGGACGTACGCGGCACCATGGTCGGGTGCACGCGCTGCTCGATACCCGTCTTAGTGCGCTCGGCGACGCCTAGCAGCTTGATGCGATAGCCGAGCTCCTTCGCCATCGCGAGGTCGAGAGGCGCGATCTTGGAGATGCCCTCCACATAGATCGCCTCCGCATCGATCTTGGTGCCGAAGGCGAGACTCGTGAGGATCGCAAGCTTGTGGGCGGTATCGAAGCCCTCCACGTCGAAGGTGGGGTCGGCTTCCGCATAGCCGAGGCGCTGCGCGTCCTTCAGGCATGCGTCGAAGGTCAGCCCCTCCATTTCCATCCGGGAGAGAATGTAGTTGCACGTCCCGTTCAGGATCCCGAACAGCCGGGAGACGGTGTTGGCGGGCAGCGCCTCGCGGAGCGTCTTCACCACCGGAATGCCACCGGCGACAGAAGCCTCGAAGGCGAGCGCCACGCCCTTGGCCTCGGCGGCGCTCGCGAGAGCGAGCCCATGCCTGGCCAGAAGCGCCTTGTTCGCCGTCACAACATGCTTGCCGGCATCGACGGCGGTCTCGACGATGTGCCTGGCCGCGCCCTCCGAGCCTCCGACAAGCTCGACCACGCAATCCACCTCGCCGGAGCGAGCGAGATCCACCGGATCGTCGAACCAAGCCAGACGGGAGAGATCGATGCCGCGGTCGCGGGTCCGGTCCCGAGCGGAAACGGCGGTGACCCGCACGGGCCGGCCGCAGCGCTGGCTCAGGGCATTGTCCTGCCGGGCGAGAATTCGCACCACGGAGGCTCCCACCGTGCCGAGGCCGGCTACGCCGATCCGAAGAGGCTGTGTCACCTGGTCGTCCCCCATGAAGCGTCTCGGCTGTTTACGAAAGCCGAGCTTGCCTGTCCATGTGGGGCAAGCCGCCTGATCGCCAGATCCTTAAAAGGGCTCAGGCCATGCGCCGCTGACTGGGGGCATCAGCCGGTCCCGTTCGGGTGATCAGGCTCGCCAGGACGGAAAACAGGCCGAAAAGGAGGTGGGGCAGGTAAACCCTGTCCGAAAAGCCGAACAGCCAAGGCGAAGCCGCCAGGAAGGCGCCGCCGAGCCCGTCGATCGCCAAGTGCAGGGGCATCGGCAGGAACCGGATGAGACCGAGCTCGTAATCGGTGACCACGCTGTAGAGCACGGCGCCGATGCCGAATACGACCGCAAGCCACTTGGCTGCGGTCACGTCCGAAAAGCCGAGCACCCACGGAGAGGCCAGGAGAGCGACACCCCAGAGATAGTCGATGATGCCGTGGATCCGGCTGGGCAAGAAGCGCATGGGGTGGGAAACCGCCCCGCGCCGGAGCGGTTCCCGATCCTCGTCCCCACCGGAGCCGGCGGGGCGGCCGACTAGCCAGCCTTGGCGATCGGCATCACGTTGTGCAGACGCTCGTCCGCCGTGTCGAAGAATTTGCGAAGCTTGCGGGCGGCCTGGCGGATACGCTGCTCGTTCTCGACCAGCGCGATGCGGACGTAATCGTCCCCGTGCTCACCGAAACCGACGCCCGGAGCGACCGCGACATCCGCCTTTTCCACCAGGAGCTTGGAGAATTCAAGGCTGCCGAGGGGGCGGAACTTCTCTGGGATCTGAACCCAAGCGAACATGGAGGCGGTCGGAGCCGGGATCGGCCAGCCCGCCTTCCCGAAGGCGTCGACCAGCACGTCACGGCGGCGCTTATACACGGCTCGCATCTCGCGAATGCACTCGTCCGACCCATTGAGCGCCGCGGTCGCGGCCACCTGGACGGGCGTGAAGGCGCCGTAATCGAGATAGGACTTCACCCGGGCCAGCGCAGCGAGCAGCCTCTCATTGCCGACCGCAAAGCCGATGCGCCAGCCGGCCATCGAGAAGGTCTTGGACATGGAAGTGAACTCGACCGTCACATCCATCGCGCCGGGCACCTGGAGAAGGGAGGGCGGCGGGTTGCTCTCGTCGAAATAGACCTCCGCATAGGCAAGGTCCGACAGCAGAATGAGTTCGTGCTTCTTCGCGAAGGCGACGAGATCCCGGTAGAAGTCGAGCGAAGCCACGTAGGCGGTTGGGTTCGACGGGTAGCAGACCACGAGCGCGATGGGCTTGGGGATGGAATGCGCCACCGCCCGCTCGGCCGCCGGGAAGAAGTCCGGCGTCGGCTCGGCCGGGACCGAGCGGATGACGCCACCGGCCATGAGGAAGCCGAAGGCGTGAATCGGGTAGGACGGGTTCGGCACCAGCACGACGTCGCCTGGCGCCGTGATGGCCTGCGCCATGTTGGCGAACCCCTCCTTGGAGCCGAGGGTCGCTACCACTTGCGTGTCCGGGTTGAGCTTTACCCCAAAGCGGCGCTCGTAGTAGCCGGCCTGGGCGCGGCGGAGGCCCGCGATGCCCTTCGAGGCCGAGTAGCGGTCCGTGCGCGGCTTGCCGGCCGTCTCCACGAGCTTGTCGATAACGTGCTGGGGCGCGGGCAGGTCCGGATTGCCCATGCCGAGATCGACGATGTCCGCACCGTTGGCCCGGGCCGCGGCCTTGATCCGGTTCACCTGCTCGAACACGTAGGGCGGCAGGCGCTTGATGCGGTGGAAATCGGCCATCGGCAATCCTCGGAGCGGTCGGGGGTGCCGAATCAATATCACCGGCCAGGCGGAGGCGGCACCCCCCACAAGTCCCAGGCCCCTGTTCCAGGCCCCGGCGCTAAGGCTGCCGGGAGCGGGCTGCCGGTCGGCGCACCGTGGCGGGCTCGGGAGGCGGGGTTGCGCCTGCCGCCTCGGCAGCCCTCGCAGCCGCCTCGTTTCGCGTGCGGATCGCATCGAGCTCGGCCTCGGTGGCTTTCACCTCGGCAGCGCTCCGAGCAGCCGTGTCCCTGTCCGGTGCCCGCGTGCCGACCGGCATGTAGTCGAGGGTCGCGGGACGGGATTGCTGCACGAATTCGGGCGCGGCCGTCGGCTGGGCGCCGGCGCCCACCGACACCAGCACATCGCGCACAGGGTTCGTGTCCCCGGCACAGGCAGTGAGCGCAAGCGGGGCCAGCAGAACGAGGCGGTGCAAAGCTCCAAGCGAGAACTGGGCCGTAACCGGTTTCATGCTTTCACTCAATGACCTTGGGAAAAAACTGGCCTTGACGGCCCGCTGATCGCTAAAATGTCCGAAACCAGGCGCAAGAGCAATCGGAAGCGGCTGGTTTGCCCCGCGGGGCGCGGTGGGTGATCGCTGCAGGACCGGCTCGCAGACGGACGGGATCTTGGGAGGGGGAGACCGATGGACAGGCCGCAGAACGAGGTGATGACGCCCGCAGTTCCAAATTTCGAGGAGCTGTCGCGCAACATGGCCCGCTTCGTGGAGGAGGCCGGCAAAGCCACTGCGGCCTACATCAAGCCCCTCGAGCAGAAGCAGGCGAATCCCGGCCTCGCGACCGAGGTGGGCGAAGTGGTGAAAACCCTCGGCAACGTGGCCGAGTCCTGGCTGACGGATCCGCAGAAGGCCGTGGAGGCGCAGACCCGGCTCGGCTCCCAGTTCTTCGAGCTTTGGGCCTCGACCCTCAAGCGGGTCCAAGGTGAGCCGGTCGAGCCGGTGGCGAAGCCTGAAGCGAAAGATTCCCGCTTCCTTGATCCCGAATGGTCCGAGAACCCGGTCTTCGATTTTCTCAAGCAGGCGTACCTCATCACCACGCGCTGGGCCGAGGACATGGTGGACGGCGCCGAGAACGTGGACGAGCACACCCGCCACAAGGCGCGTTTCTACGTGAAGCAGATCGCCGGCGCGATCTCGCCCTCGAACTTCGTTCCGACCAACCCGGAGCTCATCCGCAAGACGATCGAGGAGAACGGCGCCAACCTCGTGCGCGGCATGACCATGCTGGCCGAGGACATCGAGGCTGGGCGGGGCGAGCTGAAGCTGCGCCAGACCGATCCAAGCCGCTTCCAGGTCGGCGTCAACATGGCGAACACGCCGGGCAAGGTGATCTACCGCAACGACCTCATGGAGCTGATCCAATACGCGCCCGCCACCGATACGGTGCTGAAGCGCCCGCTCCTCATCGTGCCGCCCTGGATCAACAAGTACTACGTTCTCGACCTGAACCCCGAGAAGAGCTTCATCCGGTGGGCCGTTTCGCAAGGGCTCACGGTGTTCTGCATCTCCTGGATCAATCCTGACGAGCGGCACGCGGAGAAGAGCTTCGAGCACTACATGCGCGAAGGCATCTTCGAGGCGCTCGACGCCATCAAGGAGGCGACCGGCGAGAAGAAGACCACGGCGATCGGCTATTGCGTCGGCGGCACCCTGCTTGCGGTGACGCTCGCCTACATGGCCGCCAAGAAGGACACGCGGATCGATAGCGCGACGTTCTTCACGACGCAGGTGGACTTCACCCATGCGGGCGACCTGAAGGTCTTCGTGGACGAGGCGCAGCTGCAGGCAGCCGAGAGCGGGATGAAGGCGCGCGGCTATCTCGAAGGCTCGCGCATGGCGAACGCCTTCAACATGCTGCGCCCGAACGATCTCATCTGGCCCTATGTGGTGAACGTCTACATGAAGGGGCAGGCGCCCTTCCCGTTCGATCTTCTCTACTGGAATTCGGATTCGACCCGCATGCCTGCGGCGAACCACGCCTTTTATCTGCGCAACTGCTACCTCGAGAACAAGCTGACGAAGGGCGAGATGGAGGTGGGCGGCGTGCGGCTCGACCTCGGCAAGGTGAAGATTCCGGTCTTCAACCTCGCGGCCCGGGAGGATCATATCGCCCCCGCCCGCTCCGTATTCGAGGGATCGAAGGCCTTCGGCGGCAAGGTCGACTACGTGCTCGCGGGATCGGGCCACATCGCCGGCGTCGTGAACCCGACCTCCAAGCCGAAGTACCAGTTCTGGACCGGCGGGCCCGTGGAGGGCTCCCTCAATGACTGGATCGCCAAAGCCGAGGAGCACCCGGGCACCTGGTGGCCCTATTGGTTCTCCTGGATCGAGGCGCAGGCCCCGAAACGCGTGAAGGCGCGAGAGCCCGGCACGGGGAAACTGAAGCCGCTCTGCGACGCGCCTGGCACCTATGTGAGGGAACGGGCCTGACGCGCCAAGCCCCGCGCGCCCTCGCAGGCTAGGGCGTCCTCCAAAACGAAAAAGGCCGGCGTCACCGCCGGCCTTCTCGCATTGGGATCGCGTTCGATCAGTACTTGCGCACGATCGGGGCCGGGGCGGCGACCTGCGGGTCGTCCCAGCGATAAGTGAGCGCCGCCGAGACCACGTCGAGCGACGGCTTGGCGGTGCCGACGAAATCGACGCCGACGAAGGCCGGGTTGCCGGCCGGATTCGCCGGGTTGCCCGGGCCAACGATGGCGGCGCGGGCATCCTGGATGAAGTAGTGCGCGTAGGAGAAGTCGAGCTTCAGCTTCGGCGAGATCTGATAGCTCAGGCCAGCCGAGAGGCCGAGACGGTCGTTGTCGGCCACGAGCACCTGACGCACGCGGTCGCTGACCGCGGACCACTCGTAGGAGATGCCGGTGCGCAGGGTGAGGGCCGGGTTGAAGGCGTATTCGAGGCCCGCCGAGACGTAGAAGGAATCCTCGTACTCGAAGTTGAGGCTCGTGAAGGGACGGCCAGCGAGATCGAGCACCACCGGAATCCGGCGGAAGCGGCTCCAGTTCTCGTACTCGGCGCCCACATGGAACTGGAGGCGCTCGTTGATCTGCTGCGAGAAGCCGAAGGTGAACACCTCAGGCAGGTTCACGTTGGCCGTGATGTCGTACTCGCCGCGCGGCAGGGCCCGGCCGGCAGGAATGCCAGCGGAGTTGAACGAGCCTTCGAGGTCGTGGTGCATGGCCGAGCGGAAACCGAGGCCGATGGTACCGCCGGCCCAGGGGTTGACCGTAACGCCCAGGCGATAGCCGAAGGCGAAATCGTCACCCTCGAGGATGTTGCTCGGCGCATTCGGGAACGGCGCCGCCGCCTGCTTCAGGTTCACCTTCAAATACTGCACCTGGAGGGCGCCGCCGATGGAGAGCCACTCGTTCACACGGTAGCCGGCCATGGGCGAGACGTTGTAGGTGCGGATCTTCGCGGAGCGGCCATAGACCTGCCCGGCGAAGTTGAAGTTCTCCGGCTTCGACGCGAGGCCGAACGGCGCGCCCGACGAGATACCCAAGAAGAGCTGATCGGTAAGCTGGAACGTGCTGTAGGAGGCAGGCACGAAGGCGCCCTCACCGCCGATTTCCCCAGAGCCGGCGCGGGTGCCGTACAAGGCAGCGCCCGGACCAGGCACGAGGATCGGAAGGAGGTTGGTGCGCTCCAGATCGTACTCGGCCCGCGGCAGGAGGTAGGTGCCGTTCAGCTGGCTGTTGCGGCCCGGGAACATGGTGATGGTCGCCGGGTTCCAGCCGATGGAGCCGAGGCCGATGCCGCCGGCGGCCGCGCCGGAGAACTGCATGCCGAGGCCCTCGGCGCTCTGGCCGGTGCGGATGTAGAACGAGCTGGCATGGGCGGCGGTCGCAGCCATGATCGTGACGGCGGACACGGCGGCGAGCGCCAGGGGACGGATATTCAGGCTCATGGAAGCTTCCTGCCCTCGGATTGCTTGGTTCGCCCGGGATCGGCCCAGGCGTTGATAGCCACTCTGCCAATGCTGCAATTCAGCCGCAATTGGTTAACGATGGCTCGACCGGCGCGAGATGACCTTGATGAAACGTCACCTAGACACCACCGAATACTTCCCATGTCTATTATTGAACTGGTAATTGCAACCCTATTCGGGATCGTTCATGTGTAAACTGTAGTGTAGGCCGGTTAATTCTTGGGGCGCGAAGCGGCGCTCGCAGTGAGCTCAATTGCCCGCTTTTCAGCCACTCGTGACAATTGCGCAACACGGCAACGATGGCACGGGAAGACACCCTTATGGCAAAATGCCTAGCGGTGCCGCTTTTTAGGATTATCCGACCTTCCCGTTGCGGCAGGTAGGGCGTGGGGCCTAGGGTCTGAGCCCTCAATGTCAGGAGAATCGCATGAAGTTGGTACGGTTCGGGCAGCCCGGGAGCGAAAAGCCCGGCCTCATCGATCAAAGCGGGGTAATCCGAGACCTGTCGGGGGTCGTTCCCGATATCAACGGCGCGATGCTGGCTGATGGGGGCTTGAAGCGCCTCGCCGGGGTCGATCCCGCTTCGCTCCCGCAGGCTCCCGCCGGCGTGCGGCTCGGTGCCTGCGTCGGGCAGGTGCGGAACTTCATCGCCATCGGCCTCAATTACGCCGACCACGCGGCTGAAACCGGCGCGCCAATCCCGGCCGAACCGATCATCTTCAACAAGGCACCCTCCTGCATCGTGGGGCCGAACGATGATGTGGTGTTGCCGCGCGGGTCGCTGAAGAGCGACTGGGAAGTGGAACTCGCGATCGTCATCGGCGAGCGGGCGTATTACGTGGGCGCCAACGAATCCCTCGATTTCGTCGCGGGTTACTGCGTCTGCAACGACGTCTCCGAGCGCGAGTATCAGCTCGAGCGCGGCGGCACCTGGACGAAGGGCAAGGGCAGCCCGACCTTCGGGCCGCTCGGCCCCTGGCTCGTCACCAAGGACGAGGTCGGGGACGTACAGTCTCTCGACATGTGGCTCGATGTGAACGGCCAGCGGATGCAGACCGGCTCGACGCGCACCATGATCTTCAACGTGGCGAAGATCGTATCCTACGTCTCGCACTTCATGATCCTGGAGCCCGGCGACGTGATCACCACCGGCACACCGCCCGGCGTCGGCATGGGCAAGAAGCCGCCGGTCTATCTCAAGGCTGGCGACACCATGGCTCTTGGGATCCAGGGCCTCGGCGAGCAACGCCAGCGCGTGCGCGGCCACGACGAGGCGGGCATCGATACGAGCCACGGCAAGCGGGCGTCCTGACCTGCTCCCGGCGGGTGAGGCCCCCCTCGCCCGCCACCTGGCGGCGGCTCGCCCCGAAGGGTCCGCTCTAGAGCCTTACACCCCCATCATGATCCGGATGTTCTGCACGGCCGCGCCGGATGCGCCTTTGCCAAGATTGTCGAGCCGGGCGACGAGCACCGCGTGGGCATAATCGTCCTTGGCGAAAACCCGCAGCTCCATTCGGTCTGTGTCGTTGAGCGCTTCGGGTTCGATCCGCTCAACCCGCTTGCCCTCGCTGGCGGAAGGCACAACAGCGACCTGCTCGGCGCCCTCATAATGCTTCATGAGCACCGCTTCGAGATCCCCGGCCTTGGGCTTGCCCGGCAGGAGGTCGAGATGGAGCGGTACGCTCACCAGCATGCCCTGCCGAAAATTGCCGACGGAAGGGATGAAGATGGGACGCCGGGTGAGGCCCGTATTCGCCTGCAGTTCCGGCACGTGCTTGTGCTCGAAGCCGAGCCCGTAGAGCTCGAAGCTCGGGGCGGAGCCGTTCTCGTAGGCTTCGATCATCGAGCGCCCGCCGCCACTATAGCCCGAAACCGCGTTGACGCTCACGGGGAAGTCGTGCGGCAGCAGGCCCGCATCCACCAGCGGCTTGATGAGAGCAATGGCTCCTGTCGGGTAGCACCCCGGATTGGCGACCCGCTCGGCCTCAGCGATCGCCTTCCGCTGGCCCGCGTCGCGCTCCGCAAAGCCATAGACCCAGCCGGGCGCTACCCGATGCGCCGTACTGGCATCGAGGATGCGCGGCTTTGCGCCCGTCATGGCATCAGCCAGCGCGACCGTCTCGCGGGCCGCGTCGTCGTGGAGGCAGAGCACCACGAGGTCGACCTCGGAGAGGATCTCGCGCTTGGCCTCCGGGTCCTTGCGGCGCTCGTGGGCGATGCTTTTCACGGAAACGCCCGGCAGGCCCGCAAGCCGGTCGCGGATGCCGAGGCCTGTGGTGCCAGCCTCTCCGTCGATGAAGACGGTGGCGGTGCGCTGGCCGGCAGTGGGGTTCGTCAGAGCGGTCATGGTCTGGTCCGTCGGAAGGGCCCTACCGGGTCAAACCGGGAGCGGCCAACGAGTTCAGCGGGACGAGGGCACAAAAAAGCCGCGCTGGTCGAGCGCGGCGCGGACGGGGCGAAAAACGGCAGCCCTCATCGCTCCCGCGCTGGCGCGGCGGCGGTTCGGCGGCGGACGTTAGGAGCCGTGATCATGAGGCGGATATGCGCCCGATCCCCTGCCCTGTCAACGAAATCGAGGATCGAACGGCTCATTCGGTCGCAGGGCCGGTCCCGGAACCCCGCTGAAATCGGCGCTGTTGGCTGTTCGAGGTTCACGACGGAACGAGAGGTGCAGCATGGCAGCGACCGCGAAGAAGACCGACCCGAAGCTTTGGGAGCGGGTGAAGGCAAAGATCACGAAGGGCACGAAGGGCGGCGACGCGGGTGAGTGGTCGGCCCGCAAGGCCCAGATGGCGGTGCAGGAATACAAGGCGAAGGGCGGCGGGTACGAGGGCAGGAAGACCGCCGACAACCACCTCTCCCAGTGGCAGCAGGAGGAATGGGGCACCAAGTCCGGCAAGAAGAGCAAGGATACGGGCGAGCGCTACCTGCCAAAGAAGGCGCGCAAGACGCTGTCGGATTCCGAGTACAAGCGCACCAGCGACAAGAAGCGGGCCGACACGAGGGCTGGCAAGCAGTTCTCCAAGCAGCCGCGCGACGTGGCAAAGAAAGCCGCCGGCGCCCGCAAGTGCTCGACGAGGAGCGCCTCCCGCGGGCCGGAGCTGACGAAGGCGCAGCTCATGGATCAGGCCCGCAAGCAGAACGTGGCCGGCCGCTCGCGCATGTCGAAGGCGGAACTGGAGCGCGCGCTGCGGTAAGGCTCCCGGGCTGGAGCAACAAAAAAGGGCGGCCGAAGCCGCCCTTTTCGCCGAATTTGGAAATCCGCTTAGCGCTTCGAGAACTGGAAGCTGCGGCGGGCCTTCTTCTTACCGTACTTCTTGCGCTCGACCACGCGCGGGTCGCGGGTGAGGAAGCCTTCCTTCTTGAGCGGGCCGCGAAGCTCCGGCTCATAGTAGGTAAGCGCCTTCGAGACGCCGTGGCGCACCGCGCCGGCCTGGCCCGAGAGACCGCCGCCGGCGACCGTCACGATGATGTCGTACTGGTCGGCGCGGTTCACGAGCTGCAGCGGCTGCTGCAGGATCATGCGCAGCACCGGGCGAGCGAAATAGACGTCCACGGGGCGCTGGTTGACGGTGATCGTGCCCTTGCCCGGCTTGATCCAGACGCGGGCGACCGCGTCCTTGCGCTTGCCGGTCGCGTAGGCGCGGCCCTGGGCGTCGATCTTCTGGACATGCTTCGGGGCTTCCGGAGCGGCGGTCTGGGCGTTCTGGCCCAGGTCGGCGAGAGACTGAAGAGTCGCCATGGGTTTAGGCCCTCACGTTCTTGGCATTGAGGGCACCCACGTCGAGCGCCACGGGCTGCTGAGCCGCATGCGGATGCTCGGTGCCCTTGTAGACGCGCAGGTTGCCCATGATCTGGCGGAAGAGCGGACCGCGGGGAAGCATGCGCTCCACGGCCTTCTCGACGACGCGCTCCGGGAAACGCCCATCGAGGATGAACCGCGCCGAGCGCTCCTTGATCCCACCCGGGAAGCCGGTGTGATGGTAGTACACCTTCTGCTCGCGCTTGCGGCCGGTGAACACCACCTTATCGGCGTTGATGACGATAACATTGTCGCCGCAGTCGACGTGGGGCGTGTAGGAAGGCTTGTGCTTCCCACGCAGGCGCATCGCCACGACCGAAGCGAGACGGCCCACGACGAGGCCCTTCGCATCGATCACAACCCACTTCTTCTCGACCTCGGCGGGCTTCAGCGAAGTAGTATTCATCGCGTTTAGATCCCGGCTAGAGCCGGGGCAATCGCCCCTGGGCTCAGGTGTTGAAACGACAAACCGCCGCGAGGTGCGGCGGCGAGTGACGGTCATTTACGGCTTGGAACGCATAAAGTCAATCTGAAAACAGGCTGGTCGATACGTCCGAAACCATTGCAAATGCAGCACTTTTTGGGAAGCGGTAATTCAATACCGTATATGGGGTATTATAATACCGAAAATGATAGGCTTGCTCGATAGGTCTCAGGGCGCCGCCGGGCTCCCAAACATCACGGGTGCGATGAGCCGCAGCGATCGACAAGGCGGGGAGCCGCCCTGCGCCGGCCCGGGCTCGGAGGCTCTAACGCCGATCCGGGATCGAGTAGGTGCCGGTCGCATGGCTGACGAGCTCGGTGGCGCCCTCCGACATCATGCTTACTTCCCCGACCGCCAACCGCTTGCCAAGCTTCAGGAGCCGGCACTCGGCGATGAGGTCCCGCTGCTCGGGCTTGCGCAGGAAATTGAACGAGAGGTTGGTGGTCACCGCAAGGGCGACCGGGCCGATATGGGCGAGGATCGCCACGTAAAGGCCGAGATCCGCCAAAGCCATCATGGAGGGGCCGGAGAGCGTGCCGCCTGGGCGGATGTGGCGCTCGTGATAGGTCATCCGCAAGCGGGCGGTCATAGGGCCGACGGCCTCGACGCTGTAGGTGCGACCCCCGTGGTGGATCTGCGGGAACTCACGGTCAAGGAAGGCTTCGAGGTCGGCGACGCTCATGATCGGCTGCTGCATCCCAGTCTCGCTCTCTCGCTTAGGGACCCGGTTGCACCACGGGCCGCGCCGCCGGACAATGGGGCAAGCCGCAACGATCCCCATCAAGGTGCCGCATGAACGCGCCGACGTCCGCCCAACCTCCCCTCCTCCGCCAGGACGCGAACGGCGTCGCCGTGCTGACGCTCAATCGGCCCGCGGCCCGCAATGCCCTCTCGGAGGCGCTGCTCGATGCGCTCACCCGTGAGCTGGACGCCCTGGTGGCTGACCGCACGATCCGCGCCGTGATCCTCGCGGCGGAGGGACCCGTGTTCTCGGCCGGCCACGATCTGAAAGAGATGACCGGCTACCGGCGGAACCCAGACGGCGGGAGAGAAGCCTTTGCCGCCACACTCTCCCGCTGCTCCGCGATGATGCAGCGCATCGTGGCATTGCCGCAGCCGGTGATAGCGGCCATCGAGGGGGTCGCCACGGCAGCAGGTTGCCAACTCGTCGCGACCTGCGACTTGGCCGTGGCAGGAGCGGACGCTCGGTTCTGTACGCCAGGCGTTCATATCGGGCTGTTCTGTTCGACCCCCATGGTGGCGCTCTCGCGCAATCTCTCGCGCAAGCACGCCATGGAGATGCTGCTTCTCGGCGACATGGTGGGGGCGGACGAGGCCCACCGCTTCGGCCTCGTGAATCGTGTCGTTCCGGCGGGCGGAGCCCTGGGCGCCGCCAGGGACATGGCGGCGACCATCGCGTCGAAGTCTCCGGCAACCCTGCGCATCGGCAAGCGCGCCTTCTATGAGCAAGCCGGGATGCCGCTCGCATCTGCCTATGACCACGCAACGGCCGTCATGGTCGAAAATATGCTCGCCCGGGATGCCGAGGAAGGCATTGGCGCCTTCATGGAGAAGCGCGAGCCCCGTTGGGAGGGGTGATCGCCTGCTTGGTCGAACGGTACGAACGGCCGGGGCACCCTTGACCGTCCCAGCCGCGCACGACACACTTTATCGGCGTCGGCTGGCGAGCCGCGCCCTTCATGGTTCCGGCGGGAGCCCCATCCCCGATCTGACCGTCTGCAGGAGACATCCATGCCTTCGTGGATGAAAAGCCTCGTGGCCGCGGCCTCGCTCGTGCTCACCGCATCAGCCGCCCTGGCGCAGCCGGCGGATGTCACCGTGCTTGCGGCCGCTAGCCTCAAGAACGCTCTCGACCTGGTCGTGGCCGACTACGTCAAGGCTACGGGCCGGCGCGTCGCCGTTTCCTACGCGGCCTCCTCCGCGCTGGCCCGGCAGATCGAGCAGGGCGCGCCCGCGGATCTTTTCCTGTCGGCGGATGTCGACTGGATGGACGACCTGCAGAAGAAGAACCTCATTCGGCCGGACACCCGCCACAGCCTCCTGGGCAACCGCATCGTCATCGTTGCTCCCGCCGACGCCGCAAAGCCCTTGGACCTGCAACCGGGCGCGTTGCTCGGTGCCCTTGGCAGCGGGCGTCTCGCGATGGCAAGCGTCCTCACCGTGCCGGCCGGCAAGTATGGCAAGGCGGCTTTGGAGAACCTCGGACTCTGGAACGAGGTCTCGGGCAAGGTGGCGGAGGCCGAGAACGTGCGGGCCGCGCTCACCTTCGTGTCGCGCGGCGAGGCGCCCCTCGGCATCGTCTATGAAACTGACGCCAAGGCCGAGCCGAAGGTCGCGATCGTGGCCCGCTTCCCTGAAACCAGCCACCCGCCTGTTGTCTATCCGGTTGCCCTCACGGCCACTTCCACGAGCGACGCGGCACGACAATTCCTGTCCGTGCTGCGCGGCCCCGCGAGTGCCGCGATCTTCGCCCGCGAGGGCTTCTCCGTACTCGATTGAGACGATCGTTTGCTACCCTTCACGTTCACCCCGGAAGAATGGGCTGCCATTCGCCTCAGCCTGTGGGTGGCAAGCTTCGCCACCTTGGCGAGCCTGCCCCTCGGCATCGTGGCCGCCTACGCGCTTGCCCGTGGCCGCTTCCCGGGCCGGTCGCTGCTCGACGGACTCATCCATTTGCCGCTCGTGCTACCGCCGGTGGTAACGGGCTATCTTCTGCTTCTTGCATTCGGACGCCGAGGCCCGCTCGGCAGCGCGCTCGAGGCCTGCTGCGGAATCGTGTTCTCGTTTCGCTGGACAGGTGCTGCCCTCGCGGCCGCCGTCATGGCGTTCCCGCTCATGGTGCGGGCGATCCGCCTCTCGCTGGAAGCGGTCGATCGTGGCCTTGAGCAAGCGGCCGGAACCCTGGGCGCGAGCCGAGTGATCGTCTTTTTCACCATCACCCTGCCGCTGGCCCTCCCCGGGATCGTCGCCGGCGTCATTCTCGCCTTCGCCAAAGCACTCGGCGAGTTCGGCGCCACCATCACCTTCGTCTCCGCCATTCCAGGCGAGACCCAGACGCTACCCGCGGCGATCTACGCCTACACGCAAGTTCCAGGCGGGGACGCAGGCGCTTTCCGGCTGAGTGTCGTCGCCGCCGTTATCGCGCTCGTCGCCGTCATTGCTTCCGAAGTGCTCACGCGTCGCATCGGCGCCGCCGGGCGGCTCACGTGACGATCGACGTGACCCTTCGCCACCGACAGGGCGACTTCACCCTTGACCTGGCGTTTCAGAGCAGTGCGCGGGTAGTGGCGCTGTTCGGACCATCCGGCTCCGGCAAAAGTACCGTGCTGCACGCCATCGCAGGATTGCTGCGCCCGGAAACCGCACGCGTGAGCGTAGGCGGGCGGCTGCTCACGGACACGGCTGCCGGCCTGCATGTGCCGCCCCATCGGCGTCGTACCGGTTATGTGTTCCAGGAGGGGCGCCTCTTTCCGCACCTGAACGTGCGCCAGAACCTGCTCTACGGCCGCCGCTTCACGCCACGCGGCGAGAGGTTCGGGAGCCTTGAGGAGATCACCGCGCTGCTGGGCCTCGAGCCGTTGCTGGCGCGGCGCCCCACAACTCTCTCGGGCGGCGAGAAGCAGCGCGTCGCGATTGGCCGCGCCATTCTGGCCTCCCCACGCCTTCTCCTGATGGACGAGCCATTGGCGTCTCTTGATGCCGCCCGCAAGGCCGAGACCCTGCCATATATCGAGCGCCTGCGCGACGAGCTCGCAATCCAGATCATCTACGTGAGCCACAGTCTAGACGAGGTCGAGCGCCTCACCAGCGAGGTTATCCGGCTCGACGGGGGCCGCAGGGCCGCGTAACGCGAACGCGCCTGCGCCTGCGCCTGCGCCTGCGCCTGCGCCGACACGATGCCAGTCGCTCACATGGTTGCAACAATTCCGCTCCGCCGCGAAATACGGCCGAAACAGACGGGTTTGATACGTCTCCGCATCACCTTGGGGGAGACACATGGCAACCGTTCAAGCCTACAACAGCTGGTTCGCGTTCGAGTACATCAGCACGCATCGCATTCCTTACGACGGCAACACTTTCGTCCGAGAGGCGAATGTCTTCGGTGCCCGTTATTTCGACGCGGACTCGATTATTCACAAGGGCTTTGACCTCTTCCACGGCAGCTTCACCTACGGCGACAAGATCGGCCCGTCCGCTGGCACCATCAGCGCCTATGAGCGCTCCTTCAGCGGCGGCCGCATGGACTTCAAGATCAGCGGCCTCAACATCGACGCGAAGGTCATGGTGCAGGCGATAGCCTCGGAGACGAAGGCGGATGACCTTGCTCTATTCAAGGCCGCCTTTGCGGGCGACGACGTGCTCATCGGCGCCAAGTTCAGCGATAAGCTGCAGGGCCTCGACGGCAACGACATACTGATCGGGCGCGGCGGGCGCGACACGCTGGCCGGCGGCTCCGGAAACGACGTCTTCGTGTTCGAGAAGAATGCGCATTCCACGCTGGATATCCGCGACACCATCAAGGACTTCAGGCGCGGCTTCGACAAGATCGACCTGCGCAAAATCGATGCGGACCAGGACGGCACCGCTGGCAACCAAGCCTTCAAGTTCATCGGCTCCAAGGCGTTCACCGGGCGCGACGGCGAACTGCGCTTTTCAGGCGGCAATCTCTACGGCGATGTGAACGGCGATGGCGTCGCAGATCTCGCGGTGAAGCTCACGGGCGTGAAAGCTCTCTCCGCATCCGACTTCTTCCTCTGATGGCCTCGAGGCCCGCAGATGGAAGGCAACCACGTCTACATTGCCCTTTCGTCAGCGGGGCTTTACCTCATAGAGCATGAACCACGACGCGTACCCCAACGATTATATCCGCGGCATCCTCAAGAGCGTGAAGACGATTGCGCTCGTTGGCGCCTCCGCCAACCCGGCGCGGCCGAGCTGGATCGTGACCAAATACCTTCTGGACCGCGGCTACGAGGTGGTGCCGGTGAATCCAGGCCTTGCCGGGGGCGAACTCCTGGGCAGGCGCGTCTACGCCTCGTTGGGGGAGATCCCCCACCCCATCGACATGGTCGAGATCTTCCGCAACTCCGAGGCGGCCGGCCCCATCACCGACGAGGCGCTTGCCCTCGACCCGCTGCCGAAGGTGATCTGGATGCAGCTCTCGGTCCGCAACGAGGAGGCCGCCGCGCGGGCGGAGGCGCGGGGTGTTCAGGTGGTCATGGACCGCTGCCCCAAGATCGAGTTTGGCCGCCTCTCGGGTGAGATCTCCTGGCAGGGCGTGAACTCGCGCATGGTCTCGGCCAAGAAGCCGGTGCTGGCCGGCAAGGGCTTTCAAAAGCTCTCCCTGGATCGGCCGAAATAAGGCCGTTGCGGCCGCTGCGTCCGTTTAAGCGGATCGAATTTCCTCTTTACAGAACGGTGCCAGGGCGGCATTTTGGGCGGCAATGACGGGGGCGCGAGCTTTGCTCGTGCGGCTTTATCTGGTGCCGATCGCGGCTGCCGGCAAGCGTTGCGCCCCGTCTCTCGTTCCGGCTCGCCCGAGCCTCCTGAAGGATGTCTTGATGACCGACCGCGTCCCCGGCTTTGCCACCCTCGCCATCCATGCCGGCGCAGCGCCCGATGCGGCGACCGGCGCGCGGGCGACTCCCATCTACCAGACCACCTCCTTCGTCTTCGACGACGTGGACCACGCGGCCTCGCTCTTCGGCCTGCAGGCTTTCGGCAACATCTATTCGCGCATCGGCAACCCCACCTGCGCGGTGCTGGAGGAGCGGGTCGCGGCGCTCGAAGGGGGCACGGCGGCGCTCGCGGTCGCCTCGGGCCATGCGGCGGAATTCCTGGTGTTCCACGCCCTGCTGCAGCCCGGAGACGAGTTCATCGCGGCCAAGAAGCTCTATGGCGGCTCGATCAACCAGTTCAACCATTCCTACAAGAACTTCGGCTGGAACGTGGTGTGGGCGGATTCCGACGACCCCGCCACCTTCGAGGCCGCCATCACCCCGAAGACCAAGGCGATCTTCGTGGAGAGCATCGCCAATCCGGGCGGCGTGATCGTGGATCTGGAGGCGATCTCGGCCATCGCCAAGCGCCACAACATCCCCTTCATCGTGGACAACACGATGGCCTCCCCCTACCTCATCCGCCCCTTCGAGCACGGGGCCGACATCGTGGTGCATTCCGCGACGAAGTTCTTGGGCGGCCACGGAAATTCCATCGGCGGCGTGATCGTGGACGGGGGCTCTTTCAACTTCGCGGGCGACGACCGTTTCCCGATGCTCTCCAAGCCCCGCCCGGAATACGGGGGCATGGTGCTGGGCGAGACCTTCGGTAATTTCGGCTTCGCCATCGCGTGCCGGGTGCTGGGCCTGCGTGATCTCGGCCCCGCGCTCTCGCCCTTCAACGCCTTCATGATCCTGCAGGGAATCGAGACCCTGCCCCTGCGCATGCAGCGCCATTCGGAGAACGCGCTCACCCTCGCCGAGCACCTGCAGGGCCACGCCAAGGTGTCCTACGTGAACTATTCGGGCCTGCGCTCGGACCGCTACCACAACCTCGCCAAGCGCTACTGCCCCAAGGGCGCGGGCGCGGTCTTCACCTTCGGGCTCAAGGGCGGCTACGAGGCGGGCGTGCGCCTCGTCTCGAACCTGCGGCTCTTCTCGCACCTCGCCAATATCGGCGACACCCGCTCCCTGGTGATCCACCCGGCCTCCACCACCCACCGCCAGCTCACGGACGAGCAGCGCGCGCAAGCCGGAGCCGGATCCGAGGTGGTGCGCCTCTCGGTCGGCCTCGAGGACCCGGCGGATCTCATCGCCGATCTCGACCAGGCCCTCGACGCGGCCTGACCCCGGCAATCGCAGCGGCAACGGGGGCGGCGCCAGCGGCAGCCCGGCGGCGGCAGGCAGCACCCCAGGCGGCAGCAACGGCAGGCACGGCCCCACGGCCGCGCCGCCGCGCGCACAATCGCGTTCGGCCGATCCGTCCACGAGCCTCCCGCCAGCGCCAGTGAAACGCAAATTTCACCCGTTGCAGGCCCGTTGCACCGGAGAACCCGCACCTCTGGGCCGAACCTTGACGATAGGCCTATGTTCCTGTTATGTTCTCACACCTGAATCGCCTCTCGCGGGTTCGGCTCCGGCCGGGCCGCGCGTGAGGCAAGGCGGTTCGGGAGAGGCTGTTCGCGGCAGGGCTCCAAGCCCGTGCCGAGGGCGGCTGGCGTGAGGCGACAGAGGGAGCGATGGGCATGGGGTATGAGCGAATCTACGGCATCATGGACAGCCCGGCCGGCATCGCGCCACCCTTCCGGCAGCCGGGGAGCGACGGCCTCAAGGTGGTGCGCCTCGCGCCGACGCCGGAGGAGCTTCGCGCCGAGGCGAAGCCCGGCTGGGGCCGCCCCTATGGCCAGCGCACCCTGGAGGCCATCCGCCACCTCGTCGAGAGCACCCAGCTCACCTTCCGGGAGATCGCGGCCCGCACGGGCGTCTCCCCCGCCACCGTGACCCGCCGGGCCCAGGAGCACCGCTGGACCCGCCCCCTCCCCGCCGCCCTCCCCGGCACCCCCGCCGAGGAGGAGCCGGAGAGCACCGCCCGCCGCCGGCGCCGCGGCGCCATGGCGGAGCGCCTGATGCAGGAGGCCGAGCGCTACCTCGCCGCCTCGGAGGCCCGCACCGCCCCAAACCCCATGGCCCTGCGCGCCGCCCTCCGCCTCGCCCGCGCCGCCCGCGTCTTCGACGAGCTGGAGCGCCCGCGGGGGAAGAAGCGCAAACGGACGTGAAGCCCGTCCGCAAACCCGTGGACGGCGCTTAAAGCGCTGGAGGGCGCGCAGCGGCGCTTCATCCTCAAGCCGGGGCCGTCATTGAAACTGATCTTTTCCCGCAAGGGGTTCGACAGCACCGCAAGTGGCTGCCCGAGCCCGACCCTCGACGGGCGGCCGCTCTCTCTGCCGATCCCCTACAGAGACCGCTCGCCCACCCGTTTCGGAGACCTCGCCGACCCGCTGCCGCAGCTCGTGGCCGATCTGACCCGCAGCCGCCTGGGGACCGACGACCTGTGCCACGCGGTGGGGCGCCGTATTCCGGTCGTCGCAGCGCCGGATGAATGTACGGCGCTCGGCTTGGCCCCTTTCCTGGGGCGGCCTCGCTCGATTATGGTGCGGCCGCCGCCTTGGCCCGATCCGCCCCAGCGTCAGTTCACGCAATGTCCCTCACCTCCGTCCGCGCCCATCTCGCGGCCGCCGCGCCCGATCTCTCCATTATCGTCCTCGACCGCAGCACCGCCACCGTCGCGGAGGCCGCCGACGCGCATGGGGTTGCGCCTGCGCAGATCGCCAAGACCCTGTCGCTGCGGGTCGGGGCGCGGGCGTTTCTCGTGGTGGCGCGGGGGGATGCGCGGCTCGACAACGGGAAGGCGAAGGCGGCGTTCGGTGGGAAGGTGTCAATGCTGACGGGCGAGGAGGTGGAGGCGCTCACGGGGCACCCGGTCGGCGGTGTCTGCCCCTTTGGTCTTGCGACGCCGCTGCCGGTCTATTGCGACGTGTCGTTGAGGACCTTCGAGGAGGTGGTGCCGGCAGCCGGCTCCGTCACGAGCGCGCTGCGCATCGCGCCGGAGCGCATGGCGGCAATCGCGGGGGCCGCTTGGGTCGACGTGTGCCGGCTGCCCGAAAGCGCCGTGTGATGCGCCGTGTGATGCGCCGCCGGGGATGGGGCGGTCGCCGGGTGTGCCGCTTGCCCACGGGCATCGTTGGGTGCGCTGACGGGAATGACCTCGCCGCCGGGTGTGCGGGCTGCCCGCAGGTGTCTTTCGCTGCGCCGCCGGGTGCGGGAGCCACGGGCGGGCGTCGTTGGGTGCGCCGCCGGTATTGATGTCATGGCCGGTCTGCACCGGCCATGGCGGTTGTCAAGGAGAGGCGGTTTCCGTCACAGCAGGAAGTCACCCTTCACCATTGTGCCGACGCCGCGCACGAGGATCTCGAAATCGACCCGTCCGTCGCCGTTGCGGTCCACCTGCACGATCACGTTGGTGCCGAGATCGTTGATGCGCAGCTCGCCGGCCGTGTTGGAGAAACCGTTCTCGCCGATGAACTTGAAGGCCTGGTTGCCGCCCTTCTTGGTGCTCGCGTCGATGGTGCGCAGGTCGATGTCGTCCTGCCCGCGCTTGAAATCGAGAATTTGGTCGCGGGAGGCGCCCGTCTTGCCGGTCTCGTTGGAGGCGTTGTAGTCGAAGAGGTCGCGCCCGGCGCCGCCCGTGAGGAAGTCGCGGGCGAGCCCCCCGGTGAGCACGTCGTTGTCCGCGCCGCCGTCGAGCCTGTCCGATCCGCCGAGCCCCAGGAGCTGGTCAGCGCCGGCCCCGCCCGAGAGCTCGTTGTTGAGGTCATTGCCCGTGATTGCGTTGGCAAGCCCGTTGCCCGTGCCGTTGGCGGCGCTCGCGATGAGGGTGAGGTTCTCCACCTCCGCGGTGAGCGCGTAGGAGATCGCCGCCTCCACGAGGTCCGTGCCGCCGCCGGGCAGCTCGGTCACCAGGTCGCCCGCATCGTCCACCCGGTAGGTGTCGTTGCCGCCGCCGCCCGTCATGCTGTCGGCGCCCGGCCCGCCATCGATGAGGTCGGCGGCGCCAAGGCCCGTGATCCGGTCGTTGCCGGCAAGGCCGTTGACGAGCCCCCCATCGACGCGCCCCGCGATCACATCCGCGCCGGCGGTGCCGTTGACGATAGGGCCGCGGGGGTCGAAGATCGACCCCAGAATTTCGTCGCTGTCGAACGCGAACAGCACCCTGCCGTCACTCAGCGTCGCCAAGACCGGCGTGGTCTCCGACGTCGAGTCGCCCACCAGGAACTCGGTCCCCTGAGGCGTGCCGGTCGCATCGAACCGCTGGGCGCGGACCACTCCAGCCGTATCGTCGTCCCAGGCGACGAGGAAGCCGCCGTCCTGAAGGGCGGTGACGGTGGGTTCGTTCTGGTCGCCGACCGTGGTGGCGTTCACCGTGAAGATCGCTGAGACGGCCGTTCCCGTCGCGTCGTAGATCCGGGCGCGGATCCCCTCCCCGGCTCCGTCGATGTTATCCTCCTGCCAGACCATGACGAAGCCGCCGCCCGCCAAGGCCGCGACTTGAACGTCGGTCTGATCGTTGAGCCCGGAATTGACGAAGACGCTTCCTCCCACCACACCCGCCGACGAGATGATACGGAAGGCCGGATCCGATTCCGGTCCCGCATCGTCCGCGAAGCTGACCACGTAGCTGCCGTTCGCCAGCCGGACGAGGCCGCCGAGCTGGGCGCCGTCCGCGTCCAACTCGACCTCGGTCTCGCTACTGACTAGGCCAGCTGCGCTGACGAAGCGCTGCATGATCTTGTGCTCCGTCGGCGAGACGAAGCGCTCGTAGACCACGAGGTAGCTCCCGTCTGGATTGACGGCCACATGAGGGTCGCCCAGCGCGTCGGCCCCGTCGTCCGCCTGGATGGTGACCAGCGGCCCGGGCACCCGGTTTCCGCTAGCATCAAAGGTGTCAACCCGGATGGACGACCCACTGGCGTCGGTGTCGACGTAGACGGCGGCGAAGCCGCCATCGGCGAGTGCAGCCAGCGACACGTTGGTCTCGGTGTCCTCCGTGAACGTATCGTTCACCCTGAATTCGGAGCCGACCGGATTGCCGAGCGCATCGTAGATTTGTCCGACGAGATCGGTCCCGGGGCTCGGAGCGATGACAGCGCTCCCACTTTCCTCCCAAACGACCAGAAAATTGCCGTTTGAAAGCGCCACCGCCTTCGGATCGTTCTGCGTTCCTGCCGCCGTCGGGTTGAACTGCTGTTGAGCCGCCCAAATCGTGGGCGTGAAAGGAGAGCTGACCATCGGGATCCTCCGCGTCACAGGTCGTCGCGGCGGGCTTGGGGCGGATCGACCCTTGTGGTGCGTTTCTGCCTGATTTCTCGGATGGCACGCTCAGCGACGGAAACGCGACGGCGCGCTGCAACTGCCCTGAACCGAAATCTCCCCAACCGCAGGCAGAGTGTGCGCCTAGCATTAAATATTAACAATAGTATTAAGAAATAATAATTCTGCTATTTCATTGCTGGTTGCCGACGCATGGCCCGGAGCCTTGCGCGAGCGCTCACGTGGCGGTGCTGGCCATGGCCTCTTCCACCGCGCGCAGGAGCACGTTGGGCGCATAAGGCTTCGGCACGAATCGGGTGACAGGCGGCAGGCTCGCGGGGTCGGGGCGCATGCGGCCCGAGATCACGATCACCGGCATGGAGGGCCGGCGCTCGAAGAGACGGCGCGCGAGGTCGAGGCCGTTCATGGAGCCCGGCATCTCGATATCCGTGACCACGAGCGCGATGGCGGGCTCCGCCTCGAAGAGGCGCAGGGCCTCGTCCGCATTGGCCGCTTCCAGCACCTGGAAGCCCGCCTCGTCGAGGATATCGGCATTCACCATGCGCACGAGCGCCTCGTCTTCGACGACGAGAGCGACGGCGCGTTGGGAGGCGAGCGGGTCGGGCATCCGAGGCGACCTAGGGAGCGTGCGCGCGGCGGCAAGGACTTGACACGGGCGAACGCAGCAAAGCCCGCGCACCGGCTGCGGGCATCGCCTATTGAACGACCGTGATCAAGAACTCACGCTCGAGGGTCGAGCCGTCCGACTCGATGCGGATCGTCCTGAAACGGTCGGTGCCGACGAAATTGCGCGGCGCCTGATACCAGATCTGCACGGATGGCACGGCGCGCTTGTTGCAGACATGCCGGACGTTGGATTCCGGGTAGATCGGGAAGTCCCGTCCGTCCCGGATCGTGACCTTGCCGTGGGTCGGAAGCGCGACGAAGCGGAACTCTGTCTTGCCGATCCGCGTGCAGTCAGGATTGAGGTAGACTGCCCAGCTCACCTTCGTGGGCCGCCCGGCGATGACTGTCGCCTTGATCTCCTGGGCCCATGCCGGTGCCGCGAGGGCGAGCGCGCCGATCGTAAGGATTGCGAAGCGTTTCATGCCGAGATCCGATGTTTCTTTGTTACAAAGAAGCATCGCCCATGCGGCCGGTCAACAGCGCGCCTTTACAGCGCTGGAAAAGCGGCCTGGGTCACGCCGCCCGCGCCTCGTGCGACCAGCGCTCGGGCGCGTCCGTCTGGCCGACCAGCGCGAGGCCGTAGGCGATGGAGGCGAACTGGTTGCCGGAGGTGAGGCGCTCCTCGCCGAAGCGCTCGGCGAAGAGGCGGCGGATCGCCGGGACGAAGGATGTGCCGCCGGTGAGGAAGACCCGGTCGATCTCGCCCGGGGAGACGCGCGCCTCGGCGAGCGCCGCATCCACGGTCGCCGCGATGCGGGCGACGTCCCCGGCGATCCAGCCCTCGAAGTCGCGGCGGGTGACGGTGGCCTCCACGGTGACGCCCTCCTCGTCGAAACGGAACGGCGCCTCGTCGGCGCCCGAGAGCGCGATCTTGGTGGCCGAGACGGCGCGGTAGAGGGCGAAGCCGAGATCGTATTCGATGATGTCGATGAACTTCTGCAGGGGCCCGGGGTCGAGCGAGTCGCGCACCAGTTCGTGCAGCTCCTTAAGCTCCCCGGAGGTCTTCATGAGCGCGAGCTGGTTCCAGCGCGCGAAGTTCGCGTAGTAGCTGCCGGGCAATGTGAGCACCTTGCCCATGGAGCGATACTGCCCGCCCTTGCCGAGGCGCGGCGAGACCACCCGGTCGACGATCCGGTAATCGAACGCATCGCCCGCGATGCCGATGCCCGTATGGCTCAAGGGCTCGGCCCGCAGGATCCCGCCCTCGCGGGAAAAGCGCATCACCGAGAAGTCGCTCGTGCCGCCGCCGAAATCCGCCACGAGCACCGTGGCGTCCCGGGTCAGGCCTTGCGCATAGAAGAAGGCCGCGCCCACGGGCTCGTATACATAGGTGGCGTCCCGGGCGCCGAGGCGCCCGAAGGCGCTGCGGTAGCGGTCCATGGCGAGCGCCTCGTTGGGGTTGTGCCCCGCGAAGGTGACGGGCCGGCCGATCACCACACGGCTTCCATCGAGCCGCACGGCGTCGCCGCCATGGCGCACAAGGGTGCGCAGGAAGGCGGCGAGCAGGTCCTCGAAGCGGTAGCGCTCGCGGAAGATGCGCGTCTCCTGGAAGGTGGCGCTGGCCGCGAAGGTCTTGAAGGACTGGATGAAGCGGTGCGCCGTGTCGCCTTCGAGAAAGCGGTCGATGGCGAAGGGCCCGCCCTCCACCTCCGTGCGACGGCCGTTCCCGTGGCGTTCGTCCGTGAAGCACAGGGCCGACACGAAGACGTCGAGGCTGCCCCCATGGTGGTCGAACCGCACGGCCTCGACCCGCCCCGCCTCGTCGGCCAGCGCCACCACCGTGTTGCTGGTCCCGAAATCGACGCCGATGGACAGCGGCAACGGCGCGGCGCCGGCGGCACCGGTTGAGGAAGGCGCGGACATGGGGAGGCTCCGGCAAAGGGGCGCGGTGTGTATCCGCAACCGTGGGCTTTGCCAAGGCCTCGAACCTTCGTCCGGCGCGGGTCGACCGTCGCCGGGACCGCAGCACCTCAAGAGGCCGCCGGGGGCTCCGATCGGCCCTACGAGCGCCGGCCGTGGCTCGCACCCGCGGCTCGCTCCGCCTCCATGAGCACCTCGAGCGCCAGCCAGGGCTTGGGCATGTAGCGCACGTCCCGGGGCACGCGGGTGGCCTCGTCGCCACCGAGGGGGGCGCCGGATGTGAGGACGGTGCGGATCCAAGGCCATTTGATCTGCACAGAGCGGGCGAGATCGAGCCCGGTCATGAGGCAGGGCAAGCGGACATCCGCGAAGAGGAAGGCCACTTCGTCGGCACGGCCGCGCAGGAAGTCGAGGGCCTCCTCGGCGCTCGCCGCCTCCACCACGTCGAGGTCCGTCTCCTCGAGGAGGGCGACCGCAAGGCCGCGGACCTCCGTGTCATCTTCCACGACAAGCGCGATGCGGGCTGGAGCGGCACGTCCCATGGGGTTCTCCTCAGGTTCAGGCTCTGGTGTCGATCGTGCCGCTTCGCGGCAGCTTTGTTCGCTGGATCCGGGATCGCGTTGCGCTGGGCTGAGGCTGTGCCGCCCAGTCCGGGATAGGGCGTTCGGGGTGACAGCCCCCCGCACCCTGTCCCAGCGAAGCTCAGCGAAGCCGGCCGCCGAGCCTGGCTTCAAAGCCAGGACGCGCTGCTCCGTCCGCATCACGCATGATGCGCAAGGAACGGCGTCGTCAGGAAACGGGGTCGCTCCTGCGATCGGCGAGCGCCCGGCCCGCCTCGAAATCGCGCACCAGCTTGACGAAGCGCTCGGGCAGCGGAGCCTCGAGAATTTCGCCGTACATCTGGCGCAGCTTCTCTTCGCACGAGCGCAGAAGTCGCGTGCGGGGAACGGGCGTCGCAACGACGCGGACGCGGTCGGGTCCAGCCCAACCGGTAGAACCAGAACTCATGATGAAAAACCTCTGCTGACCCAGCTTCGTTCAGGCTGGGTTCAAATCCTGTTCGGCCATTAACGTAGGTTAGTCGCGCCTGTTTCAGCTTGGCTGTGAGTTTTCGTCAGGGTCCGGAATAGTACGCATGGGCCGCAGGAATCCGAGGTCGTGCTCCGCGCATTCCGACGCGATGGGAAAGTTCGTCGAGGGCACTTTGCGAGCGTCGGCTGATCCGCCGATCAGGCGGCCTTCTGCAGCGCCGCCATCACGAGGCTGTCGGAGACGAGGTCGTCCTCGGCGAAGGACAGGATTTCCGCCAGGCGAGTGCGGGCCCGGTTCACGCGGCTCTTGATGGTCCCGACCGCGCAATCGCAGATCGCCGCCGCGTCCTCATAGGAAAAGCCCTCGGCTCCGATGAGCAGAAGCGCCTCGCGCTGGTCGGGCGGCAGCCTCAGGAGGGCGCGGCGCACGTCGTCGAATTCCAGATGCGAGAGCTGGTCTGGCGCCGTGGTGAGCCCCGCCGCGTAGCTGCCGTCCGCGTCCTCCACCTCCCGGTGCCGCTTGCGGTGATCCGAGAAGAACCCGTTGCGGAGGATGGTGAACAGCCACGCGTTGAGATTGGTCCCGCGCTGGAAGCGGTCGAGATGGGTCCAGGCCTTCATGAGGCAGTCCTGGACGAGATCGTCGGCCCGGTCGGGGTTGCCGCACAGCGAGATCGCGAAGGCGCGCAGGCTGGGGATGGCGGCCAGAAGCTGCTCGCGGATCAGAGGTTCGACGCTCATCGGCACAACTCCGGATTCGGCCGGGACGCGGGGCGCCTTACGGCTCAGGTTACCCGAAGAACGGATACGGCCGAGCTCGGTTCCCTGCCGATGGCGTCCTCCGGGAGAATACGGACCGCGCGGTCCGCCTTCCGCCGGGGCCGGCCTCGCTTCGCTTCGGACGGCGGCACGCGGCGCGCCCGGCGCGGAGTGGGTCAGCTGCGCACGGACAGGCGCAGCTTGGTCACGAGGATGGCGAGCTCGGTCTGGCGCGTGAGACCGAGGCGCGAGAACACGGCCTTCAGCTGGGTGCGGATGGTGCCCTCGGTCGTGCCGAGTTCCTCGGCCGCCTCCCGGGGCGAATTGCCGGCGCCCACGAGCTCGGCGACGCGGGCCTGGGCCGGCGTGAGGCCCATGCGCTGGAGATGCGGGACGATGCTGCCCGCATGGGCCACCGAGAGGCTCTGGACGAGGAGCATGAGGCCGCCCGCCTTGAAGCCCATCTCCTGCCAGCGCTGCTGATGCCGCCGCCGCACCGGCACCGCCTGGACGAGCAGCGACGCTCGCCCCTGCGCGTTCGTGAGGAACACGCTGGCCACCGGCGACAGGGACGGCCCCGAGAGCCCGGCCGCCACGAGCCGGTCGAGCCGATCCTGGTCGCGCGCGGAGGCGGCCCGCAGTTGACCCTGCTTGATCGCCAGCTCGGCCCCGAGAAGATGGCGCGCGGCGGCATTCACGTAGGTGACGCGGGCCTCCGCATCGAGGGTGATGATGCCGTAGGCCAGGCACTCGGTCGCGGCCGAAAGGTCGTTGGCGAAGTTCTCCGTCACGGACAGGCGGGTCGTCGCCGCGAAGGCTTGGGCCGCGTGGCGGCTGATCCGGGCGAAGTGCTGGATGTCCGCCGCATCGAAGCGCTTGGGCCCGCGCTCCACCGTGAGCGCCACCTTCAGGCCGGGCGCCGGCGCCACCACGATGCCCATGAAGCGGGCAAGGCCGTGAGGGCGCAGGAAGTCCTGGTAGAACGGGTCCCGGCGCATCTCGGCCTCCGTGAAGAGGTCGTGGTCGCTCAGCGGGCGCCCGGTGCCCTGGGGCAACCGGCGCATGCGGGCGGACCGGCTGTCCTGGGACCACCAGGTCCGCGCGTATTCCGCCGTGATGGCCTCGAAGCCCGGCGAGGTCAGGGCTGGCCTTGGCTCCGCCGGGAACTCGAAGAGCAGCGCTCCCCTGGCGTCGAACAGCCTGGCGAGCGCATCGAGCGCGGAGGGCCACAGATGAGGGGCGAGCGATGCATCGTAGAGCGCGTCGAGGACGTCCAGGAGCGTGTTGGTGGCGGTACCCATGTACGCGGCCTGATCCTGGGGCACATGGCGGCGCGAATTCTGCCGCCGATGGGGCTGTGCGGCCGCAGCGCCATCGCTGGTTGCCGCCGCCCTCATGGAACCTTCCGCTGCGACATGCTGTCAAGCTCGCCACTAGGCTAAGGCCACCGCGCGGCATCCTTTTTCCCGCCGCCGCCGCCTCGCGCGGAACCGGACGTTCTCTGTGGACCGCCGCACCATGTCGCAGCCGGAGTCTTCGCAATTCCAGAACAGTGGGCCACATAGGCCCTGAGAACCCCGGCCTGCCGGGGCAGCGCGAAGCACGAAGCCGGATTTACCGGACGCAACGAGGACAAGCATGGTCGATGACGATGAGCGCGGGGCCCTTCCCGTCGGAGACGAAGGCGAGACGTTTGCCGAGCTGCTGGCCGCCGCCATCGAGCAAAAGGGCTGGAGCCAGGCCGAGACCGCCCGGGAGGTAACGCGCCACCTGCCCGAGGGCGAGCATTTCAGCCCGGTCAACCTCCACCATTATCTGCAAGGCCGCAGCCTCCCCCGGGCGAAGTACCGGGAGGCCCTCGCCAAGGCGCTCGACCTCGACGCCCCCCCACGGATCGTGCGCGCGCGCCGCCGGCGCCGCGCCAGCCCGGCGGCCGAAGAGCCAAACCCGACCATCCGTCTCCAGGACATGCAGGACGGTCAGGCCCGGCTGCAGCTCGACCAGGTGGTCCCCTGGACCGTGGCCCTGCGGGTTCTCGAAATTCTCCAGCAGGAGGTCGGCGCCGTGGCGGAGGCCGATCCCGACCGAGCCGGCGAGCCGATCACGCGGGCGCGGCGCGGCGGAACGGCGGGGGACTGATCCGGGGGACGAGATCGGCCGGAGGCAAGCGCTACTCGGCCTCGGGCACGGCGTGGCGCGCCATGAGCCCGTTGATCTGACGGATCAGTTCGGCGGGGCGCAGGGGCTTGGAGGCGAAGATCGCCGAGGGCGGCAGATCGCCCTCATCCGGCGCCGTCTTCCCCGAGATCACCAGGACCCCCACGTCGGGCCAGCCTTGCGCCACGAGGCGCGCGAATTCGAAGCCGTCGATGGAGCCCGGCATGTCCACGTCGGTGAGCACCACCTGGATATCGCGCCGGCGCTTGAGGATCTCGAAGGCCTCGTCCGCATCCTGGGCCTCCACGACCCAGAAATCGGAATCGCGCAGGATGTCCACCTGAACGGTGCGGACCAGCGGCTCGTCCTCAACCAGGAGGACGACGGGGCGCTTGAGGATGGGTGCGCGGGGCTTCATGACAACGCCGGAACAAAGGATCTCTCGGCGCCAACGGCCGGTCGGGGCGCCGGTTCCGAGCCGCCGCGCCGGCTCGCGCCCTCGTGCACAGGAAGCTGGCCGGGCCAATCTCCTGTCCGGGGACCGAACCGCGCGCCGCTCAGAGCCGCGGATGGCCCGGCTGCTCGTTGAGGCGCAGCCAGTAGCTGTCCACTTGCGCGGCAATCTGCAGGAGCGCGTCGGGCCGGACCGGCTTCACCAGATACGAATTGGCCCCAAGGTCGTAGGCGCGGGCAAGATCGGTGCTTTCCCGCGAGGAGGTGAGGATCACCACGGGCACCCGCCGGAGGTGGCCGTCGGCCTTCACATAGGCCAGGACCTCGAAGCCCGAGCGGCGCGGAAGCTTGAGGTCGAGGAGGATCACGGTGGGAACGACGGCGCCCTCCCCGCGCAGGGCGCCGTCCAGATAGGCGAGCGCCTGATCGCCGTCTTCCGCGAAGTCGAGTTCCGCCTCCACATTCGCCTTTCGAAACGCCCGCGCGATCATGTGCCGGTCGTCCGGGTCGTCCTCGACGATGAGCACGCGATGGACGTTCATGGCAGCTCCTCCGGCCCGAGGGCGGGCCTGACGCGGCGGTTGGAGGCGGGAAGCGGGCGAAGGGTCACGAGGCGCCTCCCGCGGCGGACGGCGCCCCGGGCCGAGACGGCTCCGCATAGGCGGGCAGCTCGATGAAGAAGCGGCTCCCCTGCCCCGGGACCGATGTGACGCCGTACCGGCCTTCCATGCGCTCCATCGCTCGCCGCACGATGGCAAGTCCAATGCCGGTGCCCGGATAGGCCTCGGTGCCGTGGAGGCGCTCGAAGGGGCGGAAGATGCGCTCCTGGTGGCCGGGCTCGATGCCGATCCCTTCGTCCCGCACCGCGAGGCGCACCCTGTCCTCCACGGTCTCGACCTCGATCCGCACCACGGGGCCGCGCCCTGGGGCGGTGAACTTGGCGGCGTTGGTGACGAGGTTCTCGATCACCTGCCCGAGCAGGGTCGCGTTCGCCCGCACGAGCGGCATCGGACCTGCCACCTCCACCCGGGCGCCAGCTCCGTCGAGCGCGGGCCGCAGCCCGTCCAGAGTGCGCCGCACAACGGCTTCGAGATCGACCCGCCCGAGGGTCATCTCCACCCGCGTGAGGCGGCTATAGGAGAGAAGGTCCTCGATGAGCTCCTCCATGCGGAGCGCCGCTGCCGTGATGCGGTGGGTATAGCCGCGGGCCTGCGGGGGAAGCTCCGGCCCGAAATCCTCCTCGAGGCTATCCGCATAACCGTGCATGGCGCGCAGCGGCGCCCTGAGGTCGTGGGAGATCGTGTAGGCGAAGGCATCGAGCTCCCGGTTCACCTCCGAGAGTTCCGCGGTGCGCTGTTCCACCCGCTGCTCCAGCTCCTGCCGGAACCCCTGCTCGGCGGCGAGCACCCGGGCTCGGGAGCGATCGCGGGCGATGAGCACGATCCCCAGCGTGGCGGTGAGCAGCGCCGAGAGGCCCGTCACCTCCACCACGAAGGTGATGGAATTGGCGGCGCGGGCCTCGTCCTGGGATCGCTCCTCCAGAAGACGCCGCTCCGCCTCTGAAAAGGCCTGGAGCCCTTCCTCGATCTCCTCCATGAGCCGCTGTCCCACATCGGTGCGCACCACCGACAAGGCATCCTCGAACCCGCGCTCGCGCAGGGAGACGGTCTGCGCCAGCTCGTCGAGCTTGGCGCGGATCGGGCGCTCGAGATCCGCGAGGCGTTGGGAGAGATCCTGGCGCAGGACGAGCCCGCGCAGCTCCGCGAATAGGGGCCAGACCTGCGCGCTCGCCTCCAGATAGGGCTGAAGGTAACGCCGCTCGCCGGTGAGGATATAGCCGCGCTGGCCCGCCTCCGCGGTGCGGATCCGGCTCTGGAGCATGGCCGTGCGCTCCAGGATGGTGGTGGTGCGCGACACAAGGGCCCGGCTGTCGTTGAGCCGCGTGAGATTGAGGTTGAGGGCGATTGCGCTCGCCACGAGGAAGATGAGCGCCAGCGCCAGGGCGGCGACGCCGAACAGGGTGCGAAAGCTCGGCCATGGGGCCGGTCGGGAAGCGGTGGCGGGGGTCAGGGCGTTCTCCGGGTCCTGATCATGGATCTAGTGCCGCGCCCGCATCCTTCACCTCCCAGGCCGCACGAGGGGACCCGATCGGTGCGCTCGCCGTTGTCGGGGTATCCGACCACTCCCCAGCCGGACGGTGCGTTTCCCATGCGTGCGCTCTTCGTGGACGACGACCCCGATACCCGGGCCCTTGCCATTCGGGCGCTCTCCCAGGAAATCGAAGGGCTGGAACCGCGGGAGGCGATGGACCTCGAGAGCCTCGACCGCTCCCTCGCCGAGGCCGTCCCGGACATCCTCGTCACGGATTACGACCTGCGCTGGGCCACCGGCTTCGATGTATTCGAGCGGGTAAAGTCCGCGTCGCCCGCCTGCGCGACGGTGATGTTCACCGGAACCGGCAACGAGGAGCTCGCCGTCAAGGCCATCAAGGCCGGGTTCGACGATTACGTGGTCAAGGGTCCCCGACAGCTCAAGCGCCTCGCCGTCAGCGCGCGGCTCGCCTATGAGCGCGGCGAGCGCGGGCGCTCTCTGGAGGAGAGCCGCGACCTCGTGCTGCGCGAGCTCTACCACCGGCTTCACAACAACCTGCAGATCGTCATCAGCCTCCTGCGGCTCACGGAGCGCACGATCCGCGACGAGGGCGACCGGCAGCGCATCGCGGATCTGCGCCAGCGCATCCAGGCGCTCAGCGCCCTCCAGGAGGAGTTCTATCGCTCGAACGACTTCCGCCGGGTGGATTTCGGCTCCTACCTGACCCGGCTGGCGGGCGGGCTCGTGGCCTTCGAGGCCGTGCGGGTCGCCCTCGAAGTGGCGGCGGATCCGCTCGAGCTGCCGGTCGACGTGGCGGTCCCCCTCGGGCTCGTGGCGAACGAACTCATCACCAATGCCCTGAAGCACGCCTTCCCGGACGGCCGCCCCGGCACGCTCTCGGTGTCCTTGCGGCGGGAGAACGGTTCGGCCTTGCTCACCATCGCCGACGACGGGCCCGGCTTCGATCCCGAGCGCGCGTCCGGGAACGGGCTCGGCCGCAAGCTCGTGCACCGCCTCATCGACCAGATCAACGGCTCGATCGCCTATGAGCGCTTGCCCACCGGCATGGCCTGCCATGTCACGACGCCCCTCGGCGCGGCCCGCTAGGCCACGGACCGTATCCGCGCGATGCACGCGAATGCCGAATACGGGAGGCGCCGCCCCGGGCCCCCTAGCCGTCCGCGCGGACTTGGCGCACAAGGATCGATGGGCATATCAGCCCTGACCACATCGACGCCGACACGACGCCCTTCCTTTACCCCAGCTTGAACAGGCAGGCTTTCCACCGCATGACGCACCCCGCCGACAACATGCTTCGCTCCCTGCGGGTGCTCGTGGTGGACGACGAGTTCCTGATCGCGGATTACACGAGCGACATTCTCGAGAGCGCCGGCCATGTGGTGGTCGGCACGGCCGCGACGGCGGACGAAGCCCTGCGGCGCGTGGCGGAGGCGCAGATCGACCTCGCCATCGTGGATATCACCTTGAAGGGCTCGACCGACGGGATCGCGCTCGCCACCCACCTCCGCGAACGGGGACTGCCGCATCTCTACATTTCGGGTTCTGGCGATCCGATGACGCGAGCCCGCGCCGAAGCCACGGGTCCCCTCGCCTTCCTGCAGAAGCCCTTCAGCGAAGCGCAGCTCCTGCGCATCTTGAACGCGTACCAGGCTGGCGCCGGCGATTGAAGAGGCCGCTCCGGAGCTGACGACGCCGACGGTTCACGACGGGGCCAGTGGAACGGAACGCACATGGCGCGCGCTGCGTTCCCGCGCTCGTATTTCACCTGATGGAAATCGTGCAAGCCCTTGGAAGCTTGTGGACAATGGCGGCGGCAAGACCGGCGCTTGGAACTCCCCTTGTGGCTCAACCGTTCTACCGCCGATCCAACAACGGAGCGGATTCACAATGTCGAAGAAGATTCTTCTCACCGGCGCGGTCCTTGCGCTTCTCTCCCCGGTCGCCGCCTTCGCCCAGACGGGCGGCGGTGCAGTCACGGGCGGCGCCGCGGGCGCGGCTACGGGTGCCATCGTCGGCGGCCCGGTGGGCGCGGTCGTGGGTGGCGTCACCGGCGCCATCGCCGGCGGCATCGCCGAGCAGCAGCAGCCCCAGTTCCGCCAGTACGTCGAGACCCGCAGCGTCCCGTCCTACCGCTACTCGCAGGAACTGCGCGTCGGCGCGGTGCTGCCCGAGAGCGGCGTGACCTACTATGAGGTCCCCGAGACCTACGGCGCGAAGGGCTACCGCTACACCGTCGTGAACGACGTGCCGGTCATCGTCGAGCCGAGCACCCGCCGCGTGGTGCAGGTCATCCGCTAAGCGGAAAGATCAGTTGCGTTGGACAGGGCGGCCTTCGGGCCGCCCTTTTCGTTGGCGCGGGGCGTCGGGCGGAGCCGAGAAAAGCTCGTGCCCGTTTGGGGCGAAGACTCGGCTGCCGCGTCAGCCCACGAGCGACCACAGGGCGTTGACGATCCAAGCAAACCCGGTGCCCGCCGCGGCCACGAAGAAGATCACGAGCAGCACCGCGGCAAGCGCCAGCAGGCAGCCCGTGGTGGCGTAGTAGCGGCAGCCACCGACGGGCTGAGAGGGTTCGTTCATGCGCGGAGGCTCCCCTGGTTCGCCGGGAATGTAGGGCGCCGAGCGGCCGGGGTCTCACAACTTTCTGCCTCATCGCGCGACCTGCGCGGGCATGGTCCACGCAAGGAGACGGAGGGCGGGCTTCACCGACGCCGACGGCGGCACCCGCCCTATCGTGCGCTGATCATGCTGCGGATCTTCGCGGCGAGCGCGTCCACCGCGAAGGGCTTGGTAATCATCTCCATCCCCGGCTCCAGGAAGCCGTGGGCGAGAGCCGCGTTCTCCGCGTAGCCCGTGATGAAAAGCACCTTCAGGTGCGGGCGGCGCTCGCGGGCTTGGTCAGCCAGCTGGCGGCCGTTGAGGCCCGGAAGTCCCACATCCGTGACGAGAAGGTCGATGGTGCGGGCGTTGTTGAGGAGCCGCAGGCCCGCAAGGCCGTCGGCAGCCTCCAGCGCCGTATAGCCGAGATCCTGAAGCACCTCGACGATGAGGGAGCGCACCACGGGCTCGTCCTCCACCACGAGCACCGTCTCGCCGGCCTCCGCGCGAGGCGCCTCCGCCATGGAACCGGTGGGCAGCGTGTCCTCCGCCGCCGCGCCACGATGGCGGGGAAGATAGATCTTGATCGAGGTCCCCTGCCCTTCCTGCGAGTAGATGCGCACATGGCCTTCCGACTGCTTGGCGAAGCCATAGACCATGGAGAGACCCAGCCCCGTGCCCTGGCCCAGGGGTTTCGTCGTGAAGAACGGATCGAAGGCGCGGGCGATCACGTCGGGCGGCATGCCCGTGCCCGTGTCGGATACCGAGACCATCACGTACTGGCCCGGCGCGAGGTCCTGGTGGGCGGCCGCGTAGGCGGCGTCGAGATGCGCGTTCGCGGTCTCGATCACCAGTCGCCCGCCCATCGGCATGGCGTCCCGGGCGTTGATGGCGAGGTTGAGGATCGCGCTCTCGAGCTGGTTCGGATCGCACAGCGTGGTCCAGAGCCCGCCCGCCGTGACGATCTCCATGGCGAGCGAGGGACCGATGGTCCGCCGCAGCAGGTCCTCCATGGAGGTGACGAGGGTGTTCACGTTCACGGGCCTTGGGTCGAGCGGCTGACGGCGCGCGAAGGCAAGGAGCCGGTGGGTGAGCGCGGCCGCCCGCTGGGCGGAGGTCATGGCCGCCTGCGCGTAACGCTCCACGTTCTCGATCCGTCCCTGCCGGATGCGGGTCTGCATCAGATCGAGCGAGCCCACGATGCCGGCGAGCAGGTTGTTGAAGTCGTGCGCGATGCCGCCGGTGAGCTGGCCCACCGCCTCCATCTTCTGCGCCTGGCGCAACGCCTCCTCGGTTTCGCGCAGGCGCGCGTCGTTGCGCAGACGCTCGGACACGTCGGTCGCGTATTGGAAGGCCCCGACGAGTTGCCCTTGCGTGTCGCGTAGGCTGTCGAAGCGCAGCTCGTAGGTGGGGCGGACCCGGCTCTCCTCGCCGAATTCCTGCATCAGGGTGAAGCGCTCGCCCGCAAGCGCGCGGCTCCATACGGCCTTGGCGGCCTGCTGGTGGTCCGGACGATCCGCCAGCAGGTCGAGCAGGCTGTCGCCCACCTTGGGGCGCAGGCCGTAGATGCGCTCGAACTCGTCCGCATAGGCCCGGTTCACGGCCCGGTACCTGAAATCAGGGCCCATCACGGCCAGAAGCGAATCCGTGGTCTCGAAGATGTCGGACCACAGGCGCCGCTCGGCCAGCGCTTCCTCGACCCGCTGCTCCAGCTTGACCCTGGACTGCGCCAGCACCTCGCGGGCCTCCACGATCTCCTGGATATCCGTGCAGGTGCCGAACCAACGGACGATGCGCCCCGCCTCGTCGCGCACGGGCTGCGCGCGGCCGAGCACCCACCGGTATTGGCCGGAGCGGTGCCGCAGACGGTACTCGATGTGGTAGGGCTCACCGGTCTCGAGGCAGCGCTGCCACACCCCCCAGGCGCGTTCCTGGTCGGCCGGGTGGAACATGTCGTTCCAGCCCTCGCCGTCCGTGGAGCCCTCGGGCACGCCCGTGTAATCGTACCAACGCTGATTGTAGTAGTCGTGGAAGCCGTCGGGCCGGGTCGACCAGATCATCTGGTCGACCGAGTTCGTGATCGCGCGGAACCGGGCCTCGCTCTCCCGGAGCGCTGCCTCGCTCTGGCGCTGCGCCGCCTCGGCCTCGCGCCATTCGGTCACGTCGAGCACCACGCCGACCGCCCGTTCGGGCCGCCCTTCGGCGTCGTAGTGAATCTCGATCCGCTGCATCAGGGAGCGGATCTGCCCGGTGGGCAGGCGCAGGCGCAGCTCCAGTTCGAGGAACCGCTCACCGCGCATGAGCGCCTCGCGGGATTCCGCCTGAAGCCGCTCCCGCTCACCCGGAAGGTAGCGCGCCCGGATCTCGTCGAGGGTTGGGGTCGCGTCCTCCGGAAAGCCGATGAGCCGGTTCAGCTCCGGCGAGGAGGAGACGGTCTCGGTCGCGATGTCGATTTCCCAGATGGCGAGCCGGCCCGCCTCGAGGGCGAGCCGGAGCTGGGCCTCGCTGGTGCGGATCGCCTCCTCGGCCTCCTTGCGCTCCGTGATGTCGCTCACGACCGCGTAGAAGCCCGCGACCGAACCGTCCGGATCGAAGCGCGGCAGGTAATCGATTTCCGTATGCCGCGCCACGCCGCTGGGCTGCGGCGTCACGGCTTCGAAGCGCACGCGCTCACCCCTGAGCACCGCCTCGATATAGGGCCGGCGGGGCTCGTAGGCCGCATCGCCGAGAACCTCGCGAACCGTTCGTCCGAGCAGCGCCGAGCGGGCCCGTCCGAACCAGGTTTCGTAGGTCTTGTTCACGAGCTGGTAGCGCTGGTCGCGGTCGATATAGGACACGAAGAGCGGCAGGGCGTCGGCGAGTGCGGTCGCCCGCTCCTCGCTGATGCGCAGCTCCACCTCGGCCTGGATGCGGTCGGTGCGGTCGCGGAGGATCTTCAGGAACCCCACGACCCGGCCGTCCTCGTCCCGGAGCGGCATCAGCAAGCCGCTCGCGTAGAACACCGTGCCGTCCTGGCGCATGTGCCAGCGCTCGTCCGAGGCGCGGCCCGTGGCGAGGGCCCCGGCGATCTCCGCCTCGGGAGCGCCGGCCTCCCGGTCCTCCGGCGTGAAGATCACGCCCACGGGGCGCCCGAGGATCTCCGCCTCCTCCCAGCCGAGCAGGCGGCGCGCGCCCTCGTTCCAGGTGGTCACGCGTCCCTCGAGGTCGCTTGTGAAGATCGCGTATTCGGTGGCGCTCTCGAGAATCAGCCGGTGGATCTGCCGCTCCGCCTCGAGCGCCGCCACCCGCCGGCGCAGGCGCTCGATCTCCAGCGACGGATCCCCGTTAGCCACGGGAGCTGCGTCGCGCAGAGAGGCTGGGTCGGCCGATGGGCTGAATGGGGACAAGGATCCGGTTCATAGAAGTCGAGGACGGGGCGGCACCGCCGCCCGTGAGCATGTGCAACAATACGCGAAGTCTTCAAGTGTCCGCGACCTGGAGCCGAAGGCTGTGAACAACCGCCGGCTCAAGTCGTCTAGGCCCTGAGGTCACGCGCCCGCCCCGGTGAGCCGGGCATGGGCCACCGCCATGCCGAGCACCGCCAGGGCGAATACCTGGTGGGCGAGCCCCGCCCAGAGGGGCACCGCAAGGAGCAGGGTCACGATCCCGAGGGCCATCTGCGCCAGCGAGAGCCCCGCGAGCACGCGCGCGCGCCGGAACGCGCCGCTCTCCGGCGCCGCTTTCAGCAGGCTCCAGGCGTGCCACAGGGCAAAGCCCACCAGGAGGTAGGCCGTCATGCGGTGGTTGAACTGCACCAGCGTGACGTTGTCGACGAAGTTCTCGATCCAGGGCTGGACCACGAAGAGCTGGGCCGCGGACGGGACCAGCACGCCGTCCATCAGCGGCCAGGTGTTGTAGGTGAGCCCGGCCTTGGAGCCCGCCACGAGCCCGCCGAGGGCAATCTGGAAGACGACGAGGCCGAGCAGCACCCGCGCGGACACCCGCCCCGGCAGCGCCGCAACGGCTCTGGTCCGCGCGGTCCTGAGCGTGTCCGAGAGACCCGTCGCGACCCAGACGAGGCTCGCGAAGATCGCGCTCGCGATGGTGAGATGCAGGGTCAGCTTGATCGGAGCCACGGCCACCATGCCGGGCTTGAGGCCCGACGCCACCATGATCCAGCCGACCGCGCCCTGGAGGCCGCCGGCGGCTCCGATCGCCAGCAGGGTCAACGCGAAGCGACCCTTGACGATGCCGCGCGTCCAGAACCAGACGAGCGGGATGAAGAAGACGAGGCCGAGGAAACGCCCGAGCTGGCGGTGGCCCCATTCCCAGAAGTAGATGACCTTGAACTCGGCAAGGCTCATGCCCTTGTTGAGAAGCTCGTATTGCGGGATCGCCCGGTACTTGGCGAATTCCTCCGCCCAGGCGCCCTCCGAGAGCGGCGGGATGGCGCCGGTGACGGGCTTCCATTCGGTGATCGAGAGCCCCGACCCCGTCAGCCTGGTGGCGCCGCCGACCGCGACCATGGCAACCACGAGGGCCGCGAGCACATAAAGCCAGACCCGCACGGCCCTGAGGCCGTCGAGGCGTTCGGTAGGCAGGGCAAGCGCGGCGGAGACGGCCATGGGGGTGCTCGGGGAGGCTCGGACAAAATCGCGATCCGCGGCGACGGGAGGCATGGAAGGACCCCTGGCGCATCGCGCGTGCCCGTCACATATGACCGGCAGCGCGGCCGGACAAGTTCGACCGGTGACGCACCCTCCCGTGGGGCCGGGTGCGTCTCTGGCGCGGCGTTTGTCGGCGTCACATATGGTGGGACACGGTCCAACGGCCGCGACCTATTCGATCGGAGATTCCATGCGCAAGCGGACGCGCAAGCTCGTCGGCACCGCCGCGATGCTTGCCTTCATCCTGTTCTACAGCCTCGTCGCCATGGCGCTGGCGGAAAGCCGCATCATGGAGGCGCCCTACGCTTGGCAGGTGGTGGCCTACATCGTCCTCGGCCTCGTCTGGGTGCTGCCCGTTATGCCGCTGATCCGCTGGATGGAGCGGCCGGACCCGGACGGCGCCTGACGCCGCAGAGGCGTGCCTAGCCTCCCGAAATGCCCTCGATGACCTTGCCGGTCCCGCCGCAGGACTGACAGGCCTGCGCGTCGATCTTTCCGGATCCGCGGCAATCGGGGCAGACATTCTCGCCGGTGCCGGGCGTTCCGGGCGCCGCATCGTCGCCGGGGTTGATCTGCGCACCCCCTTCAGGGGCATTGGGTGTCGTCTTGGCGCTGCCTGACATGGCCTGGCTCCTGGGCTGGTCTTCCCTAAGCCAACGCAACGCCGCGCCTGCGGTTGCCGAATGCAAGGCCGGCGGGCGCGCTCGGGATCGCGTTCAGGTCACCGGGCGGGAAAAGTGCCGCCCGGCCCGCCCCAATCCCGCATCGAGCACCGCGCGAGCCACATGGAGGTTGACGGTCAGGCGCGGGAAGAGGCATCCGGGTACGTAGCGCCTGGGCTCGGCGGGCGTTTCGAGAAGGCGGCGCACGAGGGTCGACCTGTGCGAGTGTTGCACCGCGGCGGGCATCATCAGCACGGCCGCATCCGAACCGAAAATCTCCCTGGCGGCGCCTAAGACCGGCATCAGGTAAGCGATCCCGGAAGGCCGGTCGACGGCACCCGGATCGAGTTCGGCGCATGGGCGTAAGCCGTGTTGCGGAAGGCATCCAGGCCGCGCAGGAAGCCCTCTTGCGCGTGGACGTCGGTGAAGATCAGGCGGTTCCAGGCCGTGGTCGCGACCTGCGTCCGGCACTCGTCGAAAGCGGAATTGGCGACCAGAAGGTGGCCGCTCACGGACGTGATGGCCGCCGGAATATCGATGCGCTGAAGCACTTCCAGGGTGCTGCGGGACCTCTGGTGGCCGAGATGGCCGAACAGGAGCGCACCCCGCGCGAAATGCGCCCGGAGCGGATCGAGACGGCGGAGTTCTTCTGCGGTCACGGGTCCTTGTTCGAAGGCGCGCTCGAAGCGCAGGCTCACCTTGTGCCCGGTCGGCAGGTTGAAGAAGGCGGCAGCGCACCAGCCGAAACCGTTTGGACGGATAAAACTGCGGTACATCGGGTCTTGGTCGAGCTCGTCAGGCGTGAAGAGATCGAGCTCCCCGAAGAACCGCTTCAAACCACTCGTCGCGGCACGCTCCGCATAGACGTTGCGCCCAGGCCAGCCTGCGTTGAACCACGCGTCATAGAGCTCCCTCTGGTCCCGTGGCGTGGCCCAGAAGCGGTGGTTCTTGGACGTGGTGACGAACATGGCGGCGCTTGACGCCCCCGCCAGGGAAGAGACGTCCTTCAGCAGATCCGACCATTGCTCCGGGGCGACCGACGCCTCGTAAATGCGTTCTATCAGGGACTGCGTGCTCGTGGACATAACGCTGCTCAATGAGAGGAATATACTCGCCTGCGTGTCCCTGCCAAAGGTTTACCCTCCAGAAGGAGGGGATATGTGTCAATCTATGCGTACCCGACGTGGTCGTGTCGATAGCAAAAAGGCCCGCATCGCTGCGGGCCGAGTAACATTCTAGGTCTCGTCCAAGAATGAGGTTTATTCGCAAACGCGACGTCGGACGGTCTGCCACCCCCAGCCGGGGACGAACTCGCTGGACCGCTCGGTGAAGCAGCGCTCCTCCTCCACCACGACGCGGCGCGGGGGCGCCACATAGACGGGGGCCGGCTCCACATAGACGGGCGCCTGCGAGGCCGCGATGGCGCCGCCGACAGCCAGTCCACCGAGGACGCCAAGCGCCGCCGCGGCTCCGGGCGACAGCCGGTCGCGGGCGGATGCCGGCGATGCGGCCGCCAGGGAGGCCGCCAGGGCCATGACGGCAAAGCCGCCGGCCGAAACAGGAATTGCTCTCATGGTCATCAACCCTTGTACCCCAGGATCCGGAACCGCGGGCTCGGCCAGGCCGGACCGCGCTCCTTAAGGCACCGTCCGCGCCGCCCCTTTGGAACCGGCCACGGGCGTCCTGAACCTGCGCCTTGCCGCAATCACTAAATGCAGACCCTTCCCGAATGCTGAATCAATCCTGGCGACGCCACGGCGAATGCGACGGGTCGGATTCATGGTTGATCAAGGGTGAACGGCGAGGCGTCACGCGGAGCGCGCATGTCCGCTTCCGGGCGATCCGCGCTTCGCGAAAGCTTGACTGCGCGCGCCCAAACCGAGATGGCTCCTGATGGGACGATATTCAACCTGCCGCCGCGAAGGGTCGGAAGGCTTCAAGGCCCGGCGGTACGCCTAAGGGCGGGTTGCACGACAAGCCGCCTGCAGGCCGGACCACGGACGAAGCCGACAGGGAAAGGCTTCAGAGACATGAAGCGGAAGGTGCTCACCATCGCGGGGGCCGGCATGCCCGCCTTGGCGCACTCCGCCGCGGCACGACGCAGACGGCGAACCACCAGGCCGGCGACGTGGTCCAAACGGCGGATGGCAAGGCGAAGACGCTGACGGCCGCGAAAGCCAAGCGCCTGCGCCGCACCGACAAGCAATGGAAGGGGCCAATGCGGCCATGGGCGCGACGGTCGTGGGCGCGGGTGCCGAAATCGGTTCGGCCGCAGCCGTGCCGCAATGGGGCTGGGGCTACGGCGGTTCTTCTGGAGCCCCCGTGGCGGACGCCGCAATCGGCGGCGTCTCCCAGGCGGTCGCACAGTCGGCAACGAACCAGCAGATCGAAGCCGCGATGGGGAACTGCCGATCGCGGTCGTCGCCACATCATGGCCGGGCTCGTCCCGGCCATTTCAGCCTGCCGGCGGTGCGGCCCGCGCGCTAGCGCCTCCGCGATCGTTCCGGTCGCGGAGGCCGTTCCGGTCCCCTACCCGGCTATGGACAGGCGCGTCCTCCCGACCTCGCCGGCATCATGGCTGCGCGCTGGTGCGGAGGGGCACCGAGAGCAGCACGCGCACCAGATCCGCCTGACGGTTGGTCTCGGTCTTGCGGAACAGGTTCTTGAGGTGGAACACGATCGTCGTTTGGGCGACGTCGAGTTCCTCGGCGATCTGATCGAGACGCTTGCCGTCGATCAGCAGGAGCGCCACCCGCGTCTCGGCCGGGGTCAGATTGTAGAGCCGCACCAGCGTCTCGCCCGAGACTTTCGTGCGCTGCTCGGTGTCGATGAGAAGGAGCACAACCGCATCGGCGTCCTCCCGCGGGCCCACATTCTGGCCCGGGATGAGCACGAGATACGGGCGCCCGCCGGAGATGCGCGGAAATGGGATGATCTCGTCCTCGGCCTCCAGCTGGTAGGCCTGCTCCAGGAAGCTCTTCAGGCGCGCGTTCTGCTTGGGACTCGCGCCCTTGACCTGGCCGAGCGACAGAGTGAGCCCGTCATCCTCGGCGAAGATGCGCTTCGCCTCATCGTTCATGACGCGCACATTGCCCATGGTGTCCAGGATCACGACGCCGATCATGAAGCGGTCGAAGGCGAGGGTCGCCTTGCGCATGGCCTCGATGGCGCGGCCGCGGGCGGAGGTGACCACCTCGCGCCAGGCCTCCTCGGCCCGCTGCACGGCACCAGTGCGCACCCGGGTCACCTGGTTGAGGCGGGTCTCCACGGTGGCAAGGAGGAGATCGTAGTCGATGGGCTTCACGAGGTAATCGTCGGCCCCCGCCTGCTTGCCGACCAGCACGTCGTTCCGGTCGGCGAGCGCGGTCAGGAAGATGAAGGGCACGTCGGCGAGCGTGCCCTGATCGCGCATGGCCTTGAGCACGTCGTAGCCGCCCAGCCCCGGCATGGTGATGTCGCACAGCACGAGGTCCGGGCGGTTTCCGGCGAGCAGTTGCAGCGCCTCCGCACCGTTGGCGGCCTGCAGCACGCGGTAATTGGCGCTCTGCAATTCGTCGGCGATGTCGACCCTCAGGTCTTCCTCGTCCTCGATGCACAAGATGAGCGGCTGCGATGCCATGGTGGATGCCCCTTGCTTGTTTCAGGCCAACCTTGAGGTAGGGCCAACTTTATGGATGAACGACGTCGATATGGTTGACGAAGCGTTGCCCGCTCCGTTCCTGCCGTTTCCGGCGCATGATGTCAGTGACCGCACTTTCATGGATCGGGCACTCGCAAATCGTTAAGCCGCCTGCGGTTTTTGCGCGGCGCTGATGGCAGGCAAGGTGAAGACGAAGGTCGAGCCCTGCCCCTCCAGGCTGTCGACGCGGATCTCGCCCCCATGCATGCGGATGATCTGGCGCGCAAGGTTGAGGCCGATGCCCGTGCCGGCGATGCCGGCGGCCGTGCGGGCACGATAGAACCGGTCGAAGATCTTGCCCTGCTCGTCCGCGGGGATGCCGAGACCCCAATCCGACACGGAGCAATTGACGCTTTGATCGCCGGACCAAAGCTTCACGTCGATGCGTTCCGCCTTGGTGGAATACTTCACGGCGTTGGAGATCAGGTTCACCACCACCTGCTCCACGAGCGTCGTGTCGCATGTCACGACGAGCGGGTGCGGCGGCGCGATCAGGCGAATGTCGAAGGAGGGCGTCAGCTCGCGCTGGCGTTCGCAGATATCGGAAACCAGCTCCACGAGATCGCACGCCGTGGGGTTGACGGTGATCTGCCCGGCATCGAGCTTCGCCGCGTTGAGCACGCTGTCGACGAGTCGGGTGAGCCGGCTCGTGGCGTTGCGGATCTTCTGCACGCGCTCGCTGAGTTCCTCGTCGCTGACGCCCTTCTTGCGAAGGAGGCGCTGCGCCGTCGAATCCACGATGGCGAGCGGCGTCCGGAATTGGTGCGACACCATCGAGACGAATGTCCGATAGGCGCTGGTAATCTCGCGCTCCCTGGTGAGAGCCGATTGCAGAGCCAATGCCGCCTTCTTGTAAGGCGTCACATCGGTCAGACGTACGAAGATCGTGCCCCCGTCCACCTCTTGCACGGAAAGATGAGCCCACACCTCCGGCGAGAGGCGCAAGTCCAGCTCGATGGATCCGAAGTCGTCGTCCGCCAGCAGACGCTCGTCGGCGCCCTCGCAGGCCGCAAGGCAGCGGAGGAATTCCTTGAGCGACATGTCCTCCCGATAGCACGCCACGACTGGCTCGATGGAGCGGATGCGCTCGTTGGCGATGAGAAGACGTCCCTCCGAGTCGAAGGCCGCAAAACCGTCGGACGCAGTCTTGATGGCGGCGACAAGGCGGCTCTCGGCCTGACGCAGCGCGGCGGTACGCTGCTGCACCTTCATCTCGAGGTCGACGTTCTGCTGCTCGGCCTCCTTCCTGGCCCGCCACCGCTCGGTGATGTCGCGCACGAAGGCGATGACGAGGTTGCGGCCCGACATCCGCAGGGGATGGCAGCTGATCTCGAGACAACGCAGCTGGAGCTGCGGCGTGAGGCTCTCGTCCTCCACCATGGAACTCGCGCCGCCCATGGCCTGGAGCATGGCGGCCTCGATGCGGGGCGAACGGAAGATCGGCAACACGGATTGCACCGGCCGCCCCACCACGTTCTCGGCCTTGGCCTCCAGAAGCGCCTCCATTCCCGGATTCCACAGGAGGCAGGTGAGCGTCTGGTCCAGGATCACGATGCCCTGGTTGGAGAGGTCGATGACGAGTTCGGAGAATTCCTGCTCCTGCCGGAGAAGGGTCTGCGCCTGTTTGGTTTCGCGCAGGCCGCTCCAGAGCCGGAAAGCGAGGATGCCGGCGCTGACGATGATGCCGAGCACGGATGCCATGCTCTCGTACACGATACGCAGGTAGTATTCGCGATTGCGGGCGTTATCCACTCTGTTGCGGTGCACCTGCGTGTTCGCGAACCCTCTCAGCATGTCACCGAGCCGGATCGCCTGGGCTGCCAGCGAGAGAGCCTCCGGGGGCGACAACCCCGCTTCGATCGCCTGTTCGGCGGACGCGACCTGCCGATGCAGCATGACGAGCTCATCGGTTGGGGCGAGGTTCTGGAGGGCACGAAGCTGCGGCCCTTCCATCAGGAATTCGATCCGGCTCATCATGATGTCGAACCGAAACGGCGGCGCGTCTTCCGGTGTCGCGAAGACCTCGCCGGCCGCTTGGCGAGCGAGGCTCTGACTGAAAAGAGCCATCTCGTATTGAGCCTGCATGACGTGCCAGACATCGGTCGACGTTTGGAGCCGGCGCAGTGCCCGATCGGTCTGAAGAAGGCGAACGCCCGCAAAGACGAGACAGCCGATCAGGCTCACGGCGGCGACCGCCGTCAGGAGCGTGTGCCGGGTCGGCCGTTTGAAGAGCCAGCTCATTCAACGTGCAACCGGCTGAGCTGCCAGGCCCACATGTCGTCTGAGGCCTCGTTATCGAGCTCGGGATATTGATCCCGGGGGAACACGATCCAGAGCGGACCCCTGTTGCGCACGGTGAGGACGGTATCGTCCACGCGCATGGCTAGGATTGGATTGTAGCGAAGCACGGTGGGGTTGAGCCGCACGGTGTAGGCGTTCAGCGCGGTCGCTTGCAGATGCGTACCGGCGGCCCCGACCCGCTGCAACACGGCCGCGAGCGACGCACCTTCGAAGGTTTTCACCCCATCGGTCCAGGCTGTCTTCGTCCGAATGCGTTCGACGCCGAGGGCCTCGAGCATCGCTCGGTCGAACCGGGCCTCGCCGGGGGCGTTCGTTTCGGTGATCGCGCCGCTGAGGGTCAGCAGAACCGGGCCGCTCGGCACAGGCAGGGGCTCTGCGGCGAGGGCACCGGCCCAGAGCCACACGACCAAGCACAACCAGAAAGGCTTCAACCCGCGCACAACTCCCTCCTCTACAGAGGTTATAATCTAACGAGCACGGCTTGAAACCCGGTAAAGTATTTAAAGTTAAGTGCCTATCGGCCGGAAATGCGACCTTGTGAAGCTCCTCCTAGGCCGCACGATGCCACCCGGGGTGGCAAAGCCCTCAGATGACGAAGAAATCCTCGGCCCGCAGGTCGAGGCCGGGCTGAACCTTGGCGAACCTCACGGCACCGACGCCGCCGACCCCATCCGCATCGAACGACAGCGTACCCTTTGCCTTGTTGTAGATGATCCGGTCCGAGGCATCGGTGGCGGTCGCGCCGACCCGGAACGCGCTGTCCCGAAGCTCCCCGGCGCGAAGCCCGCGGAAAATCGCGTTCTCCAGCACGATCAGGTCGTCGAGCCAATTGAAGTCCGCGATCGTGTCCACGTTGCGCCGGCTGTTCAGTTGCGTGGTGAAGCGGAACTGGTCCTGGCCGAAGCCGCCCATGAGCCAATCGTTGCCATAGGCGCCATCCAGTCGGTCGTTGCCGCCCCCGCCGTCGAGGCGCGACGCTCCGTCGTGCCCCACAAGCGTGTTCGCGAAGGCGTTGCCGGTCAGGGAAAGCGACCGCGCCGCGGATGCCGATGCTCCGGAGAGAACCTCGATTGCGGAGCCTTCCGTCAGCGCGTAGCTCACGCGGGTGAAAACCCGGTCGTTGCCCTGGCCCACCTCTTCGATCACCGCGTCGCCGGCGTTGTCCACGTAGTAGGTGTCGTTGCCGAAGCCGCCGATGAGGTCGTCAGCGCCTCCCCGCCCGTCCAGCACGTCCGACCCGCCGAAACCTTCGAGATAATCGGCCCCGCTGCCTCCGGTGAGCTGGTCGCGCCCGGCGAAGATGTTCGCAAGGGCCAGATCCGTCAGATCGCCCTCGGCCCAGTCGAGGAAGCGGCCCATGTCGAGGTCGAGGCCTGTGATCGTGTAAGCGACGGACAACCCGCTGAAATGCGTGATCTCGAAAAGATCGCCGCCCACCAGCTCATCCGTGGCGAAGTCATAGAGAAAGGCGCCGTCGTAATCCGTGACGCTCGCCGCGTCGTTCCGGATACGGATGTAATCGCCATCCGACACGATCACCCTGCCGTCCCACAGATCGGCGACCGAGATGAGGTCCATGCGAAGCGAGAAGTTGGGGGACACCACGAGACGGGCCATGACTGACTCCAATTGCGTGGTTGGAGCATACACATCCGAAAGCTTAACTGGGGCTGAAGCCGGATGGTTAACCGCGTTCAGGTTGCAGGCCCCGGCACGCCGAGAACCAGCCTGCGCCGCTTGGCCGGATCCAGCGCCGTCCGGTGGACTCGCGTGATGTCAGGGATAGGCGCCGGGCGCGGCGCTCCAGCGCCGCCACCCCTTCAGAGATGCGCGCGCGGCCTTCAGCCCTTGCGCAGCCTGCGAGCATTGGCGCGGACCTTGCGGCGGTAGCCGTTGCAGACCGCATGAGCCGAGCCGCCGCCCGCGAGGAGACCGGCAGCCTCGATGGCCGCGCTGACCTTCTCGGTCACCATGCGCTGCGCCTCGAGGCCCGCATCTTGGCCCCCAAGGGCAAACCGCGCGAGGCGCAGGCCGATGACGGCTTGAGATTCCATGGCGAGCAGGGTGGTGTCACGCATGAGGCGCGACCAGGCACGGTAGGGCAACAGGAGCGCTCCTCGGATCGGCCGCTAGGATAGGCCGTCGGACAACGCACCGACAGGCCTTCCGTTGCAGGGCTGCCCTGCGCCCCTGCTCCGTTTCCCTCTCCGCTCGCGTAGGCGGGATGGCGGAGGCCCCCGCCTTTCGGCTGGCAATGGCCCCAGACGCCGGTGGCGGGCCGAAAGATCCACACGGGCTCGCCTGAATATCCGCCCCGGCTGCGGATCGCTCCCCCGCTCCCGCGCAGCGATCGCTCCCGGATTCGGAGGATCGTCCGCCCCAACCCCGCCCCGGCGCCCCACTGAACTCGAAAGCGCGTTCGTGCGTTGGCATTCCGAGCAGCCCCCTGCGGCTTTCGACCGTCATGGGACCTGCCACCCCTGTCACCCCGGACCGATCCCTTCGCGGGAAACGGCGCTTCCGAGGAGGAGCACCGATGAGCTGGTTGCGTCGCGTCAGAGCAGAGGTCAAGTCGGCCAGCGCCGAGCAATTCATGATGGTGGCCCCGGTCCTCCTGGCGGCCGTGGCGATCACGGGCGCGACGGTCGACGCGCTCATGTGAGCAGGATCGCCTGACGCCGCGGCCGAGAGGATACCTCCGCCTGGGCGGTGCGGCGTTGCTGGCCAAACGGCCGGCCCCGGTCTAGAGAAGGCGCGATGGCGAGCGGGTTCTCCGCTCGCTCCCACACGCCATTCACGGAGACCGATCATGGCGCAGAAGGCTCGTCGTCGCCCCACCTGGAAGCACGAGACCCGCCGCTACAAGGAAGTCGTGGCGCCGGCCAAGACCCATGAGGGTCAGCAGAACCTGGCCAAGAAGAAGCGCTACGCCAACCGCGGCGGCTAAACCCCTCCGGCGCGGTGGGCCGAAGTGGTCCACCGCCCAGCCCTCTCGGCAGAGATCCAGCTCCGCTTCACGAGAGTCGGTACGGCCGGCGCCTCGAGGGGCTCGTCGCCGACGCTCGCCGACTTTGGCAGCCTTATGGGCTCATCTAGGCATCTGGGCTTCCTTGGACCGCCGACGCCATGGGCTGCAGCAGGAACGCAGGTTCCCGATTGCGTCTTCGCGCCGAACGGCCTATATGGCCCTCTCAGTCGGAGCGTAGCGCAGCCCGGTTAGCGCACTAGTCTGGGGGACTAGGGGTCGGAGGTTCAAATCCTCTCGCTCCGACCATTACTTAGCCCGTACCGGCGGGCCTCGGTTTGCAGAACAGTTTGCAAGTTCGCCCCGTTCTCCCCTCTCTCGGATGGGGAGGGATGGGGAATGAGCTATAACCTTCCGATTTCGGACACCTTGGCGAAACGCGCCCCCTCGATCGTTCGGGGAAGGTCGACGCGCGACACCCGTGTCCGCGCGGGGACGCCGCTCCGGCTTCGCAAGAGGCCGGCTCAGGACCCTGCCCTTCCCAGCACTCGTCACGTCCATCGCCACATACCGGCCATTGAACGTCTGACGGGGCAGACGCGGCCTGCGCTGACGCGACCGCTCTCGAACCCGCCGCGAGCTGCGGCCTCGATCTGCCGCCAGAATCCTTGACCCATTGCGCCGCCGCCCTCCATCAGCGCGTAGTCAAGGCGGTGGATCATGGAAGTCGTGAGGGTGACACGGAGGCGCGGCAATCGGTTGGGCGGGCTGCTCCTGAACGCCGCGACGGCGATTCTGCTGACATTCGCCTGCATCCAAGGCGCAGCCGCCGAGCCCGGCCCTCACGCGGTCACCGATCTCTCCCGGAAGCTCATGCAGATCTATAACGATCGGGACGTGGCCGCGCTGCACGGGCTGCTCGCGCCAGCCCTCAAGGCGAAGTACGCGCCGCAGACCCTCGAGGCGGTGCTCGGCCGCTGCCATGCGCTCACGGGGCGGATCGGCCGCCTGAGCCTACCGTCCTATGGGCAGCGGCATTACGGATTCTTCGCGGTCTACGCGGAAGCGGCGATCTTCGAAATGATCCTGGAGATCGATCCGGACGAGCGGGTGTTTCACTGGGTGATTACGGACGACGTGACGGCGAAGGATCAGACCTGCCAGATCGACCGGCACCCGTGAGGGGCTCCCCTACTCCACGCCGTCCACGGGTTTCAACGTCGAGAGCACGCGGTCGGCCTCGTGCAGTTCGTCGAGGGCGCCGCGCAGGCGCTGGAAGGCGGCGGTGGGTAGGGCCGGCCGCGGCAGCCTGGCGGAGGCGTCCAGCGGCTCGGTGGCTGGGAGGTCGGCGGCCTCGTCCTCGGCGTCAGCGGCCGGCGTAACGCTCTGCTCGCCTCGGCCGATGGCCTGGACGAAGCGGATGCCTTCCGCCTTGAAGATCCGCTGCACGCCCCGGATCGTGTAGCCCTCGCCGTAGAGGAGCGTGCGGATGCCCTTCAGGAGATCGATGTCGTCGGGGCGATAGTAGCGACGGCCGCCGCCGCGCTTGAGCGGGCGGATCTGCGCGAAGCGCGTCTCCCAAAACCGCAGCACGTGCTGCGGCAGGTCGAGCTCCTCGGCGACCTCGGAGATCGTTCGGAAGGCGTCGGGGCTCTTGTCCATCGGGCCGGGCGGAATCAGTCGTCGCTGCCGGAGGCCGTCTCGCCGTTGATCCGTGCTTTCAGCACGTTGGACGGCTTGAACACCATCACGCGACGGGGGTCGATCGGCACCTCGATCCCGGTCTTCGGATTGCGGCCGATGCGTTGACCCTTGTCGCGCACGATGAACGAGCCGAAGGAGGACAGCTTCACGGTCTCGCCCTGGGCGAGGCACTCGCAGATTTCGCCCAGAACGGATTCGACGAGCGCAGCAGACTCGGTCCGCGACAAGCCGACCTTCTGATAGACGGCTTCGCTCAAATCGGCTCGCGTAATGGTTCGTCCTGGCATCAAGGCCCCCTGGCGCCTGGCCGGTTCAGCAATGGAGGTCGGACGCTATTGGGAGCGGCTGACATGGTCAATGGGGGATTACCCCAGGTGACCTCGTGACTGCTTACGCGGGAGCGCGAACATCGGATGAGTGTGGCATTGCGGCGACGCTCATGAATCTGAGGTCAGAGGCTTTTACTGGCTCTAGTCGGGCGGTGCGGCGCGGCTCTGCCGCTTCCTCCCACACTGTGTCCCGGATCTGCGTGCGCGAGGCGTTGCCTCGCTCCCTTGACCGGGAGAAGGCGTGGCGGCTCATGAAATCCACAGCACCCCTTTACCGGCCAAGTGCAGCACAGCGGAACGCCGGGCCGGGACCCAGCGCAACAAATCAGCAGCGGAGCCGAGCCGCCCCAGCGCTCACCACCGGATCAGCGCGGAGCCCCAGGTGAAGCCGCCGCCGATGGCTTCGATCATCACGAGGTCGCCCGATTGAATGCGGCCATCGCGCTTTGCCGCGTCGAGGGCGAGCGGGATCGAGGCCGCGGAGGTGTTGCCGTGGCGGTCGACGGTGATCACCACCTTCTCCGGGGCGATCCCGAGCTTTTCGGCGCTCGCGGTTATGATGCGCTTGTTGGCCTGGTGGGGCACGAACCAGGCAAGGTCGTCCGGCGTCGTGCCGGTCGCCTCGAAGGCGTCGCGCACCACGTCGGTCACGGAGCCGACCGCGAAGCGGAACACCTCCTTGCCTTCCATCTTGAGGACGCCGGTGGTCTTCGTGGAGCCCGGGCCGCCATTCACATAGAGCTTGTCGCGATGCCGCCCGTCCGAGCGCAGATGCGAGGTGAGAACGCCGCGATCGTCGCTCGTCCCCTCGCCCTCCTGCGCCTCCAGCACGATGGCGCCGGCCCCGTCGCCGAAGAGCACGCAGGTCGTGCGATCCTCCCAGTCAAGGATCCGCGAGAAGGTCTCGGCCCCGATGACGAGCGCCCGCTTGTGGGAGCCCGACGCGATGAACTTGTCCGCGACCGAGACCGCGTAGACGAAGCCCGTGCACACGGCCTGCACGTCGAAGGCGGCGCCGTGGTGGATGCCGAGCCCCTCCTGCACGATCGTCGCCGTGGACGGAAACGTGTAGTCCGGCGTCGAGGTCGCGACGACGATGAGGTCGATGTCCTGCGCATCGAGACCCGCATCCTTCAAGGCGGCCTGCGCGGCGCGGATGCCGAGCCAGGAGGTGGTCTCGTGATCAGCCGCGATGTGGCGCCGCTCGATGCCGGTGCGCTGCACGATCCATTCGTGCGAGGTCTCGACCTTCGCCTCGAGATCCTGGTTCGTGACGACGCGCTCCGGCAGGTAGGAGCCGACGCCGCGAACCACTGAACGAATGCGTTTCAACAGGATGATCCTTGAACTCGCGCGAGCGCGGATGTGTCTCAGATGCCGCCGGCGTCGGCCACTGTCTCGTCCTCGTCGGAGGACAGTTCCAGCATCTCGCGGATGGTCTTCATCAATTCGAAATGGGCCATATCGTAGGCGACGTCGATGGCGCTCGCGAAACCCAGCGCGTCCGTGCCCCCGTGGCTCTTCACCACCACGCCCTCGAGGCCCAGGAACACGCCGCCATTGACCTTGCGCGGGTCCATCTTGTCGCGCAGCGCATCGAAGGCCTGGCGCGCGAAAAGATAGCCGATCTTCGCCATGAGGGTCCGGCTCATGGCCGAGCGCAGGTACTCGCCGATCTGCTTTGCCGTGCCCTCCGCGGTCTTCAGGGCGATGTTGCCGGTGAAGCCTTCGGTCACCACCACGTCGACGGTGCCCTTCCCGAGGTCGTCGCCCTCGACGAAGCCGCGGTAGTCGAAGTTGGGGCTGTCCATCTCGCGCAGGATGCGGCTCGCCTCCTTGACCTCCTCGATGCCCTTCATCTCCTCGGTGCCCACGTTGAGGAGACCGACCGTGGGGCGGTCGAGGTCGAAGACGATGCGCGCCATGGCGGCGCCCATGATGGCCATATCGACGAAATGGCCCGCATCGGCGCCGATGGTGGCGCCCACATCCAGCACGATGCTCTCGCCGCGCAGGGTCGGCCACATGGCGGCAATCGCCGGGCGCTCGATATGGGCCATGGTCTTGAGGCAGACCTTGGCGGTCGCCATGAGGGCGCCCGTGTTCCCGGCGGAGACGCAGGCATCCGCCTCCCCGTCCCGCACGGCCTGCACGGCCTTCCACATCGAGGACTTGCCGCGCCCGGTGCGGATGGCGACGCTCGGCTTCTCGTCCATGGAGATCGCCATCTCGGCATGGCGCACCTCGCAAGCCGCCTTGAGGCGCGGGTGCTGGGCCAGGAGCGGCATGATGGCCGCCTCGTTGCCGACCAGGAGGAAACGGATGTCGGGATGGCGCTCGAGCGCGAGGGCGGCCCCGGGGATCACCACCGACGGCCCGTGGTCGCCGCCCATGGCGTCGAGCGAGAGGCGCACTGGCTTGGGCATCGGCGGGACGTTCTTTCGATCAAGCCTCGGGACAGGCGGCGGAAAATACCGGTTTAGGGGGCCGGGGCAACCGAAATCTCGGGGTCCGGAGCGCCCTCCCCACGGCAGTCGAGCTTGCCCAGGGCGACAGGGGGATCGTCCGGCTTGGCGCCGTGAACCCAGGCAGGGGCAACCGAGATCCTAAAGGCGGGTCCCCGCCTATTCGCCCTTGAGCTTGCCCAGGGCCGCGAAGGGGTTATCCCGCTCGTCACCCTTGTCCTTGTAGTCGAAATCGACTCCGGGCTTGCGCGGATAGGGATCGAGGCCGAGGGCCAGGAACTCGGCTGTGAGAGCGCCGAAATCCACGTGGCCGTTCACGATCTCGTCCGGCGGCTCGTATTCGTGCATCTCGGTCGGAGGCTCGGCCGGCATGCCGTGGGGCTCGGCGAAATCCACCTCCACCTCCTCACGGAGAGTGGAATCGAAATCCTCCAGGGTCACCACGCAGGTCTGGGTGATCTCGGCGGTCACGGCGCCGGCCACGTGCACGCCCTTGGCGGAGCCCGTAACGCGGTACTCGCCCTTGAGCGACCGGATGACGGGAAGGTTGAAGTCCTTCGCGAGAGCCGCGCATTCCTCCTCGGTCGCCTGCACATGCACCAGGGTGCCGTGCGGCGGCACGTTCGACACGTCGACAAGACGGGACAGGGGACCGACCGCGTCGGGCGAGAGGACCTCCCGCGTCTCGTCGCGGCCCTGGCGGCCCGGCCGCGCTCCGCGCAGAGCCTGCCCGCGGGCGGGCCCGGCGTCGATGCCCCTGCCGGCATCCTTGCCCATACCCTTGCCAGCTCCCCTGACCGGACCCTTGCGGCTCTTGATGTCCTTCATGCCGGGCACTCCCTTCAACGCTCCATGAATGGCGGGATCGCGGCCCCGCCGCAACCGGCCTCGGGCCGTCAGCCCGCGAAAGCCTCGGGCGCCGGAAAGCGCGGGCCGCCCTCGAGGATCGCCGACAGGTCTTGCTCGCGCAGGCTTCGATCCGCCGCAAGCGCATAACGCGCCAGCCCCGGGGCGGGTGCATCGCCGCCCTGGACGTTGCGGCCGAGCACCAAGGCGAGCGCCGCCTCGTCGCCCCGGTCCAGGGGGCCGTCATAGGCTTGGGCCCGCCCATAGAAGGCCTCGGCCAGGGTCTTCATGCGCTTGGGCACCCGCGTATCGCCGACCCCCATCTCGCGGAGCACCGCGTCGAGATCCCGGAACAGGGCATCGGCGAAGTCCCGCGACACCTCCGCGGCCTCGCCGGGCTTCGAGCGCAGGGCGCGCAGGAGCAGCATGGCGTGGAGACACAGGGATTCGAATCGTCCTTCGATCGTGTCCGGCGTGCCGAGCGCCGCATAGAGGCCCGGCGCGCGCGAGGCCTCGGCGACCCGTGCATAGAGGGTCGCCATGAGGGCGCGGCGGGGATCGCGGCGAAAGAGACTCAGGATCATAGGGTCGGGCTCCGGGAAACGGGTCCGGGCTCAAGCCCGCTGGACCGCGAAGGCGCTCGCGCCCAGGTGCGACCCCAGGGCGCTGCGGCGACCCCCATCATGTCGGGTGTCGCGGGGACAAAGAAAAGATGCCTGCGGCGACAATGCAGGCGCGGCAAAGAGGCGGACCGAGCGCCGCTTTGGCAGGGGGCGGCAACCGTCGAATTGCGGCATTCGGGGCCCGACGAAGCCGCATCGGCGGGCGCGGCCGCGCGGACATCGTCGCATGGGGACGCAGGATTTGCGACCTTGTCAAAGCCATGGGCCCGGGTTACGCCATCCCCCTCCCCCGGCGCAAGCCACGCTTCGCGCCCGCAGCCTTGGAAGATGTGTATGATGCGTCGACACACCCCCCTGCTCGCGCGGTTCGCCGCCGCCATCGTCCTGTCCTCCGCGCTCGCCGGCTGCCTCGGCGCCGAAGAGTTCCAGCGCGGCTACGTGCTGGACGAGCGGGCCGTGGCGCAGGTGAAGACCGGCATGAGTGCCGACCAGGTCCTCGAGACCCTCGGCACGCCCTCCACGGTCTCCACGGTGGGCAACCGCAACTGGTACTACATCAGCCAGACCTCCAAGCGCACGTTCCAGTTCGCGGGCGAGACGGTGACCGACCAGCGCGTGACGGCGGTCTATTTCGACCAGCGCCTGCGCGTCCAGCGCATCGCCCTCTACGGCATCCAGGACGGCAAGGTGTTCGACTTCGTCAGCCGCACGACCCCCACGGGCGGCGAGGACCTCAGCTTCGTCGGCCAGCTCTTCCGCGGCACGACCCGGTTCAACCCGTTCGGGGCCTAAGGGCTTCTTTCCATCGGTTGCGAAAGGCCGGGCTTTGCCCGGCCTTTTCGTTGGCGGAGCGGCTTCGGCCCGGGAGCTCGGCTGCGCTACGGCAGGCGCTTGCGTGGAGCCGGGATCCGGCCCGCCAAGGACGGTTCCGCGAAGCACCCTTTCGAGCGACCTCGAACAGAAAAAACCCCGCGGCTCGCACCGCGGGGTTTTTCGTTGTCGTGTCGCCGGCTCCTACGAGTGCGCGAGGACCGCGAGGAGCAGAAGGGCGATGATGTTGGTGATCTTGATCGCCGGGTTCACGGCGGGGCCCGCCGTGTCCTTGTAGGGGTCGCCGACGGTGTCGCCGGTCACCGAAGCCTTGTGGGCCTCGGAGCCCTTGTGGTGCGTGACGCCGGCCTCGTCCGTGAAGCCGTCCTCGAAGGACTTCTTCGCGTTGTCCCACGCACCGCCGCCGGAGGTCATGGAGATCGCGACGAAGAGGCCCGTCACGATGACGCCGAGGAGCATGGCGCCCACGGCCGAGAAGGCTTCAGACTTGCCGGCGATCCAGTAGACCACGAAGTAGGTGACGATCGGCGCCAGCACAGGCAGGAGCGAGGGGATGATCATCTCCCGGATCGCCGCGCGGGTCAGCATGTCCACGGCGCGCCCGTAATCGGGGCGGTCCGTGCCCTGCATGATGCCCGGCTTCTCCCGGAACTGACGGCGGACTTCCTCCACCACCGCGCCGGCAGCGCGTCCGACCGCCGTCATGCCCATGCCGCCGAAGAGGTAGGGGATGAGGCCGCCGAACAGCAGGCCCACGACCACGTACGGGTTGGCGAGCGAGAAGTTCGCCTCGACGCCCTGGAAGTAGGGGTATTGCTGAGAGTTCTGGACGAAGTAGTTGAGGTCCGACGTGTAGGCCGCGAAGAGCACCAGCGCGCCGAGGCCCGCGGAGCCGATCGCATAGCCCTTCGTCACCGCCTTCGTGGTGTTGCCCACCGCGTCGAGAGCGTCCGTGGACTTGCGGACCTCCTTCGGCAGGCCCGCCATCTCGGCGATGCCGCCCGCGTTGTCCGTCACCGGGCCGAAGGCATCCAGCGCCACGATCATGCCGGCGACGCCGAGCATGGCGGTGACGGCGATCGCGATGCCGAAGAGGCCCGCGAGCTTGAAGGAGACGATGATGCCCGCGACGATCACGATCGTCGGGAGCGCCGTGGCCTCGAGGGAGACCGCGAGGCCCTGGATCACGTTGGTGCCGTGACCCGTGACCGAGGCCTGCGCGATGGAGCGCACCGGTCGATAGCCGACGCCGGTGTAGTACTCCGTGATCACCACGATGAGCGCCGTGGCGCCAAGGCCCACGACAGCGCACCAGAAGAGATCGGCCGAGGAGAACGCCACGCCCGTGCCGGTGCGGAACTCGGTTCCGAAGCCGCCGAGGAGCGAGTAGTTCACCGCCGCGATGGCGCCGATGGACAGGACGCCCGTGGCGATGAGGCCCTTATAGAGGGCGCCCATGATCGACTGGTTCTGACCGAGCTTCACGAAGAAGGTGCCGATGATCGAGGTGACGATGCAGGCCGCGCCGATGGCCATCGGATAGAGCAGCATCGCATCCAGCACCGGCTGGCCGGCGAAGAAGATGGCAGCCAGCACCATCGTGGCGACGATGGTCACCGCGTAGGTCTCGAAGAGGTCGGCGGCCATGCCGGCGCAATCGCCCACGTTGTCGCCCACGTTGTCGGCGATGGTGGCGGGGTTGCGCGGATCGTCCTCGGGAATGCCGGCCTCGACCTTGCCGACGAGATCGCCGCCCACGTCGGCGCCCTTGGTGAAGATGCCGCCGCCGAGACGCGCGAAGATCGAGATCAGGGAGGCGCCGAAGCCCAGCGCCACGAGGCTGTCGATCACCTCGCGGCTGGAGGAGGCGAGGCCCGCCATGCGGGTGAGGTAGCCGTAGTAGAGCGCGACGCCCAGAAGCGCGAGGCCCGCCACCAGCATGCCGGTGACCGCGCCCGCCTTGAAGGCGACGTCGAGGCCGCCGCCGAGGGACTGGGTGGCCGCCTGCGCGGTGCGCACGTTGGCCCGCACGGACACGTTCATGCCGATGAAGCCCGCGACGCCCGACAGGATCGCGCCGATGGCGAAGCCGACGGCGACCCGGATTCCGAGGAGGTAGGCGAGGAGGACGAAGAGCACCACGCCGACGATCGCGATGGTGAAGTACTGGCGGCGCAGATAGGCCTGTGCGCCCTCCGCAATCGCGCCCGCGATCTCCTGCATGCGCTGCGTGCCCGCGTCGCGCTTCATCACGTCTGAGATGGCCCACAGGCCATAGGCGATCGATAGCAGACCGCCCACAATAATCAGGAGTAGCGTCATTCGTCCGTCCTTATCTGGTGGGGAGACGGCGTTGACGGGACCGGCGGGACGCGCCTCCCGCGCGCCCGATCAGCCCCCCGCCCCCCGGGAAGGTGCTTTCATCACTGCCAAAATTATGAACGTTCCGCAACGAGACTCGGGGCGGAGCCGGGCAGGACCCACAAAAAACAAGGGGTTGCGGGGGTTCCGCCCGGAATCTCAGGTCGCCGGCGACAGCGCGCCCCGGCCCCGCGCCTGCCAGGCGACGAGGGCGAGCGCCACCGCGACGGGCGGGAAAACGAGCCAGTTCACCAGGTCCCAGCCGCCGTTGTGCAGGAGGCTGCCGGAGGCGAAGGAGGCGATGGCGACCGAGCCGAAGACCAGGAAGTCGTTCGCGGCCTGGACCTTCGTCCGCTCCTCGGGCCGGTAGCAATCGGTGACGAGGGCCGTGGCGCCGATGAAGCCGAAGTTCCAGCCGATTCCGAGAAGGATGAGAGCGATCCAGAAATGAGCGACCGCAAGCCCGGACAGCCCGACAACCGCCGCGGCAGCCGTGAGGATGAGCCCGAGAGCGGTGATCCGCTCCTTGCCGAAGCGGTTGATGAGGCGCCCCGTGAAGAAGCTTGGGCCGAACATGGCGAGGATGTGCCACTGGATGCCGAGCGCCGCGTCCCCGACGCTGTGGCCGCAGCCCACCATGGCAATGGGCGCCGCCGTCATGACGAAGCTCATGAGCCCGTAGGTGACGAGACCCGCCACCACCGCGGTCACGAAACGGGGCTGGCGCATGATCTCGCCGAGCGGCCGCCCGCCCTGGACGACCACCTGCTCGACCGGGGTCGGGCGCAGGGCCGACACCACGAGGGTGGTGAGGAGCGCAAGCCCGGCCTGGGCCAGGAATGCGCCCGCGAAGGGGGTGGCCGGCAGGAGGTCGCGGGTCAGGATCACGCTCTGCGGGCCGATGAAGCCCGCCACGAGCCCGCCGGCCATGACCCAGGAGATCGCCCGGGCCTTGAACGTGTCGGATGCGGTGTCGGTGGCGGCGAAGCGGTAGCTCTGGACGAAGGAGCCCCACCAGCCGGCGAGGAAGGTGCCGAGGCAGAACAGGGCGAAGGCCGCGGAAGCGATGCCAGCCGAGGCGACGCAGCCGGCCAGAACCCCGATGAGGGCTCCGATCACGTAGCCCGTCCGCCGCCCGACCCGGCGCATCAGCATGGCCGCCGGGATCGTGCCGGTGGCCAGCCCCAGCTGGAGCAGGCTCACGGGGAGCGTCGCCAATTCCTTGTCCGGCGAGAGGCTCTGCCCCACGAGGCCGCCGAGCGAGATCACAATCGCCGGGCTCGCGCCGCCGAGGGACTGGGCACAGGCGAGGATCAGGGCGTTGCGCTTGGCGGCGGTGTCGTTCGGCATGGGCTCTTCTTCAGAAATGAGAGTAGGAGCCCAGCGCGTAGCGTCGCTCCGCCCCACCCTGCCGGAACAGGGGAGCCTCGTCGCCGGCGACGATCTCCCCGATCACGGTGAGCGGGACGCCCGCTTCCTGCGCCCCGGCGCGGAGCTTGTCCAGCCGGTCGGGCGTCACGGTGCAGAGGATCTCGTAGTCGTCGCCGCCCGTGAGCGCCGCATCGAGGAGCGCGGGCTCGGCGGCGACGGCGGTCCGGCAGGCGGGCGAGAGCGGGACCCGCTCCGCATCGACGATCGCCGAAACGCCGCTCGCGCGGGCCATCTTGGCAAGATCGCCGGCCAGCCCATCCGACACGTCCATGGCACCGGAGGCGGCCTCCCGCAAAGCGCGCGCGAAGGCGATGCGCGGCTGCGGGTGGAGATAGCGATCGGCGAGTTGCGCCCGGTCCCCATCCCCGAGGGCCGCAGCCCAGGACGGACCGGCGCGCAGGCGAAGGCCGAGCGCCCCATCGCCGATGGTGCCCGTGACGCAGACGAGATCGCCCGGCCGTGCCCCCGTCCGAGGCACCATCCGCCCCGCCGGCACCTCGCCGAGGGCCGTAACGGACAGGGTCAGCGCCCCCCGCGCTTTCACGGTGTCGCCGCCGAGGAGCGGGCAGCCCCAATCCTGCGCCGCCCGCCCCAGACCTTCCGCGAATTTCGCGAGCCAGGCCTCCGTCCAATCCTCCGGGAGCGCGAGGGCGAGAACGAACCCGGCCGGGTCCGCGCCCTTGGCGGCAAGGTCCGACACGTTCACACCGAGGGCCTTTCGGGCGACGGAGGCCGGCGGGTCGTCGGGGAAGAAATGAACGCCCGCCACGAGAGCGTCGACGGTTACGACGAGATCATGCCCTGGCTTTGGCGCCATGCGGGCCGCATCGTCCATGAGCCCGAGCCCGCCGGGCCCCGCGAGGGGAGCGAAATAGCGGGCGATGAGGGCGTCTTCGGTGGGGCGCATGCGGCGATGGTAGTGGGGATCGGGTCGCACACAAAGCGTCCCTCTACCCTGGAAGGACACGGCGGGCCTGCGAAGCAGGGCCGGGAACGGGGTGAACCGCCGCGCGCATGGCGGACACGGCCCTCACCCGCCGACCCTTCGGGCGGCGACCTCTCCCGCGCGCGGGAGAGGTGGGAGCGTGTCGCACCGTCGGTGCCACACCTCTCCCCGGTGGGGAAAGGTCGGGCTGCGCAGCAGACAGGGTGAGGGGAGAACCTCCGCAGTCTCCAGACAAGCCACCCCTACTTCCGCGCCGCCTTCTTCTCGAGCTCGCCCGGGCGCACCTCGCGGGCGACCGCGTCGAGAACGGCATTCACGAGCCCCGGCTCGTCCTCTCCGTAGAAGCCGTGGGTGACATCCACGTATTCGGTGATGACCACGCGGGCGGGCACGTCCTTGCGGAACATGAGTTCGAAGCCGCCGGCGCGCATGATCGCGCGGAGCACCGCCTCGATGCGGGTGAGCGGCCAGCCGGCGGCAAGCGCCGTGTCGATGCGCTGGTCGATGGCGCGCTGGTTCTCCACGACGCCGGAAAGAATGTTGCGGAAGAATTCGGTGTCGGAGGGCTGGAACGTGATGCCCTCCACCTCGCGGCCGATCCAGAAGGCCTCGAACTCGGCGAAGGCGTCGATCACGCTCTTGCCCGACACGTCCATCTGGTAGAGGGCCTGCACGGCGGCGAGCCGCGCGGCCGAGCGTTCGGCGGGCTTGGTCATCGGGCGGCTTCCTCCAGCTTCTTCTTGATCCGCAAGACCGCGAGAGCCGCCTCCGCCGCCCCGCCGCCCTTATCTAATTCGTTCACCCGCGCGCGGGTCCAGGCCTGGGCCTCGTTTTCGACCGTGAGAATGCCGTTCGCCAAAGGGATGGCCCGGGCGACCGACAGATCCATGAGCGCCCGCGCGCTCTCCCCCGCCACGATGTCGTAATGGCCCGTGTCGCCGCGGATGACGCAGCCGAGGGCGATCACCGCATCGTAGGGGCGCCCTGCCCGCGCGGCGCCATCGAGGATGATGGCGGTCGCGGCCGGGATCTCCAGGGCGCCGTCCACGGTGTGGACATCGACGGCGGCCTGCGCACGCTCGAGCACAGCCCGCACGCCGCGAAGCAATTCGTCCGCGAGGTCCTCGTAATACCGCGCCTCCACGACGAGAACGCGGGCGCCGGGTACGGGAGGACGAGGGGCGCGGGTGGTGGTGTGGGAGACCATGCGAACCGTTCTCCTCCTCCCCGCCTTGGGGAAGAGGCATTAAAGGGGAGGCGGTCCCCTACCCTGCCGGCCGCGCCGCCGCAAGCCGATCCGCTCATGACGGAGCCGCATTGGACGGATACGCTAAGGCACCGTCTGCCGGCGGCGCCACCGCAAGCCGGTCCGCTGATGACGGAGCCGCAGCGGGTTATCCGGCCGCGGCGGCGTTTCCTGGCTGCGCCTCGGCGAGCCGCGCGGCGTAGCGGGCCATGAGGTCCACCTCCAGGTTGAGGTGGTCCCCCGCCTGACGCTCGCCCCAGGTGGTGACCGCCAGCGTGTGCGGGATAAGGAGCACGGAGAACACGTCGTCCTCGACGCTATTCACGGTGAGCGAGGTGCCATCGAGGCACACGCTTCCCTTCTGCGCGATGAAGCGGGCCAGCGGACGCGGGGCGCGGATGTCGAACCGGGCGGTCGGGCCCCAAGGGTCGTCTCCCGCCGTCACGGCCTCGCGGCGAACGATGGTGCCGAGCCCGTCCACATGGCCCGTCACGATATGGCCGCCGAGTTCGTCGCCGATCTTCAGGGAGCGCTCCAGGTTCACCCGCGTGCCGGGGCGCCAGGTGCCGACGGTGGTGAGCCGCAGGGTTTCGGCGGCCGCGTCCACCTCGAACCAGCAGCCGCCCTCGCGCGGCCCGAAGCCGACGACCGTGAGGCAGGGGCCGCCGCAGGCGATGGAGGCGCCGAGCGCGATGGTGGCGGGGTCGTAGGAGGCATGGATGCGCAGGCGCCGCACCTGGCCCTCCCCGCCCTCGGCGGAGACCACCTCGCCCACGTCGGTCACGATGCCGGTGAACATGCTTTGGGGCTCCTGGTCAGGTATTTCGTTGGTGAGGGATGTGGAGCGGCTTCGCCGCGAGTTGTTGCACTGGATCCCGGATCTGCGTTCCGCTTCGCTTCACTTGTCCGGGAAAGGGGTGGAGGGTGATCACTCCCTGAACAGCCTTTCCCGGACAAGGGAGCGAGGTAAAGCCTCGCGGACGCCGATCCGGGATCAAGTACAGAAAGCAGCGGCGAAGCCGCACTGGATCCCATCACCGCGCGCGCTCGAAAATTTCGAGCACGTCGGTCCCGAGATCCTCGCGGCTCAGGGGCGTGAAGCGGGTGGCGAGCGCCGCGGCCAGGCTGGGCCCAAGCGCCGGAACGCCCTCCTCGCCGAGTGCCGTGCGGCTCGTGGCGAGCGCCAGCGTGTCGATGAGGTCGGCCTCCACGAGGGCTTCGCCGAGCGCCGGCCCGCCCTCGCTGAAGATGCGCGTGACGCCGCGGGACGCCAGAAGCCGCAGGGCCTCCGTCACGTCGACGCGTCCGCCCGTCTCCGCGACGCGCATCACCTCGACGCCGGCGGCCTTGAGGGCGGCTTCGGGTTCCAGGGGCGCGTGCTCCCCGGCGACGATCCAGACCGGAACGCTGCGCGCGCCCGAAACGAGGCGGGAGGAGATCGGCGTGCGCAGGTCGCTGTCGAGCACGACGCGGATCGGCGAGCGGTGTTCGAGCCCGGCGATGCGCACGGTGAGAACAGGATCGTCGGCGAGGATCGTGCCGACCCCCACCATGATCACGTCGTGCCGGGCGCGAAGGAGATGGGTGCGGGCATTGGAAGCCTCGCCCGAGATCATCAGGCGGGGACCGTTCCGGCGCGCCGCGAAACCATCGGCCGTGCGGGCAAACTTGAGGGTGAGCAGCGGCCGCCCCTCGGTGACCCGCAACACATGGCCGCGATGGGCACGGCAGGCGTCTTCCGCCAAAACCCCCTGCACGACCGTGACGCCGGCGGCCTCGAGGCGCGGGAAGCCGGCTCCGTGCGCGAAGGGGCTGGGATCCGGGGCGCCGATCACGAGGCGGCGGATGCCGCTCTGGAGCACGAGATCGGTGCAGGAGGGCCCATGGTCCTGGCGCGAGCGCGCCGAGCAGGGCTCGAGAGTCACATAGAGGGTGGCGCCGCGCGCCGCATCGCCGGCCATGTCGAGAGCCACGCGCTCCGCATGAGGCCGGCCGCCCGCCTGCGTGGCGCCCTGCCCCACGATCATCGGTCCGTGCGCGCCCTCGGCCACCACCACGGCGCCGACCGCGGGATTGGGCCAGGTGAGGCCGAGATTCCGCTCGCCGAGCGCAAGGGCCAAGCGCATGAAGCGCTCATCCTCGAGCAAGACCTCGGGTCCGGACGCGGGCAGGATCGCGGGGATCATGGGGTCGATGCGGGTTTGCGCCGGCGCTTGGGACCGTCGGCCTCAGCGTCCGGGTCCGCCGCGCCGACAGGCGCAGCCTCGTCGGCCAAGCCGCCGGTTTCGGCCTCGTCCCCTGCCAGCTGGCCGATGATGTCCTCGAAATCCTTCGCCTCGCGAAAATCCTTGTAGACGGAGGCGAAGCGCACATAGGCGATATCGTCGAGGCCCTTCAGGCCCTCCATGACGAGTTCGCCAACCGTCTCGGAGGGGACCTCCCCGTCGGTCATGCTTTCGAGCTGGCGCACGATTCCGTTGATCATGCGCTCCACGCGCTCGGGCTCCACGGGTCGCTTGCGCAGGGAAATCTCGACGGAGCGCTGGAGCTTGTCGCGATCGAAAGGCACCCGCCGCCCCGAACGCTTGACGACGAAGAGCTCGCGCAGTTGCACACGCTCGAAGGTGGTGAAGCGGCCACCGCAATCCGGGCAGATGCGACGGCGACGGATCGCCGAGGCGTCATCCGTCGGCCGCGAATCCTTCACCTGCGTGTCGAGGCTCGCGCAATAGGGGCAGCGCATGAGTGATCAGGCGCTCAAGCGTAGACCGGGAAGCGGCGCGTGAGCTCGTGGGCCTTGGCTTTCACGGCCTCCTCCACGGCGCCGTTCGCGCCCTCGCCATGCTTCGCGAGCCCGTCGAGGGTCTCGACGATGAGCTCGCCCACCCGCTGGAATTCGGCGACGCCGAAGCCGCGCGAGGTGGCGGCCGGCGTGCCGAGGCGGACGCCGGAGGTCACCATCGGCTTTTCAGGATCGAACGGCACGCCGTTCTTGTTGCAGGTGATGTGGGCGCGCCCGAGCGACGCCTCGGCGGCCTTGCCGGTGAGGCCCTTGGGGCGCAGATCCACCAGCATCAGGTGGTTGTCCGTGCCGCCGGCCACGATGGCATAGCCGTTGGCGAGCAGCGTGCTCGAGAGCGCCTTCGCGTTCTCCACGACCGCGCGGGCATAGAGCTTGAACTCGGGCCGCAGCGCCTCGCCGAACGCGACCGCCTTCGCGGCGATCACATGCATCAGCGGCCCGCCCTGGAGACCGGGGAAGATGGCGGAGTTGAACTTCTTGGCGAGATCCTCGTCATTGGTGAGGATCATGCCGCCGCGCGGGCCGCGGAGCGTCTTGTGGGTGGTCGTCGTCACCACATGGGCATGCGGGAAGGGCGAGGGATGCGCGCCGCCGGCGACGAGGCCCGCGAAATGCGCGATGTCGACCATGAAATAGGCGCCGACCTCATCGGCGATCTGCCGAAAGCGCGGGAAGTCCCAGAAGCGGGAATAGGCCGAGCCGCCGGCCACGATCACCTTGGGCTTGTGCTCGCGGGCGAGGCGCTCCACCTCGTCCATGTCGATGAGCTGGTCGCTCTCGCGCACCTTGTAGCTCACCACGTTGAACCACTTGCCCGACATGTTCACGGGCGAGCCATGGGTGAGGTGGCCGCCGCAGGCGAGATCGAGACCCATGAAGGTGTCGCCCGGCCGCATGAGCGCCATGAACACGGCCTGGTTGGCCTGGGAGCCGGAATTCGGCTGCACGTTGGCGAAACCGCACTCGAAGAGGCGCTTGGCGCGCTCGATGGCGAGCGTCTCGGCGATGTCGACGAACTGGCAACCGCCATAATAGCGGCGGCCCGGATAGCCCTCGGCATACTTGTTCGTCATCACCGAGCCCTGCGCTTCCAGCACGGCCCGGGAGACGATGTTCTCCGAGGCGATCAGCTCGATCTCGTCGCGCTGGCGACCGAGCTCCAGCTCCACGGCGCGGGCGATCTCCGGATCCGTATCGGCGAGGCTCGCCGAAAAGAAGGAGTTCGACAGGTGGTTCGGGGCCTGGGTGGCGCTCATGGGGTCAGCCTCGTCGTGTCGCGCCCCTATGGGTTGGGGGCACAGCCTGCGGTCCCGTCTAGATATGGACGCACCGCCATCTGGGAGAATGCGGCGGACTTACCATGCGGCGTCCTGGCGCGCAAAGCCCATCTGGACGCGGGCCAGCCCTGCGGCACCTAAGCTCCAAGTGCCGGGCGGCCCCTGCCCTCCCGGCCACCTGCCGGCCCAAAAGGAGGCTTCCATGGAAGGCGGCGTGACTTGGGTGGCGATCATTCTCGGCCTGATGGTCGTCGCGGCGGCCCTGGTGGGCCTCGCCGTGATGCTCCGGCGGAGGCGACGCCTGCGGTGAGGCTCAAGGCGGCCTCGCGCCTAGCAGTCGATCCTCGCCTTGATGGCTTCCACCTGAGCCAGGGACCGGCAGACGTTCTCGCAGGGAATCCCGTCGTCATCCGCATCTGCGCGGCCGTAGCCGTCACACCACATGCGAACGGCTTCCTCGCAGGATTGCGCCGCCTTGCAGGATCGGGATCGCTGGGCGAGCTGGATGCGGTCCGTCTGTGGGGACATCGCTCGGCCGCCGGAGGCGGCGATACCTTGGGCAGTCGCTGAGCACGCGCTCCCAAGCAAAAGGCGAGAGGCCACTATAATGATCGAAAGTTGTCGCATTCCGCAGCCCTGGCCGCCAACCGACGTCGCAGCCCCCCAAAAACCACAACCCTTAGGGGCAAACATCCATATCTGCAATCATAGCTTGCGAATGGGGGAGCCCCTCCTGACGAGTGTTCTCAAATGCCAGGAAGAGCGTGAAGAGCGGCCCCCACTTCGCAACCGCATCGCAGCAGCCGTGACGCGCGGCGCTGGAGGGCTTCAGAACGGCAACGCACAGCCGTCAGATGAGCTTCTTCATCGAAGGCGCCGGATGGTAGCCGTAGCCGGCCTTCCCATCGAAGGGAACGGCTTCCGGCCGGGCGTCGAGGGAGACGGCATTCATGCCCCGGGCGCGCGTCCGCTTCTGCAAAGGTCATCAAGGCACGGTCGGCGCCGGTTCCGCGCGGCTTCGCCCGTGACGAGATCATCCACATGAAGATGCGATCCGCGCGCCAGCGTATGGACCGGTCGCATCCCGAGCACGCCGACGATGCGCCCATCGTCAAAGGCGCCCACCAATTCATAACTGAAGTAACTCTGGCGTCCGGCGCGGCTGATGAACTCCGCTTCGCCCAAGTGGGCACGAAGGTGCACGACGATCCGAAATGCGTTCGCCCGTTCGGATGGCGCAAGCCGCCGGGCCGTCAATTGCCCATTCATTCACCCCCTCGCGACAATGCCAGATGCGGACGCGAAAACCAGGCCGCAACCGCGAGAGTTGGTCCGATGCGGCCGAACGAAGAGGCTGCCCTGCCCTTGCTGCGCGTGAAGGCTCGTTCGATTAACTCACAGCGAATGGGATGAATGGAAGTCGCTCCCGCTTGCTGAGCCGAGGCGCAAGCTCCTTGATGGCTTCCTTGAAGTGAGCCGTCTCCTGATGGGCATCCCACCCGGCTTGGTCTCGGTAGAGTTCGAACAGGAAGAACGATGCCTTGTCGTCGGGCGAGCGGTAGGGGAGGAAAAGCTTGACGCCGTCCTCGGCCATGGTGGGCGCGACGAGTCCTTCGAGAAGCCTGGCGACGTTCTCTTCTTCACCTTCCTTGGCGACCAGGGAAATGGCGACGACGAAACCCTCGTTGTAATAGGCAAAGCCAGGAGCAGTCTCACCCCCATCGGCGGATACATGACTTCGCATGTCGGCTCACTCCTGCGTCAACCCCGCTGCCGGGGGCTCGGACCATAAGCGAAACTGTATCACTCAACGACTCGCCTGGTCAAAATGGCCTCTTTGGCGCCGCGCATGACAAAGGGGCCCGAAGGCCCCTTTGCTGGTCCGGTTGAGATCTCAAGCCGGATCATGGGTGCGACCACGACCGATCCGGTCTCCCTCAGCAAACGAGGAAATCCGACGCGGTCAGAAGAAGGCCTTTCTTGACCTGCGCGAACTTGATGGCCGCCGCTGCGCCCGTGCCGTCCACATCGAAATACAGGGCGCCGGATGCGCGGTCGTAGAAGACCCGGTCATCCGCATCGAGAGCCGTCGTTCCGAGTTGGAAGGCTTCCGTCTGAAGCCCGCCCACCTGCTTCGTGATCACGCCCAGATCGTTGTTCACCACATTCGGGTTTGCCAGAGGAGTCAGGACGAGCCCCACGAAAACCTTGTCGTCCAGGACGATCTTGTCCTTCTGGCGCCGGCTGAAATCGGAGATCCGGTCGACGTTGCCGGCCCCAAGAGCGGTGTTGAAGACGAAGGAATCCGCCTCGGTGCCGCCGACGAGGACATCGTTACCGCGTCCGCCGATCAGGACATCGTCGCCGCCCCGGCCATAGATGACATCGTTGCCACCATTGCCTTTGAAGATGGTACCGGCACCACCACCCTGCATGCGATCGCCGGCATTGTTGCTCACATACTGGTAGGCCTCCTGGAACGTGCCGCGTCGACTGGCTTCATACGTCTGTCCGTAAGTTTTCACTGCCATGATGGCCTCCTATATGACGGTTGTCGGTGGAGCGGGGGAGCGCCTATCGCGACGGCGCTCGCGTTAGATCACGAAGAAGTCCGCGGCCGTCAGCTTGAGGCTCTTCGTCAGCGTAGCGAACTGGATGGCTGCCCCCGAACCGCTGCCGTCCGCATCGTAGAGAAGGGCGCCCGTCTTCTTGTTGTAGATGATGCGATCCTCCGCATCTCGGGCTCTCGTTCCTAGGTAGAAGGCATCCTTGCGCAATTTGGCTGGCGCGGTTCCGCTGCCCTTGCTCCCAAGTTCCTTGAACACGGCATTGTCGAGCCAGATGCTGTCGTCGAGGACCGAGAAGTCGCGGATGCGGTCGTTGTTCGTGCGACCTGCCTTTGTGCTGAATGCGAAGATGTCGGACCCTGCCCCGCCAGTCAGCCTGTCATGTCCGTCCATTCCGTCGAGGCGGTCATTGCCAGCCCCCGCCGTGATCCAGTCTTTGCTCTTGCTGCCACGTGCGGAGAAGTTCCCCGTTCCAATGAACTCCAGCGCGGCTACCGTCGCGGGCAACGTGTAGCGGTTCAGCGTCGTGCGCACGGTATCGTGGCTGACGTAATCGCCTATGACGACATTGCGAACGTTGTCGACAATGAAGATGTCATCGCCGAAGCCACCTTCCAAACGGTCAGCACCCGCTCCGCCATCGAATAGATCGTCGCCGTAACCACCGTACAGCCGGTCGGCGCCGCCACCTCCGACGATCTTGTTGTCTCCGCCGCTCCCTGTGCCAACGAAGTCGCCGGCACCGGCGTAGACGAGGTTCTCGACACCGATTTGAGGTGCCCCGACATGGAAGCTCTCCATCACGACGAACGTGTCGATGCCGCCGCTGTCCCAGCAGATTTCGCCCGCTTCGATATGGTACGTGTCGTCGCCCGCGCCTCCATAGAGCGCGTCCATGCCAAGGCCGCCAACGAGGAGATCGTTTCCGTTTCCGCCATAAAGCGTGTCGGCGCCCTCCTCGCCATAGAGGTCGTCGTTGCCCCGATAACCCGAGATCTCGTCGCCCCCGGGCCCGGAATAGATCACATCGCGATAATCCGTGGCCTCGAAGCGGTCCCCTCCTTGCAGGAGTTGCGAAAACCAGGCCCCGGTCCGGAGTTCGGCCTCGGATACATTCAGATAGATCTCTTTGACGGTGAGCAGGACACGCTGCACGAACTCGTACTGGACATCGACGACGCTTGTCGCGGAGCCGAGGCGGGAGACGCCGACATTGTACTCGTTGATGCCCACAAGGTCCGGAACGTCCCAGAAGAGAACGTTGTTGGTATCGGATCTGAAGGTCGCTTTGCCCGTGAAGGAGGCGTCGAAGAAGTGCCACGTGGGGGCAGCGCTCCCAGACATCTGAAAGCCCCGACCCAATTCGTTGCGCATATCGAAAACGGCCATTGTCGCCCCGGCGAACTTGCACTCAGGGCGTAGAAAGCTGCTGGTCGCCTTACAACTCTACGTCTATATAGGGATACTGCCCACAATGGCCTTTTCAGAACGACCCGATGCCGCAGCCTAATCCAGGGCTGCTGCAGCCAAAAGAAAAGGGCCCGAAGGCCCCTTTCCTATTCGCGTTCGCGAGAGCGTTCCTCAGTTGAGGAACATCTCCTCGTCCGGCTCGGTGGGAACGCGGCTCGCCACCGGGATCGCGTTGCCGAAGCCGTCCTTGTTGTAGATGTCGTCGCGGAACTGGACGAGCCCATCGGGGGTCGCCCAGGCGGTCACGTAGGTCCAGTACACGTTCGGCGGATTGGCGATGCGGGCGTCGATGCGCTCGCCGGACTTGAAGGTGGCGTCGATCTGCTCGCGGCTCCAGCCGGGCGTGTCCTTCAGGAGCCACTCGATATAGTCGCGCACGTTCTGCAGGCGGACGCAACCCGAGGAAACGAAGCGAAAATCGTCGCCGAAGATGCCCTTGGAGGGCGTGTCGTGCATGTACACGCCGTGCGGGTTCGGGATGTTGATGCGCACGAAGCCCATGGAGTTGAGCTCGCCGCCGGAATCCTGGCGGAAGCGGTAGCGGGTCGCCTCGTCCGAGAACCAGTTCACTTGGGCAGGCGACAGCTCCCGGTCGCCGCTGAAGATGCGGATCTTGTTGTCGGTGAGGTAGTTCGGCTCCTTCTGCATCTTCGGGATCAGATCCTTGCGGATGATCGAAGCCGGCACGGTCCAGAAGGGGTTGAAGTTCACCTCGATGATCTTCGAGGAGAGGATCGGCGACTGGCGGTCGATCTTGCCGACGCCCGCCGCGTGGCGCGAATGAACGACACCGTTCTCCACCGTCTCCACGAGGGCGGCCGGAATGTTCACGACCACGTAGCGCTGGCCGAGATTGCCCGAATGGGAGCGCAGGCGCACGATGTTGAGCTCGAGCTGCCGCAGGCGCACATCGGCCGGCACGTTCATGGCGGCGAGCGTCGCGCCGTTCATGGCGCCGGTGGCGTTAAGGCCGTGGCGGGCCTGGAAGCGGCGCACGCCGGCCTCGACGTAAGAATCATAGACGGGCGACTCGCCGGCGGTCTGATCAAGGTCGCCGGTGACGATGAGGCGCTGGCGCAGGGCCACTACCTCAGGGCTCTTCACGCCGACGCGGAGATTGGCGCCGACGCGCAGCATCGGCCAGCCGCCGCGGGCCGCAATGCTCCGGTACTGGTCGATCACCTGCTCCGTGGCGGCGAGCGTCTGAGGCGAGAGCACCGGGGTCGTCGAGCGCTGCACGCGCGTGCGGGACACGGCCTCGTAATTCTGGCTCCACTCGGCCTGCTGGGCCATCTGCTGCGCGAAGGCGGCGGATGCCGGGGTGAAGACGAGGGCAAGCGATCCGGTCAGGAGGGAACGGCGTGACAGCATGATACGCAGGCTCTTCTTTCAATACAGGTGGCGACAACGCAGGCGGCAGGGCCAGCAGATGGTCCCTCATCCCCCATCGTTCCGGCTCTTGAATGGCCGGGATACGATTAACGGACGGTGTCCAAAACCAAGAACATCGGGGCAGTAATAAGGCAATTCACGGAGGCGTGCGCTCTTGGGGCCGAGAGGAGCGCCCGTAACGGCAGGTCGTCCACAGGTGTGGATTTTGGGTGACAGTATTCCATCGCGGCGGGGGCGGCCCAGAACCTGTGAGTTTTCGCTGCGGACGGCACCGGACCCAGGCGGCGGCGCCATCGTCGGACGGGGCAGAGGCTCTCCCTGCACCCCGCGCAGCGCTCCGACCTCGCCGCAAGCCTACAAGGCCTCTGAACAAGCCTCGGCGTCTGGATCGCTCCAGACGCCGAGGTCCCTTCACCGATGGTATGCGTCGTGCCTGGGCTCAGAGCCGGTAGCGGATCTGGTCGGTCCAGAAGCGCTCGAGGCGGATCAGCGACTGGTTCAGGCGCTCGAAGTCGCCGTGCGAAATGCCGCCGATGGGCTCGATGGTGCGGGCGTGCTTGTCGTAGAGGGCCTGGATCACGTCGTGAACCTGGCGGCCCTTGTCGGTGAGGCTGATGCGCACCGAGCGACGGTCGACCCGGGAGCGGGCGTGATGCAGGTAGCCCATCTCCACCAGCTTCTTCACGTTGTAGGACACGTTGGAGCCGAGATAGTAGCCCCGCGTGCGCAGTTCGCTCGCGGTGAGCTCCTTGTCGCCGATGTTGTAGAGCAGGAGCGCCTGAACCGAGTTCACGTCGTCCCGGCCGCGCCGCTCGAACTCGTCCTTGATCACATCGAGGAGGCGCCGGTGCAGGCGCTCAACGAGGTGCAGGGCTTCCAGGTAGCGGGACTTCACCACCACCATCGGTTCGGCATCGGCCGAGAAAGCCTCAGGGGCCTCCATCTTCATCGCGGTCTTCATGGTACGCCTCACTGTTATTGTAAACGGCCGGTTCATCCGGCTCATTGGTGAGACGCAGTGTCGTTGAGGCCCGTGAAAGTCAGTTTAAATTGTAGGATGAATCTTCTATTTACGAATTGGCGTAAACAGAACCATAAATGAACAGGCATTTACCCTGCCAATTCGTTTCCTCGAACAGAACAACTTGTGACAATTCTATTCTTCTCTCCCAGCAAACCATGAAATCGCTAGGTAAACGGCGATGAGACTGAGAAAGAGCCCGATGGTCACATAGCTCAGCGTGATGATCCGCGGGAACGACCACCCCAGGATCAGGTGGCTCATGACGGCCAGCAGCCACAGGACGCCGCCCCAGGTGCTCGCCATCCAGAGGCCCACCGCCGCGACGAGGTCGATCACCGCGAAATAGATGATCGTCGCCTGGAAGCCCGTGGAGCGCCCCTCAAAGCCGTTCTCCGGGCCCCAGGCGCCGAGCACGATGGCCCAGGAGCTCAGGCCTTTGACGATCCAGATCAGCGCCAGGAGCCGCATGAACCAGGTGAGCACCAGGGTCCAGCGCAGGCCCGAGGCGGCGGGGCGCTCCTCGATCCGGTCGTCGGCCCGGTCCTTCGTGACGTCGAGAGGCTGGCGTGTCGCGCGGGCGGCCATCAGGCGTTCTCCAGAAGCGGGTTTGCGCCGGCCATCACGCGGCGTTCAGCTCGTTGGCGCCGAGATCGGCGAAATGGGCCGCGATGGCCGCCTCGTCGAGCGCATCGAGGCTCGCCGGATTCCAGGCGGGTGTGCCGTCCTTGTCGATGATGGTGGCGCGAACGCCCTCATAGAAATCGTGCCCTCGGCAGATGCGCGAGACGATGCGGAATTCCGTCCTCATGGCCTCCTCGAAGGAGAGCCCCGCGCCCCGGCGCATCTGCTCGAGGGCGAGCGCCAGGCTGGTGGGCGATTTCGTGCGCATGGTGGCGGCGCAGCCTCGGGCGAAGTCCGAACCGTCCCGGTCGAGCGCTTCGAGAATGGCCGTCACGCTCTCGCCCGCAAAACAGCGGGCGACCGCCGGACGATGGGGCGCGAGCGGCGCGGGGCCCGGGTCCTGGGCCGCCGCCGCCAGGGTCTCATCGACGGGCTCGCCCGCGACCAGCGCCTCCTTCAGGCCGGCCATCCGCTCGGCGGGCACCGCATGCGTCGCGAGGCCGAGCGCCAGGGCGTCCGCCGTGCGGATCCGGTCTCCCGTGAGGGCGATGTAGGTGCCGGTCCGGTCCGGCAGGCGTGGCAATGCGTAGGTCGCGCCTACATCGGGAAAGAAGCCGATGCCGACCTCCGGCATGGCGAAGAGGTACCGGTCGCCCGCGACCCGGTGGGAGCCGTGGAGCGACACCCCGACCCCGCCGCCCATCACGATTCCGTCGATCAGGGCGAGGTAGGGCTTCGGGTAGTGCTTGATGAGGCAGTTGAGCTCGTATTCCTCGCGCCAGAATGCCAGCGCTTCGTCCTGTCGCCCGGCACGGCCGAGCTCGTAGAGGCGCCGGATGTCGCCGCCTGCGCAAAAAGCCTTCTCGCCGGCTCCCGTGACGACGACGCGGGTCACGGCTGGGTCGGAGGCCCAGGCGTCGAGGGCCTCCCGCATCAGGCGGACCATGGCCAGCGTGAGGGCGTTGAGGGCTTGTGGGCGGTTCAGCGTGATGAGACCGGCCGATCCCCGGCGCTCGCAGATCGCTTCGACATCGCTCATGGAATGCTCCTGGACCCTCGCGGCTTAGACGGGGGGTGCGAGAGCGTCAATGTGCGCTCCCCCTACCCGTCCCTGTGTCCAAGCCGGACCTCGCCATGCACCTCTGCGAACGGTTGTGGGCAATACCCCTGATCCGGCGTGGAGCGGCAGGTGGGTCGCATTTCTAGAACCGCTCCAATGTGCTAACCCTCGACCCATGTCGATGCCCACGCCCTTTCCCCGCCCGGCAGCGGAGCCCGCTCCGTCGCTCTCCCTCTCGCAGCGCCCGCGGCGCAACCGCAAGGCCGATTGGTCGCGGCGGCTCGTGGCCGAGACCCGGCTGACGACGGACGACCTGATCTGGCCGATCTTCCTGATGGACGGGCAGAATCGGCGCCAGCCCGTGGGCTCCATGCCAGGCGTGGAGCGGCTGACGGTGGACGAGGCGGTTCGCGAGGCGGCGCGGGCGGCGAGCCTGCGCATTCCGGCCCTTGCCCTCTTCCCGTACACGGATCCGTCACTCCGGGACGAGCGCGGCACCGAGGCGCTGAACGCGCGCAACCTGGTGTGCAGTGCCTGCCGTGCCATCAAGGCCGAGGTGCCCGGCATCGGGCTCATCACGGATGTCGCCCTCGACCCTTATACGAGCCATGGTCATGACGGCCTTCTACAGGGCGAGACGATCCTCAACGACGAGACCGTGGCCCTCCTCGCGCGCCAGGCCGTGATCCAGGCCGAGGCCGGGGCCGACGTGATCGCCCCCTCGGACATGATGGACGGGCGCGTCGGCGCGATCCGCGAGGCTCTCGACGCCCATGGGATGGCGCATGTGCAGATCATGGCCTACGCGGCGAAATACGCCTCCGCCTTCTACGGCCCGTTCCGCGACGCGGTCGGCACGAACAAGACGCTGGTCGGCGACAAGCGCACCTATCAGATGGACCCCTCGAATTCCGACGAGGCCCTGCGCGAGGTGGCGCTCGACCTCGGCGAGGGCGCCGACATGGTGATGGTGAAGCCGGGCCTGCCCTACCTCGACATCGTGCGCCGGGTGAAGGACACGTTCTCGGTCCCGACCTTCGCCTATCAGGTCTCCGGCGAGTTCGCGATGATCGAGGCCGCGGCCGCCAACGGCTGGCTCGACGGGGAGCGGGCGATGATGGAGAGCCTTCTGGCCTTCAAGCGCGCGGGCGCCGACGGCATCCTCACCTATTTCGCGCCGCGGGTCGCGGAGAAGCTGAAGAACCAGGGCTGAGCGTCCAGCCTTGGGCACGCGCGGCCTCCTGCCCGGACCGTGCCTCGCTCGCAGCCTGCAATGGGTTGCGGCGGCCTTATGCCTTGCATTCGTCACCGCTTGCGCAGGCCTCGTGGACGGCGAGCAGGTCCGGGTCTGCCGCTCCATCCTGCCGGCGCTGAATTCCGGGCAGCGGGTGACGGTGCTGCGCGCCGAGCCCGGCGCTATCACCCGGTCCCTGCGCATCCAATACGAGGTGGAGCGGATCGACCGGACGCCCCTGGAGCGGGAGGTCACCTGCATCTTCGCCGGAGAGGGCCTTGCGGTGCGCAAGGCAGATCTTGTCGGCGTCATGACCGAGGAGGGTCCGCTCTCCGGCGCGAACCTCTACCTTCTCAAGCGCTATTACCTCGACACGCCCGAGGGCGTGGCGGGCGATCCCGGCAGCCAAGCGGAGGCCACGCTCGCCGAGATCCCCCGGGTCGCCGCCTATGCGCTTCAGCAAACCCTTGTCAGCCTTCCGCGCACGGCGATCTATGCGCTGCTTGCGGTGGCCTACGCCCTCGTCTTCGGCCTCGTGGGGCGCATCAATCTCGCCTTCGGCGAGCTCGCCGCCGTGGGCTCCGCCGCCACGGTGGCGGGAGCCGCGATCGTCACCATCGGTCTGGAAGCCGCCTCCCCGCTCGCGGGCCTGGGCGCCGGGCTCCTGGCGGCCCTCGGGGCAGGCGCGCTGCATTCGGCGGTCGGCGGCCATTTCACCCTGGCGCGCATTGCGGCCAAAAGCCCGCAGCCGAGCCTCATCGCCACGGTCGGCCTGTCGTTGGTGCTGATGGAATACCTGCGGCTGGCGCAAAGCCCCGTCACCGTGTGGCTCCCGCCGATCTGGTCCGAGGCTCTGCCACTCGCCCGCGCGGGCGATTTCGTGGTGAGCGTCACGCCCATTACACTCGTCACCGCCGGCATCGGCGGGGCGGCCGCCGGCCTCCTCCTCCTGCTCATGCGTGGATCCCCCTTCGGGCGGGCCTGGCGAGCCTATGCGGACGACCCGAAGGCCGCGGCGCTGTTCGGCGTCGACGAGACCGGGCTTCTGCGGCGGACGCTTGCCCTGGCCGGCGCCATGGCGGGGCTCTCCGGCATGCTGATCGTGGCCCAATACGGTGGGCTCGGTTTTGCCGGCGGCTTCCAGTTCGGGCTGAAGGCGCTCATCGCGGCCGTCATCGGCGGCATCGGTTCCGTGCCCGGCGCCCTCCTCGGCGGGGTGCTGGTGGGCTTGTTCGAAACCCTCTGGTCGGCGTATGGCCCCATCGAGGGCCGGGACCTGGCGCTCTACACGGCGCTGGTGCTGTTCTTGATCTATCGACCCGGCGGGCTCCTTGGCTGGAGCGGACTCCAGGAACGACCGGTCTGATATGGGGGAGCCTATGGCCTACGCGATAACCATCGAGGATGTCCGCCGGGCGGCGGAGACCATCCGCGGCCACGTGCTGCGCACGCCCCTCGTGCCGGCCCCGCGCCTCTCCCAGCTCACGGGCGCCACCGTCTGCGTGAAGCACGAGAACATGCAGCCGACGGGCTCCTTCAAGGAGCGGGGGGCGGTGAACAAGCTCGATAGCCTCTCGGCCGACGAGCGCCGCCGGGGCGTCATCGCCATGTCGGCCGGCAACCACGCCCAGGCCGTCGCCTACCATGCCAAGCGCCTCGATATCCCGGCTACCATCGTGATGCCCGAGGGCACGCCGCTGGTGAAGGCGGAGAACACCCGCGCCCATGGCGCCAGGGTGATCCTGTTCGGCGAGACGCTCTCGGATTCGGCCGAGCGGGCCCGAGCCATCGCGGCCGAGGAGGGTCTCGTCTTCGTTCATCCCTACGACGATCCGGCCGTGATGGCCGGCCAGGGCACGATCGGCCTCGAAATGCTGGCGGATGCGCCGGAGATCGACCAGATCGTGGTGCCGATCGGCGGCGGCGGGCTCATCTCCGGAATCGCCGTGGCGGTCAAAGCGCTGAACCCGGCCATTGAAATCGTCGGCGTGGAGGCGGCGTCCTACCCCTCGTTCCACAACGAGATCCGGGCGGAGGCGCGCCCGATCGGCGGCGCCACATTGGCCGAGGGCATCGCCGTCAAGACCGTGGGGCGCCAGCCGCTCCCCATCGTGCGCGACCTCGTCTCGGACATCCTCCTGGTGGACGAGGCGGCGATCGAGCGGGCCGTGAACTTCTATGCGATCCTCCAGCGCACCATGGCGGAGGGAGCGGGCGCGGCAGGGCTCGCCGCCATGCTGGCATACCCTGAGCGCTTCCAGGGCAAGCGCGTCGGCTTGGTGCTCTGCGGCGGCAACATCGACGCGCGCCTCCTCGCCTCCGTCATGGTGCGCGAGCTTGAGCGCGACGACCGCATCGCCTCCTTCCGTATCACCTCCAACGACCGGCCGGGGCTTCTCGGCCGGCTAGCGAGCCGCCTCGGGGAGCTCGGCGCCAACATCCTGGAGGTCAACCACGGGCGGCTCTTCCTCGACGTGCCGGCCAAGGGCGTGACCATCGACGTCACCATCGAGACCCGCGACGGCGCCCACACGGCGGAGGTGTTCGCCGCGCTCGCCGCCGACGGGCTCGCCCCAAAGCGCCTCGATTCGCGCGGCCTCTCGGAGACGGCCTACTAGGCCATCCCCTTTCACCCGGCCGTCCCGCTTCCTATCTCTCCGTTTGAAGAGAAGGAGACCCCGATGACGGGCGGTTACGGGACCATGCACGGAGCGGTGAACCCACGGGCGACCGAGGGGACCATGAGCCGGCGGCTCATGGCCTATGCGATCGATTTCGTGGTGCTGTTCATGCTCGGTACGCTGCTCTTTTTCGCGATCAGCATCCTCGGCGTGCTCACCTTCGGGCTCGGCTGGCTGCTCTTCCCGGTCCTCGGCGTGCCTGTGGCGATTCTCTACAACGCGATCACCGTCAGCGGCTCGTCCCAGGGCACGGTCGGGATGCGGATGGCGGGGCTACGCGTGCTCGACGCCAGCACCGGCCGCTCGGTGGGATTCCTGGCGGCTGCCGTTCATGCGCTCCTGTTCTATGTGTTCGTTGCCAGCGCCGGGCTGCTGCTCGCCCTCGATATCGGCTTCGGCCTCATCCGCTCCGACCGGCGCATGGGCCGCGACATTCTCACCAACGTCGTGTTCGTGCGCGGCTGAGGATTGACCGCCCAGGCGGGGGATTGAGCCGCAGATGCGAGATCGCCGGACGACCGCTCGCGGGGGATAGAACACCGAGGATCTCCGCCAAGAGTCGCAGGGCCGTGAACGCGGCGGCCCTGGACGAGCGTGGCACCAATGCTATCCTCAGGCGTTAAGTCTACGCTCCAGGTTGTGCGAGGCCCAAAACAGCGTGACGAGCCATCCCAGGGAAGCCCCCCAGTTCTATCTCACCTCACCCTCTCTTTGCCCGTACCTGCCCGGCAAAGAGGAGCGGAAGGTGTTCACGCACATCGTCGGCAAGCGCGCCCGGGACCTCAACGAGATTCTGACACAGGGTGGCTTCAGGCGCTCGCAGACCATCGCCTACCGCCCGGCCTGCGAGAGCTGCCGGGCCTGTGTCTCCGTGCGGGTGGTGGTGAACGAGTTCGAGCCGTCCGGAAACCTGCGACGGGTGCTCAAGACGAACCGTGACCTGATCGGCGCCGCCATGCCGAACCGGCCGAGTTCCGACCAGTATTCCCTCTTCCGCCGCTATCTCGACGCCCGGCACACGGATGGCGGCATGGCCGACATGACGGTGCTCGACTATTCCATGATGGTCGAGGACAGCCACGTGGACACCCGGGTGATCGAATACCGCCGCCGGGGCATCGACAGCGGCATCACGGGCCGGGGCACGGGCGACCTCATGGCCGTGTGCCTGACCGACGAGATGGCCGACGGCCTCTCCATGGTCTACTCGTTCTACGACCCCCAGGAGACCGACCGGTCCCTCGGCACCTTCATGATCCTCGACCATATCGAGCGCGCCCGCCGCTTGGGCCTGCCCTATCTGTATCTGGGCTACTGGGTCGAGGGGTCGAAGAAGATGGCCTACAAGGCCCGTTTCACGCCCCAGGAGCGGCTGATGCCGGGGGGTTGGGAGCGGGTTGGGTAGCGCTGGTTCGCTCCCGCCTGAGGCTGGCGCTACTGCGACAGCGCACCGGGGACAACTCTGTTGCTGCCCCTGGAAGCGGTGAGTATACCCATGGCATTGATTTGCAATGGGGGACCGCAATCATGGCGCGCACCGGCATTCTGGCAGCCGACAATACCATCGCGAGCAACGTTTGGATCGATAGGCCCGACGCCCCGTCGATGATCGAAGCGAAGCTGAAGGCTCGCGAAATCAACGAAGAGGAGGCTTCGATCCTCTCAAGGCTCTGGACGGACGGTTACGTGGTCTTCCCGAGCGGTCTTCCCGACTCCTTCTTCGAGCGGACGGTCGCGGGTGCGGACGCCCTTTGGCAGCAACGCAACGACGATCTTCTCTGCGCCGACCCCGGTCTGAACAATGGGCGGCCCATGCCGCAATCCATGTTCCCGGCCGACCAGGTGATCCGGCCGGGATGCCGCATGCTCGATGCCCATTCGCATTTGCCGGAGTTCCTGGAGCTGACGGCGCTGCCGCGGCTTCACCGGATCGTCGACCTGCTGCTCGGCGAAAAGTGCGTCGCCACCCAAAGCCTCTACTTCAAGTACGGCAGCACGCAGAATGCGCATCGCGACCCGTGGTTCGTGGTGACGACCCCCATTTCCACCTTGTTCGCGGCCTGGATCGCGCTCGAGGACATCGCGGAGGAGAGCGGTCCGCTGAGCTACGTGCCCGGCTCGCACCGCCTGCCCTACCTGCCCCTCAATACAGGCGACATCATATTCCACGACCCGGCGGCGACGCAGGAGTCGAAGGAAGCACACATGGCCGACCTGAAGCGGCAACTGGACGAGAAGGGTCTCAAGGAGGAACGCTTCCTGGCCAAGCGCGGCGAGATCCTCATCTGGCACGGCTCGCTCGTTCATGGCGGGTCGCCGGTCACCAACCCCTCGAAGACGCGCCAGAGCTACGTTCTGCACTTCGACGCGGTGCCGAATCATCACCGCAGCGCCCAGACCATCAAGATCGGCGACAACCCGCCACGCGTGGTCGAGACCCGGGACGTGCTGGAGCGGAACGGCTCGCTGTATTTCGGCAATCCCTGCGCGGGCAAGACGCTGGCGCAGATCACCGGGATCGGCCTTGAAGAGCCGGCTGCCGCTCCTGTGATTGCGGCTGCGGCAACGCAAACCCCGAAGCCAGGCCTCCTGAGCCGCCTCTTCGGCCGAGGCTGACGATCGGACGGCGCGGCTGGTCTGACGGCCGCGCCACTCCTCTCCCGGACGAGGCAACGCTCGTTCCGTTACGCGCCCATCAGCACATCCGGATGCGCCCAGCCGGGCTCCCGGCTCAGGCGGTCGAGCCAGGCCGCCACATGAGGCCATCGCGTGAGATCGAGGCCCGCCTGATCGGCCCAATAGAGATAGCCGCAGCACGCCACGTCCACGATCGACAGGGTGTCGAGGAGGTACGACCGCCTGGCCAGTTCTTCATCCAGGCGGGCTAAATCCGACACAGCCCTCGCCTCCAGCCAGGCGACCACGTCCGCCGGGGTGTCGGTCTGAAACATACGGGCGTAGCGCAGGTTCGGCACCGAGAAGCCGATGCGGTTCGCCTCCCAGAACAGCCACTCCACGGCCCGGTCGGGATCCCCCTGCCCGCGCAGGCGCCCCGTCGTCCGAGCGAGGTGCATGAGGATGGCGTTCGACTGCACCAAGGGCTCGCCGTCGGTCACCAGAACCGGCACTTCCCCATAGCGGCTCACAGCCTGAAAGTCCGCCGGCCGGTCGGATCGCGCCACCGCCAGGTCTATGGACCTGTACGCGTGCGGGAGGTCGAGCAGGCGAAGCGCCAATCGGACCTTGTAGGAATGGCCCGAATGGCGGCTGCCGTAGAGGACGAGATCAGGCATGGAACGGTTTCCTGCGTGGGCGCCCACGCCCGATCCTGGGCTCGTTACTCGAAGCGGTTGGACTTGGGGAAGCCCTTGGGGGGCAGACGGCCAGCCTCGGCGCGGCTGGCGATCCAGTCGCGCAGGTCCTCCTTGGCGACCGTCCAGGTACGGCCGGAGGTGTCCTTCCAGGTAAGGCCCTCCTTCAGCGCGAAGGTCTTGGCGTCGGAGACGCCACCGTCCTTGTAGCGCTGGAGCCGAACGCCCTTGCCGCGGGTCATCTCGGGCACCTGGTTCAGGGGGAAGACGAGCATCTTCCGGTTCTCGCCGATGATCGCCACGTGCGAACCCTCGACCTCGGCGCAGACCACCATCTTGGAGGGCGCATCGAGGGTGAGGATCCCCTTGCCCTTGCGGGTATTCGCGAGGGTCTCCTCGGTCGGGACCACGAAGCCGCGACCGTCGGTGCCGACGACGAGGAGCTTGGTGCCGGCCTTGTAGGGGAAGGCTGCGATGAAATCGGCACCCTCCTCCAGGTCCACCATGAGGCGGATGGGATCGCCGAAGCCGCGCCCGCCGGGGAGCTTGGAAGCTTCCAGCGTGAAGAAGCGACCGTTCGTGGCGGCGACCAGGATCTTGGAGGTGGTCTCGGCGAAGAACGACGTCTTCAGCCGGTCGTCGCCCTTGAAGGTCACTGCGGAGAGATCCGCCACATGGCCCTTCATGGCGCGGATCCAACCCTTCTCGGAGACCATCACGGTGATCGGCTCGCGCTCGACCATGGCTTCCGCAAAGTCGATGTCGGAGGTGTCCGGCGCCTCGGCGAAGGTCGTGCGGCGACGGCCGAGCGCCGTATCGGGTCCGAAGGTCTTGCGGACCTCGCGGATCTCCGCCGAGACCGTCTTCCACTGGATCTTCTCGGAGCCGAGCAGGGTCTCGATCTTCGCCTTTTCGTCCTGAAGCTCCTTCTGCTCGCGCTTGAGCTCCATCTCCTCGAGCTTGCGCAAGGAGCGCAGGCGCGTGTCCAGGATGGCGTTCGCCTGGAGTTCGGTGAGCTTGAAGAAGCGCATCAGCTCCTGCTTCGGCTCGTCTTCCTCGCGGATGATTTTGATCACCCGGTCAAGGTCGAGATAGACGATTAGGAGGCCGCCGAGGATTTCGAGACGCCGCTCGATGACGCCGAGGCGATGGGTGGAGCGGCGGATGAGCACCTCGCGGCGGTGGTTCACCCATTCGCGCAGGCACTCGGCGAGGCCGAGCACCTTCGGCACCTTGCCGCCGGCGAGCACGTTGATGTTCACCGGAATGCGGCTCTCGAGCTCGGTGAGCCGGAAGAGCGACTCCATGAGGATCACAGGATCGACGGTGCGGGAGCGGGGCTCCAGGACCACGCGCACATCCTCCGCGGATTCGTCGCGCACATCCGCGAGAAGCGGCAGCTTCTTGTCCTGGAGGAGTTCCGCGATCTTCTCGATGAGGCGCGATTTCGGCACGCCATAAGGGATCTCGGTGACGACGATCGCCCAGGTCCCGCGGCCGGTCTCCTCCTTCTTCCAGCGCGCGCGGATCCGGAAGGAGCCGCGGCCGGTGCGGTAGGTCTCGGCGATCGAGCCCGGCAGGTCGACGCAGATGCCGCCGGTCGGCAGGTCGGGGCCAGGCACGAACGTGACGAGCTGGTCCGAGGTCGCCGTGGGGTGGCTGATCAGATAGAGCGCCGCGTCGCACAGCTCCGCCGCGTTGTGGGGCGGGATGGAGGTGGCCATGCCGACCGCGATGCCCTGCGACCCGTTGGCGAGCAGGTTCGGAAAGGCCGCCGGAAGGACCGAGGGCTCGTCCGTGGTGCCGTCATAGTTGGGCCGGAAATCGACCGCGTCCTCGTTGATGCCGTCGAGCAGCATCCGGGCCACGTCGGTCATGCGCGCTTCGGTGTAGCGGTAGGCCGCCGCGCTGTCCCCGTCGATGTTGCCGAAGTTCCCCTGCCCGTCCACGAGCGGATAGCGGGAGGCGAAGTCCTGGGCGAGGCGCACGAGGGCGTCGTAGATCGCCTGGTCGCCGTGGGGGTGGAACGAGCCCATCACGTCGCCCACCACCTTGGCGGACTTCTTGTAGGGGCCGCCCGGGTTGAGACGCAGGAGATTCATGCCGTGCAGGATGCGGCGGTGGACGGGTTTCAGGCCGTCTCGCGCGTCGGGCAGCGCCCGGTGCATGATCGTGGAGAGCGCATAGGCGAGATACCGCTCCTCCAGCGCTTCCTTGAGGTTGATGGTCTCGATGTCCCCGCCCGATGGCGGGTTTACCGGCTTACCCATGAGAGAAGATCCCCCGGATCCGAATCATTGTGGTGTTTTGGGATGAGAACATAACAGAAACAGAACACCCCGGCCAAACCGCCGGCGCACCTTTAATCCCGCGCGGTCGCCAGCGCCACGAACCGGCGCCGCTCGTCCGGCGGGGCCTCTCCCCGCGGCTCGAACACATGCTGGCGCAGGAAGTAGTCCGTGAGCGCGAAACCCGCGACCACCTCCTCCCAGGCCGGACGATTAGCCCGGGAACGCCCCGAGAGGAACCCCGGCAGGGCAAGAAGCCGCCCCTTATAGGGCTCCCCGGCAGCCGCCGAGACCGCCCGCCCGCTTTTCGGCGACACATAGGCGAGGTCGTCCGTGGAGCCCGTGGCCGCGCAGGAATCCAGATCGAGCCCAAAGCCAAGGTCCGCCAGGATCGCCAGCTCGAAACGCACGAAGAGCGCCGGGGCGATGTCCGGGTCGTCGAGATGGTCCACCAATACGGTCAGGGTTTCATAGAGGGCGGGATGCGGGTCCCGCTCCGGCAGGAAGCGCAGCAGCGCGGCTAGGGTCGCAAGGCCATAGAGGGCGAGCGGCGAGGCCATGAAGCGACCCGCGCGCATCTCCATGCCCTCGACCTGATAGGTGCCGAGATGCTCATCGAGGCGCGCCCGCCAAGTGGCGCGCACGAGATTGCCGGACTGGACCACGGGCTGAAGCGTCTTGGAGCGGCCGCCATGGAGCAGGCCGAGATGCCGCCCGTGCTCACGGGTCATCAATTCCAGGATGACACTGGATTCGCCGTGCTTGCGGGCACCGAGAACGATGCCCTCGTCGGTCCATTGCATGGAGGCTCCCGCTCCCATGATCCTCGGGAGACTGCTCTCCTGAGATAAGCATTTTCTGCCCGTTTTGCCACGCGATGGGCACCCTGCCGCAGGGACACCGCCCACCGGGCCGAACACCTTTCCGCTGCGACACCGCACCAAAGGTCGCAGCCGGTTTCGTGACTTTGTTAATGACTCGGTAACCACCACCGCCCAGCATCGGGAGATGGGCGGCCAAGACCGCGATCAAAGCGGCATCCGCCCCTCTCAACCAGGGGGCCAGGATGGCCGTACGTTCGCTACTCGCTCTTGCCGCCGTGTGCGGCCTCGCCGGCGCCGCCCAGGCCTCGCCTGTCCTCACCATCGGCGACCCTGCACCGCCGATCACGGCCTGGAAGGCCTTCTGCGCCAAGAACCCGGCGGAGTGCCAAGTCGACCGATCGGAGGCCGAGGTGGTCGCGGAGACGCCCGAGCTCCTCGATCTGCTCGACGCAGTCAACGCCCACGTAAACCGCACCGTCACCCCCATCACGGACAAGGACCGTTGGGGCGTCGTCGACCGCTGGGATTACCCGGTCGACGGAAAGGGCGATTGCGAGGATATCCAGCTCCTGAAGCGGCGCTACCTCGCGGAAGCCGGCATCCCGCGCCGGGCCATGCCGATCACCGTGGTGATCGACGAGGCTGGCGAGGGCCACGCGGTGCTGACCATTCGCACAGACAAGAGCGACCTCATCCTCGACAACAAGACCTACGCGGTGAAGCGGTGGGACGAGACGTCCTACGCCTTCGTCAAACGGGAAGCCGAGACCCCGACCGGGTGGGGCTTCGTCGAGGAGTTGCCGGATGCGCCGGTGGTAACTGCCAAGGGCCCGTGAGGGTCGCGACCGACGACACCGTTCCCTTGCCGTGAAAGAGGCAGGCGGGTGAGAAGCACTCGCCCCTCCCCCACGCATCCTGGCGCCGCGAAACGGAACGCCGCGCTGGACCCCAGCGCAGGAACTCGCAGCGAAACCCGGTCCGCTTCTAGACCACCTCCGCCTGCTGCTCCAGCACGCCTCGCACCTTCGCGGCGAGCTGCTCCACCGTGAAAGGCTTCGGCAGCAGGTGCAGGCCCGAGTCGAGGACGCCGTTGTGGATGATGGCGTTGCGCGCGTAGCCCGTGGTGAACAGGATCGGCAGGTGCGGGAGGCGGCGGCGGATCTCGTCGGCGAGCTGGCGGCCGTTGCGGCCCGGCAGCCCCACATCCGTGAACAGCAGGTCCACCTTTGGATGACCCTCAAGAGCCGCAAGAGCGGTGTCCGCGTCCCGCGCCTCGATCACCCGGTAGCCGAGGCTCGTCAGGGTCTCGATGGAATAGGCCCGCACATCGGCGTCGTCCTCCACCACCAGGATCGTCTCCTGGGCGCGGGAACGCAGCGCCGAATCCGGAACCGGAACGCGGGGCGCCTCCTCGGCCGCGAGGGTGCGTGGCATGTAGAGCTTCACGCTCGTGCCCTGCCCCGGTTCGCTGTAGATCTTCACATGCCCGCCGGATTGCTTCACGAAGCCATAGATCATCGATAGGCCAAGACCCGTCCCTTGCCCGATCTCCTTGGTGGTGAAGAACGGCTCGAAAACGTGGGCGGCCACCTCCGGCGGCATGCCGGTGCCCGTGTCGGTCACGGCAACAAGGACGTACTGGCCGGGATCCACTTCCGCGTTCTGGGCCGCATAGGCATCGTCGAGGTGGCAATTCGCGGTCTCGATGGTGAGACGCCCCCCTTCCGGCATGGCGTCCCGAGCATTGATCACGAGGTTGAGGAGCGCGCTTTCGAGCTGGTTCGGATCGGCGCTTGTCATCCAGAGGCCGCCCGCGAGCACCGTCTCGACCTGGATCGATTCTCCGAGGGTCCGCCGGAACAGGTCGGACATGCCGGCGACGAGCTTGTTGAGGTTGACGACCTGGGGCTGGAGCGGCTGGCGGCGCGAGAAGGCGAGAAGCCGGTGCGTGAGGGCGGCGGCCCGCTGGGCACCCTGGAGCGCGGCCTCGATGTTGCGGTGGGCCTTGGGGATATTGGTTTTCTCAAGCGCGCGGCCCGCGAATTCCAGGTTGCCCACCACCACGGTGAGCAGGTTGTTGAAGTCGTGGGCGATGCCGCCGGTGAGCTGGCCCACCGCCTCCATCTTCTGCGCCTGGCGCAAGGCCTCCTCCGCGGTTTCGCGACGGGCCGTCTCCTCCTGCCAGCGCAGGAAGATCCGGTGCTCCTGGTTGGCCCGGCGCAGGGCAAACAGGCTCAGCATCGAGAGCGCCAGCGCGGCGAGCGCCGCGATGACGCCGAAGGACAGGATGTTGGCGCGCCATTCGCGCTCGATAGCCGCGAGGCTCAGCCCATAGCTGACGAAAACCGGGTAGGTTCCGACCCGTTCGTAGGCGTGGATGCGGGTGACCTGGTCGAGCTCCGACGTGGTCCGGTAGGTTCCTCGCTCCGCGCGCGCGATGCCGGAGAGCAAACCGCTTTGCGGCGTCATCACCTGCACGCCCGTGGTCACCGGAGGATCGCGCATGAGCACGGCCCCGTCCCGGCGGATCATCGTCACAGAGTCCCCGGCTTCGGCGACCGAGCGGTAGAAGCGCAGGAAGTAGGCCGGGTCCATGGAGGCGAACAGCACCCCATTGGGCTGGCCGTCCGACGTCAACCGGGCGCGCGAGAGCCGGAAGAAAGAGCGGCCCGATATGGTGCCCGAAACCGGAGCCGACACGAAGCTCCGGCGGCCCTGGGCCTGCGCGTTGGCCACGTAGTCACGGCTGGAGAGATCGATGGCGGGCGCCGGGAAGCTCTGGCTCACCGCGACGAGGCGCCCGTCAGGGCCCACATAGCCAATCCCCTCCAGGTGATCGAGGTCTTCCACGATGCGGTTCAGATAGACGTTGATGTCGAACGAGGTGCGGATCTCGCCGGGCGGGACACTGCCCAACCGCTCGTCGGCGCGTCTTAGGACCTGCTCGTTGTTCTCGAACACCTTTAGGGCGTGCTCGGCGATCAGGCTGACCTGCTTGCGCGAGCGATCCTCCGCGACCACCTCCAGGTGGCGCCAGTTCTGCCAGGCCGCGAGTGCGAAGGCGAGCGCCGGCACGAGGACCGAGGCCGCGATGAGCAATGTCGAGTAGTGCGGGGTGCGGACCATCGGCCCGATAGGCGTTTGGCCCTCGGCGATGGCGCGCTCGCGCCGGTCGTGCGAGGCGACCGTCAGGGCAAGCCCCAAGATCAGGCACGTCATGAGCGTGACCATCAGGGCAAGGTTCGTCTGTCCGAGGCTCGCCTGGCCGGTGGCCTGGTCCGTGCCGGCGGCGGCCGTGAAGGCGGTGGCGTGCATGGCCGTGTAGTGCATGCCGGCGATGGCGATCCCCATCAGCGAGGCGGCCATCACCTTCTCGAAACGGCTCGCCTTCCGAAAGGCAAGCCAGAGGGCGGCAATGGATGCGCCGATGGCGATCAGGATGGAGAGGCCGACGCCCAAGGCCGAGTAGTGCAGGTCGGCCGTCATGTGCATGGCCGCCATGCCGGTATAGTGCATCGCCGCGATGCCGAGGCCCATGAGGAGCCCGCTTGCGGCGAGGGTGGCCCACCCGGCTCGCCGCCGGGACATGACGAAGAACCCGACGCCCGTGACGACAACTGGCAGGATGAGCGAAACGAGGGTGAGGCCGATGTCGAAGCTCACCTGTACCGGTAGCTGAAAGGCGAGCATGCCGACGAAATGCATGGCCCAGATGCCGCCGCCCATGACGATTGCGGCGGCCGCGAGCCACTCCTTGCGGAGCCGCCCGTCCGGGGCCTTGATGCGCCCGGCCGTGTCGAGCGCCGTGTAGGAGGCGAAGGCCGCCACGAACACGGACAGAACCACGAGAACGAGATCGTGCGCTCCGGAGACGGGCATCAGCGGACTACTACCATGACGATGGTGTCTTGAACTCCAGAGGCAGGCAGCGGGTGAACGGCCAAATCACCGGGACGGAACCGGGCGGCGACGCGGATGCCGAGCAGTCCAGTCGGACGCCCCGCGCGACCCCGGTGCCGTGCGAAGCGGCCGCGGCACCCGATTAACCTTCCGCGAAGGGTCAAACGGGTCAAGGGCTTTCAGCCACGGGGGAATTCCAGCCCCATCTCCCGGTAGCGCTCCGGGTCGTCCGCCCAGTTCTCGCGCACCTTCACATGGAGAAAGAGGTGGACCTTCGTCTCGGCGATTTCGCCGATGTCCCGGCGGGCCGCCTGGCCGATGGACTTGATGGTCTGGCCACCCTCGCCCAGCACGATCTTCCGCTGGCTTTCGCGTTCCACGAAGATCGTCTGCTCGATGCGAACCGAGCCATCCGGCCGCTGCTCCCATTGGTCGGTCTCGACGGTGGACTCGTAGGGCAGTTCCTCGTGCAGGCGCTCGTAGATCTTTTCCCGGGTGATCTCGGCGGCGAGCATCCTGAGCGGCGCGTCGGAGATCTGGTCCTCCGGGTAGAGCCAGGGGCCCTTGGGCATCAGGCCGGCGAGGGTCCGCCGGAGCGTGTCGATTCCGTCGCCCTTGAGGGCGGAGATCATGAAGGTATGGGCGAAGGGGACCTTCTCGTTGAGCCCGGAGGCCAGCGCCAGGAGCTTCGAGCGCTCGATCAGGTCGATCTTGTTGAGGATGAGAGCCTTCGGCTGCCGCAGCTCGGGAAGCTTCGCGAGGATCGCCTCCCCGTCCTCGTCGAGGCCCCTGCGCGCGTCGATGAGCAGCGCCACCACGTCGGCGTCGCTGGCGCCGCCCCAGGCGGAGGTGACCATCGCCCGGTCGAGGCGGCGCTTGGGCCTGAAGATACCGGGCGTGTCCACGAACACGATCTGCGCCTCGCCTTCGATGGCGATGCCCCGCACCAGCGCCCTGGTCGTCTGCACCTTGCGGGAGACGATCGACACCTTGGAGCCCACGAGGGCGTTGAGGAGGGTCGACTTGCCGGCATTCGGCGCCCCGATGAGGGCGACGAAGCCCGCGCGGGTCTCTTTGGTTTCGGCCGTTTCCATGCTCTCGATCCTCTCGGGGGCCGTCATACGGCCCCCTGCTCCTCTGCGGTCCAGACGCCCTCTTGGAGTAGAAGGTTGCGGGCCGCCTCCTGTTCCGCCACCCGCTTCGACCGGCCGATCCCAACCGCGTTCTCGAAGCCTTTCACCTTGGCCATGACCCGGAACTCCGGCGCGTGATCGGGGCCGATCTGCTCCACCACCGTGTAGGTCGGCGTCGGCAGGCCCTGGCCCTGCGCCCATTCCTGCAGCGCGCTCTTCGGATCCCGGAGCGGGCGCCGGGGAAGGAGCAGGTGCTCCTGGAAGGCGGCTTCGACGAGGGCGCGCCCGGCCTCGAATCCGCCGTCGAGGAACACCGCGCCGATGATCGCCTCGCAGACATCCGCCAGGATTGCCGTATTGCGTCGCCCGCCGGACTGCACCTCGCCGCCGCCGAGCTTGAGGTTCGGACCCACATCCCAGGCGATGGCGACCTCGGCGCAGGTCTCCCGGCGGACGAGTTCGGACAGGCGGCGGGAGAGTTCGCCCTCGGGAGCATCCGGAAAGGCGCGGAACACCATCTCGGCCACTGCGAGGCCGAGCACCCGGTCGCCCAAGAACTCGAGGCGCTGGTAGTTGCTTTCGGCCCCGGTGCCGGGCGCGCTCACATGGGTGAGCGCGCGGACGAGCAGATCCGGATCCTTGAAGGCATAGCCGAGACGCTCCTGAAGGCCGTCCGTATCGGGCTTGCGACGGGCCACGCGGCTACCGGATCGGCTGGAACATGCGGTTCCAGCGGATCGAGGTCGGCCATTCCCAGACCTTCCAGAGGGTGGCGTTCTCGTCGATGGAGAAGAAGATGATTTCAGCGCGCCCGACGAAGTTCTCGTAAGGGACGAAGCCCACCCCGGCCTCGTCCCTGCTATCGGTCGAGTTGTCCCGGTTGTCGCCCATCATGAAGAAGTGGCCGTCAGGCACCGTGTAGACGTTGGTGTTGTCCCAAGAGCCCCGGTCCCCATCCCGCTCGATGATGAAATGGCTGGTCCCGCCTGGCAGTGTCTCCCGGTACTGGGGCACGGACTGAACGCGACCGAACAGGTCCGTTGTCTTGTAGTCCTCGATCCGCTCGCGCTGGACTGCCTGCCCGTTCAAATGCACGACGCCGTTGATCACCTGGACCCGGTCGCCCGGCAGGCCGATCACGCGCTTGATGTAGTCGGTGGAATTGTCCTTCGGCAGCTTGAAGACCGCGATATCGCCGCGCTTCGGGGCGCTGTCCCACACGCGCCCGGAGAACAGGGGCGGGCTGAAGGGCATCGAGTGCTTGGAATAGCCGTAGGAGTATTTCGAGACGAACAGATAGTCGCCCACCAGCAGGGTCGGAATCAGGGAGCCCGAGGGAATGTTGAAGGGCTGGAACAGCAGGGTGCGCACCACGACGGCAATAAGCAGCGCCTGGACGATGACCTTGATGGTCTCCCAGAGTCCGTCTTCGTCCTTCTTGATGGTCTCGTTCACGTGAACCTGATCCATGTGCAATTCCGGCGCCTGCCGCCCAGGCCCGAGGGGGCGGTCTAGCCTAAGGTGAGAGTCGGGGCAACGCAGGCCGCTTGCCGTCTGACCTGCGATCTAAGCTCGACCAGGGCGCGGGGCAACGCGCCCGCCTCATTTTATCGGCCGGGCCTCGATGACCACGAAGGCCTGGGCGAGCGGCGGGTCGTCCGTGAGGGAGACGTGGACGACCGCCTCGTGTCCTGGTGGGGTCATGGCCCTGAGGCGCTCCAGGGCGCCGCCCGTGAGACGCATGGTGGGGCGTCCCGAGGGCAGGTTGATCACCTCCATGTCGCGCCAGAACACCCCGCCGCGAAGCCCCGTGCCGAGGGCTTTCGAGCAGGCCTCCTTGGCGGCGAACCGGCGCGCATAGGACGGAGCGCGGGCCGCCCGCCGGTCGCTGCGGGCCCGCTCGCCTTCCGTGAAGATGCGGTGAGTGAAGCGCTCGCCGAACCGCTCGATCGAGCGCTCGATGCGGCGGATGTCGCACAGGTCCGAGCCGATGCCGAGGATCATGCGCCCGCTCCCCGGCCCTCGTCCATGGCGGCCCGCATCCGGCGCACGGCATCGTCAAGGCCGGTGAACACGGCCTCGCCGACGAGGAAATGGCCGATATTCAGCTCGGCGATCTGCGGAATCGCCGAGACGGTGCGGGCGGTCTCGAAGTTGAGCCCGTGCCCGGCATGGATCTCGAGGCCGATCGAGGACCCGTGAGCGGCTGCGGCCCGGATGCGCTCCAACTCGCGGACGATCCGGTCCTCGTGCCCCTCGGCCACCGCCTCGCAATAGGTGCCCGTATGAAGCTCGACCACGGGCGCCCCAAGGGCGCAGGCCGCATCCATCACCGCCATGTCGGGCTCGACGAAGAGGGAGACCCGGATCCCCTCGTCCTTCAGGCGGCGAACGGCATCCGGCAGGTGGGCGCCGGACAGATCGAGACCGCCCTCGGTGGTGCGCTCCTCGCGCTTTTCCGGCACGAGGCAGGCCGCATGCGGCCGCAGGCGTATCGCGAGCGTGATCATCTCGTCGGTCGCCGCCATCTCGAAGTTCAGCGGCACGAAGAGTTGGCGCTTGAGCCTCTCCATGTCCTCGTCCCGGATATGACGCCGGTCCTCCCGGAGATGGGCCGTAATGCCGTCGGCCCCAGCCAGGACGGCCATATGGGCGGCCCGGATGGGGTCGGGGTGCGGCCCGCCGCGGGCGTTGCGGATGGTGGCCACGTGATCGATGTTGACACCGAGGCGGAGGGGTTGGGGCTTCATGCGATCTCCTCGACGGCCTTTTAGCCGATGTCGCGCCGGGCCGCGACCACCCCCTGCCACGCCTCGTGCGATCGGCCGAACGGTCCGCAAATCCAAGCGCGCCCGGCTGGGGGAACCTCTCCGCCTTGCCTTCCCGGCTGATCCCGTCTATACGCCCGCCTTCGCGTTCGCTCCGGCCGGGGGCTGAACGGACGGTCCGGCTTGCCGGATAGGGTTTTTGGACCCGTCGTCCCGTGTCTCCGCCTTCGACAATCGTTCGGGCCTTCAAGATGGCTCGAAGGGCTTGGCGCCGATCGGATGCGCGAAACCGGCTCACCGGCTGCACAATCCAGCTCAAGAGCTTCGATCAACCCGAAGAAAGGCCCGCTATGCCTCTCTACGAACACGTGTTCATGGCCCGCCAGGACGTTACGTCCCAGCAGGTCGAGACGATGGTCGACCAGTACAAGGGCGTCATCGAGCAGAACGGCGGCTCGGTCGACAAGACCGAGATGTGGGGGGTCAAGTCCCTCGCGTTCCGCATCAAGAAGAACCGCAAGGCGCACTTCACCCTCTTCAACATCAACGCCCCTGCGGCCGCGGTGGCGGAGATGGAGCGCCAGATGCGCATCTCCGAGGACATCCTCCGCTTCATGACCATCCGCGTGGACGCGCTCGAGACCGAGCCGTCCGTGATGATGCAGAAGCGGGACCGCGACGAGCGCAAGGACCGCGAGCGCCGCGACCGCGACGGCAGCTTCGGCGGCGCCCCTGAAACCGAGGAGGCTTAATCATGGCATTTGGTGCTGGTGGTGGTTCCGGCGGTGGTGGTGGCGGCGGTGGCCGTCGTCCCTTCTTCCGTCGTCGCAAGACCTGCCCGTTCTCCGGCGCGAACGCGCCGCAGATCGACTACAAGGACACGAAGCTCCTGTCGCGCTACATCTCCGAGCGTGGCAAGATCGTCCCGTCCCGCATCACGGCCGTGTCGGCCAAGAAGCAGCGCGAGCTCGCCCAGGCGATCAAGCGCGCCCGCTTCCTTGGCCTCCTGCCCTACGTGATCCGCTAAGACCCCTCGGGCCGCGCCTCGGCGCGGCCCGCTTTCCCATCTCGCCCGCCGGTGAAACTCCGCCGGGTCCGTTGGGGCCATAGGCCCCTAACCCTGCCACGAGCAGCGGGACAGCAGGATCGATGTACACTTTGGCCGTCGGCATCGGCGCGGGCCTCGTCTCCGCGCTTCTGTTTGGAGTGGTGATCAGCGGATCGCCGCTCGCCATGATGCTGTCCTTCGTGGCTCCCCTCCCCATCTTCATCGCGTCTCTTGGCTGGCACCAGCGGGCCGGCCTCGTCGCGGCCGCGGCCGGCGGGATCGCGATCGGAGCCGCCCTCAATTGGGTCGCAGGCATTGCCTTCATCCTGGGCTGGGGCCTCCCGGCCTGGTGGCTCGGCTACCTCGCCCTTCTCGGGCGTCCGGGCCGGGACGGCACGATGGAATGGTATCCGCTTGGAAACCTGCTCCTCTGGATCGCCCTCGCCGCGGCGGCCATCACCCTGGCCGGCATCCTGGCGCTCGGCGGCGGCAGCTACGAGGCGTTCATCGAGAACGTCCAGCGGACCATCGACCTCATCATCCGCCAGCCTGGATCGCCGGCTCCCGCGCCCGGGGGGCCGCAGCCGTCCACCGAGGCTCTGACAGCCTTCATCGGCGCGATGCCGTTCCTGTTCGCCTGGAACTTCCCGATGATCCTGGCCCTGAACCTCTGGCTGGCCGCCAAGGCAGTGCAAATTTCGGGACGTCTGCCGCGCCCTTGGCCATTCATCCCGAACACGCGGATGCCACGGGCGACGCTTTGGCTCCTCATCGGTGCGGCCGGAGCCTCCATGGCCCCGGGGATCGTCGGCGGTGCGGGGCTTGCGCTGAGCGGCGCCCTGCTGGGCGCCTGCGCCTTCCAGGGGCTGGCCTTCATCCACCATCGGACGCTCGGCCAGTCGAGCCGCACGGCGATCCTGGCCGCCACTTACGTCCTCGTCTTCGCGACGCAGGGCCTGTTTCTGTTCTTCGTAGGGATCCTTGGGCTCGCCGATCTGGCCCTGCCCCTGCGCAAGCCCCTTCCGGCCGGTCCGACCGGCCCGGAAAACCCTTCCCCCGATCACTAGAAACTCAAGGAGAGAACCATGGAAGTGATCCTGCTCGAGCGCGTGGCCAAGCTGGGCCAGATGGGTGAGACCGTGAAGGTGCGCGACGGCTTCGCGCGCAACTTCCTGCTCCCCCGCGGCAAGGCGCTGCGCGCCACCAAGACCAACAAGGAGCATTTCGAAACCGAGCGCGCCCAGCTTGAGGCCCGCAATCTCGAGCGCCGCAAGGAAGCCGAGTCCGTGGGCGAGAAGCTCAACGGCCAGTCCTTCACGGTCATCCGCCAGGCTGGCGAGACCGGCGTGCTCTATGGGTCGGTCTCGACCCGCGACCTCGCCGAGACCATCGGCCAGGGCGGCTTCACGGTGTCCCGTGACCAGGTCGTCCTCAACACCCCGATCAAGACGCTTGGCCTCCATGTGGTGCCGGTGTCTCTCCACCCGGAGGTCGAGGTGCGCGTGACGATCAACATCGCCCGCAGCCCCGAAGAGGCCGAGCGCCAGGGCCGCGGCGAGCAGGTCACGACCCGCGAGGAGATGAACCTCGACGATCTCGGCCTCGAGGTCGGTGCGGCCCTGGCGGAAGCCGGCGGCGACGACGACCGCTAAGCCCCAGCCAAGCGGGGCGCTTGTAGGCGTTCCCGCTTCGTTCTAAACTGGCGCCTGACGCCCGATTCCGGCAACCCTGCCTTGGGTGCCGGTTTTCGGGCGTCAGGCGCCTTTCGTTTGTGGCGGCTTCTCGGTGGCCTGAGCCTTGGGGTCGCTGGGAGGGCGAATGGCGTCGGCAGGCGTGCAGGGTTAACGGCCTGTCAAGCGTACGTGGTGCGTATCCTTGGCCCATTGTGGGAATCGGGGACAGCGGGGGTGGCGCGATGGAGCGCCCCGCCGGGGTGCTCGATCCGCCCTATGGATAACGAAACCCCTCCCGCCGGAGTCCCGGATGGCCGCCAACGCCCTGATTGCCCGCCTTGAGACCGCCGAGCCGTCCTACCGGGTCGCGCCCAACAACATCGATGCGGAACAGGCGCTGCTCGGCGCGATCCTCGTCAACAACGACGCCTATTACCGGGTCTCCGACTTCCTGGAGCCGAGCCATTTCTTCGAGGAGCTGCACCGGCGCATCTACGAGGTGGCGACGACCCTCATCAAGGCCGGCAAGGTCGCGACGCCCATCACGCTGAAGACCTTCCTCGGCGATCACGACCTGGGCGGCATCACCATCTCGCAATATCTCGCCCGGCTCGCCGCGGAAGCGACCACAGTGATCAACGCCGAGGATTACGGCCGCACCGTCTACGACCTCGCGATCCGCCGGAATCTCATCACCATCGGCGAAAACCTGGTGAACGTCGCCTATGACGCGCCGGTGGAGAGCTCGCCCCGCGACCAAATCGAGGAGGCGGAGCGCAAGCTCTACGAGCTCGCCGAAACCGGGCGCTACGATGGCGGCTTCCAGCGCTTCTCCGACGCGCTGACGCAGGCGATCGACATGGCGGCGGCCGCCTACAAGCGCGAGGGCAAGCTCTCGGGCATCGCCACGGGCCTCCACGATCTCGACCGCACGCTCGGCGGTCTTCAGGCCTCCGACCTCGTGATCCTCGCGGGACGCCCGGCCATGGGCAAGACCTCGCTGGCCACCAACATCGCCTTCAACATCGCGAAGGCGTATCAGGGCGAGAAGCAGCCCGACGGCTCCACGAAGACCGTGAATGGCGGCATCGTGGGCTTCTTCTCCCTCGAAATGTCCGCCGAGCAGCTCGCCACCCGTATCATCGCCGAGCAATCGGGGGTCGCCTCCTACAAGATCCGCCGCGGCGACATGCGCGAGGACGATTTCTACAAGATCACGGAGGCCGCCCGCGAGATGCAGACGGTGCCGTTCTACATCGACCAGACCGGCGGCATCTCCATCGCGCAGCTCGCCGCCCGCGCCCGGCGCCTCAAGCGCCAGCGCGGCCTCGACATGCTCGTGGTCGACTACCTCCAGCTCCTCTCCGCTTCCGCCAAGAAGGGCGAGAACCGGGTGCAGGAGCTCACCGAGATCACCACGGGCCTCAAGGCTCTCGCCAAGGAACTCAGCGTCCCGATCGTCGCCCTCTCCCAGCTCTCCCGTCAGGTGGAGAGCCGCGACGACAAGCGCCCGCAGCTGTCGGACCTGCGCGAATCCGGTTCTATCGAGCAGGACGCCGACGTGGTGATGTTCGTCTACCGCGAGGAGTACTACCTCAAGAACAAGGAGCCGAAGCCCGGCACCGAGGAGTACTTCAAGTGGCAGGCCGAGATGGACCAGGTGCACGGCAAGGCCGAGGTGATCATCGGCAAGCAGCGTCACGGCCCCACGGGCACGGTTCAGCTCTCGTTCCAGGCGGAGGTGACGCGCTTCGGCAACCTGGCGGACGAGGACAAGCTTCCGGAACGGATGGGCGATTGAACGATCTTGTCTCAGGCGGCCGCGGCGCGGCCCAGGTTCCGGCGGCGGAAGCCGGCGGGCTCCTCACGATCGATCTGGGGGCGCTCGCCGCCAATTGGCGCACGCTGCGCGACCGGGCCGGCGGTGCCGAATGCGCGGCGGTCGTCAAGGCCGACGCCTATGGGCTTGGGATCGAAGCGGCGGTGCCCGCCCTTGCGCGGGCCGGCTGCTGCACCTTCTTCGTGGCCCATCTCTCCGAGGCCGCGCGGGTCCGCGAAGTTGCCCGGGACGCGGTCGTCTACGTGCTCAACGGGTTCCTGCCGGGCACCGCGCCGGCTTATGCGGGCCTGTCGCTGCGGCCGGTGCTCGGCTCGTCGGAGGAGCTCGACGAATGGGCCGGGTTCTGCCGGGCTGAGGGCGTGAGGCTGCCGGCGGCGATCCACGTGGATACGGGGATGCAGCGGCTCGGCTTCCCGGTCGTCGAAGCCTTGACGCTGGGCAACGATCCGCGGCTCGGGAGCTTCGAGCCGGCGCTCCTCATGAGCCATTTCACGAGCGCGGAGGAACCGGCGAACCCGGTCAACGCCCGCCAGATCGAGGCTTTCGAAGCGGTGCGCCTGGCGCTCCCGCCCATGCGCGCCTCCCTTGCCAACTCGTCCGGCATCCACCTTGAGGCCGGCCCGCATTACGACCTCGTCCGGCCCGGCTATGCCCTCTATGGCGGCAACCCGGTGCCGGACCGTCCGAACCCGATGCGGCCCGTGATACGGCTCGAAGCCCGCGTTCTCCAGCTCCGCGAGATCGAGGCCGGCGCGGGCGTCGGCTATAACGGAGCCTGGACGGCCCGCGGGCGGCGGCGCCTCGCGACCCTATCGACGGGCTATGCGGACGGCTATCCCCGCGCGGCGAGCGCCACCGACGCCAAGGCCGGAGAGCCGACGGGCGAGGCCATCGTGGCCGGTCACCGCTGTCCCTTCGCCGGGCGGGTCTCCATGGATCTCATCATCCTCGACGTCACGGACCTGCCGGAGGGCGCCGTGAACCGGGGCGATCCCGCGATCCTGATCGGGGGCGACCTGACCGTGGACGAGGTGGGGCGCCGGGCCGGCACCATCGGCTACGAGGTGCTCACCGGCCTCGGCCGACGCTATGCGAGAACCTATGCGGGCGGCTGAGCGAGAGGCTGCGACTTGCGGTCCGCGTGGCGCTCGGCGGCGGCCGGATTGCGTGCAAACGCCCTCCGCAATCCCCATATGGAGAACTCCCCCGAACCCTCCTGCCCGCTGTTTCGCAGCCGGATCCTGATCCCATGGCCAAACGTCAACCCAACTTCATCTGCCAGAGCTGCGGCGCCGTCTACAATCGCTGGAAGGGCAAGTGCGAGGCTTGCGGCGGGTGGAACAGCATCGTCGAGGAGACGGGGTCAGCCAGCCCGATGGTGGGGCCCGTCGCGACCCGCCCGGCCCGGGCGAAGGGGCGCGTGTTCCCCCTCGAAGGGCTCACGGGCGAAGCCAAGGAGGCGCCGCGCACGCCTTCCGGCATCGACGAGCTCGACCGCGTCACCGGCGGCGGCTTCGTGCGCGGATCGGTGATCCTGCTCGGGGGCGATCCCGGCATCGGCAAATCGACCCTTCTGATGCAGGCCTCGGCCGCCCTCGCGTCCCAGGGGCACCGGGTCGCCTACATCTCGGGCGAGGAGGCGGTCGCGCAGGTGCGCCTCAGGGCCGAGCGGCTCGGCCTTGCCCAATCCCCGGTGGAACTCGCCTCCGAAACGAATGTGGAGGACATCGTCGCGACCCTGACTCAGGGCCGCCCGCCGGCGCTCGCCATCATCGACTCGATCCAGACCATGTGGACCGAGACCGTGGAATCGGCGCCCGGAACGGTGACCCAGGTGCGAGGCTCGGCCCAGGCCCTCATTCGCTTCGCCAAAACGTCAGGCACGGCCGTGATCCTCGTCGGCCACGTGACCAAGGACGGGCAGATCGCGGGTCCCCGCGTGGTGGAGCACATGGTGGACGCGGTCGCCTCCTTCGAGGGCGACCAGGGCCACCATTTCCGGATCCTGCGCGCCGTGAAGAACCGGTTTGGGCCCACCGACGAGATTGGCGTGTTCGAGATGTCGGACCAGGGCCTGCGCCAGGTGCCGAACCCCTCGGAGCTCTTCCTCGCCGGACGCGACCTTGCGACGCCGGGCACAGCCGTGTTCGCCGGGATGGAGGGCACCCGCCCGCTCCTCGTGGAAATCCAGGCGCTCGTCGCCCCCTCGTCGCTCGGCACCCCGCGCCGGGCCGTGGTGGGCTGGGATCCGAACCGCCTTTCCATGGTGCTCGCCGTGCTGGAAGCTCACGGGGGCCTGAAGCTCGGCATGCACGACGTTTATCTGAACGTGGCCGGGGGCCTGCGCATCACCGAACCTGCCGCGGACCTCGCGGCGGCCGCCGCCCTCGTCTCCTCCCTGTCGGGCTCGCCCCTGCCGCCCGATACGGTGTATTTCGGGGAGTTGGGCCTCTCCGGTGCCATCCGGCCGGTCGCCCAGGCGCCTGCCCGCCTGAAGGAGGCCGCAAAGCTCGGCTTCAACCGGGCGGTGGCCCCGGCCGCCCGCACGGACAAGCCGGAGCGGACCGCCCTGGCGACGAGCTCGATCGGGCATATCGCGGACCTTGTGGCCGGCGTCGCGGCCGAGCGCCCTCGTGGCCGTGCCGTCCCATTCCGGCGGGAGAGCCGCTCGGAGGGTTGAGCCGCGAAGGGTTGACCGATGCGGAGTTCCGTATGGGTCTCGATGCTGCAGGGTTAAGCCCCAGGGTGACGCCGGGGGTTCTTGGCGCTATACACCGCCTGTCCCAGCCCTTCCCATACCGCGACACTGCAACAGGCTAGCCCCGCATGCCCTTCTCGGTTCTCGATCTTGTCGTCCTCGGCGTCGTCGTCATTTCGGCCCTGCTCGCGGCCGTGCGCGGCTTCACCCGGGAGGTTCTGGCGATCGTGGCCTGGGTGGCCGCCGCGGCGGCGGCCTGGTACCTGCACCCGCTCGCGCTGCCGCTCGCCAAGCAATATATCGGCAGCGAGACGGTCGCGTTGATCGCCGCCATCGGCGGCATCTTCATCATCACGCTGATCGTGGTCTCGATCATCACGGTGAAGATCTCGGATCTGATCCTCGACTCGCGCATCGGCGCACTCGACCGCACCCTCGGCCTCGTCTTCGGCGCGGCCCGGGGCTTCCTCATCTGCGTGATCGGCTGGGCCTTCCTCAACTGGCTGCTCCAGGGCAAGAACCCGGAATGGGCCACGACGGCCCGCACCCGCCCGGCGCTCGAGAGCACGTCGAGCAGCCTCATCACCATGCTGCCGGACAATCCGGAGGGGCTGCTCCAGCAGCTGCGCAACAAGGGGGCTGCGCCGGAGGCTGAAGAGCCGGCAGAGCCCGATCCGCAGCGCCCTGCCCCGCCGGCGCCGCCCCGCCGGGGCTGATTATCCCGGCCCGATCCCGCCAAGCTTTTCTCCCATGCGCCTCGCGCATCGGTGAGAGGTGCTTGCACGGATTCTGCTGGTGTTTCGTCGATCAATCCTTAAATAAGGCGCTCGCGCCCGCGGGATGGCGCGTTCCCAAGGAAAACCCAATGTCTGCACGGTCCGAGACCTGGCAGGTCGAGCAGCCCCGGGCGGTGGACCTCGACTGCGACGGCGATACCCTGCGCGAGGAATGCGGCGTCTTCGGCATCTATGGCCATCCGGACGCAGCCGCCATCACGGCGCTCGGTCTCCATGCCCTGCAGCATCGCGGCCAGGAGGCCGCCGGGATCGTCTCCTTCGATGGCCGTGTCTACCATTCCGAGCGCAAGCTTGGGCTCGTGGGCGACTCGTTCTCCGATCGCGGCACCATCGAGCGCCTGGAAGGCCACGCCTCGATCGGCCATGTGCGCTACTCGACCACCGGCGAGACCGTGCTGCGCAACGTGCAGCCCCTCTTCGCCGAGCTCGATGGCGGCGGCTTCGCGGTCGCTCACAACGGCAATCTCACGAACGGCCTGACCCTGCGCCGCAACCTGATCCGCGACGGCGCCATCTGCCAGTCGACCACGGATACCGAGGTGATCGTCCACCTCGTGGCCCGCAGCCGCAAGAAGCAGTTCGTCGACCGGTTCATCGAGGCGATCCAGCAGATCGAGGGCGCCTATTCCCTCGTGGCGCTCACGAACAAGAAGCTCATTGGAGCCCGCGACCCGCTCGGGATCCGTCCCCTGGTGCTGGGCGAACTCGACGGCCGCTATATCCTGGCATCAGAGACCTGCGCCCTCGACATCATCGGCGCGCGCTTCGTGCGCGACATCGAGAACGGCGAGGTGGTGGTGATCTCGGACGAAGGGGTCGAGTCCCTGCGCTTTGCGCCCCGCATGGCGCCGCGCCCCTGCGTCTTCGAGTACATCTACTTCGCACGTCCCGATTCCGTGGTGAACGGCCGCTCGATCTACGAGGTCCGCAAGTCCATGGGCCGGGAGCTTGCCTCGGAAGCGCCGGCCGACGCGGATGTGATCATTCCGGTGCCGGATTCCGGCGTGCCGGCGGCGCTCGGCTACGCCCAGGCCTGCGGCCTGCCCTACGAGCTCGGCATCATCCGCAACCATTATGTGGGCCGCACCTTCATTCAGCCGACCCAGTCCGTGCGCGAGCTCGGGGTTCGCATGAAGCATTCGGCGAACCGCACGGCGGTGGAAGGCAAGCGCATCGTCCTCATCGACGACAGCCTCGTGCGCGGCACGACATCCGTGAAGATCGTGCGCATGATGCGCGAGGCCGGCGCCCGCGAGGTGCATTTCCGCATCGCCTCGCCGCCGATCACGCACCCGGACTTCTACGGCATCGATACGCCGGAGAAGGAGAAGCTCCTGGCCGCCACCCACGACTTGGAGAGCATGCGCCGCTACATCGGCGCGGACAGCCTCGCGTTCCTGTCGATCGACGGGATCTACCGGGCCATGGGCGAGACCGCGCGCAACCCGGTGCAGCCGCAATTCACCGACCATTGCTTCACGGGCGACTACCCGACGCCGCTGACGGACCTCGCCGTCGCGACGCCCAAGCGCCTCTCGATGCTGGCCGAAGCGGACTGACGGCATAAGCCTGCGCCCGTTTGACTCCGTGAAAGCGCGCGCCCTAATGGACGCGCCAGCGAACCAGAGCTCCCATGGACAAGCCCCTTCTCAACCGCGTCGCCGTGGTCACCGGCGCCTCCCGCGGCATCGGCCGCGCGGCGGCACTCCAGCTCGCCGAGGCCGGCGCCCACATCATCGCGCTCGCCCGCACCCAGGGAGCGCTCGAGGAACTCGACGACGCGATCCGCGCCAAGGGTTCGACCGCGACCCTGGTGCCCGTGAACCTCAAGGATCTCGATGCCCTCGACCGTCTCGGGGCCGCGATCTACGAGCGCTGGGGCAAGCTCGACATCCTGTTCGGCAATGCGGGTATCCTCGGCGAACTCGCGCCCGTCACCCATATCGACCAGCCCGTCTGGGACGAGGTGATGGCGATCAACGTGACCGCGAATTACCGGCTGATCCGCTCCCTCGATCCGCTGCTGCGCGCGTCGGATGCGGGCCGCGCCATCTTCGTGACCTCGGGGGCGGCCTATAAGTGTCTCGCCTATTGGGGGCCTTATTCCGTGTCGAAGGCGGCCCTGGAGGCCCTGGTGCGCACCTATGCGGCCGAGACCGCCACGACTCCGATCCGGACGATGCTGCTCAATCCTGGCCCGTTGCGCACCAATATGCGCCGCGCCGCGATGCCGGGCGAGGACCCCCTCACCCTGAAGACGCCGGAGGATTTGGCGCCCCACGTGGTGACGCTGGCGCTCCCCTCCTGGACAGAGACCGGCAAGATATACGATTTCCCGAGCGGCGGCGTGGTGCTGAGCCATCAGGCGCCGACCCGGGACGCCTGAGCGGCGCCCCGTCTTCTCCGGTCGCCCTTAGGAGCCCGACCGCTTGCCCTTGTCGAAGGGGTTCGCGCCCGTGCGCAGGGAGATGCGGATGGGCACGCCCGGAAGCTCGAAGGCCTCGCGCAGGCCGTTGACGAGATAGCGGGTGTAGCTCTTCGGCAGGGCGTCGAGCTGGTTGCCGAAGACCGCGAAATGCGGCGGGCGCGCCTTCACCTGGGTCATGTAGCGGATCTTGATCCGGCGCCCCGAGACGGCGGGCGGCGGGTTCGCCTCCGTGGCGCTGCCGAGCCACTGGTTGAGGCGCGCGGTCGAGATGCGGATGTTCCAGGTCTTGTAGACGTCGAGCACCGCTTTCATGAGCGGGTCGATGCCGCTGCCGGCAAGACCCGAGAGCGGCACCACCGGCGCGCCCCTCACCTGCGGCAGGAGACGCGTGGCCTTCTCCTTCAGGTCCTTCAGGAGGCCCTGCTGGTCGGCGACGAGGTCCCATTTGTTGAGGCCGATGACGAGGGCGCGGCCCTCCTGCTCCACGAGATCGACGATGGACAGATCCTGCTTCTCGAACGGGATCGTGGCATCGAGGAGCACCACCACCACCTCGGCGAAGCGCACGGCACGCAGGGCGTCGGCGACCGAGAGCTTTTCGAGCTTGTCCTCGACCCGGGCGCGCTTGCGCAGGCCGGCGGTGTCGAAGAGCTTGATGGGACGTCCACGCCAGCGCCAATCGAGGGAGATGGAATCCCGCGTGATGCCGGCTTCGGGGCCGGTGAGCAGCCGGTCCTCGCCGAGCATGCGGTTGATGAGGGTGGACTTGCCTGCATTGGGCCTGCCGACGATGGCGACCTGAAGCGGCTTGTTCGGGTCCTCTTCCTCCTCCGTGTCCGCGTCCTCCGCGGTCGGATCGGGGAAGTAGGGCATAAGCGCCTCGAAGAGGTCCGCCAATCCCTCCCCGTGCTCCGCCGAGAGCGGCACGGGGTCGCCAAGGCCGAGCGAGAAGGCCTCGTAGGCCCCTGTCATGCCGGCGGCGCCCTCGGCCTTGTTGGCGACGAGGATCACGGGCTTGCCCGAGCGGCGCACGAGCTCCGCGAAGGGGCGGTCCGCCGGCAGCACGCCGACGCGGGCATCGATCAGGAAGAGAATGAGGTCCGCATCGCCGATGGCGGCCTCGGTCTGGGCGCGCATGCGGCCGAGCAGCGTTTCCTCGTCGGCCTCCTCGAGGCCGGCGGTGTCCACGATGCGGAACTCGAGGTCGCCGAGCCGCGCCTCGCCCTCGCGGCGGTCGCGTGTCACGCCGGGGCGGTCGTCCACGAGCGCGAGCTTCTTGCCGACGAGCCGGTTGAATAGGGTCGATTTGCCGACATTCGGCCGTCCGACGATGGCGACGGTGGGCGTCATGTCTGTTGCACTCTCTTCCTGCGGCGATCCGGGTCGGTCTACTGCGTTACCTGAACGGGACCGCCGGCCACGAGGGCCGTGTAGGTCTCCAAGCGCTGGCGCAGGGTCGCCGGGGTCTCCCGGTCGGCAGCGATCTGGTCGAACCAGCGGCCCGCATAATCCATGTCGCCGCTCTTAAGGCCCGATAGGCCGAGAAGTTCCCGGGCCGAGTGGCGCCACACATTGGTGGGCGCCGCCAGCGGCTCGAGGGCTTGGCGCACGGGTGCCGGGTCGCCGCCGTCCATGCGGAGCATGGCGCCGCGGAGCTTTGCGAGGTCGCGCCAGAGCTGGGGCAGCGCGGAATCCTGGGAAAGGGCCTCGAACGCCTTCGCGCCATCCTCAGGATTGCCCTGGCCGAGTTCGGCGGCGAGGCGGAAGCGGGTGAGAAGGGCGTAGCCGTCCGGAGCCTCGCGGGCGAGCGCCTCCAGGGTCTTCTCGGCCTCGTCGCTCTTGCCCTCGGCCGCGAGCTGCAGGCCCTGCTGGAAACGGGAAGCGGCCGCCTGGGCGCCGGCCTCCTGACGGTATTCGTAGAACCGCCAGCCACCGACGGCGGCCACCACGAGGATCGCGGCCGCGATGATGAGGCCGTTATAGCGGTTCCAGATCTGGGTGATCTGGTCGCGGCGATATTCCTCGTCGACCTCGCGGATGAACTCGTCGTTCGGCGCCATGGGAACCCTGATGTGAAACCTGTCTAGGCGAAAGGGGTCGCCTAACACGTCCGCCCTGGGATGGCGAGAGGCCGCAGGGCCTCAGGGCCCGCGGCCCCGCTCCCCTTCGAGCGGCCGAAGCCCTCGGCGGCTCAGGCCCGGCCCGGCACCACCGCGACGCCGATGAGCCAGGGGTGGAGCCAGATCGCGAAGGCGATGTAGGCGACGGTGCCGATCGCGATCGCAATGGCATCGTTCCGGAAGCCCCGCGGGGGTGCGACCGGGCCCCCGTGCACCACCACCTCGTCCCGGCGCTTGATGGAGATGCGCGCCGCCACCGCCCAGATAAGGAACGAGCCGAAGAGGAGGATCGAGCCGAGATCCCCGTTCGCGATGAGATGGGCGAGCGCCCAGATCTTCACGCCTACCAGCATGGGATGCTTGAGGGTGCTCTTGATGCGCCCTGGCAGGTAGGCCGCCACGAAGGCGACGAAGGCGAACCACACGAGAAGAAGCGAGAGGTGCCGGGTCCAGACCGGCGGGTCCCAAACCGGGATGTATCCGGCCTGCCGATACTGCCCATAGCCGATGGAGACGAGGATGATGCCGGCGAGTGAGAGGAGCGAGTAGAGCCCCTTGTATGGCCCCTCCCCGACCTGTCCCCGCACGGCCGCCCGCGGCCCTCGCGCCATGGTGAAGGCATGGGTGCCGATGAAGAGGACAAGACCGAGAATCAGGAGCGTCATGGGGTATCCGTCGGGACATGGCCAAGCTGCGATCCACAGCTCGAAGATCCGGCATTCGCGGCCGACGACGGGGTGTCGTGCGGCCAGGGATCGGGGCATTGGGGGATCATCGCTGGCTGCTGGCCCGAAAGTCCATGCACCCGCGTGGGGATAATGGGGATAACTCGCCAGGACCACGGCCAAGCTTGCTTGACTCTCCCCTGCTCTGCGTTCTGTTTTGTATAGAACAAAACAGGAACAATAATGCGTTCGCCTCGGGAGAACCTCTCCGGATTGCGGCGGACCCTGGCCCGTCTCGGGCAGGGTCGCGAGCAAGCCGCGCATGGCCTTTTCACATGCGGGGCGCCCGTCCTGGACGAGCTCTTAGGTGGGGGCCTCGCTCGCGGGGCGCTGCATGAGGTCTATGCGGCCGCGACCGCAGATGCGGCGGCGGCTTCGGGTTTTGCGGCGGGCCTCGCCCTCAGGGCTGCCGGAAAACGGCCCATCGCCTGGGTCCGTCAGGATTTCGTGGATGTGGAGACGGGGCGCCTGCATGCGCCGGGCCTCGTGGAGTTCGGCCTTCATCCGGATCGCCTGATCCTGATTCAGGTGCCGGACGCCGCAGGCGTGCTCAAGGCGGGCGCCGAGGCCCTGCGCTGCGGCGCGCTCGGGGCCGTGCTCATGGAGCCCTGGGGCAGTCCGAAGGTGCTGGATCTCACGGCGACGCGTCGGCTCGCGCTCGCGGCCGGGCAGACCAGCGTCACGCCCTTTCTCATCCGCCTTGCGGCGCAGCCCATGGCCAGCGCCGCGGCGACGCGCTGGTCCGTCCGGGCCGGAGCCTCGGCGGCGCTCGAGGCGAACGCGCCGGGATTTCCCGTGTTCAGCGCCACCTTGCTGCGCCACCGCGCGGGCCTGCCGCCGCGCACCTGGCTTGTGGAGTGGGACCGTGACCGATGCGCCTTCGACGATGCCGCGCCGCTATCTCGCCGTGTGGTTCCCGTTCCTGTCGGCGGATCGCTCGCGGCGGAGCACCGGCCGGATGCGGCGGAGCCCTTCGCGGATACGCGCATCCGGCGCGCCGGATGAGCCGCCTCTCGTCTTCGTCGAGAAGGTGAAGGGCGCCCTGCGCCTCGCGGCGGTGGACCGACAGGGCCATGCGCTCGGCCTCGCGCCGGGCCTGACCCTGGCGGATGCCCGCGCGCGCATCCCGGAACTCGGCGTCGCGGATCACGATCCTGCCGCCGATGCCGCGCTGCTGGAGCGCCTCGCCGAGGACAGCGACCGCTGGACGCCCCTCGTGGCCCTCGATCCGCCGGACGGCCTCCTCCTCGACATTACGGGCTGCGCCCATCTCTTCGGCGGCGAGCGCTCCTTGCGCACGGCTCTCGTGGAGCGGTTCGTGCAGGGTGGAATCGGCGCCCGCGCTGTCATCGCCGGCACGCCGGATGCGGCCCGGGCGCTGGCCCGGTTCGGGCGCGTTCGCATCGTGCCCCCGGGCCAGGAGGCGGAGGCCGTGCGCGACTTAAGCATCGCGGCGCTCGGCGCCCCGCATCCCGTGACCGTCGCCCTCGCCCGCGCGGGCCTCAAGACCGTCGGTCATCTCGCCTCTCGGCCGAGCCTGCCGGTCTCGGCCCGGTTCGGGGAGGAGTTGAGCCGGCGCGTGCGGCGCCTTCTCGGGCAGGAGGACGTGCGCATCACCCCCCGTCGCGCCCCCGCGCCCTGCCTCGTGGAGCAGCGCTTCCCCGAGCCCGTCGCCCGCACGGAGGACATCGAGGGCACCCTCATCGCCCTCGTGGTGGAGGCGGGCGGGATGCTGGAACAGCGCGGCGAGGGCGGGCGCGTCTTCGAGGCGAGCTTCTTTCGCACCGACGGCGTCGTGCGTCGGGTAAGGGTCGAGACCGTACGGCCCCTGCGCGACGCGCGGGCGGTGCTGCGCCTTTACCGGGAGCGCCTCGACGCCCTCGCCGATCCCATCGACCCGGGCTTCGGCTTCGATCTCATCCGCCTCTCCGTGCCCGTGACGGAGGCGCTCGATCCGGCCCAGGCGAGCCTCGACCGGGAGGCACAGGCCGAGGACGAGGTGGACTGCCTCGTCGAGCGGCTCGTCGCGCGGTTCGGGCCGGACCGGGTGCTGCGCTTTGCGGTCCGCGACACGCATCAGCCCGAGCGTGCCGCCCGCCTCGTGCCGGCCGCCACCACGGACCGCTCCTCCCTGCCCTGGCCGGAGCCCGAGCCCGACGAGCCGCCCGCGCGGCCCCTGCGCCTCTTCGATCCGCCCCAGCCCATCGAGACCATCGCCGAGATTCCCGACGGCCCGCCCGTGCGCTTCCGCTGGCGGCGCATGCTGCACGAGGTCGCCCGCGCCGAGGGGCCGGAGCGCATCGCCCCCGAATGGTGGCGCCGCCGGAAGGATGCGCCGACGCGGGACTACTACCGCTTGGAAGACCAGCACGGTCGCCGTTTCTGGGTGTTCCGCTCAGGCCTCTACGGCCGCGACGCGGGCGAGCCGCGCTGGTTCGTGCACGGGCTCTTCCCATGACGGCGTCATCGACGACTTGGAAGCGATGCGGGCGAGCAGCGCCGCTTCCTGCACGGACTCTTTCCATGGCTTCGCCACCGCGTGCATGGCCGCGACGCAGGCGAGACGCATGATCCCATACGCGGAGCTCGCCACCACCACGAACTTCTCCTTCCTGCGCGGCGCCTCGCAACCGGGCCACCTCGTGATGACCGCGCTCCTTCTGAACCATGCGGGCATCGGCATCGCGGATCGCAATTCCGTCGCCGGCGTCGTGCGGGCCTTGAGCGCCCTGCGCGAGATCCGGGAGAACGGGGTACCGCCGCCCGTGAAGGTGCGCGAGGGCTCCGGACCCGGCGAGGAAACCTGGCTGGAGGATCCCGAGACCCTGGCGCTCGCCGCGCAATCGGACGTGCTGCAGGCGCGGGCCAAGAGGTTCAAGCTCGTGACGGGTGCCCGCCTCGTCTTTGCCGATGGCGCGCCGGACATCCTCGCCTATCCGCGAAAGCGCGATGGCTGGGCACGCCTGTGCCGGCTCCTCACCCTCGGCAAGCGCCGGACGGAGAAGGGCGGGTGCATCCTGCGCCTCGAGGATCTTCTGACCGATCCCGGCGACCTCCTCCTCGTGGTCATGCCAGGACGGCGTATCGACGACCTCGCGCATCCCCTTGCCCGCGTGACCGAGGCCGCGCCCGAGGCCACGTGGCTTGCCGCCATCATGAGCCGGCAGGGCCGCGACGAGCGGCGGCTCGCGCGCCTCAAGGCGCTCGGCCAGGCGACCGGCGCGCCGCTCCTTGCGACGAACGACGTGCTCTACCACGAGCCCGGCCAGCGGGACCTCCAGGACGTGCTCACCTGCATCCGCGAGGGCACCACCATCGAAGCCGCGGGGCGCAGGCTCGAGGCCAACGCGGAGCGGCACCTGAAGACGCCTCAGGAGATGGCGCGCCTCTTCCGCAACGCGCCCGAGGCCATCGCCGAGACCGGCCGCTTTCTCGACCGGATCGCGTTCTGCGTGAGCGAACTCCGCTACGATTATCCGGACGAGCCGGTGCCGCGCGGCTGGGAAGCCCATGACTGGCTGGAGCACGTCACCTGGCAGCGCGCCGCCGGTCGCTACCCGGAGGGCGTGCCCGCGAAGGTGGAGCGGCTGATCCGCGACGAACTCGTTCTCATCCGGAAGCTCCGTTACGAGCATTACTTCCTCACCATTCTCGACATCGTCGATTTCGCGGTGGCTCGCGGCATCCTCTGCCAGGGGCGCGGATCGGCGGCGAATTCCGCTGTCTGCTACGTGCTCGGCATCACGGCCGTGGACCCGAAGGACAGCGAGGTGCTCTTCGCCCGGTTCATCTCGGAGGAGCGCCGCGAGCCGCCGGACATCGACGTCGATTTCGAGCACGAGCGCCGCGAGGAGGTGATCCAGTACATCTACGAGCGCTACGGCCGCCACCGCGCCGGCATCGTCGGCACCGTGATCAGCTATCGCCCCCGCAGCGCCATCCGCGATGTGGGCAAGGCGCTCGGCCTCACGGAGGACGTGACGGCCCGGCTCGCCGGCACCGTGTGGGGAAGCTGGGGCAGCGGCATCCGCGAGAGCCAGATCCGCGAGGCGGGGCTCGATCCGGAGAACCCCCTCGTGCGCCGGGCCGTGGACATGGCGGCGCGTCTTCTCGGCTATCCGCGCCACCTCTCCCAGCATGTGGGCGGCTTCGTTCTCGCCCGCGGGCGCCTGGACGATCTCGTGCCCATCGGCAACGCCGCCATGGAGGATCGCACCTTCATCGAGTGGGACAAGGACGACGTGGACGAGATGCGGTTCATGAAGGTCGACGTGCTGGCTCTCGGCATGCTCACCTGCATCCGCAAGTCCCTCGATCTCATGCGCGAGCACGAGGGCATCGACTGGGCCCTCCACGACATCCCCCGCGAGCAGCCGGATGTCTACGACATGCTCTGCCGGGGCGATTCCATCGGCGTGTTCCAGGTGGAGAGCCGGGCGCAGATCAACATGCTGCCGCGCATGAAGCCGCGGGAATTCTACGACCTGGTCATCCAGGTCGCCATCGTGCGGCCGGGGCCCATCCAGGGCGACATGGTGCATCCCTACATGCGCCGACGCGCCGGCATCGAGGAGGTGACCTACCCATCGCCTGCTCCCGAGCAAGGGGATGCGGACGAGCTCTACAAGGTGCTGAGCCGCACCAAGGGCGTGCCCCTCTTCCAGGAGCAGGCCATGCAGCTCGCCATGGTGGCGGCACGCTTCACGGATGTGGAGGCGAACCAGCTCCGCCGCGCCATGGCGACCTTCAAGAACGTGGGCACCATCGGCCGCTTCGAGAGCCTGATGGTGGAGCGCATGGTGGCGCGGGGCTACGAGCGCGCCTTCGCCCAGCGCTGCTTCGAGCAGATCAAGGGCTTCGGCAGCTACGGCTTCCCGGAAAGCCACGCGGCGTCCTTCGCGAAGCTCGTCTACATCTCCTCCTACATCAAATGCCGACACCCGGCGGTGTTCGCCTGCGCCCTTCTCAATTCGCAGCCCATGGGGTTCTATGCGCCCGCCCAGATCGTGCGCGACGCGCGGGAGCACGGGGTCGAGGTGCGGCCGCCGGATGTGAATGCGAGCCGCTGGGACAACACCCTGGAGCGCCGGGCCGACGGGACGCTCGCCCTGCGCATCGGATTTCGCCAGATCGACGGCTTCCACCAGGATTGGGCGCTCACGATCGAGGCGAAGCGCGGTGTGGGCTTCACCTCCGTGGAGACGCTTGCGGCTCGCACTGCCCTGCCCATGCGCGCCCTGCAGCGACTCGCCGATGCGGATGCCTTCCGCTCCATGGGCCTCGACCGGCGTGAGGCCCTGTGGGCCGTGCGCCGGCTGCCGGACGATGCGCCCCTCCCCCTCTTCGCCGCGGCCGATGCCCGTGAACTCGGGGCAGAGCCCGATGCGGCTCTGCCTGCCATGGCGGCATCCGAGCACGTGGCAGTGGATTACCAGACCCTGCGCCTCTCCCTCAAAGACCACCCCATGACCTTCCTGCGCGCCCTCTTCACCGCCGAGCGCGTGGAGAGCTGCGCCGGCACGAGCGCGCGGCCCGACGGTTCATGGGTGCGCAATGCGGGCCTCGTGCTGGTGCGCCAGCGCCCCGGCAAGGGCAATGCCATCTTCATCACCCTCGAGGACGAGACCGGCATCACCAACGTGCTCCTGTGGGCCCGCACCTTCGAGCGCTTCCGCCGCGCCGTGATGAGCGCCCGCCTCCTCCTCGTGGAGGGGCGCGTCCAGAAGAGCCCGGAGGGCGTGGTCCACCTGATGGGCGAGCGGGTCTTCGACCGCACCGCGGAGCTGGAGCGCCTGACGGACGGGGGAACGGACCTTCAGGGCGCCCCGGCCGAGACCCTCGTCAACCCGCGCCACTCACCGGGCGCGAAGCACCCGAGGGATGTGCGCGTGATCCCGAAATCGCGCGATTTTCATTGAGGACACGAGCCCAGGGGGTCTTTTCCAGCAGCGGGCGGCTGGTTGCAAATGATGAGATGAGGCGAGCGCCTCCTCAGTCGCATTCGATGGTGAGGATGGCACGCAGGCCGCATCGATCAGTCATCGCGCCCCAACTCCAGCGCTTCGATCATCTGCACTCTTGCCGCGTGCCGGCCACCCTCGAATCGGGCGCTCAGGAACGCATCTACTATATCGAGCGCTACCCCTTCGCCCACCACGCGCGCGCCGATCGACAGCATGTTGGCATCATTGTGCTGCCGGATCATGCGGGCCGACAACGTGTCGGCGCAGACCCCACAGCGAATGCCCTTGACCTTATTCGCTGCCATCATGATGCCCTGACCGGTGCCGCATAGGATAATGCCGTACCGGCAGTCGCCCGAGGCAACGAGCCGTGCTGCCGCTTCGCCGTGCTTCGGATAAGGCGTGCTCTCCGGCGTGGTCGGCCCAATGTCCACGACCACCCAGCCCTGCGCCGCGATATGGGCGGCGAGGGCCTGCCGAAGTGGGATGGCTGCGTGGTCGCTGGAAAGGACAATACGATTGTCAGCAGGCCTGTTGTTAGCAGTCATGGCAAAGTCGTATCATGTACCCAAGCGGTTTCGCGGCGCCGGATCAGCTCACCCTTCACTCCCACTCGATCGTCCCCGGCGGCTTCGATGTGATGTCGTAGGTGACGCGGTTGATGCCCTTCACCTCGTTGATGATGCGGGTCGCGACGCGGCCGAGGAACTTCATGTCGAAGGGGTAGAAATCCGCCGTCATGCCGTCCACGGAGGTGACGGCGCGAAGCGCGCAGACGTGGTCGTAGGTGCGGCCGTCGCCCATGACGCCGACGGTCTTCACCGGCAGCAGCACCGCGAAGGCTTGCCAGATCTCGTCGTAGAGACCGGCGGCGCGGATCTCCTCCAGATAGATCGTGTCGGCCTTGCGCAGGATGTCGAGCTTCTCGCGGGTGATCTCGCCCGGCACGCGGATGGCGAGCCCCGGGCCCGGGAAAGGATGGCGGCCCACGAAGGCGTCGGGCAGGCCGAGCTCGCGGCCGAGCGCCCGCACCTCGTCCTTGAAGAGCTCGCGCAGGGGCTCCACGAGCTTCATGTTCATGCGCTCGGGCAGGCCGCCCACATTGTGGTGGCTCTTGATGGTGACGGAGGGACCTCCCGTGAAGGAGACGCTCTCGATCACGTCCGGATAGAGGGTTCCTTGCGCCAGGAACTCGGCCGATCCTTTTCCATCACTTGCGATCTTCTTGGCCTCCGCCTCGAACACGTCGATGAAGAGCTTGCCGATGGTCTTGCGCTTCACCTCCGGGTCGGAGACGCCCTCGAGCGCGCCGATGAAGAGATCCTGCGCCTGCACATGGACGAGGGGGATGTTGTAGTGGTCGCGGAACAGCGTCACCACCTGCTCGGCCTCGTGGGCACGCATGAGGCCGTGATCCACGAACACGCAGGTGACCTGCTCGCCGATGGCCTCATGGATGAGCACGGCAGCAACTGCGCTGTCGACGCCGCCCGAGAGGCCGCAGATCACGCGGCCCTTGCCCACCTGGGCGCGGATGCGCTCGATCGCCTCGTCCTTGAAGGCGCGCATGCTCCAGTCGCCCTGGCAGCCCGCGATGTCGCGCACGAAGTTGCGGATGAGGAGCGCACCGTGGGGCGTGTGCACCACCTCCGGGTGGAACTGCACGCCATAGAGCTTGCGGGCCTCATCGCCCACCACCGCGAAGGGCGCGTTCGCCGAGACCGCGAGGGTCTCGAATCCGTCGGGGAGCTTCGTCACCCGGTCGCCGTGGCTCATCCAGACCGGGTAGCGCTCGCCCACATGCCAGATGCCCTTGAAAAGCGGGCTGTCGGCCAGGATTTCGATCTCCGCCCGCCCGAACTCCGCATGGTGGCCGCCCTCCACCTCGCCCCCGAGCTGCGCCGCCATGGCCTGCTGGCCGTAGCAGATGCCGAAGACCGGTGTACCGGCTTCGAACAGGCTGTCGGCAGCGCGGGGTGAGGTCGCGACGGTAAGCGATTCCGGGCCGCCGGAGAGGATCACGGCCTTGGGCTTCATTTCCTTGAAGGCGGCTTCCGCCTTCTGGAACGGCACCACCTCGGAATAGACCCCCTGCTCCCTCACCCGTCGGGCGATGAGCTGGGTCACCTGGGAGCCGAAATCGACGATGAGGATCTTGTCGTGGGACTGGGTCATGGGCCGGAGTTAAGGGATTGCGCGGTTTCCGGCAATGGGCCCGGCTGCCGCGTGAACAGGCGGCGCGCTCAGGCTTTCAGCAAGGCGACGAAGGACAAGCCACCGCACGATGCAGGCCCCGCCCTTCGGCAACGCAGCCACCGATCCGCGCCCCCGAAGGGTGCGCTCAGGCTTTGAGAACGGCGACGAAGAAGCCGTCCGTCCCCGTGAGCCGCGGCGTCATCTGCAGCCCATGGCGTGTGAAGCGCACGCGCCCGGCGAGCGGGAGGCCGGAAGCCGCCACGACCTCCGGGGCTGGCACGACCTTGAGGGCGGGCACCCGGTCGAGCAGCCCCTGAACGGTCTCGTCGTTCTCCTCGGGCAGGACGGAGCAGGTGATGTAGACGATGCGCCCGCCCGGCCGCACGAGCTGCGCCGCCCGGTCGAGCACCGCCGCCTGCTCCTTCTGGCGAACCTCCAGGCTGCCGGGGCGCAGGCGCCACTTGGCATCCGGGTTGCGGCGCCAGGTGCCGAGCCCCGTGCAGGGCGCGTCCACCAGCACGCAATCCATCCGCCCGTCGAGATCGGTCACCGCATCGGCGCGGGCGCGCGGGGTGCGGACCTGCACGTTGCGGGCCCCGGCCCGGGTCAGGCGCTCGTGGATCGGGGCGAGGCGCCGGGCGTCGTTGTCGGTGGCGTAGATCTGGCCCTGATTGTCCATGACGGCGGCGAGCGCGAGGGTCTTGCCCCCGCCTCCCGCGCAGAGGTCCACCACCTGCTCGCCGGGCTTCACCCCTGCCAGAAGGGCCGCGAGTTGCGAGCCCTCGTCCTGGATCTCGATCCAGCCCTTCAGGAACTCGGGCTCCACCTGCACGGCCGGGCCGCGGCCGTCCTCGCTCGGGGCGATGCGCAGGCCAAGCGGCGAGAGCGGCGTCTCGATGGCGCCAAGATGGGGGAGCGCGTCGTGCGCCTCGTCCCTGTCCGCGACCTTGAGGTGGTTCACCCGCAGATCGAGGGGCGCCCGTGTGGCGAGCGCCTGCATCTCCGGGACGAGATCGTCACCGAACAGGGCGGCGAGCGATGGCTCGATCCAATCCGGAAAGTCCCCGGCCACGGGCGCCGGAGCGCCGTCGAGCGAGGCACCGGCCAGCCGCTCCCGCTCGATGTCGGAGAGCGGCTCGGGTGCGAAGCGCTCGCCGGAGCAGAGGGCCGCGATCGCCTGCGCATCGAGTCCACGCTGCAGGCGCAGCATGCCCAGGAGCACGGCCCGCGGGGTCCCCTCCCCCATGATCCAGGCGGCGGACGCCTTCCGGCGCAAGGAATCGTAGACGAGGCTCGCGATGGCGGCGCGATCCTTCGAGCCCGCGAAGCGGTGCGACAGGCCCCAATCCTTCAGGGCTTCGACCACCGGCCGGCGGCGGGTCTCCATATCGGCGAGAACTTCGATGGCGGCGGAAAGGCGGGCTGCTGGAGTCATGGAGCGTTGGGACCAGAAGACAGGGCCGGGCGCAAGAGTGTCACCAGAAAAGCACAGCGCCCTTGCGCCCCGAAAACGACACTTTATAGCCAAGCTCGGCGCCGAATCCGGCCCGATCACCCACCGGTACGGGCATCCCGCCCGTCATTCTGGAGCTTGAATTCGATGATGACCCGTGTGACCCGCGCTCTTGCGATCGGTCTCGCCCTCAGCCTCGCCGCCTGCGCGACCACGCCCCCGCCGGCGGATCTCACGCCCCCGGCGCGCAAGCAGGCCGACGCCAAGACCCAGCTCGAGAGCGGCCGCAAGTTCTGAACGCGGTCCACCGCAAGGGAAAGGGCCGGCGTCCGCGCCGGCCCGTCACAGGGCGAGGAGGATCTTCACCGCGAAGAGGATCCACATCGCCATCAGAACCAGCACCCCGAACACGAAGGCCTGGAAGCGATGCATGATGGTGTTGGTGGTCGTGTAGATCCCGGCATGGACGAGCCGGCTCACCACGAACACCCAGGCCAGCACCACGAACAGAAAATCCGCCTGACGCGTGACGAGCGCGAGCGCCACGACCGCATAGAACAGCACCGGCAGCTCGAACTGGTTGCCGTAGGCGTTGGCGATCTGCGTGGGCTTCGCCGGCCAAGCCCTCTGCCCAAGCGCGATGTCCCCCACCCGCACCTCTTTGGCCCGGATCGCCGCGAACCGCGTCCGCCCGGTCCAGAACAGCAGAAAGAACGTGAGCGCCACGTGGACGAAGAGGGGCGCGAGAATGGCTTGGATGCTCATGGGAGTGCTTAGGACCTCGTCGGGTAGTTCGGGCTCTCGCGCGTGATCGTCACGTCATGGACGTGGCTTTCGCGCAGGCCCGCATTGGTGATGCGGATGAACTGCGCCTTCTCGCGGAATTCCTCCAGGGTGGCGGCGCCCACATAGCCCATGGCGGCGCGCAAGCCGCCGGCGAGCTGGTGAAGCACGGTCGAGACCGAGCCTTTGTAGGCCACTTGGCCCTCGATGCCTTCGGGCACCAGTTTCAGGGTATCGCGGACCTCGGCCTGGAAGTAGCGGTCGGCGGAGCCGCGGGCCATGGCGCCAACGGAGCCCATGCCGCGATACGACTTGTAGGAACGGCCCTGGTAGAGGAACACCTCGCCCGGGGTCTCGTCGGTGCCGGCGAGAAGCGAGCCCACCATGGCGCAGGAGGCGCCGGCCGCGAGGGCCTTGGCAAGGTCGCCCGAAAACTTGATGCCGCCATCGGCGATCACCGGCACGCCTGCGGCCTCCCCCGCCTCCACGGCCTCCATGATGGCGGTGAGCTGCGGCACGCCGACGCCCGCCACGATTCGGGTGGTGCAGATGGAGCCCGGACCGATGCCGACCTTGATGGCGTCCGCGCCCGCGTCGATGAGCGCCTGCGCGCCCTCCTTCGTCGCCACGTTGCCGGCGATGACCTGAACCGCGTTCGACAGCTTCTTCACCCGCGCGACGCTCTCCAGCACCCGCACGGAATGGCCGTGGGCCGTGTCGACCACGATCACGTCGCAGCCCGCATCGATGAGGCGCTCGGAGCGCTCGAAACCCTGCTCGCCCGTGGTCGTGGCGGCGGCGACGCGCAGGCGCCCCTGCTCGTCCTTGGCGGCATGGGGATAGGCGACCTGCTTCTCGATGTCCTTCACGGTGATGAGGCCGATGCAGCGGAAATGATCGTCCACTACCAGGAGCTTCTCGATGCGGAACTGGTGCAGGAGGCGGCGCGCCTCGTCCTGGGTCACCCCCTCGCGGACCGTGATGAGCCGGTCCTTCGTCATGAGCTCGGAGACGGGCTGGGACGGGCTCGACGCGAAGCGCACGTCCCGGTTGGTCAGGATGCCGACAAGCTTGCCCTTGGAACCGTTCGGACCGCGTTCCACCACGGGAATGCCGGAGATGCCGTGGCGCTTCATGGTGGCGAGCGCGTCGCTCAAGGTCTCGTCCGGGTGGATGGTGATCGGGTTCATCACCATGCCGGATTCATAGCGCTTCACGAGGCGCACTTGCTCGGCCTGGGCCTCTGGCTCCAGGTTGCGGTGGATCACGCCGAGCCCGCCGCTCTGGGCCATGGCGATGGCCATGCGGGCCTCGGTCACGGTGTCCATGGCGGAGGCGATGATGGGCAGGTTCAGCCGCACGGTGCGGGTGAGCCGGGTCGCCACGTCCACATCGGCCGGCAGCACCTCGGAGCGGCCTGGCCGCAGCAGCACGTCGTCGAAGGTGAGGCCCTCGATGAGCTGATCTGCAACGATACGGGCCATGGCCAACTCCTGATCTGGGAAAGGTGGGCGGACCTGAATGCGGTCGCCCGAGTTGGCGAGGGTCCGTATCATGGGTCTCGGCTTTCGCCTAGAGCAGGTTCCGCACCTTCGAAGGCAGGCGGGCCCATGCCGCCCGCTCACCTCTGCCGTGCTCGCCCCGAGGCTTTGCAAGCCCGGAGCGGCGCCTTAAGTCGGATCCCCATGCGCCCCTCCCGCCTCGTTCCCCTCATCATCGCGACCGCGCTCTTCATGGAGAACACCGATTCCACGGTGATCGCCACGTCGCTGCCGGTCATCGCGGCGGATCTGGGGGAGGATCCCATCGCCCTGAAGCTTGCGGTCACCTCCTACCTCGTGAGCCTGGCGATCTTCATCCCGATCTCCGGCTGGATGGCGGACCGGTTCGGCGCCCGCACGGTGTTCCGGGCCGCCATCGGCGTGTTCATGGCAGGGTCCCTGGCCTGCGCCTTCGCGGACTCGCTCGCCGGCTTCGTGGCGGCCCGCTTCCTCCAGGGCACGGGCGGGGCCATGATGGTGCCTGTCGGGCGCCTCGTCCTCCTGCGCAGCGTGCCGAAATCGGAGGTCGTGCAGGCGCTCGCGACCCTCACGATCCCGGCCCTCATCGGTCCCCTCGTCGGCCCGCCCCTGGGGGGCTTCATCACCACCTATTTCGACTGGCGCTGGATCTTCTTCATCAACATCCCGATCGGGATCCTCGGGATCGTGCTCGCCACCCTCTACATCCCGAACATCAAGGAAGACGACGTTCCGCCCCTCGATCTCAGGGGCTTTCTCCTCTCCGGGATCGGCCTTGCCCTGCTCATGCTGGGCTTCGCCACGGGCGGGCGCCATCTGATCCCGGCCGAGGTTTCGGTGGCCTGCGTTGCGATCGGCGCCGCCTGCGCCATCGCCTACATCGTCCATGCCCGGCGCTCCCCGACTCCGGTGCTCCAGCTCAGGCTCCTGCGCATCCCGACCTTCCGGGCGAGCGTCGTCGGCGGGTCGCTGTTCCGGGTTGGGGTCGGGGCCATCCCCTTTCTCCTGCCGCTGCTGCTGCAGATCGGCTTCGGCCTCAACCCGCTGCAATCGGGCTCCCTCACCTTCATCGCGGCCGCGGGCGCCATGTTCACCAAGACCATCGCCAAGCGGGTGCTGTCGGTGATCGGGTTCCGGCGGCTGTTGACCGTAAACGCGTTCGTGGGCGCGGCCTTCATCGCCGCGAACGGGTTCTTCACCCCGTCGACGCCCGCCTGGCTGCTGATGCTCGTGCTCTTCATCGGTGGCTGCTTCCGCTCGCTCCAGTTCACGAGCCTCAACGCCATCGGCTATGCGGACATCTCGAACCGGGAGATGAGCTCCGCGACGAGCCTGTCCAGCGTCGCGCAGCAGCTCTCTCTCAGCGTCGGCGTGGCCCTTGGCGCCTTCGCGCTCGAGAGCGCGGCGCTCATGCGCGGCACCGAAACCCTGATCGCGGCCGATTTCGCGCCGGCCTTCTGGCTCGTCGCCGGCATCGCCTGCCTGTCGGGCTTCGTCTTCGCCCGGCTCGACCCGGGCGCCGGAGCCGAGATGTCCGGTCACCAAGCTGTGAAGGGACGTCCCCCCTCCACAGGCCTAGGCGACAGCTAGACCTCTTCCGTCAAGCCGTTACCGTGGATCCAAGGCTGCCGAACGCCGCAGCGCGAGGGACGACGCCCATGAACCAGAAGATCATCGACCTCTACGACCTCTATACCCATGGCGGCGTGAGCCGCCGCGACTTCCTCGACAAGCTCGCCGCGCTCGCCGGCAGCACCGCGGCCGCCACCGCCATCCTCCCGGTCCTCACCAACAACTACGCCCACGCGCAGACCGTGCCCGAGAACGACCCGCGCATCACGGGCGAGATGGTGGACGTGCCGGGCGTCCAGGGCCTCAAGGGCTATCTCGTCCTGCCCAAGCAAGCGTCCGGCAAGCTCCCGACCGTGCTCGTGATCCACGAGAACCGGGGCCTCAACCCGCATATCCGCGACGTGACCCGGCGCATGGCGACGGAAGGCTTCGTGGCGCTCGGGCTCGACTACCTGTCGCCCATGGGCGGAACGCCGGCCGACGAGGAAAAGGGCCGCGAGATGATCGGCCAGCTCAAGCAGCCGGACGTGATCGCCTCCGGCAAGGCGGCCATCGCTTTCCTGAGGGCGCGCTCCGAGGGCACCGGCAAGGCGGGCGCCATGGGCTTCTGCTGGGGCGGCGGCGCGGTGAACAACCTTGCCGTGAACGATCCGAATCTCGCGGCGGGCGTCGCCTATTACGGCGGACAGCCCAAGGCCGAGGACGTGGCGAAGATCACCGCGCCGATCATGCTGCATTACGCGAGCCTGGACGAGCGCATCAACGCGGGCATTCCGGCCTACGAGGCGGCCCTGAAGGCTGCCGGCAAATCTTATGAGCTCTACATGTACGAGGGCGTCAATCACGCCTTCAACAACGACACCAACGCCGCCCGCTACGACAAGGCCGCGGCCGATCTGGCCATGAGCCGGACGGTGGCGTTCCTCAAGAAGCACGCGGGGTAGACGCCGCTCTCCTGTTGCGCCGGCCCCTCTCCCTTCAGGGGAGAGGGATTGGCCTATTCGTGGAACTCCTCCACCAGCGTCCGCCGTCCGACGAGAAATGCGTCGGCGACGAGGCGCAAAGGGCTGTCGTCCACGTCGGACCGCCCCTCGGTGAGGAGCCGGTCGAACAGCTCGTAGATGCCCTGGTATTCCTCGGACGCTTCCGAGACCACGGGCTTCCCGTCGATGGCGAGCTTCGTGCCGCCCTCGGTGAGGTGGAGCCGGCGCCCGGCTTCCGTCTCGATCTCGATGTCCCAGGTCTGGGGGCCGGTCTGGCGGAAGTCGAACTCGGCCCTCAGGTCACCCTCCCCGCGCGCCGTCGCGAAGGTGATGTCGGCGGCCACCGGAGCCTGCTTGTTCGAGGGCACCATCAGCTCGGCCCTGCGCACCACCACCGTCTCCGGCATGATGGCGGTGAGGATCGAGAGGGCGTTGATGCCGGGGTCGAACACCCCGAACCCGCCCGCCTCCCAAAGCCAGGACTGGCCCGGATGCCAGCGATGGGCATCCTCCTTCCAGGTGATGAGGAGCCGGCGGACGCGCTCGCCGGCGAGAGCCTTGCGGGCCTCCTCGACGCCGCGATTATGGCGCGAATGCCAGGTGGCATAGAGCACCCGGCCAGTCTCCTCGGCGACCCGCTTCATGTCGGCCACCTCGGTCAGGGTCGCGGCGGGCGGCTTTTCGAGGAGCACGTGCTTGCCGGCTTTCAGCGCCTCCAGCGCGATCGCGTGCCGGACCTGGGGCGGGGTGCAGATCGCCACCGCGTCGAGATCGGCCATCGCCAGCATCTCGCCGTGGTCCTTGAAGCTGTGCGACACCCCGTCAAGCTGGATGCCTCGCTGGCTCGACACGGCGAAGAGCTCGAAATTGGCGTTCGCCTGGATGACCGGCACGTGCTGGTCGAGCGCGATCTTGCCAAGGCCGATGATGCCGATGCGGTGCTTCGCCATGATCTGGGACATCCCTGTTGAGCCGGAGGAGGTCAGTGGTCGGACGCGGGCGCTTCGCCGCCGCGAAAGCCGGTCGCGAGCACGTAGAGCTCCGAGGAATCGGCCCGGCTCGCGGCCGGCTTCACATGGCGCACCACCGCGAAGTCGCGCTTGAGGTCGGCGAGGAGCTGCGTTTCCGTGCCGCCCTGGAACACCTTGGCGATGAAGGCACCGCCGGGGGCCAGGATCTCGCGGGCGAAGTAGATCGCCGCCTCGGCGAGGCCCATGATGCGCAGGTGATCCGTCTTCTTGTGGCCCGTGGTGTTGGCGGCCATGTCGGACATGACGACGTCCGCCGGCCCGCCGAGCATCTCGATGAGCTTGCCAGGGGCGGTTTCGTCGAGGAAGTCGAGCTCGATGAAGTCCACGCCCGGCATGGTGTCGATGGGCAGAAGATCGATGCCGACCACCCGGCCCCGGCCGTTGGCGCTGCCGACCTTCCGGGCCGCGATCTGCGACCAGCCGCCCGGCGCGGCGCCGAGGTCCACGACCCGCTGTCCGGGCTTGAGCAGATTGTATTTCTCGTCGATCTCCAGGAGCTTGAAGGCCGCGCGCGAGCGGTAGCCTTCGCGCTTGGCGCGGGCCACATAGGGATCGTTGAGCTGGCGCTCCAGCCATTTCTGCGAGGACAGGGTGCGCTTGCGCGCGGTCTTGAGCCTCTGCTTGAGATTGCGGGTGCCGGTGCCGGCCTTCTCGCTCAACGTCTCATCCTTCTGTCGCTACCTTGCGGGTGCCGGTGCCGGGCATCTCGCTCACGGTCCGATGCTTTCCGGCGCGGACCGCACACCAACGGGCGCCCCTGCGGGTCCGTTCCAGGTTCCGGTTCCTATCAGTGGACAGCGTGCCGGCGCCAGAGCGAATCGCTCGGATCAGCGCCCGCTGCCGCGGCGCCAGACGGAATCTTCCCGCATCATCTTCATGAGGATCCCTTCCCGGAGCCCCCGATCGGCGATGCGCAGTCGCTCGGACGGGAAGGCCCGGCGGATGGCCTCCAGGATGGCGCAGCCGGCGAGCACGAGATCGGCCCGCTCCTTGCCGATGCAGGGATTGGCGGCCCGCTCGTCGAAGTCGGTCCCGATCAAGCGGTCGATCACCTCCGACACGTCAGCGTCGCGCATCCACAGGCCATCCACCCGGCGCCGGTCGTACCGGGCAAGCCCCAGATGGATGCCCCCCACCGTGGTCACGGTGCCGGAGGTGCCAAGGAGATGAAAACCGGGCGACTGGCCGGCCTTGGCGGCGATCAGCGCGAAATCGAGGAGGAGTTCGGAGACTTCCTCGACCATGCCCTCGAAGATCTCGGGCGTCACGTCGATGCCGCCGTGGCGCTCCGCCAGGGTCACGACGCCGACGGGCAGCGAATCCCAGGCGCGGATACGCTTGCAGGGATCCGCGAAGAGCCCAGGCGCCGGGCCATCGAGCCAGGCGATCTCCGTGGAGCCGCCGCCGATATCGAACACGATGACGGATTGGGCCTTAGGGTCGGCCAGGGACGCGCATCCGGTGACCGCGAGATAAGCCTCCGTCCGCCGGTCCACGATTTCGAGTTCGAGGTCGAGGTCGGATCGCACGCGGGCGATGAAATCCGGCCCGTTCTCCGCCAGGCGGCAGGCCTCGGTCGCGACGAGGCGGACGCGTCCCACGTCCTTCGCTGCCATCTTGTCCTTGCAGACGCGCAGCGCGTCGATGGTGCGGACGATGGCCGCGTCGCTCAGGCGGTTGCCCAATCCAAGCCCCTCGCCGAGGCGCACGATCCGGGAGAAGGCATCGATGACCCGAAAGCCCCAATGGGAGGGCTCGGCGATGAGCAGGCGGCAATTGTTGGTGCCGAGATCCAGCGCCGCATAGGTCCCGTTGCGGCGGCGGCGCGGATCGCGCGCGGCCGCGGATACCGGCCGGCTCGCTCCCCATGACGACTCGCTCGTCTGGGTGGAGACCTCCGCCGTCACCTCCTCGGCCTGTGCAATCGCTTCTTTCTGAACCACCAAAACCGCAATCCCGCGACTCCGGCCCAAACGGCCGTCGCCCTGTCTCGGAATGAGAGTAACGCCCCGTTCATCCTCCTGCCAAGGGTTGAGGGAACGATATCACCCGAACTAAGGAGACGGGCAGCGCCGTCCGGTCAGGCGGCGGCGGCTTCATCACTGGAACTGCGCAGACCAGCACGGTCCGGTCAGGCGGCCATGGCTTCGTCACCCGAGCTGAAGCCGGCAGGGCGGTCCGGTCAGGCGGCCGCGGCTTCCGGCGGGCTGACGCGGGGCGCGGGGCGCACGATGCCGCGCACCTGAACGAAGGGACGCGGGCGGTTGATCACCTCGTCGAGGCGCGACCACAGCACCTTGGGCGAGAACGGCTTGGCGATGATCTCGTTGACCCCAAGCGCGATGGACCTATCGACCACATAGCGCCGCGGCTTCGACAACATGAGGATGATCGGCACCGTCGGCGCCGGCGACGTGGTGGGTGTGCGGGTGAGGCGGATGAATTCCTCCCCCGACAGGATCGCGAGGTCCCAGTCGAGGATGACGAGGTCGGGCTTGCTCTCCCCCAGGATGCCGAGGGCCTCGGCCCCGTCCGGCGCCTCCTGCACGCGCTTGATGCCGACGCGGGCCAGCATGTCGCGCAGGATGCGGCGCACATAGAGGCTCTCGTCCACGACGAGCGCGGCGAGATCGGGGAAGGTCGGGGTCGCAATCATGCCCCTTGAGGCTAGCCGACCCGGGTTTCGGCTTTGCTAATGCGCCTCAGGCCGCAACCGAGGACGAGGTCCCCGGTCCGTATGGCAGCAGCCAAGACCTTTGCCAATGCGCCTCAGGCCGCAGCCGAGGATGCGATTCCGGCGCGCTCCGCGGCCCGCGCGATGTCCCGCTCCGTGTGATAGCAGCCAAAGCCGAAGCGAAGGCGCGTGCCGCGTACATCCGTGATCACGCGCTTGTCGAGAAGAGCCTTGTAGAGCGTTGGCGCATCGTCGAAATCGAAGGTCAGGAAGTGGCCGCGCTCCGACGTGTCGACGGGCGTCACGAGACGGGCCTCGCGCAGGTCCGGGAAGGCGCCGGACCGCACCGCCTCGAGAAAACGCTCCTGCAGGCGCAGCACATGGGCGTGGATCGCGGCGACGTTAAGGCCCGTGCGCTCCATCCAATCGAACACCGCTCGCTGCCGGTAGAGCCCCGATGGATCGAAGGTGGCGCCGAGGAAGCGCGAGCCGTCCTCGCCATAAGGAACGCCCACCTGCCTCGCGGTGAGCGCGCCGAAGGCCGCGAACCAGCCGGTGTTGCGGGGGCGAAGCGCATAGCCGGGCGGGCAGTGGAGGAAGCAGGCGCCCTCCCCGGCCATGGCGTATTTGTAGCCGCCGGCAAGGTAGAAGATGCGGCCCGCCACGGGGGCGAGGTCCGTCGGGACCGCCATGAAGCCATGATAGCCATCGACCACCACGAGCGTCTCGGCATCGCGAACCGAGGCGGCGAGCTCGTCAAGAGGGCCGCAGGTGGCGCCGGAATTGAAGAAGACCTGGCTCACGAAGACGATGTCGTGCCCGCCCCGGGCGCAGGCCTCGCGAAAGCGCTCCGGGAACGTGGCCGCCGGATCGACGGGGATGCGCTCGACCGCGAGAAGCCCGTCTTCCTCAAGCCGCGCCACCTGCCGGGTGAGAGTATGGAACTCCCCGTCCGTGGTGAGCATCCGCCCCGGCCGCCCGAGCGGCAAGGCCGAGAGGAGGCGCAGCAGGAATTCGTGGGTGTTCGGCGCGACCGCGACGGTCGTGGGATCGGGGAGGTTCAGCACCCGCGCGATGCCCGCCTGCACGGCCGGGATCACGCCCCCGAAGACCGGTCCCCATTTCTCGTCCGCGTGAAGCGCCGCCTCCTCCCAGCACAGCTGCTGGGCCGCGAAGGTCACGTCGGGCCAGTAATGGTGGCTGTGGGCCGCGAGATGGATCCGCTCCGGCTCGGCCTCGATGAAGCGGGAGAAATGGGAGGCGAGATCGAGCACGGGCCTACTCCGAGGCTGAGAAACGGTCGGGACGGAGGCCATGCGTCGCGGGGCGCCGCAAGGGTTACTCCGAGGCGTAGACGAAGCCCATGCCGCGGGCCACGGGCGCGGGCAGAGGCGGCAGGGCGGATCGCGGGATGAGGTAGGTGGAGAGGCGGAAGAGATCGGTGAAGATGCCGTGCCGCTCCGCCGTGGCGCGCAGGTAATCGTGCCCCGAGGAGCCTCCGGTGCCGACCTTCACCCCGAGCATGCGGCTCACCATGAGGGCATGGCGGTAGCGCCACAGGGTCATGGTCTCGTCCACATCCATGAGGCCTTGCAGCAGCCGGAAGGCCTGGTTGAGCGCCGGCTCGTCCCGGTAGAGCGTGATGAGGAGCGCCGCCTCGATGGCGCGGCCCGACATGCGCCACTGGCCCTCGACCTCGCTGTCCTCGAAGATCGCCGCGAAGTTCTTGAGCGCCGCCTCGATGGCCAGCGCCTCGGCGGCGCGCTGGTTGGAGGAGAGGTGCGCGTCGCCCCTCACCTTCTCCCGGTCGGCCGTAAGCATGCGCACCACCGCGCCGCGATAGGCCTCGCGGAAGGAGGTGCCGCCCCAATCCACGAACGGGGTGCGGGCGAGCCACGCATCGAGAAGCGCGAGAAGCGTCGGGCGCGACGCGGCGTCCCGCAGACGCTCCCGGTCGCGATCCGAGAGCTTCGCCTCGAAGGGTGCCCGGTCGAAGGCGATGCGCTTCTCCTGGGGCAGCCCCAGCCGGATCTCGATCTCGCGGAACTGGGCCGACTGGAAGCCGGAGGCCGGATAGAGCAGGTCGCGGAAATCGAGGAAGTCGAGGGGCGTCATGGTCTCCATGACGTCGAGCTGGTGCACCAGGAGCTTCATGATCTCGTGGATGCGGTGAAGCCCGTGGATGATGCGCCCGAGCACCCGGTCGTCCACCGGATTGGCCGAGAGGTCCCCTTCGATGCGGGCGAGTTCGTGCAGCATCTGCTTGAACCAAAGCTCGTAGACCTGATGCACCGTGATGAAGAGCATCTCGTCATGGGCCGGCTTGCCGGCCGCGTCGCTCGCGGGCTGCTGGCTCGTAAGCAACTGGTCGAGCTTCAGATAGGCCCCGTAATAGCACCCGGCCGGAGCGCCGGGGGCGCCGACGGTCTCGGGATCACGCGCGTGAGGGTCGGACATCGGGCTCTCCTCGGTCGGTCTCGAATGTAGCGCATCGGACGGGGGCGTCACCCTGGGACCCGTTCGGTCTCGGAGGAGAGACGGGCGATGCCCTACCCCATCGCGAATCCGTCGAGCCGCTCCGTAAGCCCGCCGATGACGTCCGCCCCCACATTGGCGAAGGCGACCCGCAGGTGCCCGTCCTGCCCCGGCCCGAAATAGCTGCCGGGGAGGCACAGGATTCCGCGCTCGGTGGCGAGGCGCTCCGCGACCTCCCGCCCGGTCCGGCCCGCGAAGGGATGGCGCAGATAGGCGAAATAGGCCCCGATCGAATCGATGCGCCAGCCATCGAGCGGGGCCATCGCCCGCCGGAAGGTTTCGGCACGGTGGTTGATGTCGGCGCGGTTCGCCTCCCGCCACACGCGCAGGCCCTCGATGGCCCAGGGCAGCGCGCCCTGCGCGGCCCGGGGGGCGCAGATCTGGATGCAATCGAGGATCTTGGCGAGCTGGGCGATCCGGTCGGCCCCGGCCAGAACCGCACCCGTCCGGTGGCCCGGGATCGCGTAGGACTTGGAGAAGGAATAGAGCTGCACCACCGTGTCGCGCCACGCGGGATCCGCCAAAAGCCCGTGGGGCCGGTTCGCGCCGGACGGCAGGAAGTCGCGATAAGTCTCGTCGATGACGAGGTAAATTCCCTTGGCGCGGCAGAGCTCGGCGAAGCTCTCGATCACATGAGCCGGGTACACGGCGCCGGTCGGGTTGTTCGGGGTCACGAGCACGATGGCCCGCACGCGCCCGTCGATCAGGGGCTCCGCGTCCTCGACACGGGGCACGAACCCGGCCTCCGCCCGGCAGGGCAAGGGCCGGGGTTCCACCCCGAGCATGTCGAGGCTCATCTGGTGATTGAAGTACCACGGGGTCGGCAGGAGCACCGCATCCCCGTGGCGGGCGAGCAGCATCATGACCGCGAAGAAAGCCATGTTGCAGCCCGCGGTCACGGCCACATCGGCGTGTTCGACGGAGCCCCCATAGGTGCGGGACAGGTCGGCCGCGTAGGTCTCACGCAAGGCCCCATCGCCGGCAATCGGGCCGTATTTGGCGCCGGCCGCGGAGCCCGCGCTCTCGGCGAGGCGGGTCAGGAGATCGGGATGGGGAGGCGCGCCGGGCACCGCCTGAGAGAGATCGATCAGCGGACCGCGAGCGCCGTCGTAGCGGCGGGTCCAGCCTTGGGCTTCCGGGATCGGCGGGGAGCCGACATCGGCGACGAGGGGATTGATGGCGGGGAGCATGGCCGCATCATGGGGGACGGGTCCAGCCTCGGCAACAGCGGGCCGGGCCCAAGTCGAGGGCTTCGCGGTCTGGCCAACGCTCATGGGATGCGGCTCTGGGCCTGATCCGGCAAGGAGCGGATGCGCGGAAGGGTTTGCGCTCTCAAGGAGCGGCCCCTTTCCCGTGGTCGTCCCCACGGCAGGGGCTGAGGTCCGTCTTTGGCCCCTCTCAGGTGAGAGGGAGCGGGACGCCGAGGCGTCGGGTGGGCTGAGGGCAGCGGGCGGGGCGGCCCAACGCCCCGGCATCCCGCACGGTTCTGGCGCTGCCCTGCTCGTCGCAAGCACGCTTTCCAACCACCGCAACCCCGCGCATCACAGGCTCGCACCCTCACGGGTGATCCCCTGCTGGAGCGCCCACCAGCGCGGCCGGGTCGTAGTGCCCGGCGGACGGGGGTCTTAGAACCAGGGCAGGGATAAGCTCCCCTGGCTCCGTGTTGCGGCGGCCGCCCGGGAGGCGCACCACCGGGTGCGCCCCGCAGGACCGCCTTCCCTGGCGCCTCCTGATCCGGTGATCACGGCGGCTCCCTCGGTGCCAGAGAAGCCACACAGCTACAGCACAGGTTAGGACAAGAGTCAAGAACAAAGAGCGAACGGACCCGCCGCATACCAGACGTGCGGGCGGCGCCCCTCCCGAATGGAAGCGGGCGCCTTTGATTGCAGCGGGAGAGACCCAGCTCTCAGTCCTTCGCGCGCTCCACGTAGGAGCCGTCCTCGGTCTGGATCACCACGCGGGTGCCGGCCTGGATGTGCGGCGGGACCATGGTGCGGGCGCCGTTGGAGAGCTTGGCGGGCTTATAGGACGAGGAGGCCGTCTGGCCCTTCACGACCGGCTCGGTCTCCATGATCTCGAGGGTCACGCGGGGCGGCAGCTCGATGGCGATCGGCAGGCCGTTGTGCATGGAGAGCTTCACGACCATGCCCTCCTGGAGATAGACGGCCTGGTCGCCCAGGATGTCCTCCGGCACGGGCACCTGCTCGTAGCTCTCCGGGTTCATGAAGTGGTAGCCTTCGCCGTCCTGGTAGAGGAAGGAATGCTCCCGGTCCTCCACGAAGGCGCGCTCCACCTGCTCGGTGGTGCGGTAGCGCTCGGAGACCTTCACGCCGTCGGAAATCCGGCGCATGTCGACCTGGGTCACCGGGGTGCCCTTGCCCGGATGGATGTTCTGGGCCGTCAGCACGACGTAGAGCTTGCCGTCCACGTCGACGACGTTGCCCTTGCGGAGGGTCGAGGCGATAACCTTCACGAGAAGCCTTCTTTCACTTAAGAACCGGCGGCCGCCGCGACCTGTCGCGGGGCGCCCTTCGACGCTGTCGGGGCCGCACCTAGCCTATCTTGGCTGAAATCGCCAGTCTTTCGGGGCACGCATCCTTGGGACCAAACGCAGCAAGGCCAGTCTCAGATGCCCCCTCCGCCTCCAAGCCGGATGAGCGGAGCTCCGACACAGGATGGCCAGGCCGGAGCGGGGCAGACACCCCCTCCCCTTGGTGGACGCCGCATGTGCACGCGGACCGGCGCCCGTTCCTGATCGGGCGCAACCGCATCCTGGCGGCCCTGCGGGGCTTCTTTGCGGAGCGCGACTTCGTGGACGTCGAGACCTCCGCGCTGCAGGTCTCCCCCGGCAACGAGGCGCATCTGCATGCCTTCACGACCGAGGCGCTGGGCCCCGACGGATCGCGCCAGCCCCTCTATCTCCACACCTCCCCGGAATTCGCCTGCAAGAAGCTGCTCGCGGCCGGCGAGCGGCGGATCGCCTGCTTTTCCCGGGTCTACCGCAACCGGGAGCGTGGCCCCCTGCACCATCCGGAATTCACGATGCTCGAATGGTACCGGGCGGGCGAGACCTACGAGAGCCTGATGCGCGATTGCGGCGCGATCCTGAGCCTCGCCGCGGAAACCGCCGGAACCCGCGCCCTCACCTTCCGCGGCCGCAGCATCGATCCGTTCCTCGAGCCCGAGCGCCTGACGGTGGCCGAGGCCTTCGCGCGCTTTGCCGGAATCGACCTTCTGGCCACCCTCGACACGGGGGGCGGCACGGACCGGGAGGGGCTTGCCGCGCAGGTTTCGGCCGCGGGCCTGCGGATCGCGCCAGACGATACCTGGTCCGACCTGTTCAGCCGCGTCATCGTGGAGCGGGTGGAGCCGCAGCTCGGGCTTGCCCGCGCCACGATCCTCGACGAATACCCGGTGGCCGAGGCGGCGCTCGCGCGGCCGACGCGGCACGATCCGCGCGTGGCGGAGCGGTTCGAGCTCTACGCCTGCGGGGTCGAGCTCGCCAATGCCTTCGGGGAGCTCACCGACCCGGCCGAGCAGCGCCGACGGTTCGAGGACGAGATGCGGGAGAAGATGCGGGTCTACGGCGAACGCTACCCTCTGGACGAGGATTTCCTGGCGGCGCTCGGCGCCATGCCGGAGGCGAGCGGCATCGCGCTCGGCTTCGACCGCCTCGCCATGCTAGCCCTCGGCGCCTCGCGGATCGAACAGGTGCTCTGGGCTCCCGTGGCGGGGACCGCCCCTTGAACGCGCCCCGCACCCTGCGCACGCCCGCCGAACTGGTGGAGGCCGGCCTTCTCGCGCCCGAATTCCTGCATCGGATCGAGACCGTGGCCGAGCGCTACGCGGTGGCGATCAGCCCGGCCATGGCGGCGCTCATCGATCCGGCGGCGCCCGACGATCCCATCGCCCGCCAGTTCGTGCCGCAGGCGCGGGAACTGGAGACCCGGCCCGAGGAGCGCGCCGATCCCATCGGCGACGCGGCGCACAGCCCCGTCGAGGGCATCGTGCATCGCTACCCGGACCGGGTGCTGCTGAAAGCCGTGCATGTGTGCCCGGTCTATTGCCGGTTCTGCTTTCGCCGGGAGATGGTGGGGCCGCAAGGGCTCGGCACCCTCTCGGCCGAAGCCCTCGCCGGAGCGCTCGCCTATATCGCGGACCATCCTGAGATCTGGGAGGTGATCCTCACGGGCGGCGACCCGCTCGTCCTCTCGCCCCGGCGCCTCCGCGAGATCATGGACGGGCTCGCCGCGATCCCGCACGTGAAGATCGTGCGCTTCCATACGCGGGTGCCGGTTGTGGAGCCGGAGCGCATCGACACGGCGCTGATCGGCGCCTTGCTGGCGAGCCGCAAGACTGTCTACGTGGCGCTCCACGCCAACCATCCGCGCGAGCTGACCGAGGGCGCCCGCGCCGCCTGCGCGCGGCTCGTCGATGCCGGGATCGCCATGGTGAGCCAGACGGTGCTGCTGCGCGGCGTCAACGACGATGCCGGGACGCTCGCCGCCCTCATGCGGGCCTTCGTGGAGACGCGGGTGAAGCCCTATTACCTGCACCACCCGGACCTCGCCCCCGGCACGAGCCATTTCCGGCTCTCCATCGAAGAGGGGCAGGCGCTCGTGGCGGCCCTGCGAGGGCGCGTCTCGGGGCTGTGCCAGCCCACCTACGTGCTCGACATCCCCGGAGGCCATGGCAAGGCGCCCCTCGGCGCGCACGTCGTCTCGTCGGACGGCTGCTATACGATCACCGACTGGCAGGGCGGCGAGCACGCCTACCCGCCGCAGGATTAGAGGCCCAGCATCGGAGGCCTGCCTCGGATGCGGTGAGCACGCCTCCCTGCCTGCAGAGCGCTAGTCCGCGGACGGCTTTCGCACACGCATCCGCTTCACCTCGGACCGCTTCGATTTCGATTCCAGGCGACGTTCCTTCGAGGCCTTGGTCGGCTTCGTGGCGCGGCGCGGTTTGGGGCGCTCGGTGGCCTGGCGGATGAGGTCCACGAGGCGGGCGACCGCGTCCTCGCGGTTGCGCATCTGGCTGCGGTGGGTCTGGGCCGTGATGACGATGACGCCGTCCTGCGTCAGCCGGTGACCGGCAAGGCTCATGAGGCGGACGGCGACGTCGTTGGGGAGCGATGGGGAGCGGCGCGCATCGAAGCGGATCTGCACCGCGCTCGACGTCTTGTTCACGTGCTGCCCGCCGGGCCCGGAGGCTCGGACGAAGCTTTCCTCGATCTCGTTCTCGTCGATCGAGAGCCACGGCGTGATCTCGATCATGCCGCCTCTCCCCGCGGGCTCGTGGTGCGGGTCGGCACGGTCGTCTCGCTCTCGTCGATCGACAACCGTGGCGTGATCTCGATCATGGCAGCCCTCCCCGTCACATTTCTCGGGGATCGAACGCAAGCCCCGCTCGCGAGGATTGCCGGGCCGGCCATGATTCCATCACGGCAGCCCTCCCCGCGCCTTGAGCCCTCTATAGGGCGGCGCGGGACAGGGTCATAGTCGGTCGGGGCGATGCCCGGCCTTACTGGAGGGTCGCGGCCGGACGGCGGCGGCGCGGAGCCGGATTCGGCACGGGGGCTGGCGCCTCGGGGGCGGCCCGGCGGCGCTTCTTCGGCACCTCGGCCAGGATGGGCGCATCGCCGCCGGCGGTCAGCTCCAGCTTCGCCGCGTGCCAATGCTCGTCCGCATGGCCGTCGAGGCGTCCGTTCTGCTCCCAGATCTGGTAGGCCCGCTCGCGGATCTTCTGCTCAAGGTCAATCGTCATCGTGTCCTCATGAATTGGTCTGAAACGCAGGCACTGGGAGCATCCGCCGCGCGAGGGCGAAACGCCTGGAAAGGTCAGAATCCGCTTCGCCAAATCCTGTCAATCTGAGGCGCGGTCGATTGTGCGGCCAAGATGGCCACTTTCGCGGCAGATGTGGCCCGCAGGGCGCAGGTCAAGACCTTGCTTTCCTAAGACATGACCTAAGTCTCAGGCGCGGGCCGAAAGCCAAGCTTGCGGACCCTTGGGCTCGGGCGCGCACGCGGCGGGCGGACCGGCCAAGGAGCCTGTGGAGGACCGGCGATGACTCGGAACAGGGACCTCAGCCCGTTTGTTGTCACAAGCCATGTCCCTTTTGGTCTTGGATTGATGGGTAACCGGCTTGAACCTCCAGCCCCGCCTTCGCCTTTGCCTCCGCAGCGCCAGGCCGGCGCGATGACGGGCATCGAGCGCCTCGCCCGTCCGGACGCCCCCTTCACCGAACTCGAGCCCGCAGCGCCCGGCGGCCGCCTCGTGGTGGTCTCGAACCGCGTGCCCCTGCCCACGAAGGACGGCACGTCGAGCGCGGGCGGCCTCTCCGTCGCGCTCGAGGGCGCCCTCAAGCAGCAGGGCGGCCTCTGGTTCGGCTGGTCCGGCAAGACCGCCGACCGGTCCGGCAGCGTGCCGCAGATCATCGAGGCCGGGCCCATCACCTTCGCGGTGCTCGATGTCCTGAAGAAGGATTTCGACCTCTTCTATACGGGCTTCGCCAACCGGGCGCTCTGGCCGATCTGCCATTACCGGCTCGATCTCCTGCAGATCGAGCGCAGCCAGACCGAGGGCTATTTCCGGGTGAACCGCACCTTCGCGGAGGCGCTCGCGCCGCTGCTGCGGCCCGACGACACCATCTGGGTGCACGATTACCATTTCATCCCGCTCGCCGCGGAGCTGCGGCGCCTGGGATTCAAGAACCGCATCGGCTTCTTCCTGCACATCCCCTGGCCGCCCTCGGATATCGCGAGCGCCCTGCCGGCCTACGAGCGCCTGCTGAACGGGCTCACCGCCTACGATGTCGTGGGCTTCCACACCCCGCAGGACGCGGACAATTTCCGCCAATGCCTGCTCAGGGAGCGGATCGGAATGCCGCTCGGCGGGGACGGGTACCAGGTGGACGGCCACCGCTTCACCATCGGCGCGTTCCCCGTCGGCATCGACGTGGATACCTTCACGCAGACCTCCCTCGCGGCGATCCGCAACCCGCTGGTGCGGCGCATGCGGGCCAGCATGGGCGAGCGCGCGCTGATCATCGGCGTCGACCGGCTCGATTATTCGAAGGGCATCAAGGAGCGCATCGAGGCCTTCTCCTGCTTCATCCGCTCGAATCCGCAGTTCCGCAATCAGGTCACCTATCTCCAGATCACGCCGAAATCCCGCTCCGACGTGCCCGAATACAAGAGCATGCAGCACGAGATCGCCCAGCAGGCAGGCTGGACGAACGGCAATCTCGGCGAGGTGGATTGGACGCCGATCCGCTATGTGAACAAGACCGTCGGGCACACGGCGCTGGCGGGCCTCTACCGGATGGCGAATGTTGGCCTCGTCACGCCCATGCGGGACGGGATGAATCTCGTCGCCAAGGAATTCGTGGCCTCGCAGAACCCGGAGGACCCGGGCGTGCTCATCCTCTCCCGGTTCGCCGGCGCATCCCACGAGATGGACGCGGCGCTCCTCGTGAACCCCTACGACACGGAAACGACGGCCGCGGCGATCGCGCGGGCGCTCCAGATGTCGCTGGAGGAGCGGCGCGAGCGCTGGGAGACGCTGATGGAGCGGCTCCGCGCGAACGACATCGATCACTGGGCGCAGACCTTCCTCGACACGCTCCGCGCCGCTCCCGAGGATCCGGCCGGACAGCCCATCGGGCGGCGGCTGCCTCGCAACCGGGTCGCGCATGTGGCAGGTTGACGACGGCGCCCCGCTTCCGCTGGGCGCCGCTTGGGACGGTCGAGGGGTCAACTTCTCCCTCTTCTCCGCCCATGCGACCGGTGTGGAGCTCTGCCTGTTCGAGCCGACGGGGCGGCGCGAGATCGCGCGCATCGCCCTGCCCCGGCGCACGGACGATATCTGGCACGGCTATGTGCGCGGCATCGGGCCGGGCCAGCTCTACGGATACCGGGTCCATGGCCCCTACGAGCCGCGCCACGGCCACCGCTTCAACCCGCACAAGCTGCTGCTCGATCCTTATGCCCGCCAGCTCCACGGCCGCGTGCGCTGGCACGATGCCCTCTACGGCTACCGCCATGGGCGGCACCGCACCGACCTGTCCATCGACCGGCGCGACAGCGCGCCGATGATGCCGAAGGCAGTGGTTGCGGACCCTTCCTATCCTTGGGGCGACGACCGGCCGCCCCGGCGGCCCTGGCGCGACACGGTGATCTACGAGGCCCATGTGCGGGGCCTCACGGCCCTTCATCCGGAGGTGCCGGAGCCGGTGCGCGGCACCTTCTCGGCCCTCGCGCATCCGGCTGTAATCGACCATCTCGTGAAGCTCGGGATCACGGCCATCGAGCTCATGCCCGTGCACGGCTTCGTGGACGACCGGTTTCTCGTCGAGAAGGGCCTGCGCAACTACTGGGGCTATTCCACCCTCGCCTTCTTCGCGCCGGAGCCGCTCTATCTCGGCGAAGCCGGAACGCACGGCCTCAGGAGCGCGATCCGTGCCCTGCACGAGGCCGGCATGGAGGTGTTCCTGGACGTGGTGTACAACCACACGGCCGAGGGCAACGAGCTTGGGCCGACCCTGTCCTTCAAGGGCATCGACAATGCGAGCTACTATAAGCTCACGCCCGAGAACCCGCGCTTTTACTGGGACACCACGGGTACCGGAAACACGCTGAACCTCGATCATCCGCGTGTCTTGCAGATGGTGCTGGACTCCCTCCGCCATTGGGTCGAGGCCTACCACGTGGACGGGTTCCGGTTCGATCTCGCCCCGAGCCTCGCCCGCGAACCCTATGAGTTCTCGCACCGCGCCGGCTTCCTGCGCGCCATCGCGCAGGATCCGGTGCTGAACCGGGTGAAGCTCATCGCGGAGCCGTGGGATCTCGGGGAGGGCGGCTACCGGGTCGGCGGCTTTCCGTCCGGCTGGAGCGAATGGAACGACCAGTTCCGGGACACGGTGCGGGCCTTCTGGCGCGGCGATCCCGGGCAGTTGCCGAAGCTCACCCGCGCCATGACGGGATCGCGCGAGATCTACGAATGGTCGGGCCGCGGCCCCTTCGCCTCGGTCAACTTCGTCGCCTCCCATGACGGGTTCACGCTCCAGGACCTCGTCTCCTACGAGGAGAAGCACAACGAGGCGAACGGGGAGGAAAACCGGGACGGGCACGGCCACAACCTCTCCCGCAACTGGGGTGTGGAGGGCGCGACGGAGGATCCCGAAATTCTCGCGACGCGGGCGCGCCTCAAGCGCTGCCTCCTTGCGACCGTCTTCCTCTCGCAGGGCGTGCCCATGCTGCTCATGGGCGACGAGACCTCGCGGACGCAGGGCGGCAACAACAACGCCTATGCCCAGGACAATCCGACGAGCTGGCTGGACTGGGAGGCGGATGGCGGCGACCCGGCGCTCGCGACCTTCGTGCGCGAACTCATCGCGCTTCGCCGCCGGTTCGATGCCCTTCGCCGGCGAACCTTTCTCACCGGCGCGCCCGTGCCGCCGGACGATCTGCCCGACGTGCTCTGGCTGGCGCCGGAGGGCCGCGAGCTGCGCGACACGGACTGGAACGATCCGGAAAGGCGGGCGTTCGGCATGCAGATCGGCAACGACGCGGCCGACGGTCGGCGCCTCCTCCTGCTTATCAACGCGGCACCCGAGCCCACCGGCTTCAGTCTTCCACGAGAGCTGTCGAACAAATCCTGGGTTCAGGTGTTCGATACGGGCTTAGCCGACGGCGTCGTTCGGGAGCGCGCCCAGGTTCTCGACCCTGGGGAGCCCTACCCTCTCGAACCGAGGTCCGTCGTCGTTTTTTCAGCGTCCTGACGCAAGCGGGGGTCAAACATGCGGCGTGCGCATACCATGCCTTTTGGAGCGGAGATCACGGACGAGGGCGTGCGCTTCGCCCTCTGGGCGCCTACCGCCCGAGAGGTCTCGTTGATCCTCGACGGGCAGGAGCGCCGGATCGAGGCGGCGGAGGACGGGTGGTATCGCACCATCGCGCCGGAGGCCCGCGCCGGCAGCCGCTATGCCTACCGGATCGACGGCAGCCTCAACGTCCCGGACCCGGCCTCGCGCTTCCAGCCCGACGACGTGCATCGGGAAAGCCTCGTGCTGAACCCGAAGGATTACACCTGGCGTGACGAGGGCTGGACCGGACGCCCCTGGGAGGAGACGGTTCTGTATGAGCTTCATGTGGGCACCGCGACGCCGGAGGGCACCTATGCGGGCCTCATGAAGCGGCTCGAGGATATCCGCGATGCAGGCATCACGGCCATCGAGCTCCTGCCGCTCGCCGAGTTCCCCGGCCGTCGCGGCTGGGGCTATGACGGCGTCCTCCATTTCGCACCGGAAGCGTCCTACGGCACACCGGAAGACCTCAAGCAGCTCATCGATCGCTGCCATGCGCTCGGGCTCATGGTCTTCATCGACGTGGTCTACAACCACTTCGGACCCTCCGGAAACTACCTCCACGCCTACGCGAAGTCGTTCTTCACCGAGCGCCACCAGACGCCCTGGGGCGCCGGCATCAACTACGACGGCAAGAGCGGCGGCCCGGTGCGCGACTTCTTCGTGCACAACGCCCTTTACTGGCTGGAGGAATACCATGTGGACGGCCTGCGCTTCGACGCGGTCCACGCGATCCTGGACGACAGCGACCGGCACATCCTCGCCGAGATCGCCGAGCGCGCCAGGGAGGCGCTGCCCGGGCGCGAGGTTCATCTCGTCCTCGAAAACGACGCCAACGAGGCCCGCTGGCTGCCCCGGGAGGGCACGCGTCCGCGCCTTCACACCGCCCAATGGGGCGATGATCTGCACCATTGCTGGCACACGCTGCTGACGGGAGAATCCGACGGCTACTACGTGGACTACGCGGACAAGCCCGTGGAGCGGCTCGGCCGCTGCCTGGCCGAGGGCTTCGCCTACCAGGGCGAGCCTTCGGCGCACCGCGACGGGGAGCCGCGCGGCGAGCCCTCGGCCCATCTGCCGCCCACCGCCTTCGTGGGCTTCATCCAGAACCACGACCAGATCGGCAACCGCGCCTTCGGGGAGCGCATCGCCGCGCTCACCACGCCGGAGAAGCTGGCGCTCGGCCGCGCCGGGCTCCTGCTCTCGCCGCAGATCCCGCTCCTCTACATGGGCGAGGAATGGGCGGCCTCGACGCCGTTCCTCTACTTCGTCGATTTCGCGGAGGACGAGGCTCTCTCCAACGCGGTGCGCGAAGGCCGGCGGCGCGAGTTCGGCCAATTCAAATCCTTCGCGGGGCTCGAGAGCGAAATCCCCGATCCGACCGTTCTCGAAACCTTCGAGCGCTCGAAGCTCGATTGGGAGGAGCGCTCGCGCGCGCCTCATGCGGATATTCTCGCCGACACGCGCGGGCTGCTCGCCCTGCGCCAGCGGGAGGTCGTTCCCGTCATCAAGACCCCGTTCCAGGAGGCGCGGGCGAGCGAGCCGCGGCCCGGCCTGCTGCAGGTGATCTGGCGCTTCGAGAGCGGCACCCTCACCTTCCTCGCCAATTTCGGCGACGGCTCGGCCGAGGCGGAGTTCGCCGGCGAGGCGTTCTGGACGAGTCCCGGCCTCGCCCCTGCCGGCGGGCGCGTGGCCCTGCCCTCCTGGACGGGCCTCTTTGCGAAGGATGGCGGGCGATGAGCGCATCGGATGAGGTGATCCGCCAGCTCGCGGCCCGGGTCGGCGTTGCCGAGCGCTACCGCGACCAGACCGGGCAAACGGTCGAGACCTCCCTCGAGTCGCAGGCGGCGGTGCTGGCCGGCCTCGGATTGCCGGTCGGCAGCGACGGCGAGGCGCGCGACAGCCTGGAGCGGGTCGAGGCCTTGAAGGGCGGCCTCGTGCCGCCGATCGTGGTGTCCGTCGCCGGGCAGCCGGTTCGGGTGCCGGTGCGCGATCCCGGCGGGTCCCTGACCTGGCGGGTGCAGGAGGAGAACGGCGCGAGCCGTGACGGGCGCGCCTCCGCGGCGCCGGACGGCACGATCCAGCTGCCGGCCCTGCCCCTCGGCTATCATCGGCTCCAGGTGGAGGCCGGCGGCCGAAAGGGTCAGGCGACCATCGTCGCGGCGCCCCCGCGCTGCTACGAGCCGCGCAGCTTGCGCGAAGGCGGGCGGCTCTGGGGCACGACCGCGCAGATCTACTCGCTCCGCTCCGCCCGCAATCTCGGCATCGGCGATTACACGGACGTGGCGGACCTTGCGGCCGGCACCGCGGAATACGGGGCCTCGTATCTGGGCCTGAGCCCGGTCCACGCGCTCTTCTCCGCCGACCGCACCAAGATTTCCCCCTATTCCCCCTCCTCGCGCCTCTTTCTGGAGACGCTCTTCATCGACCCCGCCGCCGTGCCGGGCTTCCAGGACAGCGCGGCGGCCCGGCTCCTCGACGAATCCGGAATGCGCGAGCGGCTCGCGTCGTTGCGCGACGCGCAGCTCGTGGACCATGCGGCCGTTTGGGAATTGAAGCGCCCGCTTCTCGATGCGCTCTGGCAGGATTTTCAAGGCAGCGGCGGCGAGGGCGCCTTCGAGGCCTTTCGCCGGGAAGGCGGCGAGCCCTTGCGGGCCCATGCCACCTTCGAGGCGCTCTCCGAGCATTTCCGGAAGGAGAGCCGCTGGTGGCTGGGCGACTGGCCGGAGGCTTTCCGCAATGCCCGGTCCCCGGAGGTGCAGGCCTTCCAGCGCGACCACGCCGAGCGCGTCGCCTTCCACGCCTGGCTGCAATGGCTCGCCGATCGCCAGCTCGGCGAGGCGGCGTCCCGCGCCCGGTCGGCCGGCATGGGCATCGGCCTTTACCGCGACCTCGCGGTCGGCGCCGATGCGGGCGGGTCCGAGATTTGGGCGAACCCGGAGCGCTTCGCGCCGGGCCTCTCCGTCGGCTCGCCGCCGGACCCGTTCGGCCCGACAGGCCAGAACTGGGGCCTGCCGCCCTTCAACCCGCTGACGCTCGAAGAGCAGGGGCTTGCGGCCTTCCGGGCGCTCGTCACCGCCAACATGCGCCATGCGGGCGCGATCCGCATCGACCACGCCTTCCAGATTCAGCGCCTCTTCCTCATTCCCTCCGGTCGCACGGCCGCGCAGGGCGCCTTCGTCGCCTATCCGTTCGAGGCGATGCTCGCGGTGCTGCGCCTTGAGAGCGTGCGCGCCCGCAGCCTCGTGATCGCCGAGGACCTGGGGACCGGCCCCGAGGGCTTCTCGGACGCGATCATGCAATCGGGCATCCTCTCCTACCGGGTGCTCTGGTTCGAGCGCGAGCATGACGGCGCCTTCAAGCGGCCGGATGCTTATCCGCGCTCCGCGCTCGCCGTGTTCACGACCCACGATCTTCCCACCTTCAAGGGCTGGTGGCGCGGCCTCGACGTGGATCTGCGCCAGACCCTCGGGGTCTACGACAACGAGACCGGCGCCCGGGATCGGGAGAGCCGCGCCAGGGAGCTGCGCCAGTTTAGCGAGGCGCTCGCCGAGCAGGGCCTCCTGCCCAATCCGGAGCCCCCGGAGGAGCCGCCCTTCGAGGCCACCATGCGCTACCTGGCGCGCACGCCCTCCGGCCTCGTTGGCCTCCAGATCGAGGATGCGGCCGGCGAGCTGAACCAGGCGAACCTGCCCGGCCAGGATCAGGCCCATCCCAACTGGAAGCGGCGCCTCGGGCAGGATCTCGAGGACATCGTCGCGCCAGGCGGGGGCCTCGCGAAGCTCGCGGCGGCCCTCACCGAGGAGGGACGCGGCGCGGCGCCGCGATCCAGCGCCCTCGCGGCCCCGCCGCCGCGCGCCACCTACCGGCTCCAGTTCCACAAGGATTTCACCTTCGACGACGCGGTGCGGATCGTTCCGTATCTCGCCCGGCTCGGGATCAGCCACGTCTATTCCTCGCCGATCCACACGGCGCGACCGGGCTCGATCCACGGCTACGACATCGTGGACCATTCGCGCATCAACCCGGAGCTCGGCGGCGAGGAGGGCTTCGCGCGCCTCACCGATGCCCTGAAGGAGCACGGGCTCGGGCTCATCCTCGACATCGTGCCGAACCATATGGGCGTCGGCGGCGCCGACAACGGCTGGTGGCTCTCCGTGCTCGAATGGGGCGAGCTCTCGCCCCTGTCGCGCGCCTTCGACATCGATTGGGAGCGCCTCGGCGCCCACCACAAGCTCGTCATCCCCTTCCTCGGCGACCGCTACGGGGACGCCCTCGAAAAGGGCAACCTCAAGCTCACCTTCCACGAGGACGAGGGCAGCTTCAGCGTCTGGCATTGGGAGCACCGCTTCCCGGTCTGCCCCCTCGCCTATCCGATCGTCCTCGACCGGGCGCTCGCCGCCCTCCCCGAGGGCGACGTGGAGGGAAGGGGCGAGATGCTCGCGGTCAGCGAGCGCCTTCGTGCCATGAACGAGGAGCAGGCCCCGGAGCGGCGCGCGGCCTTTCCGGAGGAGGCGGAGGGCCTGAAGCGTCGCCTCGCGGCAGCCGCCGCCGCCTCGACGGAGCTTCAGCAAGCCATCGAGCGCGCCGTGTCGCTCATCAACGGTACGGCCGACGTGCCGGAAAGCTTCGGCACGCTCCACCGCATCCTGGAGGCGCAATCCTACCGGCTTGCCCATTGGCGCGTCGCGGCGAGCGACATCAACTACCGCCGCTTCTTCGACATCAACGGGCTCGCAGGCCTGCGCGTGGAGGATCCGGAGGTCTTCGAGCGCACCCACGAGACGATCTTCCGCCTCGTGCGCGAGGGCCGCATCCAGGGCCTGCGCATCGATCACATCGACGGGCTCGCGGACCCGGAGGGCTATACCCGCGCCCTGCAAGGGGCCGTCGGTCCCGGCTTCTACATCGTGGTGGAGAAGATCCTGGAGCCCGGCGAGCCCCTGCGGCCCTGGCCCATCGCCGGCACCACGGGCTACGACGTGCTGAACCTCATCGACGGCCTCTTCGTCGATCCTGCGGCCGCCGACACGTTCGAGCGCATCTACCGGGCGTTCTCAGGCATGGAGGGTCGCTACGGCACCCTGCTGCGGCAGGCGAAGAGCGAAATCCTGGAGATCAGCTTCGCGAGCGAGCTCGAGGTGCTCACCTCGGACCTCAAGCGCCTCGCCGACGCGGACCGCAAGACGCGGGACTACACCATCTATGCGATCCGGCGGGCGCTCATCGAGATCGTCGCGCGCTTTCCGGTCTACCGCACCTATCTGGGTGAGGGCGAAACGACGCCCGAGGACCGGCAGCTCCTGGAGGATACGGTGGAGTCCGCCAAGCGCTGGTCCGCCCTGCCCGACCGCACGGTGCACGACTTCATCGCAAGCTCCCTGCTGCTCGACCAGAACGCGGAGACCCCTTCGGGCACGGCGCCGGATCTCGTGCGCCGTTTCCGCCGCCGCTTCCAGCAGCTCACCGGCCCGGTGATGGCAAAAAGCCTGGAGGACACGCTGTTCTACCGCTATGTGCGGCTCCTCTCCCTCAACGAGGTCGGCGGCGACCCGCATCATTTCGGGATGCAGCCGGAGGAGTTTCATCGGCTGAACGCCGAGCGCGCCCGGTCCTGGCCCCATGCCATGATCGGCACGGCGACGCACGACACCAAGCGCGGCGAGGATGCGAGGGCGCGCCTCAACGCGCTCTCGGAGATGCCGGAGGTCTGGGCACAGGCGCTCGACACATGGCGGAGCATCGCGGCCCCTTACCTCGACAACGGACAGGAGACGGCGCCCGACGCCAACGACCAGTACCTCATTCTCCAGGCGCTCCTCGGCGCCTGGCCGATGGAGCTCCTAGGCGACGAGACCGACCCGGGCGCCGTCGACGATTTCCGCGAACGCATCGAGGGCTTCGTCCTCAAGGCTCTGCGCGAGGCGAAGCGGCATACGAGCTGGGTTCACACGGACGAGGCCTATGAGAACGCGGCGCTGGGCCTCGTGCGTGGGCTCCTCGATCCCGCCTCGCCCTTCCTCGCGGAGTTCCGCCCGCTCGCGCGCCGCCTCGCCTTCGCCGGCATGGTGACGAGCCTTGCGCGGACGGCCCTGAAGGCCACCCTGCCGGGCGTGCCCGACATCTACCAGGGGACCGACTTCTGGGACCTGTCGCTGGTGGATCCGGACAACCGGCGCCCGGTCGATTACGGGAGCCGCGAGAAGGCGCTCGCCGCCGAGACCGCCGCGGCGGATCTCATGAGCCATTGGAGCGACGGCCGCATCAAGCAGCGTCTGCTCGCCGCGATCCTCGAGGACCGGGCGGCGGCGCCGGGCCTCTATGCCTCCAGCGACTACCAGCCCCTGAAGCCGCAGGGCCCCCAGCGGGCGAGGCTCGTCGCCTTCGCACGCGGGGCCGGCGGCGAACGGCTCGTGGTCGCGGTGCCCCGCCTCGTCGCGTCCCTCACGGAGGGCGACGCGCTCCCGGTGGGCGATGTCTGGGGGGACACGGCGGTTCCGCTCCCGGAGGGCACCTGGCGCGACGTGGTCACCGGCCGCTCGGTCGAGGGCGGCCGCGCGGTGCCGGTCGCGGAACTCTTCGATGGGGTTCCGCTTTCGATCCTCAGGAGCAACGGGTGACCGGGGGCGGGACGGCCCGCCGGATCGCCCTCTCGCGATGGCGAGGCGATGGGGAACGCTCATGAGAGGGCAGCTCGGGCCGACGGGTTCGGCTCAGCCGGTGCGGAGGGGACGCGCATGAACATGGTGGATCACAAACGCTCCGGCACCGCCCGGGACGTCCAGGTACCGACGGTGCAGGGCCCGCGGATCTACAACCTGTTCCCGCTCCTCGTCGGCCGCGTCTCGGCCTGGCGGGCGGAGCTGCCGCGCATCGCCCGCATGGGGTTCGACTGGGTCTATGTGAACCCGTTCCACGAGACCGGCGCCTCGGGCAGCCTCTACGCCGTCAAGGACCCCACCCGCCTCGACCCGCGCTTCCGCGACGAGGGCGAGGACGACGACGCGCAGATCCGCCGCTTCATCGAGGAGGCCGCGGGGCACGGCCTCAAGGTCATGACGGATCTCGTGATCAACCATTCCGCCATCGACGCGCATCTCGCGGCCGAGCGGCCCGATCTCTTCCGCCGGGACGAAGACGGCGCGATCCACAAGCCTTTCGCCGTGGACCCGGACGACCCGACGAAGCGCACCGTCTGGGAGGATCTCGCCGAGTTCGACTACGAGAACCCGGCCTCCCGCGACGAGCTTGCGGCCTATTGGGACCGCTACATGGCGCATCTCCAGGGCCTCGGCGTGCGCGGCTTTCGGTGCGATGCCGCCTACAAGGTGCCGCCCGCCGTGTGGCGCACGCTCATCGGCGCCGCGAAGGCACGCGATCCCGATTGCTGCTTTGCGGCCGAGACGCTCGGCTGCACCCTCGCCGAGACGAAGGCCACCGCCGGCGCGGGCTTCGACTACCTCTTCAACAGTTTCGCCTGGTGGGACCTGAAGGCCCCGTGGGCCCTCGCGCAATACGAGGCCCTGCGCAACGTGGCGCCGTCCATCGCCTTTCCGGAAAACCACGACATGCCGCGCCTGGCGGCGGGCGCCGGCAGCGACCCGGAGGCGGTGAGCCGGCTCCTGCGCACCCGCTACGCGCTCGCGGCGTTCTTCTCCAGCGGCATCCTCATGCCCATGGGCTACGAGTGGGGCTACCGCCGTTCGCTTCATGTGGTGGAGACCACGCCCGCCGACCGGGAGCTGACGGGCATCGACATCTCGGAATTCGTGGCGGCCATCAACCGCCTGCGCTCCGAGCTGCCGCCCGCGAACCGGGAGGGCGCCCAATGGGCCGTGACGGGGCCGGACAGCCCGGTCGCGGCACTCCTGCGCTACGATGCGGGCCATGCGGCGGCGGCCGGGCATGCGACGCTCGTGGTGGCGAACCTCACGGGCAGCCCGCAGAGCGTCGATCCCGGGACGCTTCTGGCCCGCACGGGCGGCGTGTTCGGCGCGTTTCGGGACCTCACCCCGGGCGCCCCGCCCCTGCCCTTCGCGCCGGGGACCGCCCTCGTGCTGCAGCCGCAGGAGGTCCGCATCTTCGCGGCCCTGAAGGCGGCACCGCCGAAGAGCCGCGGCCGGGCGCGCCAGCCCACGGGCGAGAACCGCGTCATCATCGAGGCGGTCTCGCCCGAGATCGACAACGGCCGCTCGCCCGTGAAGCGCGTGGTGGGCGACGTTCTGGAGGTGGAGGCCGACATCCTCACCGACGGGCACGACAAGTTCAACGCGGCGATCCTCTATCGCGCGGCCGGCGAGACCGAATGGCGCCGCGCGCCCATGCGCTTTGTCGACAACGACCGCTGGGGCGGAGGCTTCCCGCTGGAGCGCAACACCCGCTACCAGTACACCATCGAGGGCTGGCGCGACCCCTTCGCGACCTGGCTCAACGAGGTGGAGAAAAAGCGGGGCGCCGGCATCAATGTGAGGCTCGAAACCATCGAGGGCCTTCACATCGTCGAGAAGGCGGCGGGTCTCGCGGATGGGGAGGACGCCCATGCGCTCGCGGATCTCGTTCGACGGCTGAAGGCGCACGAGGCAGGCTCCGAGGCGCAGCTCGGGCTCATGCTCGACGAGACGAACCGGGCGCTGATCGACCGGAACGCCGAGCGCCAGAACGTCTCCCGCTACGAGCCGGTGCTGGAGGTCGTCGCCGACCGCCTCGCGGCCCGGTTCTCGGCCTGGTACGAGCTGTTCCCGCGCTCGCAATCGGCGGAGCCGGGGGTCCACGGCACCTTCCTCGACGTGATCGCGCAGCTGCCGCGGGTGAAGGATCTCGGCTTCGACGTGCTCTATTTCACGCCGATCCATCCGATTGGGCGCACCAACCGCAAGGGGCGCAACAACACCCTGACCCCTGGGCCCGACGATCCGGGCAGCGTCTACGCCATCGGCGCCGAAGAGGGCGGGCACCGGGACGTGCACCCGGAACTGGGGACCTTGGAGGATTTCCGCACGCTGATGAAGGCCGCCCACGAGCATGGGCTGGAGATCGCCCTCGATTTCGCGATCCAGTGCTCCCCCGATCATCCCTGGATCAAGGAGCATCCGGAATGGTTCGACTGGCGGCCGGACGGCACGATCCGTTTCGCCGAGAACCCGCCGAAGAAATACGAGGACATCGTCAACGTCCATTTCTACGGGGCGTCGCTCCCCTCGCTGTGGTGCGAGTTGCGGGACGTGGTGCTGTTCTGGGTCGAGCAGGGCGTCAAGATCTTCCGGGTCGACAACCCGCACACCAAGCCCATCCCCTTCTGGCAATGGATGATCGCCGAGGTGAACGCCCGTCATCCGGACGTGCTCTTCCTCGCCGAGGCCTTCACGCGGCCGAAGATGATGCGCAAGCTCGCGAAAGCGGGCTTCCAGCAATCCTACACCTACTTCACGTGGCGCAACACGAAGAGCGAGCTCATCGAGTACATGACGGAGCTCGCCCACGGTCCCATGGGCGAGTACTACCGGCCGAACTTCTTCGCCAACACGCCGGACATCAACCCGTACTATCTCCAGACGAGCGGACGGGCGGGCTACATCGTGCGCGGCACCTTGGCTGCGACGCTGTCCAGCGTCTACGGCATCTATAACGGGTTCGAGCTGTGCGAGGGCCGGCCGGTGCCCGGCAAGGAAGAATATCTCGATTCCGAGAAATACGAGCTGAAGGCCTGGGATTACGACCGCCCCGGCAACATCGCCGACCACATTCGGCGGCTCAACCAGATCCGGCGGGAGAACCCCGCCCTCTGGGATTTCCGGAACATCAGCTTCCTCAATGCTTGGAACGACCAGATCCTGGCCTATGTGCGAATGACCAAGGAGAAGGACAATTGCGTGTTCGTCCTGGTCAATCTCGACCCGCGCAACCGCCAGGAATGCACCTACGAGGTCCCGCTCTGGGAGTTCGGGCTGCCCGATCACGGGGCCATCGAGGTGGAAGACCTGCTCAGCGGAGGCCGGTTCACCCTGCACGGCAAGTCGCACCGGATCGCCCTCGATCCGGCCGAGCGGCCGGTGGTGATCTGGCGCCTCATCCCGCCGGGGCGGCGCTGAGTTCCGCGCGGTCCCCGGCCCCGACGACACCCTTCCATCCGCCCCTGTTTTCCAAGCCCGTGTTGAAGAAGTAACCCATGATCGACCGCAGCGACACCGACTGGTACCGCGACGCCATCATCTACCAGCTGCATGTGAAGTCGTTCTTCGACTCCAACGGCGACGGCATCGGCGATTTCGAGGGCGTGACGCGCAAGCTCGACTACATCAAGGACCTTGGCGTCTCGGCGATCTGGGTGATGCCCTTCTATCCCTCGCCCCTGAAGGACGACGGCTACGACATCGCGGATTACCGTGGCATCAATCCGGGCTACGGCACGATGCGCGACTTCCGGCGCTTCGTGAAGGAGGCCCACGACCGGGGCCTGCGCGTGATCACCGAGCTCGTGATCAACCACACCTCGGACCAGCACCCCTGGTTCCAGAAAGCCCGCACCTCCCGCCCCGGCTCCGCCGCGCGCGACTTCTACGTCTGGTCCGACACGGACAAGAAATACGACGAGACCCGCATCATCTTCATCGACACGGAGCCGTCGAACTGGTCCTGGGACCCGGTGGCGAAGGCCTATTACTGGCATCGCTTCTACGCGCACCAGCCGGATCTCAACTTCGACAACCCCAAGGTTCTCGAAGCGGTGCTCGACACCATGCGCTATTGGCTCGACATGGGCGTGGACGGTCTGAGGCTCGACGCGATCCCCTATCTCATCGAGCGCGAGGGCACCAATTGCGAGAACCTTCCCGAGACCCATGAGGTCATCAAGAAGATCCGCGCCGCCCTCAACGAGAGCTATTCGGACCGGATGCTGCTCGCGGAGGCGAACCAGTGGCCGGAGGAGACCGCGCCCTATTTCGGCGACGGCGACGAATGCCACATGGCGTTCCACTTCCCCTTGATGCCGCGCATGTACATGGCGCTGGCCCAGGAGGACCGGCACCCGATCACCGACATCATGCGCCAGACCCCGGAGATTCCGGAGGGCTGCCAATGGGCGATCTTCCTGCGCAACCATGACGAGCTGACCCTCGAAATGGTGACCGACAAGGAGCGCGACTATCTCTGGTCCTACTATGCCGGCGAGCAGCGCGCCCGCATCAACCGGGGTATCCGCCGCCGCCTCGCGCCGCTCCTCGACAACGACCGGCGCAAGATCGAGCTCCTGAACTCGCTGCTCCTCTCGATGCCGGGCACCCCCGTGCTCTATTACGGCGACGAGATCGGGATGGGCGACAACATCTATCTCGGCGATCGGGACGGGGTGCGCACGCCGATGCAATGGTCGCCCGACCGCAATGGCGGCTTCAGCCGCGCGGACCCGGCGCGGCTCTTCCTCCCCGCCATCCAGGACCCGATCTACGGCTTCGATGCGGTGAACGTGGAAGCGCAGCTGCGCTCGCCGGCGAGCCTCCTCAACTGGACGCGCCGGCTCCTCGCGATCCGGCGCAATCACCTCGCCTTCGGCCGCGGCTCCCTGCGCTTCCTTTATCCCGCAAACCGCAAGGTGCTGGCCTATATCCGCGAGGCCGCGGACGAGACGATCCTGTGCGTCGTCAACGTGTCGGGCTCGCCCCAGGCCGTGGAGCTCGACCTCTCGGATCACAAGGGCTGCACGCCGACCGAGATGACCGGCGGCAGCGATTTCCCGCCGATCGGCGAGCTGCCTTACCTTCTCACCCTGCCGGCCTACGGCTTCTACTGGTTCCAGCTCGGCGCCGCGTCGGCCGACCGGCCGCACGCCCCGCCCGCTGCACCCGAACTGTTCACCCTCGTCCTCACGGGCGGGCCGGAGACCATCTTCCAGGGCCGCGAGCGCACGGCCTTCGAGCGCACGGTCATTCCGCGCCTCATCTCGACCCGTCGCTGGTTCGCCGGCAAGGGCAAGACCATTCAACGCGCGAGGCTCATGGATTTCACCACCATGCGCAGCCGCGCCGGCCGTGACGACATCCTCTGGCCGCTCGTGGCCGTGGACGTCTCCGGCGGCGAGACGCAGGCTTATTCGATGCCGCTCGCGCTGGAGGAGGACACCGAAGGAGAATCCCTCCTCCCCTACGCGGTGGCCCGGATCCGGCGCGGGCCGAGGGTGGGCCTGCTCTATGGCGCCGGCTCCTCGCCGAACTTCGCCGTGTCGGTTCTCGACGCCTTGCGGCGCGGGGACGAGGTGCCGACCACCGAGGGTGGGCGCCTGCGGTTTCGCGCGACGAACGCCCTGGCGGACCGGGCCGACGTGGCACCCGAGGACGTGCGCCGCCTGTCGGCGGAGCAGAGCAACACCTCGATCACGCTCGGCTCGGACATGATCCTGAAGCTCTATCGGCGCCTCCAGCCGGGCATTCACCCGGAGGTCGAGGTCGGGCGCTTCCTTACGGAGGTCGCGGGATTCGAGCAGACGCCGGCGCTCCTCGGCTCCGTGGAGCACGTGGCCGCCGACGGCACGACCACGGCCGTCGCCGTGCTCCAGAGCTTCGTGCGCAATCAGGGCGACGCCTGGACCTGGTCCATCGACACCCTCAAGCGCGAACTCGACACGGCGGCCCTCGTGACCGGGGAGGACACGAGGGAGCTCGACGATGCGCTCGGCCCCTATCTCCACGTGGTGCGCACCCTCGGCCGGCGCACGGCGGAGCTGCACCTTGCCTTCGCGACGCCGACGGAGGACGCCGCTTTCGCCCTCGAACCCCTCACCGCGGACGATGTGGGCGTCGCGGCGGCCGATGCGCGGGCTCAAGGCGAGCGGGCCTTCGCGGCCCTCGCCCGTCTGGCGCCCGGCGCCTCGGAGAATGCCCGCACCTCGTTGGAGGCCTTGATGGCGCGCCGCGACGAGTGCTTCGGCCTCATCGAGCGGCTTTCCGTTTCGCCCACCGGCGCCGTGAAAACCCGCATCCACGGCGACTACCATCTCGGCCAGGTGCTGGTGGCGCAGAACGACGTGGTGATCGTCGATTTCGAGGGCGAGCCGTCCCGTCCCGCGGACGAGCGCCGGCAGAAGAGCTCGCCCCTCCGCGATGTAGCCGGGATGCTCCGCTCCTTCGCCTATGTGACGGAGACGGCGGCGCGGAGCGTCGAGCAGCGCGTCGTCGACGGGGCCGTGCGCCTCGCGGATCTGGCGGAGACCCGCCGGCACATGATCGAGGCCGCGTTCATGGAGGGCTACGACGGCACAATCGCCGGCACGCCGGTCGAGGTCGCCGATCCCGGCACGCGCCGGGCGCTTCTCGACCTTCACCTTCTGGGCAAGGCCCTGTACGAGATCAACTACGAAGCCGACCACCGGCCCGAATGGATCGAGACCCCCGTCCGGGGCGTGCTGTCGATCCTCGACCAGGCGGGGAGCCGCTCATGACAATCGACCTTCAGACGCTCTGGGTCCTCAACCAAGCGGGGAGCCGCTCATGACGACCGAGATCGAGATCGCCGCCAAGACCGGCGAGACGCCGGCGGCCCGCGGCCGCGCGAAGCCGGCCGCCCTCGCCCGGGAGGCCATCGACGCCATCGTGGAGGCACGCCACGCGGATCCCTTCGCGGTGCTCGGCCCCCACGAGGTGGCGCCGGGACGCTGGGAGATCCGGGCCATGCTGCCGCACGCGGCGGGGGCCGAACTCCTCGGCTTTGACGGCGTCACGGTGCTTGCGCCCATGGAGCGCCGGCACGAGGCGGGGTTCTTCGTCGGCACGATCAAGGCCGACCAGCGGCCCGGCTATCGCCTGAGGATCGACGGGCCGAGCGGGTCCGAGGTGCGGATCGATCCCTATTCCTACGGACCGATCCTTTCGAACGAGGAACTGTCGCACACGCGGGATGTGGGGAGCGACGCCCATTACCGGGTGCTCGGCGCCCATCCGCGTCAGGTGGGAGAGGTTCAGGGCTTTCTGTTCTGCGTGTGGGCGCCGACGGCCCAGAGGGTCAGCGTCATCGGCGACTTCAATCGCTGGGATGGGCGTGCGCACCCCATGCGCCTGCGCCACCATGCGGGCGTGTGGGAGCTCTTCATCCCCGAAATCGCGCCGGGCACGCGCTACAAGTTCGAGCTCAAGGGTCCGGGCGGGCACCTGCTGCCCCACCGCGCCGACCCCCTCGCCTTCGCGTCCGAGCGCCCGCCGGCGACGGCCTCCGTGCTCCACGACGACGCACCGTTCCGCTGGCGCGACCAGGCCTGGATGGAGAAGCGCACGGGACGCGATCAGCGCAAGATCCCCATGTCGATCTACGAGTGCCATCTCGGCTCCTGGGCCCGGGTGCCGGACGAGGCGAACCGCTATCTCACCTATCGCGAGCTCGCCGAGCGCCTGATTCCTTACGTAAAGGAGCTGGGCTTCACCCATATCGAGCTTCTGCCGATCACCGAATATCCGTTCGACGGGTCCTGGGGCTACCAGCCGGTCTCGCTCTTCGCGCCAACGAGCCGCTTCGGCACGCCGGAGGATTTCGCGGCTTTCGTGCAGGCGGCGCACGATGCGGAGATCGGCATCATCCTCGATTGGGTGCCAGGCCATTTCCCGAACGACTCGCACGGGCTCGGGCATTTCGACGGCACGCATCTCTACGAGCACGCGGATCCGCGCCAGGGCTACCACCAGGATTGGGGCACCTACATCTACAATTTCGGGCGCCAGGAGGTGGCGGCCTTCCTCGTGGCTAACGCGCGCTTCTGGCTGGAGCGCTACCATCTCGACGGCCTGCGCGTCGATGCGGTCGCCTCCATGCTCTACCTCGACTATTCCCGCAATGCGGGCGAGTGGGTGCCGAACCGCTACGGCGGCAACGAGAACATCGAGGCCATCGATTTCATGCGCCGCATGAACGAGACGGTGTACGCGAACGCGCCGGGCGCCGTGACGATCGCGGAGGAATCCACCGCCTGGCCGGGCGTCTCGCACCCGACCTATACGGGCGGGCTCGGCTTCGGCTTCAAGTGGAACATGGGGTGGATGCACGACACCCTGCGCTTCATCTCGAAAGAGCCGGTGCACCGGCGCTACCACCACCACGACCTCACCTTCGGCCTGCTCTACGCGTTCACGGAAAACTTCGTCCTGCCCCTCAGCCACGACGAGGTGGTGCACGGCAAGGGCTCCATGCTGGGCAAGATGCCCGGCGACCGCTGGCAGCGCTTCGCGAACCTGAGGGCCTATTACGGCTTCATGTGGGGCCATCCGGGCAAGAAGCTCCTCTTCATGGGTGGGGAGATCGCCCAGGAGCGCGAGTGGAACCACGACACGAGCCTCGACTGGCACCTCCTCGACGACCCGTTCCACCGGGGCGTCCACGATCTCGTCCGCGATCTCAACCGCGTCTACCGCGCGCACCCGGCGCTCCACGAGCGCGATACGGAAGCCGCTGGCTTCCAGTGGCTCGTGTCGGACGACGCGGAGAACAGCGTGATCGCCTGGGCCCGGCGCGGCGAGCACGAGGACGAGATCGTCATCGTGGTCTCGAACTTCACGCCGGTCCCGCGGGAGGGCTACCGGATCGGCGTGCCGAAGGCCGGGTATTATCGTGAGGTTCTGAACACGGACGCGGAAGGATACGGGGGCAGCAACGTGGGGAATATGGGCGGGGTCGATGCCGAGGCGACGGAGAGCCACGGCCAGCCCTATTCCCTCTCCCTCACCCTGCCGCCGCTCGGGACCGTGATGCTGGCCCTGTCGCGATAGGATTGCCCCGGCAGTTCAGCCCAATGCGAGCTTCTTGCCGAAGCGCGCGACCGTTCGGGACCTGATGCTGGCGCTGTCGCGGTAGGCTCGGGCCGGTTCCGGCAGCTCAACCTACGGCGAGCTTCTTGCGGAAGCGCGCGACCGCCTGATCGAGCTGCGTCGCGGCTTCGGCGACGTCGGAGGCAAGATCGGCGAAGCGGCGCAGAGCGTCGCCGCCGAGACCGGCCGGGCGCCGGGCGTCCAGAGCCTGCACGGCTTTCGCGTAGTCCTCGAGCGCGAGGTCGAGGTCGTCAGCGAGGTCCGCGAGTGGCGTTCCCATGACGAGATGTTCGAAGTGGAACTCGGCCTCGTCCGTGGGGTCGACGATGGCGCCGTAGCGCAGGCAGAGAAGTTCGATCTGGTGCCGACACCAGCCCTGCCCCGCATGGGCGGCGCAGGAGCAGCCCATCCGCAGGCGTCCGCCACGCAGCCGCTCCGTCGTCACCGTATGGCGCCCGCCATCCAGGTCCTGAACGGTCAGAACCACTGGGTTTTCCGGCAGCTCGCTTCGCGTCAGCATTGGTCGTGTCCCCCGCAAAACTCTTTGTTTTGCGAGAGTATTCGCCAAGATGCGGGGCGCGTCCAGCTGACGAAAGGTGAACCTCAGGCCGCCGTTGCTTGCGCGGCCCTCTGGTAGACGTCGCGATACTTGCCGGCCGCTTGGCTCCACCCGTGCGGCCGGGCCATGGCGGCCTTGCGCATGGCGGCGAGCTGCGATTGCGAACCGAAGGCCTGGAGGCCGCGCTTGATGGCATCCACGAAGCCCGTCAGCGACATTTCCTTGAACAGGAACCCGGTCACCCCATCCTCGATCGTATCGGCGAGCCCGCCGGTGCGATGGGCGATGGGAAGCGAGCCAAAGCGCTGCGCGTACATCTGGCTGAGGCCGCAGGGTTCGAAGCGGGAGGGCATCAGCAGGAAGTCGCTGCCCGCATACATGCGCCGGGCCTCGCGCTCGTCGAAGCCGATGCGCACGCCGACCGCGTTCGGATGGCGGGCGGCGAGCGCCTGCATGGCGTGCTCGAAGCGGGCCTCGCCGCGCCCCGTCACCACCACCTGGCCGCCATCCGCCACGATCTCCTCCGCCGCCGCGATGGCGAGATCCACGCCCTTTTGGTGGACGAGCCGGGACACGACGGCGAAGAGCGGGCCGCGGGAGACCGCAAGGCCGAAGGTCTTGCGCACCTCGTCGGCGTTGGCGCTCTTGCCGCGCCAATCGTCCGGCGCGAAGGGGCTCGCGAGATGCGGATCGGTCGTCGGGTCCCAGCTCTCGTCGATCCCGTTCAGGATGCCGTCGAGCCGCCCCTCCTCGGCGCGGGTCTTCAACAACCCGTCGAGGCCGCAGCCGAATTGCGGCCGGGTGATCTCGTCCGCATAGGTGGAGCTCACCGTCGTGATGTGCGAGGCGTAGAAGATGCCGGCCTTGAGGAACGAGAGCTTGCCGTAGAACTCGACCCCGTTCACGTGGAAGGCGCTGTCCGGGATACCGAGCCGCCCGAGCCGCTCGCGCTCGAAGAGACCTTGATAGGCAAGGTTGTGGATCGTCAGGATGCTCGGCACGTGCCGGTCGCGCCAGGTCAGATAGGCGGGCGCGAGGCTCGAGGGCCAATCGTTGAGGTGCAGGAGGTTCGGCTGCCAGCCGCTATCGCCGAGGCCGCAGGCGAGGTCGGCCGCCGCGAGGCCGAGACGCGCGAACCGGATGTCGTTGTCGGCCCAGTCCACGCCGTTGGCATCCCCGTAGGGGGTGCCCTCCCGGTCGTAGAGCTCCGGACTCAGGATGATGTAGATCGTCAGACCGTCCTTGGTCCTGACGCGGCCAAGATCGCAGGCCGGGATCCCGCAGGTGCCCGGCAGACGCCCGATCACCTCCACGGGCCCGGCACCCGCCAGGACCTGCCGGTAGCCGGGGATCAGGACGCGGACATCGTAATGCTCGCGCAGGGCGCGCGGGAGCGCGGCCGACACCTCACCGAGGCCGCCCGCCTTCACGAAATCAGCGATCTCGGAGGTGACGTAGAGGATGGATTGGTGCTGCCGACCTAGACTTGCCGGGAGAGTCGTCGTCGAGGCAGGACTGGAATCGACCCGCTCAATATTCGTTGGTTGAGATGTAGACCGTCCGGATGTGCTTTCCGCCGCCTGAAGCATGTGCCGTGTCGATTTCGAGCGTGGCCCCCGCAAAACCTGCCACGCTTAAGGGGAGGGTCGCGCCTCTAACGCGCTTCCGCACCGTAAGTTCCACATTTTTTGCACCGCAACACCGAGTCCGAACGACGCACACGCAACGGGCGGCCCCGTGGCCACCCGCGCAACCGGCTAGTGCACACCATCAAAAGCTTGGCCGGACCCGCCAAATCTCGTCGGCGTATTCCCGGATCGTCCGGTCGGAGGAAAACCAGCCCATCCGCGCCGTGTTGAGGACGCTCCGGCGCCACCACTCGGCGGGATCGGACCAGACCCGGTCCGCCTGCCGCTGCGCGGCCCAATAGGCCTCGAAATCGGCGGCGATCATGTAGGGGTCGCGGCCGACGACCGCTCCGACGAGCTCCCCGAAACGGCCGGGATCGTCCGGCGAGAAGCGGCCGGATCCGATGGCGTCGAGCACGGCGGCAAGACGCGGGCTCGAGGCCAGGGCCTCGCTTCCCGTCATGCCCGCTGTCCGGCGGGCCGCCACCTCGTCGGCCGTGAGACCGAAGATGAACAGGTTTTCGAGCCCCACCTGCTCGCTGATCTCCACATTGGCGCCGTCGAGGGTGCCGATGGTGAGCGCGCCGTTGAGGGCAAACTTCATGTTTCCGGTGCCGGAGGCTTCCAGACCCGCGGTCGAGATCTGCTCGGAGAGATCCGCCGCCGGGATGATCGCCTCGGCGAGGCTCACATTGTAGTTCGGCAGGAACACCACCTTCAGTCGGTCCCCCACCACCGGATCCGCGTTCACGACGCGGGCGACGTCGTTGGCGAGCTTGATGATGAGCTTGGCGCGGGCATAGCCCGGCGCCGCCTTGCCGGCGAAGACCTTCACCCGCGGCACCCAGGGACCGTCGGGCTCTGCCCGGATCGCCTCGTAGAGGGCCACCGTCTCCAGGATGTTCAGGAGCTGGCGCTTGTATTCGTGGATGCGCTTCACCTGCACGTCGAACAAGGCGTCCGGATCGACCGCGACGCCGAGGCGCTGGCGGATGAGGTCCGACAGCCCGCGCTTGTTGCGGGCCTTCTCGGCCGCGAACAGCGACTGGAACGAGGCATCGGTCGCGAGCGGCTCGAGGCCGCGCAGGAGCGTGACGTCATCCAGGACGCCGTCGCCGAGGGCCGCCACGGCGAGCCGGCGCAGGCCCGGATTGGCCTGGTGGAACCAGCGACGGACCGTGATGCCGTTGGTCTTGTTGACGATCCGGTCCGGGTGCAGGGCGTGCAGGTCCCGGAACACCGTGAGGCGCATGAGATCCGTGTGCAGGCCCGAGACGCCGTTCACCTTGTGGGAGCCGATGAAGGCCAGATGCCCCATGCGCACCCGGCGGCCATGGCCTTCGTCGATGATGGAGAGCGCCGCGAGATCCCGGGTATCCGACCCTTTCGCGGCCGCTTCCAGATGGTGCCAGTTGATCAGGTAGATGATCTGCATATGGCGGGGCAGCACCCGCTCCATGAGGGCCACGGGCCAGGCCTCGAGCGCCTCCGGCAGCAGGGTATGGTTCGTGTAGCTCAGGGTCGCGGTGGTGAGGCGCCAGGCCCGATCCCAGTCGAGGCCGTGCTCGTCCACCAGAAGCCGCATGAGCTCGGCGACCGCGATCGCCGGATGGGTGTCGTTGAGCTGGATCGCCGCCTGGTCGGGCAGGCTCTCCAGGCTTCCGTGCTCCTTCAGGTGCTCGGAGACGAGATCCTGAAGGGAGGCGGACGTGAAGAAGTATTCCTGCCTGAGGCGAAGCTCGTGCCCCTCGTGGCTCGAATCGCTGGGGTAGAGCACCCGGGAGATCGCCTCGGCCCGGGCCTGCGCCGCTTGAGCGCCCACATGGTCGCCCGCATTGAACCGCTCGAGATTGAGCGGCGCCTCGGCGCGGGCGGCCCACAGGCGCAGGGTGTTCACCTGACGCCCGCGCCAGCCCACCACGGGCGTGTCGTGAGCCACGGCCAGAACGGTCTCGTCCGCGTGCCAGGTCTGGTAGACGCGGCCGCTGCTGTCCGTACGGCTCTCAACCGTGCCGCCGAAGCGCACGGGAAAGACCGTCCGGGGCCGGGCGAATTCCCAAGGATTGCCGCCGGCCATCCAATCGTCCGGCGCCTCCTGCTGCCAGCCGGAGCGGAAGGATTGCCGGAACAGGCCGTAATCGTAGCGGATGCCGTAGCCGACGGCGCGCACGCCCGTCGTCGCCATGCTTTCCATGAAGCAGGCCGCGAGGCGCCCGAGGCCCCCGTTGCCCAGCGCCGCGTCGGTCTCGGCCGCCTTCACCACATCGAGCCCGACCCCGAGGCCCGACAGCGCCTCGTGGACGGCGGCGGTGAGACCGAGATTGCCGATCGCCTCGGAGAGCAGGCGGCCGATGAGGAATTCCATGGAGAGGTAGCAGACCTTCTTGCCGCCCTCGGTCTCAGCGCGCGATCGCGTCCAGGCGGCCGCCACGTGGTCCCGCACCGCGAGGGCGGTCGCCATGAACCAGTCGTGGTCCGTCGCCTCGTCCGGGGTCACCCCGACCTGTCCCACAAGCTTCGCGAGGATCTCGGCCCGGAGCGCCGCGGCCTCGATCTCCCCGCCCGTCCGGGCGACATCCGCGTCGCGAAGGAAGGCCCGCGCCTCGGGTTTACGGTGGTCTTCGTCTCGTTCGAGGTCGAACATGCAATCTGCCCCGGTCGTCGTTGCGGCCTACCTGACCCTTAGAGTCAGGGACCAATGATTAAAATGATGCTTGCGCAACGGTGATACAAAGGCCATGCGCCCTTACACCGCTGGCGCAACGTCACCTGTCCCGGTGTGTCTTTCCTGGCTACATCGCGGGCGATGAACCCCAGGTGATCGGGCGATTTGCCCGGACGTCAGGCGAATTGGGCCGAGTGGACCCGATTCACCATTCAGGCGAACAAATCGGGATGCCGCAGCCGCAGCGCCTGAACGAGGGCCAGGGTCTTGAGATCCCGAATCGCCCCGCTCTCCGCAAGGCGCCAGAGGTCCGCGAGCGGCATCTCGACCACCTCGATATCCTCGTTCTCGTCCGCAACGCCGCCCCCCTCCCCGATCCTGTCGGCGGCCCGGTAGGGCGCCAGGAACAGGTGCATCTGCTCCGTGGAGATGCCGGGCGACGACCAGATGGTCGCGACGGGCTCGACCTCGCCAAGGCGCAACCCGACCTCCTCCTCGGCCTCGCGGCGGGCGCACGCGGCGGGGTCGTCCTCGTCGAGGAGACCGGCCACCACCTCCAGGATCTGCGGGGGACCTCCGGAATGGAGCACCGGCGCCCGGAACTGGCGCACCAGGATCGCCGTGCCGCGCTCGCGGTCGTAAGGCAGGACAGCAGCGGCCGCCCCGTGATCCTCAACCTCCCGGTCCATGGTGCCGCCGTCGGGCTTGGCGATGGTCAGCTTCAGGAGCTTCACCCAGCCCTCGTAGAGCGTCGCCACGCTTACGATGGCTGCACGCTTCGCGGGTTCGTCCACTATCCGATCTCCTTAGTCCTCCTGCGGGTAACGCACGAGACGCCAATCGGATCATTGTCCCATTTCGATCGATCTTCCGGGGCCCTTCCGCGTTGTCCCCGGCGCAGAGGGGCAGCGGCTCGGGAGTTTGGGCGTGCACGAGGATTTGGCGAAGGCGATCCGGAACCGTCAGGCGATCCTGTTCGCCGGAGCGGGCGTCTCGATGACCGTGGGCCTGCCGTCCTGGCGGACGCTTATCGAGCATATCGGCCAGGAGCTTCGCCTCGACCCCGAGGTCATCGAGGCGCCGGATCTCAACTATCTCACGCTGGCGGAGTTCTACCGGCTGCAGCAGGGCAGCATCGGCCCCCTGCGGAGCTGGATGGACCGGAACTGGAGCATCGACGAGGACACGATCCGCAAATCGAAGGTGCACGAGCTCATCTGCCGACTCGACTTCCCGATCATCTACACGACGAATTTCGACCGGAACCTCGAGACGGCCCTCGACGTGCACGGCAAGGACTATGTGAAGATCGTCAACGCGAAGGATGTGGCGCGGATCCGGGACGGGGTCACGCAACTCGTGAAGTACCACGGGGATTTCGACGACGACCAATCGATCGTCATCGCGGAGACGGATTATCTCGACCGGCTCTCCTTCGAGTCGCCCCTCGACATCAAGTTCCGCTCGGATGCGCTCGGCAAGACGATCCTGTTCATCGGCTACTCGCTCTCCGACCTCAACATCCGCTTCCTCCTCCACCGGCTCTGGAAGACATGGCTGGCCTCGGGCTTCGAGCGGGACCGGCCGCAATCCTACGTCTTCATGATGCGGCCGAACCCGGTGGAGGCCTCCGTCCTCGAGCAATGGGGCATCCGCGTGATCGTCGACGACACTGGCAAGCCCGAGCATGCCCTGGAGACCTTCCTGTCGCATTTGCTGGAGCTCGTGGAGGAGGAGCGGCCCGCCCCGACCCGCAGGCGCCGCACCAGCGCCCGCTGAACGGACCGCGATCGTCCGCCCGGACGGTCCCCACCCCCGGCGGCGCTCGCCGGCCCGACCCGTCCCTCAACAGGATCCGCCCATGGCTCGCATCGGCTACCATAATTCCCACGAGCAGTTTGCTCCCTCCGAGCTCCTCCGCCTCGTGAAGGCTGCCGAGGCGGCCGGCTTCGACTGCGCCATGTCGTCGGACCATTTTCGGCCCTGGGGGGCCGCGCAGGGCCATTCGGGCTTCGCCTGGGCATGGCTCGGGGCCGCCCTGCAAGCGACGAGCCTGCCGTTCGGGATCATCTCGGCGCCGGGCTACCGCTACCACCCCGCGATCCTGGCGCAGGCCGCCGCGACCTTGTGCGAGATGTACCCGCAGCGCCTCTGGATGTGCCTCGGCAGCGGCCAGCGCCTCAACGAGGACATCACCGGAATCGCCTGGCCCGAGAAGGCGGAGCGCAATGCCCGGCTGAAGGAATGCGCGCAAGTCATCCGCGCCCTCCTGAATGGGGAAACCGTCTCGCATTACGGGCGGGTGACCCTCGTCGATTGCGAGATCTACAGCCTGCCCGAGCGCCCGCCGCTCCTCCTCGGAGCAGCCGTGAGCGAGGCGACCGCGGAATTCGTCGGGTCCTGGGCGGACGGCCTGCTCACCGTGAGCGGCAAGCCCGATCAGGTCCGCAAGGTCGTCGAGGCTTTCCGGCGCGGCGGCGGCGAGGGCAAGCCGCTCTTCATGCAGGTCGGCCTCAACTGGGCCGAGACCGAGGATGCCGCAATCGCCGGCGCCCATGAGCAGTGGCGCACCAACGTGCTCGGCGGCGAGGTGAACTGGGAGCTGCGCTCGCCCCGCGACTTCGACACCGCCACCCGTTTGGTGAGGCCCGAGGACATGAAGGAATCGGTCCTCATCTCATCGAGCCTCGACCAGCACGTGGACTGGCTCTCGCAATATATCGAGCTCGGCTTCGAGGAGTTGCAGCTCCATCAGGTCGACCGCCGGCAGGACGCCTTCATCGAGGCCTTCGGCACGCGTGTCCTGCCGCAACTCCGCGGCCGCTGACGAGGGGCGCCGACGGCGCCCCCCACTAAGCGTCAACGTCCGACGCCGGGCAGGCGCACCGGCTCGGCGGCGGCCTCCTCGAAGGCCTGGAGCACGTGCTGGTAGGAGCGCTCCGCGTCCGTCACCTGCCCACGGGTATGCTCCGGCTCGAGGATGAAGAGGAGGAAGGATCGGCCGGTCACGGTGTAGTCGTGCCCGAATTCGAACTTCTCCGGGTCCTCCAGCTCGGTGAGGTTGGTGTCGATGAGGCGCACCCAGCGGCGGCCGTCCGCCGCCTCGGGGAGCTGGAACGGCACCACGTCGTGATGGGCGTTCATGATGATGAGCAGCGTCGAGTCGGAGCCGAGACGACGGATGCCGGTCTCCTGGGCGCGCCCGTCGAGGAGGATGCCGAAGCAGCGCCCGTTCGGATCGGTCCAGTGCTCGGGCGTCATCTCCTCGCCGGAGGTGGTGAGCCAGCTCACGTCCTTGACGCCCAATTCCTCGTCGTACTCGCCCGTGAGGAAGCGTCCGCGGCGGAGCATGGGGAGCGCCTGGCGGATCGCGGTGAGGCGCTGCACGAAGGTGGCGAGCCCGCGCCTGTCCTCGTCGATGCCCTCCCAATCCATCCAGGAGATCTCGTTGTCCTGGCAATACGCGTTGTTGTTGCCGGACTGCGTGCGCGCCACCTCGTCGCCGGCAAGGATCATGGGCGTGCCGCGCGACAGGAGCAGCGTCGCCAGCATGTTGCGCATCTGGCGCATGCGGATGGCGTTGATGGCGGGATCGTCGGTCGCGCCCTCCACGCCGTAATTGCTCGACAGGTTGTGCGAGTGGCCGTCCCGGTTCTCCTCCCCGTTCGCCTCGTTGTGCTTGTCGTTGTAGGAGTTGAGGTCGTTCAAGGTGAAGCCGTCATGGGCGGTGATGAAGTTCACCGAGGCCCAGGGCCGGCGGCCGCGCTTGTTGAAGAGGTCGGCCGAGGCCGTGATCCGCGAGGCGAGTTCGGGCAGCTTGCCCTCCTCGCCCTTCCAGAAGGCCCGCACCGTGTCCCGGTAGCGGTCGTTCCACTCCGCCCAGCCGGGCGAGAAGCGGCCGACCTGATAGCCGCCCGGCCCGCAATCCCACGGTTCCGCGATGAGCTTCACCTGGCTGAGCACCGGATCCTGCCGGCAGGCGTCGAGGAAGCGGCCGTCCTCCTCGAATCCGTGCGGCTCGCGCCCGAGAATCGTGGCGAGGTCGAACCGGAACCCGTCCACATGCATCTCCTGCACCCAGTAGCGCAGGCTGTCCGTGACGAACTGCATGACCCGGGAGTGACTGAGGTTCACCGTGTTCCCGGTGCCGGTGTCGTTGATGTAGTAGCGCCGGTCCGGGGCGAGCCGGTAATAGCTCGCGTTGTCGATGCCCTTGAAGGAGAGCGTCGGCCCAAGCTCGTTGCCCTCGGCCGTGTGGTTGTAGACCACGTCCAGGATCACCTCGATGCCCGCATCGTGGAGATGGGCCACCATCTCCTTGAACTCGGCGAAGGCGAATTCGGAATTCGCCGCGTAGCGGCGCGCCGGCGAGAAGAAGCCGATGGTGTTGTAGCCCCAGTAGTTCCTCATGCCCTTTTCGGTGAGGTAGCTGTCGTCCACGAAGGTGTGGATCGGCAGGAGCTCCACGGCCGTGACGCCGAGGGATGCGATGTAGTCCACCACCTCCTTGCTGGCGAGACCCGCATAGGTGCCGCGGAAGGCCTCCGGCACCGAGGGATGGCGAACCGTGAAGCCCTTCACGTGGGTCTCGTAGATGATGGTCCGGTCCCAGGGGATCTGCGGCGGCCGCTCCCGCCCCCAGGTGAAGGCGGGGTCGATGACCCGGGACTTCAGCATGTAGGGGGCGCTGTCCCGCTCGTCGAAGGTGAGGTCGTCCGTGGTCTCCATCTGGTAGCCGAAGAGCGCCGGGTTCCAGGTGAGCTGGCCGACGATCTGCTTGGCGTAAGGATCGAGAAGGAGCTTGTTCGGGTTGAAGCGATGCCCGGCCTGGGGCTCGTAGGGCCCGTGGACCCGGTAGCCGTAGACGGTGCCGGGGCGCGCGTCCGGCAGGTAGCCGTGCCAGACCTCGTCGGTGTATTCCGGCAGCTCGATGCGTTCGATCTCCCGCTCGCCCGCCTCGTCGAAGAGGCACAGCTCCACCTTGGTGGCGTGGGCGGAGAACAGGGCAAAATTGACCCCCAGGCCGTCCCAATTGGCGCCGAGCGGATAGGGGCGCCCTTCCCGCACGCGCGAGCGGTGGGTCGGGCGGAAGACGGCAGGCCGGACATTGCCGGCGAGTCTCTTTCCGGGATCGAAGTTCATGGCGGTGTGGGCCTCTTCCCTGTGCTGATGCGCTGATAACGCCCAGCTTCAATGAAGGTGCCGCGCCAAATGGAACTTCAGCCCGAGAAAACCACCGTCTTGTGGCCGTTGAGAAACACCCGCCCGTCCAGGTGATCGCGGACCGCGCGGGCCAGCACCCGGCGCTCGATATCCCGGCCCTTGCGAACGAGATCGTCCGGCTGGTCGCGGTGGGAGATTGGCTCCACGTCCTGGGCGATGATCGGCCCCTCGTCGAGGTCGGCGGTCACGTAATGGGCCGTCGCGCCGATGAGCTTCACGCCGCGGGCGTAAGCCTGATGGTACGGCTTGGCGCCCTTGAAGCCCGGCAGGAACGAGTGGTGGATGTTGATGCAGCGGCCCGCGAGCTTCGCGGCGAGCCCGTCGGAGAGCACCTGCATGTAGCGGGCCAGCACCACGAGCTCGGCCCCGCTCTCACGCACGACGCGCCAGACCTCCGACTCCTGTTCGAGCTTCGTCGTCTTGGTCACCGGCAGATGGTGGAAGGGCACATTCCCGAAATCGAGATGGGCATAGGTCTCGCGGGCGTGGTTCGCCACGATGCCCACGGGCTCCATGGCAAGCTCCCCGATCCGCCAGCGGTAGAGCAGATCGGCCAGGCAATGGTCGAATTTCGAGACCAGAAGCAGGACGCGCCGGGGCTCCGCCTGGTCACGGATCGCCCAGGTCATAGCGAAACGCTCGGCGAGGGGCGCGAAGGCGGCGCTCATGGAGGCGGCGTCGGGCTCCCCGTCCACCGGGTTGAACACGACGCGCATGAAGAACCGGTCGGTCTCCACGTCGTCGAATTGCTGGGCGTCGAGGATGTTGCAGCCGGCCTCGAAGAGGTGCCCGGCCACGGAGGCGACGATCCCCGGCCTGTTGGGGCAGGCCAGGGTGAGAACGAGTTGCTTTTGCATGGATGGGCTTAGGATCCGGAGCGCGGCGTTAGTAGATCACGACGGAGCGGATCGACTTGCCCTCGTGCATGAGGTCGAAGGCGGTGTTGATCTCCTCCAGCGGCATGGTGTGGGTGATGAGATCGTCGATGTTGATCTTCCCCTCCATGTACCAGTCGACGATCTTGGGCACGTCCGTGCGGCCCCTCGCCCCGCCGAAGGCCGTGCCCTTCCAGACCCGTCCGGTGACGAGCTGGAACGGCCGCGTCGCGATCTCGCGGCCGGCCTCCGCGACGCCGATGACGATGCTCTCCCCCCAGCCCCGGTGGCAGCATTCGAGCGCCTGGCGCATCACGTCCACATTGCCGGTGGCGTCGAAGGAGAAATCCGCCCCGCCGCCGGTGAGGTCCACCACCGCCTGTACCACCTTGTCCCGCCCGACCTCGTTCGGGTTGATGAAATGCGTCATGCCGAACTTCTCGGCCATGGCGCGCTTGGAGGGATTGACGTCGATGCCGATGATCTTGTCGGCGCCCACCATCCGGGCGCCCTGGATCACGTTGAGGCCGATGCCGCCGAGGCCGAACACGGCCACGTTGGCGCCGGGCCACACCTTCGCGGTGTAGAGGACGGCGCCGATGCCTGTGGTGACGCCGCAGCCGATGTAGCAGATCTTGTCGAAGGGCGCGTCCTCGCGGACCTTCGCGAGCGCGATCTCCGGCAGCACCGTGAAGTTCGCGAAGGTGGAGCAGCCCATGTAGTGGAAGACGGAGTCGCCCTCGCAGCGAAAGCGGCTGGTGCCGTCCGGCATCACGCCCTTGCCCTGGGTGGCGCGGATCGACGTGCAAAGGTTCGAGCGTCGCGACAGGCAGGTTTTGCACTGGCGGCATTCGGGCGTGTAGAGCGGGATCACGTGGTCGCCCGGCTTCAGGGTCGTCACGCCCGGTCCCACCTCGCGCACGATCCCCGCTCCCTCGTGACCGAGGATCGCCGGGAAGAGTCCCTCGGGATCGGCGCCGGAGAGCGTGTAGTAATCCGTGTGGCAGACGCCCGTCGCCATGACCTCCACGAGAACCTCGCCGGCCTTCGGCCCTTCGATCGTAATCGTCTCGATGGTGAGAGGTTTGCCCGCCGCCCAAGCGACCGCCGCCTTAGTCTGCATACCGCTTCTCCTTGGTTGCGTAGGATTATGGGGCAGCCGCCTCGGCCCAGCCACCCGACCATGGGTGAAGCACGGCCGGGCCGCAGCCATGCAGCCAGGGCACGGCGGACCTGCCCGGCCGCCCCATTGAGGTGCCGGACATCCCATGCCACGTATTCACGACTTTCCTCGTGAATACAGGTATATTCACATGATACAAACGTGGTTTTCGCGCCCGCTCTGGCAGCGGGTGGCCGTCGCCTTCGCGCTCGGCATCCTGGCCGGCGTGCTCGTGGGCGACAAGGCGACCGTGTGGTTCAAGCCGCTCGGCGACATCTATCTCAATCTCGTGCGCATGGTGGTGATCCCGCTGGTGTTCTTCACCATCGCGTCGAGCGTGGCCCGTCTCGCCGAAGCCGGCAACGTGGCGCGGCTCGGCGCCCGCACCCTCTTCTGGTTCGTGGCGACCTCGGCGCTGGCGGTCCTGGTCGGGATCGCGTTCGGTCACCTCATCGATCCGGGCGTTGGCCTCTCCAACCTGCCTCTCGGCGAGGTGAAACCCCGCGTGATCCCAAGCCCCCTCGACGTGCTCATCGGCCTCGTGCCGACGAACCCGATCAAGGCCATGGCGGACACCAACGTGCTTCAGGTCCTGGTCTTCGCTGGCATCGTGGGCGCCGCCCTCGTCTCGCTCGGCGACAAGACCGCCGGCCTGCGCTCCCTCGTCGATCAGGGCGCCGAGTTGGTGTTCCGCATCACGCGCTGGGTGCTTCAGCTCACCCCGATCGGCACCTTCGGCCTGATCGCCTGGGTGGTCGGCCGGTACGGGCTGTCCTCGCTCGCGCCCCTGGCGAAGTTCATCCTCGCCATGTACCTCGCCTGCCTGTTCCACATCGTGGTGGTCTATGGCGGGCTCCTGAAACTCCATGGCCTGAGCGCCGGCCGCTTCTTCCGTGGTGCCCTGCCGGCCCAGCAGATGGCGTTCGCGACCTCGTCGAGCCTAGCGACCCTGCCGATGACCCTGCGCTCCGCCGTGGAGCGCCTGGGCGTTCCGCAGAGCTATGCGAGCTTCGCGGTGCCCCTCGGGGCCAACGTGAAGATGGACGGGTGCGGCGCGATCTATCCGGCCATCGCGTCGATCTTCATCGCGCAGTACTTCAACCTCGACCTGTCGCTCACCCAGTACGTGCTGATCGGCCTCACGGCCGTCCTCGGCTCGCTCGGCACCGCCGGCGTGCCCGGCACCTCCATCGTCATGCTGACGCTGACCCTCAGCACGGCCGGCCTGCCGCTCGAGGGCATCGGCTACATCGTGGCGATCGACCGGGTCGTGGACATGATGCGCACGGCGACGAACGTCACGGGCCAGATCCTCGTCCCCGTCCTCGTGGCGCAGGAAGAAGGCATCCTCGACCGCGCCGTCTATGACGGCGTCCCGGCACCCGCTGCCGCCAGGCCCGCGCCTGGCGTGCTCGCCCCGGCCGAGTGACGACACCGCGCGGCCCGGCCTCCGGGCCGCGCGTCAACTCGGCAGCACGACGCAGCTGCCGCCCGTCGCGCGGATGCGGTCGCAGAGCGTATTCGCCGCCTGCCGTGTCTCGGCCGGCACGCGGACCCGGTAATAGGTCCGCGCTCCTCGGCTGCGAAGGCGGGTGCCGATGACCATGGGGCGAACCTCGCCCAGCACTGCCCCATAGCTTTGGCGCGCCCGCTGGAAGCTGGCGAGCGCGATCGATTTCGAGAAATTGCCGGCCAACTGCACGCCCCATGGGGCGAAGGGCGCCTCCTCGGGCGCACCGCGGGCCGGCCGCCGCAGGGACGCAGTCACCTGAAGGCAGGAGGCGGTGCCCTCGTCGGGCAGCGCGGGCGCGCTCTCGGGGTTGCGCCGCGCCTCCGCCCAATCCTCGGCCGGGTGGCCCGTCACCGCGATCACATAGGCCCGTGTCTCGCCGGGCAGCCCGCCGTCTCCGGCGAGCCATGCCGCCACGCGTCCGGGGCCCCCGTTATAGGCCGCCGCCGCGAGGCCCAGATTCCCGAAGCGTCCCCGCAGCTCCGCGACGAAGCGGGCGGCGGCCGGGATGGCCTGCTCAGGGTCGAAGGGATCCGCAAGGCCGCGCTCCTGCGCCGTTCCGGGCATGAACTGGGCGATCCCCTGCGCGCCCACCGGGCTGACGGCCGTTGCGCGAAACGCGCTCTCCCGCCAGATGAGCCGCGTGAGAAACCCCACCGGCACACCCTGCCCGCGCGCCGCGCTCTCAACGAGCCGGCACAAAGCCTGTCCGACGCTCTCCCCGGCCCCGCCGCCCGTCGAGGCCCAGCCATCGCCCGCCCACAATACGATCCCGAGCGCCAGCACCCTGCGCATCCGCCACCCATGTCACGCTTGCTGTTGAGGTTCGCCAAGACAAATGAGGCGGACGGCGCAGCTGTCCAGATGGCGGCGGTGCGGGAGGCTGGCAGGCTTGACGGATGCCGATGCACGGCTACGGTCCGCCCGCTTCCCCAGACACAGACCCGGACATGCCCCCTCACTACAGCTTCGAAGGCTACGCGATCGTGTCCCGCGACGACCGCATCGCGGACGCGTCGGGCCGGTTTCCCGATGGCCTGAGGAACGAGGCCGATTGGCTCTATTTCCAGGAGGGTCTCGACCGGACGGCGCTAACCCTCCTCGGCCGCGCCTCCCACGAGGCGAGCCCCAACGCCAAGAATCGCCGCCGCCTTGTCATGTCGCGCAAGGTTGCCGGGGTTGTCCGCCAGCCGGACGGGTCATGGTGGTGGAACCCGGCCGACGCCCCGCTGGCGGACGCATTGGCGCTCGCCGCGCCCGAAGGCGGCACGATCGCCGTTCCGGGCGGGCGGGACATGTTCGACCATATCGGCCCAGGCGGGTTCACCACCTTCCACCTCGCCCGCGCCCATGGGTGCATCCTGCCGGGAGGCCGAGGTCTGTTTGCCCCTTGCGAACAGGGGGTGCCGGCCGAACGGCTGCTGTCCGAGGACGGAGGGCTGACGCCCGACGGGCCGGCCTGGCTCGACGAGACCGCGCAGGTGAGCCTCACGGTCTGGAAGCGGTCACCATAAGGGGCGAGCCAGGGCACCGTCGGGTCTCCCTCAGATATCCCAAATGAGGCCCGCGAGGGTGTTGACCGGGAAGAGAAAGCGGCCTATCTCACCGCCACTGCCGGCCCGGGTTATTGATATCCAGGGCTGATCCCGCTGACCGGACGGCGTCCAGCCCCCCGGCGCAAGGGTTCCCGGTGGGGGATAGTTTAACGGTAGAACTGCGGACTCTGACTCCGTTAGTCCTGGTTCGAATCCAGGTCCCCCAGCCACTTCCGACCGCTGAAAACCTCCATAGATCAAGCATTTGTCTGGCACCGGCTCCGCAGGTGCGACGGATCTTCGGCTGTCGTTCACGGACATGCTCGGCACTGTCTCAGCGAGCCAGGGCGGTTTTCCCCGGGGAAGCCAAGTCACCCGCCGAATAGGTCGAGCCGCATCTCTGCCCTGCGGCCTAGTGCCCAGCCACAGAACAGACACGATCCCGCTTATGAAGCACGCGAACCTCGGCTACCATCGAGGTCGGGAGCCGGCTAAGGCTGCGCCAGAACGGCGAGCGGGGGGTTGCGACGATGACGTGGGTTGAGGCGCTCGCTTGGCTTGGGGCGGTGCTGGCCGTGGCCGGGACAGCCATGAAGACCATCATTCCGCTCCGCTGCGTCGGCATCGCGGGCAATTTGGTCTCGCTGGTCTGCTCGGCCGCCATGGGCAACGTGGCGGGTGTGGTGGCGAATGCGATCCTGCTTCCCGTCAACTCCGTGCGCCTCGTCCAAATGATCCGCCTCATCCGCAAGGTGAAGCTCGCCGCGCAGTCAGACCTGTCCATGGAGTGGCTGAAACCCTTCATGACCCGCGCCAAGGTGACGACGGGCGACGTGCTCTTCGCCAAGGGCGAGACCGCATCCTGCATGTACTACACGGTGACGGGCCGCTACCGCCTGCGGGAATCCGCCATCGAGATCGCCCCCGGCCAGGTGGTGGGCGAGATGGGCATGATCGCGCCCGAGAACCGGCGCACGCAGACCCTCGAATGCGTCGAGGCGGGCGAGGTGCTCACCATCACCTACGACCAGCTGCGCCAGCTCTACTTCCAGAACCCGGAATTCGGCTTCTACTTCCTGCGCCTCACGAGCGAACGGCTGTTCCAGAACATGGCACGCCTCGAGGCGGAGGTCGCGGTGCTGCGCGCGTCGGGAACGAAGGTCGACGTGGAGCGCGCGGCCTGACGGGCAGTTTGGAACAGGTCTAGGTTCAGCCCAGTTTAGAATACCTATAAACTATTGATCTCACACGGTTTTTTCTTGACCGGCCCTGGCCGCCGTGGTTTCACCGCCCCGTTGCGGATTGCAACGCACCCGACAGGGGCCTTGAACCCTTGGACGACGAGGACATCATGACCAAGACCGTATTCGCGCGCCGCCTCGTGCTCGGCGCCCTCGCCGGCGCCGCGCTCGCCGGCACCGCCCTCCCGGCCGCTGCCCAGGAGCTGAACCTCTACACCTATCGTGAGCCGGCGCTGATCAAGCCGCTGCTCGACGCCTTCACCAAGGAGACGGGCGTCAAGGTGAACACCGTGTTCGCATCGAGCGGCCTCGAGGAGCGCCTGCGCACGGAAGGGCAGAACAGCCCCGCCGACGTGCTGCTCACCGTCGATATCGGCCGCCTTCAGCAGGCCAAGGATTACGGCGTCACCCAGCCCGTGAAGTCGGCCGCCCTCGAGGGCGCGATCCCCGCCACCTACCGCGACCCCGAGGGTCACTGGTTCGGCGTCAGCCTGCGCGGCCGCGTGGTCTATGCCTCGAAGGACCGGGTGAAGCAGGACACGATCACCTACGAGGAGCTCGCCGATCCCAAGTGGAAGGGCAAGATCTGCATCCGCTCGGGTCAGCACGTGTACAACGTCGCCCTCTTCAGCGCCGTCGTCGCCAAGCTCGGCGAGGCGAAGGCCGAGGAGTGGATGAAGGGCCTCAAGGCCAATCTCGCCAAGAAGCCCTCGGGCGGCGACCGCGAGCAGGCCAAGGACATTCTGGCCGGCGCCTGCGACATCGCCATCGGCAACACCTACTACGTGGGCCTGATGCGCACGGCCACCAACGAGCAGCGCCAGTGGGGCGAGGCCATCAACGTGCTGATGCCGACCTTCCAGGGCGGCGGCACCCATGTGAACATCTCCGGCCTCGTCATGGCGAAGAACGCGCCGAACAAGGACAACGCCGTGAAGTTCATGGAATTCATGGTGTCCGACCAGGCGCAGAAGATCTACGCGGACGTGAACTTCGAGTACCCCGTGAAGGCGGGCGTCCGGCCCGACGAGCTCGTCGCCTCCTTCGGCAACCTGAAGCCCGACACGCTCGCCATCGCGGAAATCGCCAAGCACCGCAAGACCGCGAGCCAGCTCGTGGACAAGGTCGGCTTCGACAACTGACAACCGGCAGTCTCGCCGGCCCGGGAGCGCATCAGGCGCGCCCGGGCCGGCGAATGCCCCATGAGGCCGACCGGGCGATGGCAGCAGGAACGCTGAGCCGACCCTTCCCTCTTGCCGTCGCAAAGCGGCGCGCCCTCGGCGCGCCGCTTTGGGCGTTGGGGGTTCTCGGGCTCACGGCCGCCGCCGTGCTGGCGCCCCTGCTCTCTCTCCTTGTCACGGCAACCGGGGGCGATGCGGATCTCTGGCCGCATCTCATCGCGAACGTGCTGCCCGCCGCCCTGAAGGACACGCTGCTCCTTCTCGCGGGCGTCGCATTCGTCACCGGAACGATCGGCATCGGCACCGCGTGGCTCGTCACGACGCACCGCTTCCCGGGCCGCGATGCGCTCGCCTGGCTGCTCCCCCTGCCGCTCGCCGTGCCGACCTACATCACGGCCTATGTCTATGTGGAGCTGTTCGACGCGGCCGGGCCCGTGCAGATGGCTTTTCGGGGCGTCTTCGGCTTCTCGTCGCGCTCGGAATACTGGTTTCCCGAGGTGCGCTCGCTGATGGGCTGCATCTTCGTCATGTCGGCGGTTCTGTATCCTTACGTCTACATGTCGGCGCGGGCCATGTTCCTCACCCAGAGCGCCTGCATGATCGAGGTCGCCCGCACCCTCGGAGCGGGACGCGCGAAGCTCTTTTCCACCATCGCGGTGCCACTCGCCCGCCCTGCCCTCGCGGTCGGCCTCTCTCTGGCTCTGCTCGAAGCCCTCAACGACATCGGCGCGAGCGAGTATCTCGGCGTCCGCACCCTCACGGTGTCGGTCTTCACCACCTGGCTCAACCGGGGCAGCCTGCCGGGCGCCGCGCAGATCGCCTGCCTCATGCTGGCCGTGGTGATCGGCCTCATCCTGCTGGAGCGGCATGGGCGGCGCGACCGGCGCTACACCCTCTCGACCCGGCGCCCGCGCATCGCCCAGCCCGTGGCGCTCCCGCGCGGGGCCGGTCTTGCGGCGGCTGTCGCCTGCAGCCTGCCCGTGATCCTCGGCTTCGGCCTGCCGGTCGCCTTCCTCCTGAAAGAGGTGGCGGAGCGCGGTCTTCTAGCGCAGATCGACGCCACGTTCCTCGGCCACCTCGCGACGACGGTGGCGCTCGCAGGCGCCGCGACCGCCGTGGCTCTTCTTCTCGGCATGGTGGCCGTGACGACCACGCGGCTCACGCGCAGCCGTGGCACACGCTTCGCGCAAACGATCGTCGGCTTGGGCTATGCGGTCCCCGGCACGGTGCTGGCTCTCGGGCTGCTGTCGCCGCTGATCGCCGTCGACAGCGCGCTCGCGACCATCTGGCGGTCGCTGACCGGCGAGCGGCTCGGCCTTCTGCTCATGGGCTCGGGCGCCGCCATCGTGATTGCCTACACAATCCGCTTCCTGCCGATCGCCACCGGCTCCCTCGCCGCGGGCCTCGACCGGGTCTCGGGCGGGCTGGAGGATGCGGCCCGCACGCTCGGGGCAAAGCCCCGGGAGCTGGTGCTGCGCGTGCAGCTGCCGCTCCTGAAGCCTGCCCTCGCGAGCGCGGCGCTCCTCGTCTTCGTGGATTGTCTCAAGGAGCTGCCGGCAACCCTGCTGCTGCGGCCTTTGAACGTCGAGACCCTGGCGACGCTCGTCTACGGGCACGCGGCGCGGGGCCAGTTCGAGGACGGGGCTCTTGCCTCCCTCCTCATCGTGCTCGTCGGCCTCGTGCCGGTGATCCAGCTCACGCGCCACGCCGAGGCGCGGCGGGAGCGGCGGTCTCACGGATAGCGTGGTTCGATCAAGACGCGATCCGACCCGGTAGGCGTCAGGATCATCCGCGCCATGTGGGACCGCTGAAAAGACAATGGCCGGGTCGTGCCCGGCCATGACTTGAACTTCGGGAGATCGAGCCTCCCTGCCCTCGGGTGAAGTGACCGCCTACTCGGCGGCAGCCGGCATCTGGCCCAACGCCACCGTGAAGTCCGCGTCGGTCTTGGCCTTGATTTCCTCGACCGTCACGCCGTCCGCGAGCTCGATCAGGGTCATGCCCGTGCCGCCCTTCTTGTCGATGGCGAAGACGCCGAGATCCGTGATCACCATGTCGACCACGCCAGCGCCCGTGAGGGGCAGGTTGCAGGCCTTGAGGAGCTTCGGCTCGTCCTTTGCCGTGTGCTCCATGACAACGACGACTTTCTTGACGCCTGCCACCAGATCCATGGCGCCGCCCATGCCCTTCACCATCTTGCCCGGGATCATCCAGTTGGCGAGATCGCCGTTCTGGGCCACCTGCATGGCGCCGAGGATGGAGAGGTCGATATGGCCGCCGCGGATCATCCCGAAGCTGTCGGCCGACGAGAAGTAGCTCGTGGTCGGCAGCTCGGTGATGGTCTGCTTGCCCGCATTGATGAGGTCGGGGTCCTCGTCGCCCTCGAAAGGAAACGGGCCCATGCCGAGCATGCCGTTCTCCGATTGCAGCTGCACCTTCATGCCGGCCGGAATGAAGTTCGACACCAGCGTCGGGATGCCGATGCCGAGATTGACGTAGTAGCCGTCGCGGAGTTCCTTCGCGGCGCGGGCGGCCATCTGTTCGCGGGTCCAAGCCATCGCTGATGCTCCTTTGCTCAAGCCGCAGCGCGCGGACGGGTGGTCCGCTGCTCGATGCGCTTCACGGGATTCTCCACATGCACGAGCCGCTTCACGAAGATGCCCGGCGTGTGGATGTGGTCGGGGTCGATCTCCCCTGCGGGAACGAGATGCTCCACCTCGGCCACCGTCACCTTCGCGGCGGAGGCCATCATCGGGTTGAAGTTGCGGGCGGTCTTTCGGTAGACGAGGTTGCCTTCCGTGTCGCCCTTCCAGGCATGCACCACGGCGATGTCTGCGAAGAGGCCGCGCTCCATCACGTATTGCTCGCCGTCGAACTCGCGGACTTCCTTGCCCTCGGCGATGATGGTGCCGACGCCCGTCTTGGTGAAGAAGGCCGGGATGCCCGCCCCGCCGGCGCGAATGCGCTCGGCGAGCGTTCCTTGCGGGTTGAACTCGAGCTCGAGCTCGCCCGAGAGGTACTGCTGGGCGAACAGCTTGTTCTCGCCCACATAGGACGAGATCATCTTGGCGATCTGGCGGGTCTCGAGGAGCAGCCCGAGGCCGGCTCCGTCCACGCCCGCGTTGTTCGAGATGAAGGTGAGGTTCTTGGCGCCGGAATCGCGGATCGCCAGGATCAGCGTCTCCGGAATGCCGCACAGGCCGAACCCGCCGGCCATGATCGTCATCCCGTCCTTCACCAGCTCGGCCAAGGCCGCGCGCGCGTCTGGATAAACCTTGTTCATTGGAGTGTCCCTCGGCTCTCATGCCGTGCCGTGATCCCGTCTTAGAGCGAGGCGCCCCCTCCCTGCAAGGAGGTGCCGGCCCGCGGAATCGCCAACCCGGACCGTTGCTTTCCTGCAACGGCCGCCCGCTTTGACGCGAAGTTGGAGGTGGAGGTCGGGAACCGGCCTCATTTTGGACATGGCTCCAGGATGATTGTAATCAAATCCCGAGTCGGCGGCACGCCTTCACGACCCTCCCCCGCCGGCGGCACGGGCCCTTAGCGGATCCATCCATCATTCCCATGCGACGTCGCGTTTTCCTCCTCATCGCCCTCGTGGTGCTGGCGCTGCTGGCGACCGCCGTCGCCCCCTGGACCCTGTCCAACGGCGGCTTCAGCGCAGTCGTCGCTCAAGCCCTGCGCGAGCGCTACGGCATCGAGATGCAGGTCCAGGGGCGCAGCACCCTGGCGATTCTGCCCGTCCCCCGAGTCAAATTCGAGAACGTAGCCCTTGCGAGCGCGGACGGAAGCATCGCCGTCAAGGGCGGCACCCTCCGGGGGGAACTCGCCATCCTGCCTCTCCTCGTCGGGCAGGCTTCCCTGACGGAGATTGCCCTCAGCGAGGCGGAGATCACCGTGAGGGACGCGGCCGCCCGGACCGATTGGGCAGCCCTGGTGCGCAGCGGCAAGGCCGCGAACGGCTCCGTGCGGCGCCTGATCGTGACCAATACCCGCCTCAGGGCCTTCGGCGGGAGCGTCGAGAACGTCAACACCGTGGTGCGCTGGCCCGGGGGCGAGAGCCGCCTCGATGTTGCCGGCACCTTCACCTGGCGCAACGAGAATGTGGAGATCACGCGAGCCTCAATGGTGCCGGCAACCCTGGCCAGCGGCCAGCCGAGCGCCTTCACGGTGTCCGTGGCCACCTCCTTCGGCAAGGCTGTGATCGACGGTGAGGTTCAGACCGGCAACGACCCGCGCGTCACGGGTCACAGCAGCCTCGAATTCCGCTCCGTTCGCGATTTCGCCCGCTGGACGGGGCTCGACCTGCCCCTCGGCTCCATGCTCCACGTGGCATCGGTGGAGGGTGATTTTTCGGCGGATCGCCGCCGCCTGTCCTGGCCGTCCGTCACCCTGCAGCTCGGAGCCGACACCCTCGAGGGCACGCTGTCCCTGCGCTTCGACGGGCAGCGCTCCATCGTGACCGGCACCCTTGCGGCGGACCGGCTGGACCTCACCGATTACTTCGCCCCCTTCCTCCAGGCGCGGACCTCCTCGGGCATGTGGAGCGGCGAGGATGCGGTGATTGCCGGCACCACCGGGGGCGACCTCGACCTGCGACTTTCCGCGTCGGATGCCCGGATCGGCCGCCTGCGGCTGTCCGAGATGGCCGCCAGCGTTCTCGTGCGGCCGGGCCGCGTCGAGGTTTCCTTGAGCCGCGCCGGGTTGAACAAGGGCTCCGTGAAGGGCCGGCTTGCCCTCGCCTCGGTCGCCGGCGGCACGGACCTCAGGGGCCAAGCGACTTTCGACCGGATCGAGGCCTCCGGCCTCCTGTCCGACCTCGGGCGCTCCCGCTGGATCGCGGGACCCACCTCGGGTCAGGTGACGCTGGAGAGCACCGGCCGCACCGTTGCCGACCTCGTCCGCCAGGTCCATGGACGGGCGACGGCGACGATCCGCCAGGGAGAGCTCATCGGCATCGGCCTTGGCGACGCGCTCCGGCGCGCCGAGCGCCAGCCGCTCGCGGCCTCCCTGGAGTGGAAGGGCGGCCGCACACCCTTCGATCTTGCCCAGATCACCTTGAATGTGGGCGCCGGCACCGGCGAGATCACGGAAGGCTTGGTGCTCGCGCCGACCATGCGGACCGCCGTCCAAGGCACCGTGTCGCTCATCGACCGTTCGGTCGGCATGAGGATCCTGGTCGATCCGGCCGTGCCGGGGGGCCTGCCCTCCCCGGTGATCGCCCTGGAGGTCGCTGGTGGTTGGGACGATGTGGCGGTGGTGCCGGATGCGCGCGCCCTGATCCAGCGCTCGGGCGCCGCGAAGCCTCTCTTCGGAGACCGCATCGCGCCGGCGGGCTCCTCGCGTCCCCAGGCGACGGCGCAGTAGCCTCGTCCCAAGCCTAGCAGGCGTTGCGCTTGCCCTGTCTCCAAACGACGGCGCGGTAGCTTCGTCACAAGCCTAGTGGGCGTTGCGCTCGCTCTTCAGAACGGACCGCTTGCTCAGCAGGGTCGCGGCGATCACCCCGACGGCCACGATCCCGATGAGAATCGTGGAGGCGGCGTTCACCTCCGGCGACAATCCCCGGCGCACCGAGCTGTAGATCTGGATCGGCAGCGTCGTGGCGCTCGGCCCCGTGTTGAAGCTCGCGATCACGAGATCGTCGAGGGACAGGGTGAAGGCGAGGAGAAAGCCCGCGAGCACCGACGGGGCAATGAGCGGCAACGTGACCGAAAAGAAGGTCCGCAGCGGCGGCGCGCCGAGATCCATTGCGGCCTCTTCCAGCGACCGATCGAGGGTCACGAGACGCGCCTGCACCACCACCGTCACGAAGCAGAGCGTGAGGGTCGTGTGCGCGAGCATCACGGTCCAGAAGCCCCGGTCGAGGCCGATGGCGACGAAGAAGAGCAGGAGAGCGAGCCCGGTGATCACCTCCGGCATCACGAGAGGCGCGTAGACGAGCCCCGTGAACAGCGTGCGCCCGGTGAACCGCCCGTACCGGGTGAGCGCGAGCGCCGCGAGGGTGCCGAGCACGGTCGCGAGGCTCGCCGAGACGAGGGCGATCCGGAACGTCATCCAGGCCGCGTCGAGGAGCGGCTGGTTGCTGAACAGCGCCCCGTACCATTGCGTCGAGAACCCGCCCCAGACCGTCACGAGCCGCGAGGCGTTGAAGGAATAGACCACGAGCAGCAGGATCGGCAGGTAGAGGAACGCAAAGCCGAGGACGAGCGACGTGAGATTGAACAGCGAGAAGCGCCTCATGCGCGCTCTCCCAGCCGGCGCGCTTCGAGATCGCGGTAGATCACGATCGGCACCACCAGAATGATCAGCAGCACGATGGCGACCGCGGAGGCGAGCGGCCAGTCGCGGTTCGAGAAGAACTCGCTCCAGAGCTGGCGGCCGATCATCAGGGTCTCGGACCCGCCAAGGAGATCCGGGATCACGAACTCGCCGACCGCCGGGATGAAGCACAGGAGCGAGCCAGCGATGATGCCGGGCAGGCTCAAGGGAAGCGTGATGGTCCAGAAGGATCGCCAGGGTGGGGAGCCGAGATCGAGGGCGGCCTCGTTGAGCGTCGGGTCGATCTTTTCGAGCGTCGCGTAGAGCGGCAACACCATGAAGGGCAGATAGGCATAGACGATGCCGATGAAGACAGCCGCTTCCGTGTTGAGGATGGCGAGCGGCTCGGCGATGAAGCCAAGGCCCATCAGCGCCTGATTGAGGAAGCCCTCGGGCTTCAGGATCGCCACCCAGGCATAGATGCGGATGAGGAAGCTCGTCCAGAACGGCAGGATCACGAGGGCGATGAGGAGGGCCCGCCAGCGCGCCGGCGCCCGCGCCATCGCATAGGCGATGGGGTATCCGGCGAGCAGCAGAAGCAGGGTCGCGATGGCCGCGATGCGGATCGAGGAGAGCGTCGCCGACCAATAGAGGTCGTCGCTCGCCAGAAGCTCGAAGTTTTCGAGATCGAGGCCGCCGAGGAAGCCCCGCCAATCGTCCCAGGAGAAAAGCGGCCGGTAGGGCGGCTGCGCCACGGCGGTGTCCGACAGGCTGATCTTGAGCACGATCAGCACCGGCACGAGGAAGAAGAGCCCCAGCCACAGGAACGGGATCGCCGGCACGAGCCACGCTTCCGCCCGGCCCTTGAGGAACGCGCCCGCGCGGCTCATTGGGAGAGGATCACCGCGGCGTTCGGCGCGAAGCTCAAGGAGACGCGCTCGTCCCAGTCGATGGGCGCCTCCACGAAGCGGCTCGCATTGGCGCAGGACACCCGCATGATGGCGCCGGAATCGAGCTTCACCCGATAGACCGTCCAGTCGCCGAGATAGCCGATGTCCCAGACCTCGCCCGAGAGCGCGTTGGGATCGCCCCCTTTCGCCTCCCGCCGGATCACCATCTTCTCCGGGCGCACCGCGATGGCGACGGGCTGGCCCGTGTGCAGCACCTCATCCGGGTCGTCGATGAGAAGCGGGCTTGAGGCCGCGGGGGTTCCGATCCGCCACAGGCCGTTCTCCTGGCCGAGAACCTGGCCCTCCAGGATGTTCACGTCGCCCACGAATTCGGCGATGAAGCGGGTCTTGGGCTGCTCGTAGATCTCGCCCGGCGTCGCGACCTGGGCGATGCGGCCGTGATCCATCACCGCGATCCGGTCGGCCATGGTCATGGCCTCCTCCTGGTCGTGGGTGACGACGATGAAGGTCATGCCGAGCTCGTGCTGGATGTCCATGAGCTCGAACTGGGTCTCCTCCCGCAGCTTCTTGTCGAGAGCCGCGAGCGGCTCGTCGAGGAGGAGCACCTTGGGGCGCTTGGCGAGAGCCCGCGCGAGCGCGACCCGCTGGCGCTGACCGCCGGAGAGCTGGTCCGGGTAGCGGCGCGCGAGCTTTTCGAGCTGCACGAGGCGCAGCATCTCGGAGACACGCGCGGAGATCTCGTCCCGAGGGAGACGGTCCTGGCGCAGGCCGAAGGCGATGTTCCGTTCCACGCTCATATGCGGGAACAGCGCGTAGGATTGGAACATCATGTTCACCGGCCGCCGGTACGGCGGCACGCCGGCAAGGTCCTGCCCCGCGAGCGTGATGCGCCCGGCCGTGGGCTGCTCGAAGCCCGCCAGCATGCGCATCAACGTCGTCTTGCCGCAGCCGGACGGGCCGAGCAGGCAGAAGAACTCGGCGCCGTAGATGTCGAGGGAGAGGTCGTCCACGGCGAGCGCGTCGCCGTAGCGCTTGGAGACCCCCTCGAACCGGATCAGCGGCGTCGCCGCCGGATCGGTCCAGGGCGCGAAGGAGCGCCGCACGGCGCCGACGGAGGCCTGTTTTCGGGGAACGGGGGACGACGACACTTCGGGGGGCTACACCACGGGTCCGGTTGAAACGGCGCGGACGTTAGGGCTTTCGGGTCCGGCGAACAACTCCCTTGCGCCATGACCGCCCCGGCGCGTCAGCCGTCCTCTCCCATGCCCTCGGCGACCCAGGTCTACCGTGACCACCCCGGCGCGTCAGGCGTCCTCTCCCATGCCCTCGGCGACCCAGGTCTACCGTGACCACCCCGGCGCGTCAGGCGTCCTCTCGCATCGCCTCGGCGACCCGGGTCTGGAGCACGTCAGGGCGCTTCAGAACCAGCGCGCCACGGGTGCGTTCGATGAGCCCCTCCTGGGTCATCATGGTGAATTCCCGGGTCACCTGCTCCCGGCGGCAGCCGATGCGGGCCGCGAGGATGTGGTGGAAGGGCGGGGGCGTGACCACCCGTTCTCCGACTCCGTTGGTCCCATGGGCCCGGGGGATCGAGAGGCGCAGGAGCTCCGAATAGAGCCGGTGCCGCAGATCGAGTACCGTCTGCTCCATGAGGCGGGAATTGAGCTCCCGGATTCGGCTGGTGAGAAGCCGGAATAGCCGGTCCGCCACGTCCTGCGAGGAGAAGACCAGCTCGCGGAACACGGTCGCCGGCATCACGCAGACTTCGCCGCGGGTGAGCGCGCTCACATTCGCCGAACGCTTCACCCCGTCCATCGCCGAAAGCTCGCCGAACAATTCGCCAGCGCGCATCTCGTCGAGGATCACCTCCTTGCCGGAGGCCGTGCGCATCAGGACGCGGACGTCGCCGGAGAGCAGGAAATAGACGTCCGTGGACGGGTCGTCGAAGTCGACCAGGATTTCCTCCGGGTCGAACCGGCGCCAGTTCGACCGCGCCTCGAAGGGCGCAAGGTCAAGCGTCAGCCCCTTGAAGAGATCCGTACCCACCAGACGCGCCATTCAGCAACTCCTTGAAACATATGGTCGGACGAGACCCGCCGGAGGGTCAAGGCTCATTTCGCCCCAGCCGCGCTCGATGCTGCGGCATCGGCGCCGCTCTTGCCTGGAAAACCGTCACGTCGGGCTCGCCCCGCCCATCGCCGCCGGTCACGCCTTGATCACGGTCCCGGTCGTCACCCCGGCCCGGGCGCAGGCATTGCGGGTATCGACCACCACGGGCGCGTGCTCGGCGACGAGCCGGTAATCGACGCCGTCATGGTCCGTCGCGATGAGCACCGCGTCATAGCCCGCGACCGCCTCCCCGGTGAGGGGTATGGAGCGCCGGCCGCGAAGCGTCGGGTGTTCGCGGGTCGGCGGGATCTCCTGGACGAAGGGATCGTGGTAGTCGCACGAACCGCCCCTCCCCTCGATCAACTCGATGAGCTTGAGGGACGGGCTCTCCCGGGTGTCGTCCACGTTCTTCTTGTAGGCGAGACCGAGCACCAGGATCCGGGCGCCCACCATGGACCGGCCGATGCCGTTCACGGCCGCCACGAGGCGGTCCACCACGAGGTAGGGCATGCGGGTGTTCACCTCGCCCGCCAGCTCGATGAACCGGGTGGAGATGTCGAATTCCCGCGCCTTCCAGGTGAGATAGAACGGATCGATGGGGATGCAGTGGCCGCCGAGGCCCGGCCCCGGATAGAAGGGCATGAAGCCGAAAGGCTTGGTTTTGGCCGCCTCGACCACCTCCCAGATGTCGATCCCCATGGCCTCGTAGACGACCTTCAATTCGTTCACGAGGGCGATGTTCACGGCCCGGAAGATATTCTCCGTGAGCTTCACGGCCTCGGCGGTCCCCATGGAGGAGACCGGCACCGTGCGGACCACCAGGGCCGCGTAGAGCGCGTCCGCGAGGCGCAGGGCCTCCGGCCCGTCGCCGCCGACCACCTTGGGGATTCGGGCGGTCTCGTAATCCGGGTTGCCCGGGTCCTCCCGCTCCGGCGAGAAGGCGAGGAAGAAATCGCGGCCGCTCCTGAGCCCCGTGGCCTCCAGGATCGGCTTCACCACCTCCTCGGTCGTGCCCGGATAGGTGGTGGATTCCAGCACAACGAGCTGGCCCGGCCGCAGATGCGCGGCGATGGCCTGGGCGGTCGTCTCGACGAAGGAGAGGTCGGGCTCCCGGTGGCGGGTCAGGGGCGTCGGCACGCAGATGAGGAGCGCGTCGGGCTCGGCCAGGCGGCCGAAATCCGCCGTCGCCTCGAAGCGCTTCTGGTCCACCACGTCGGCCACATGGGCCGAGGGGATGTTCGTGATTGGGCTCAGGCCCCGGTTCAGCCCGGCGACGCGCTCGGCGTTGATGTCGAAACCGATGACGCGGAACCCCGCATGGGCCGCGGTGAGCGAGAGCGGCAGGCCCACATAGCCGAGCCCGATGACGCCGATCACCGCGCGGCGCTCCGCGACGGCCGCGAGCAGGGCTTCGAGGGAGGGCGCGGTGGGGTCCATAAGGCAAAGCTGTGTGGAAGCGGGCCCGCCGGGAGTCAAGCGGATCGCCGTCTTCGCGGATCGGCACCCGCTCCGTGGCGGCTATGGAGCCGTGGACGCCCTGTGCGGAAACCCAGCTGGAGGGAAGCTAGCGGATCGGCACCCGCTCGGTAGACTCGACGGAGCCGTCGGCGCCCTCCACGTAGAGTAGGATCTGCCGGGCGGAGGCCGGAACCGGCAGGGCCACCTCCTCGCGCAGCGCCTTCACCACGGTGGCGCAGGCGCCGCCCTCGCGGACCAGCCGTGCCGTCACAGGCGTGCTGCCGGGCGGTGGGGCGACGGTCGCAGGAGTGCCGAGCCGCACCGAGGCGATGCGGATGCAGCTGTCGGAGGCGGTCGCCACCACCTCCACCATGACCTGCCCATCCGCGCGCCGGTTCGCGTGGCTGCCTGGATGATGGGCCTGCGCGGCCAAGGGCAGGAGAGCGGCGAGGATCAGAATGGGGCGGCGCATCGGGAATCCATGGCTATAAGGCCGTCATGTAGGCGATCCGGGGGCGTTCCGCCATTCGGGCGACGGGTCCCTCCCCTCCCTCCATGCCGCGACACCCATGATCCGCCATGCGGGCGGAGCGCCTCTCCCCTCTCCGCTTTGCTGGGGAAAGGCATTGCCTTGGCTCCCGCCCCGGGCCAAAACGCCGCCCATGTTGCACGTGAAGGACCTCACCTACCGGATCGGCGAGCGGCTTTTGCTCGACGGCGCCACGTTCGCCCTGCCCCCGGGCTCGCGCGTGGGGCTCGTCGGCCGCAACGGCACCGGCAAGACCACCCTGTTCCGCATCATCCAGGGCGAGATCTCCCCGGAGAGCGGCGACGTGTCCCTGCCCCGCAACATGCGGATCGGCACGGTGGCGCAGGAGGCGCCGAGCGGACCCGAGACCCTGGTCGAGGTGGTGCTCGCGGCCGACACCGAGCGCACCCGCCTTCTCGCGGAGGCCGAGGCGGCGGACGGCTTTCGGCGGGCGGAGATCGAGACGCGGCTCACGGATATCGGCGCCCATTCGGCGCCGGCCCGGGCGGCCGCGATCCTGCACGGGCTGGGCTTCGACGCAGCCGCCCAGAACCGCCCCTGCTCGGACTTCTCCGGCGGCTGGCGGATGCGCGTGGCGCTCGCGGCGGTGCTGTTCACCGAACCCGATCTCCTGCTCCTCGACGAGCCCACGAACTACCTCGATCTCGAGGGCACCCTGTGGCTCTACGACTACCTTGCCCGCTACCCGCATACGGTGCTGATCATCAGCCACGACCGGGAATTGCTCGACACCTGCGTCGACCACATCCTCCATCTCGACCGGGGCAAGCTCACGATCTATCGCGGCGGCTACACCTCCTTCGCGCGCCAGCTCGCCGAAAAGCGCGAGCTCACCGCGAAGATGCGGGTGAAGCAGGAAGCGGAGCGCAAGCATCTCCAGGCCTTCGTGGACCGTTTCCGCGCCAAGGCCTCGAAGGCGCGGCAGGCGCAGTCGCGCATCAAGCGGCTCCAGAAGCTGGAGCCCATCGCGGCCCTCGTGGACGACGACGTGCTGCCCTTCGACATGCCGAGCCCGGAAAGAGCCCTCGCTCCCCCGCTGATCGCCGTCGAGGGCGCGGCGGCGGGGTATGGCGACCGCACGGTGCTCGAGCGGCTCAACCTCACCATCCTGCCCGACGACCGGATCGCGCTCCTCGGCTCCAACGGCAATGGCAAATCCACCTTCTGCAAGCTCATCGGGGGGCGCCTGCCGCCGCTGAAGGGCGAGATCCGCACATCCACGAAGATGGATGTCGCCTATTTCGCGCAGCACCAGCTCGACGAACTGAACCCGCAGGCCACGGCCTTCGATCACGTGGCGGCGCGCATGCCGGACACGCCCGTCGCCAAGGCGCGGGCACGGGCGGCGCGGTTCGGGTTCTCGGGGCCGAAGGCGGACACGCCGGTCTCCTCGCTCTCGGGCGGCGAGAAGGCGCGCCTCCTCATGGGATTGGCGGCCTTCAACGGCCCCCATCTGCTCATCCTCGACGAGCCCACGAACCACCTCGACATCGACAGTCGCCAGGCGCTCATGGAGGCCATCAACGACTTCACGGGCGCGGTGATCCTGGTGAGCCACGACCGCTTCCTGATCGAGGCCTGCGCGGACCGCCTGTGGCTCGTGGCGGATGGGTCCGTGAAGCCTTTCGACGGGGACATGGACGATTACCGACAGTTCGTTCTCTCCGGCGGGCTCGATTCGACGCCAAACCGCTCCGACAAGGGCGCGCCCGCCTCCTCCAAGGTGGACGAGCGCCGCGCCGCCGCCGAACGGCGCGTGCAGCTTGCGCCCCTGCGCAAGAAGCTCGAAGCGCTGGAAGCCCGCATGGACAAGCTCTCGGAGGTGATCACCAAAGTGGACGCGGCGCTCGGCGACGGCACTGCCTTCCTGAAGGACCCGGCGAAAGCCAGCGACCTCGCCCGCATGCGCGCCGAGGCCGCCGAGGCGCTCGCGAAGGTGGAGGAGGAGTGGCTGGAATTGAGCGGGGAGATCGAGGCGGCGGGAGCCTAGAATGAACGCCCATGCGCTTCTTCGACCAGCGACACAGGACGATGCAGATGCCATCAGCCGGATAGTCGTTGCCGGCTGGAGGGACAGCTATTGTCATTTCCTGCCTCCGTCCTTCCTCGGCGGCCTTGCCGAGAACCCCTACCACGATGCGTCGAGCTGGATCGCGCGCTTACGGGCGCCCAGCTGCGCTACATGGATGATCGCCGAGGCTGGGCACGAGGTCGGCGTGATCAGCTTAACCCTCGGATCATCCTGCGTGCCTGACGCCGATTGCGAACTGACAACGCTGTATCTTGCGGCCGATTTTCGGGGCCGTGGGCTCGGGGAGAATGCACTTGCCGCTGCCCGACAATTTACCCTAGGGGCTGGGCACAATCGCCTGAGCACAACTGTCCTGATGGGCAATGTCCGAGGCCGACGGTTCTATGAACGCCTTGGCGCCAGGATGATCGGTCGGCAGCCGGTCTTTGAATGGGACGGACAGGTGATTGAGGAAGGGATGTACCTCTTCCAATAGAATCACCGCCTCGCGCTACCGCACCACCCGGTCCAGCCGGTCGTTCACGAAGAAATACAGCTCCCGCCCGCCGGGCTCCGAGTAGAGCACCTGCACCTCGCGCTGGCCCTTGCCGCTCTCGCCGACGAGCACGTCGGTGGGCGGCTTGCCCTTGAGGCGGACGAGCTCGCATTCGCCGATGCCGGGCTCGATGGAAGCGGCATTGCCCGGTGGGGTGCCGGTGCAACGGCCATCGGGGCCAAGAAGCGGGCCGGAGAAGGTGGGACCGGCGGGCACCGCGACCACGGGGGCCGTGGGCGCGACGGCGGCCACAGGTTCGGGGCGGCTCGTTGTGCAGGCCGCAAGGCCCAGGGTCAGAACCGCCGCCAAAGCCGTGATGCGCATGCGTTATCCCCCGTTGAGGCGCGCGCTGAGCGCCTCGTTGAACAGCCGCTCCGCATCCCGGCGAAAGGCCTGCCGCGACCCGTCGCGCGTGTAGAACATGTGCCCGCCGCCGTAAACCTGGAGGCTCGCCCGGCGCTCCGGCCCGAAATCGGGGAGCTGGTTGAGGAGGAGCTGGCTGCCGAAATAGGGCGTCACCAGATCCGTGAAGCCGTGGGTGATCAGAATGCGGAGCTTCGCGTCGAGGGCGAGCGCCTCGCGCATTTCGCTTAATGCCTCGGGCTGGCCGCGCCCGCGGCCCCAGCGCCAGGCGCCGTTCACGCCGCCGTTGAGGAGGTTGTAGCGCCCCTCCGCCCGGTAGTTCAGGTTCTCCTGCAGGTGATGGAGGATGGCGCTCGTGAGGGGCGCCGTGAGCCCCGTGAGCCCCGGATCGTCGAAGCGCGAGACGCCTGCGGTCGGGTCGGGATCGTAGGCGACGACGCCCGTGTCGTAGGCGGAGACCACCTCGGCGGCGGCGCGCCGGAACTCCCGGGTGAAGGTGCCGGTGTCGATGCGCCCGGCCTGGCGCCGCACGATGGCCGGATCGAGCCCGATCATCGGCGCGACTCGCTGGGTCAGCCGCTCCACGGCCGCCTTGTCCTGGAGGCCGCGCATGAGGTCCGTGAGGTATTCGCCGGACGCGTAGGCCTCCGCGTCCTGCACCCGCGCCCGGGTCACCTCCCCGTTCCGCTCCAGGGCCGCGGCCGCCATGGACGGGAGCCGGGTCACGTGGACCCAGGGCGCGTGAGCGGGCTGGCTGAACCAGCCGAAATCCAGCACCGGCGAGACGAGGACGAGACCGCTGAGCCCGATGCCCTGATCCTCCTGGAGCTTGTCGGCGAGCAGCGGACCGCGAAAGCCGCCATAGCTCTCGCCCGTGAAGAATTTCGGCGAGGCGAGCCGGTTCTTCTCCTTGAGCCAGCGGGTCACGAAGGCCGCGAGCCCGTCGATGTCGCCCTCGACCGAATAGAAGCGCTCCCGCACGGGATCGCCGCCGAGCACACGGCCGTAGCCGGTGCCCGGCGGGTCGATGAAGACGAGATCCGTGAAGTCGAGCCAGGTTTCCGCGTTCGGCACGAGGGAAGGCGGCGTGGAGGGGCTGATGCGCGCCCCGTCGAGCGGGAGCCGCCACGGGCCCATGGCGAGCAGATGGAGATAGGCCGAGGAGGCGCCCGGCCCGCCATTCACCACGAAGGTGACGGGCCGCGTCGCCGCGTCGGCACGGTCGAGGGTGTAGGAGACGAAGCCGTATTCAGCTTGCGGCGCGCCCTGCGGATCGGTGAGCGCGAGCGAACCCGCCGTCGCCGTGAAGGCGAGCGTGCGGCCGGGCAGCGGGAGTTCGTGCCGGGTCACGGCCTCCGGCGGCAGCTTGCCGGGCTCCGGCGCCGGACGCTCCCGGCGCGCGCCCTCCCCACGCTGGGCCTGCTGGGCCTCGGGGGGCTGCTGCGCCAGAACCGGCACGGCCGGCGCGAGGGCAAGGAGGGCCGCGAGGCCGACACGGGCGAGTGGGAACATGGCAATGGATCTCGATGGGGCGTCCCCACAACCTAGGGGCCCGCCGGGCCGAGCCCAGGGTCCGTCACGGGGACGTGTGGGCTGTCCGGTCGATGCGGTCGCTCAAGCCTTGCGCTGCCAGCGCCCCCGCTCGTCCTGCTGCCAATAGGTCGCCTCGTGGCCGGCTTCCTTCACGGCCTTCCATTGGTCGCGGGCGATGGCGAGGGCGTGCGGGTCGGTGCCGTCGAAGAGGATCACCATGCGCTGGTAGGTGGCGATGTCGGCGGGCAGGTCGGCGCCCTCGATGAGGAAGCGGATCGAGGCGGCGTTGGGGTTGTCGGCGCCCGTGGTGAGCAGCACGGGCTGGTCGGCCGCGTGGGCCTCCCTGTCGGTGCCGTGGGGCAGGAAGCTCTCGTCCGAGAAGGTCCAGAGGGCGTCGTCCAGGGCGGACAGCCGCTCGTCCGACGCGACCTGCACGACCGCGCGCCAGCCGCGCTCCAGGGATTTTTCCAGGAGCGTCGGCAGCACCGCCTCGAGGGGCTGGCGCTGGAGGTGATAGAACAGGACCTCTGTCATGGGATGGCCAACGACGACGCGCCGTTTCTCGAGTGCCCGATCAGCCCTCGTAATAGTCGCGCACGAGCCGGTCGAGGAGGCGCACGCCCCAGCCCGAACCCCAGCTCTTGTTGATGTCGCTCTGGGGCGAGCCCATGGCGGTGCCGGCGATGTCGAGATGGGCCCAGGGCACGTCGTTGACGAAGCGCTGGAGGAGCGCAGCCGCGGTGCTCGACCCGCCGTTGCGGCCCGCGGAGTTCTTCATGTCCGCGAATTTCGAATCGATCATCTTGTCGAATTCGGGCCCCAGCGGCATCCGCCACACGCGCTCGCCGGTCGCCTGGCCGGCCGCCGTGAGCCGCTCGGCGAGTTCGTCGTTGTTGGAGAAGAGGCCCGCATATTCCTGCGCGAGCGCCACGATGATTGCCCCGGTGAGGGTCGCCAGATCCACCATGAATTTCGGCTTGAAGCGGTCCTGGATGTACCAGAGCACGTCGGCGAGCACGAGGCGGCCTTCCGCGTCCGTGTTGATGATCTCGATGGTCTGGCCCGACATGGTGGTGACGATGTCGCCGGGGCGCTGGGCCTTGCCGTCCGGCATGTTCTCGACGAGTCCGATGGCGCCGATCACGTTCGCCTTTGCTTTCCGGGAGGCGAGCGCGTGCATGAGGCCGGTGACGCAGGCGGCGCCCGCCATGTCGCCCTTCATGTCCTCCATGCCGCCGCCGGGCTTGATGGAGATGCCGCCGGAATCGAACACCACGCCCTTGCCGACGAAGGCGACCGGCGCGTCGTTTGCCCTGCCCCCGTTCCAGCGCATGATCACGATCCGGCTCTGCCGCTCGGAGCCCTGGCCGACCCCGAGGAGCGCGCCCATGCCGAGCCGCCGCATGGCCCGCTCGTCCAGCACCTCGACCTCGCAGCCGACCTTGCGCAGGGCCTCGGCCCTGGCCGCGAATTCCTCGGGGCCGAGCACGTTCGGCGGCTCGTTCACGAGGTCGCGGGCGAGGATCACGCCGCCCGCGAGCCCATCGCGGCCCTTGTGCAGGCGCTTCGTGCCGGCGGGGTCCGCCACCGCGAAGGCGAGGCGGGTCGCGCCCTCGGGCTTGTCCTCGTCCTTCTTCTTCGTCTTGTAGCGATCGAAGCTATAGGCCCGCAGCCGCGCCCCGACCGCCATGTCGGAGACCGCATCCGGCCCCGCCTCGACCCCCGGCAGGTCTGCGATCACGGTCGCGCCCTTGGCCGAGACACGGCCGGCCACGAGGCCGCCGAGCTGGGTGAAATTGAGCTTGCCCCGCTCCTTCTCGCCGCCGATCCCGACCAGGATGAGCCGGTCCACGGACGGAGCCGGGGGAGCCGTGAGGACAAGGACCGACTGGGCCTTGCCCTTGAACCGCTCGATGGGGGCGACGCGCCCGACGAGGTCCATCGCCTTCGGCCCCAAAAGCTTCGCGACCGCCGGCGTCGGCTTCAGATCGTCTCCGACGAACACCACCAGATCGCCGCCCTCCACGGGGCCGATGGCCTGGAAATCGATCTTGAAGCTGTCTGGCATGCAAACCTCTTGCGGAGTCGGGGTCGGGGCTCGGCCGGGTTCGGCCGCGGCATATTCGTTGGAGATAGACCAAATTCGGCGTGGAGGAACAAGGCTCGGTCGAAAAACCCGCGCAGAACCCCGTTCGGCGAACCGAAACGGGCAGCCCGGCCGTCCCGAGGGCGATCTCCCACCCGCCCCGGCCTGCCAGGCGCAAAGCGTCGCAGTACCGTGATCACGGCCCGGCCGGCAGCCCGCCCGAGAGCCGAATCCCTGGGTCAGCAAGGACTTTCCACCGCAGTCCGGAAGCGGCAGGCTGACGCGAAAGCGCCGCACTCCTGGGGTCAGAAGCCCCCCTCGGCTTGCCTCCCCCCTGCTGCCGAGTTAACCCAGGCGGAGCGCCGAGCGGCGCCGTGGTTTCAGCATGACTTTGATCGAACGCTATATTCTGAAGATCGCGTTCAACGCGTTCGCGGCCTGCCTCATCGCCTTGACGGGCGTGATCTGGATCACCCAGGCCCTGCGCGAGCTCGATCTTCTCACCGGCAAGGGCCAGACGATCATCGTCTTCCTCACGGTCACGGGCCTCTCCCTTCCGGCTCTCGTGACGGTGATTTCCCCGGTCGCGCTCTTCATTTCCACGATCTACACGCTGAACCGGCTCAACGGCGATTCCGAGCTCATCGTCATGAGCGCCGCCGGCATGGCGCCGCGACGGCTCATCCGGCCCTTCGTCGCCCTCGCGGCGCTCGTCTGCGTGCTGGTCGGCTACATGACCATCTACCTGATGCCTGCGAGCTTCCAGGAGCTGCGCGACCTCGTCACCAAGATCCGCGCGGATTTCGTGGCCAACATGGTCAAGGAGGGGCAGTTCACGACCCTCGATAACGGCATCACCTTCCATTACCGCGAGCGCGCCGGCGACGCCCTCATGGGCATCTTCATGCAGGACCGGCGCGAGGCGGGAAAAACGATCGTCTATCTGGCCGAGCGCGGACGCACCATCGAATCGAACGACCAGGCCTATCTGGTTCTCGAGAAGGGCAGCGTGCACCGGCAGGAGCCGAACAGCCGCGACTCGTCCATCGTCGCCTTCGAGCGCTACGCGGTGGATCTCTCGGCCTTCAACCAGGACGGCGGCGACGTGGTCTACAAGCCGCGCGAGCGCTCGACCACGCAGCTCATCTTCCCGGACAAGAAGGAATTCTACTACCAGTTCCAGGAAGGCCGCTTCCGGGCCGAGCTGCACGACCGGCTCTCCGGCTGGCTGTATCCGCTCGCGATGATGATCATCGCGTTCGCGGCGCTCGGCGATGCCCGGACGACGCGCCAGGGCCGCGGGCTCGCGGTCGCGGCCGCGGTGATCGGCGTCGTCGCCCTGCGCATCGCGGGCTTTGCGGCCTCCAGCGCCGCCGTGCGCTCGCCGGTCGGAGTCCTGGCGATCTACGGGGCCCCGCTCGCGGCCATCGGCATCTCGCTCATGTTCATCTTCCAGGGCGCCTTCACCCGCGGGCTTCTGGCGAAGGCGACCGCACGGCTGCCTCGCCTCGCCCTCCCCCGGCTTCCCGGCCTGCGCAGGGCATGAGCCGATGCCTGTCCCGCTTCTCCGGCCGGTTGGGGCCTGAACCATGCTGATCGGCGCCACCCTCGGCCGCTATTTCTCGGGCCGCTTCGCCAAGAGCATCCTCATGGTGTTCGGGACCGTGTTCGCGCTCGTCTACACGATCGACTTCGTGGAGCTGATGCGCCGCGCGGGCGATGCGGAAGGCGCCTCGGCGACCCTCATGGCGCAACTGGCGCTCTACCGCACCCCGGCGGTGGCCGAGCAGGTGCTGCCCTTCGCGGTGCTGTTCGGCAGCATGGCGGCCCTGCTGCAATTGAGCCGCAAGCTCGAACTCGTGGTGGCCCGGGCCGCGGGCATCTCGGCCTGGCAGTTCCTCCAGCCGGGCCTCTTCGTCGCCGCCGCCATCGGCATCCTTTCGGTGACGGTCTACAACCCGGCCTCCGCTCTCCTGAAGCAGCATGCCTCGAACATCGAGGCGCGGATCTTCGCCCGCTCGGCGACGAAGGTGAACGGCAAGGACATCTGGATCCGCCAGAAGAGCCGGGACGGCCAGGCGATCATCCGGGGCGACGGCGCGATCGCCGGCACCTCCACGATCACGGGGGTGACCATGTTCACCTTCGAGGACAGCGGCACCTTCTCCCAGAGGATCGAGGCCCGCGAGGCGACCCTCTTTCAGGGTTACTGGGAGCTGAAGGACGCCCGTGTCCTTACGGCAACCGAGCAGCCGCAATCCTACCCGACCTTCCAGGTGGCCTCGAATCTGGAGCCCTCCCAGGTCCGCCAGAGCTTCATTCCCGCGGATTCCGTGCCGTTCTGGGACCTCGACGACACCATCGCCCGCACCGAGCGCGCGGGCCTCGACGCCACCCGCTATCGCCTGCAATACGACGTGCTTCTGGCTCGTCCCCTGCTCTTCATCGCGATGGTCTTCGTGGCGGCGTCCGTTTCGTTAAGATTCTTCCGATTTGGTGGTGTGGCCGGAATGGTTCTCGGTGGCGTAGCCGCAGGGTTCATGCTTTATGTCGCGACGGAACTGATGGAGGATCTCGGGGCCTCCGGTCTGGTCAGGCCGGTGCTAGCCGCGTGGTTCCCCGCAGTGGTGGGTAGTTTGTTGGGCACGCTTGCCTTGTTGTACCAAGAGGACGGCTGAATGGTCGTCGAGGCAGGGACCCGACAGGGAGCAAGTATGGGACGCATGGGCGCAACGATCGCAAGGAGTGCGGTCGCGATGGTGCTTCTCTGCACCGTCGCACCTGTGCCTGCGCTCGCCCAGGCCACCCTGAACGACGCCATTTCGGCCAAGGCTCAAGGCCAGGGCGGCCAGCAGGACCGCCTCCTCGTGGATGCCCGCGAGCTCGTCTACGACAACGACCGGAACACGGTCTCGGCCTCGGGCGACGTCCAGCTCAACTACCAGGGCCGCACCCTCCAGGCCGATCGGGTCACCTACGATCGCAATACCGGACGGGTCTATGCGGAGGGGAATGCCCGCCTCACCGAGACGAACGGCACGGTGGTCACCGGCGACCGGTTCGAGCTCACCGACGACTTCAAGAGCGGCTTCATCGATTCGCTCCGCGTGGTGCAGACCACCACGGACCAGGGCCGCCCCGTCACGACCCGATTCTCCGCGCCCCGCGCCGAGCGCGCCGAGGGCGAGACCACGATTTTCGAGCGCGGCACCTACACGGCCTGCGAACCGTGCAAGGACAACCCGGAGCGCCCGCCCCTGTGGCAGGTGAAGGCCGCCCGGATCATCCACAACAACAGCGAACGCACGATCTATTACGAGAACGCGACGCTGGAATTCTACGGCATGCCGATCGCGTATCTGCCGTATTTCTGGTCGCCGGACCCGACGGTGAAGCGCAAGACCGGCTTCCTGTCGCCGCGTTTCGTGGTGTCGAACTCCCTGGGAACGGGCATCTCCACCCCGTTCTTCTGGAACCTCGCGCCGAACTACGATCTCACCTTCAGCCCGACCTTCCTGACGCGCCAGGGCGTGCTCGGCGAGGTGGAGTGGCGCCACCGCCTGGCGACGGGCGCCTACAACATCCGCGCCGCCGGCATTTTCCAGCGCGACAGCGACGCCTTCCTGCCGAGCCCGTTCGGCCCCGGGGACCGCGACACCCGCGGCTCTCTGGAGACCACGGGCGAGTTCTTCATCAACGACAAATGGAAGTGGGGCTGGGACATCGCCCTGATGTCCGACAAGTGGTTCCTGCAGAACTACCGGATCCGCAGCGAGAGCGTCAGCGCGCTCTACGTGAAGGAATCGATCTCGACCCTGTATCTGCAGGGGAAGGGCGACCGCTCCTTCTTCGACGTCCGCGGCTACTATTTCCAGGGCCTGTCCACCTACGACTGGCAGAAGCAGCAGCCGATCGTGCATCCGGTGCTCGACTACAACAAGCGCTTCGACGGCCCCGGCGGCATCGGCGGCGAGGTCGCGGTCGACGTGAACGTGACGAGCCTCACCCGCGAGGCCGCCCAGTACCAGCAGGTGCCAAAGCAGGTCCGCAATCTCTTCGGGCTCTATGAGAGCTGCGCGGTCTTCGAGCGCGGCTCGTGCCTCGTGCGCGGCCTCAGCGGCACCACCTCGCGGGTCTCGGCCAACCTGTCCTGGCGCCGCGAGTTCATCGACCCCATCGGTCAGGTCTGGACGCCCTTCACCTACCTGCGCACGGACGGGTTCTGGGTCCGCCCGGATCTGGAGGGCTACCAGAACGCCGCTCTGCGCAATTTCGGCGTCGACGAGGACGATACCGCCTTCCGGGTGATGCCGGCGGTGGGCATGGAATACCGCTTCCCCTTCGTGGCGAGCCTCGGCACCTCGGGCACCCAGGTGCTCGAGCCGATCGCCCAGGTGATTGCCCGCCCGAACGAGACCCGCGTCGGCCGCCTGCCGAACGAGGACGCCCAGAGCCTCGTCTTCGACGACACCTCGATCTTCGATTGGGACAAGTTCTCGGGCTACGACCGGGTCGAGGGCGGCGTTCGCGCCAATGTGGGCCTGCAATACACCCTGACGGGCGCGGACGGCTTCTCGGCCAACGCCCTCGTGGGCCAATCCTTCCAGCTCGCGGGCCGCAACTCCTTCCGCCAGGGCGATCTCGTCAATATCGGTCGCGACTCGGGCCTCGAGTCGAGCCGGTCGGACTACGTGACCCGCCTGCAGGTCTCGCCGAACAACAACTTCACCCTCGTGACCCGCGGCCGGTTCGATCAGGAGAATCTGAACCTGCGCCGGATCGAGGTGGGCGCGACGGCGAACTTCAATCCGTGGCTCCCGATCTCCACCTCGCTGGTCTATGCCCGCTACGGGGCCCAGCCCGAGATCGGCTACGACCGCCGCCGCGAGGGCCTGATGGGCTCCACGACCTGGAACCTGACGCCGAACTGGTTCGTGAACGCCTCGGCCCTGTTCGACCTCGACCGGTACCTGAACAGCCGCGACCAGTTCATCAACGCGTATCGGGCCAACCCGACCACCGCCGCCTACAATCGCGGCGACCTCGTGACCTTGAGCTCGCTCACCCTCGGCTTCGGCTATATCGACGAGTGCACCACCTTCACGGTGAACTACGTGATGGCCCCGCGGGACATCGCGATCAGCTCCGGCGAGAAGGATCGCAACCACACGCTCCTGCTGCGCCTCGAGCTGCGGACGCTCGGCGAAGTCAACGCCAACCAGCGGATCGGCGGCGGCGCCGCCACCCAGGACGGCATCGCGCCGTAGGCTTGAAGGCCGGCCGCGATCCGGCGGCCGCAACTGGGATGGCATGGGGATGACGCGGGGGTCCGGCACCGAACGCAAGCCTCTGGCGCTGACGCAGGGCGATCCGGCCGGCATTGGCCCCGAGCTCGCCTTGCGGGCATGGCTCGCCCGGGCGGAAGCGGATCTTCCGCCCTTCGGTATCCTGGGCGACCCCCATCAGCTCTCCGCCCTCGCCCGCACGCTCGGCTGGACGGTGCCGATCCGGGAGGTCTCCCCCGAGGACATAGGCGCCTGGTATCCGAATGCCCTGCCGGTCCTGCCGCTCTCCCGGCAGGTCGAGGCGATTCCGGGCCGGCCGGACCCGGCGACGGCGCCCGCGACCATCGAGGCGATCGAGCGCGCCGTCGCCCTCGCCCGCACGGGGGCCGTCGCGGCGCTCGTGACGAACCCCATCGCCAAGCACGTGCTCTACGATGCGGGCTTCCGCCATCCCGGTCATACGGAATTCCTGGCGGCGCTCGCCGTGGAGCCCGGCGCTGAGGCGCCGCATCCGGTCATGATGCTGTGGAGCGAGGCCATGGCGGTGGTGCCCGTGACGGTGCACATCCCGCTCGCCGAAGTGCCGGGCGCCCTCACGACCGATCTCATCCTGCGCACCGCCCGCATCGTGGCCCGGGACCTCACCGGCCGCTTTGGCGTGCTTGCTCCGCGCCTGTCGCTCGCGGGGCTCAACCCCCATGCGGGCGAGAGCGGCGCTCTCGGGGCCGAGGACGACGCGGTGATCCGTCCGGCCGTCGAGCAACTGCGGCGGGAGGGCCTTAGCGTGGAGGGCCCGCTTCCGGCCGACACTCTCTTTCACGCCCGCGCCCGCAGCCGCTACGATGCGGTGCTCGCCATGTATCACGATCAGGCCCTCATCCCGATCAAGACCATCGCCTTCGACGAGGCCGTGAACGTGACGCTCGGCCTTCCCTTCGTGCGCACCTCGCCCGACCACGGCACTGCCTTCGACATCGCGGGACGCGGCATCGCGCGGCCCGACAGCCTCATTCAGGCGATCCGCCTCGCGGACAGGCTCGGCAACGGGGCTCGCGCATGAGCCGTATCGCCGAACGCTCCTTGAAAGCCGCCCCATGAGCCAGATCGACGGCCTCCCGCCCCTTCGCGAGGTGGTGCGCACGCACGAGCTGATGGCCAAGAAGTCGCTCGGCCAGAACTTCCTGTTCGACCTCAATCTCACGAGCCGCATTGCAAGGTCCGCCGGGCCGCTGGAGGACGTGACGGTGGTGGAGGTGGGTCCTGGACCCGGCGGCTTGACGCGCGCGATCCTGGCCGCCGGCACCAAGCGCGTCATCGCCATCGAGCGCGACAGCCGCTGCCTGCCGGCCCTCGCCGAGATCGCCGCCCATTATCCAGGCCGGCTCGACGTGGTGGAGGGTGACGCGCTCACCTTCGATCCGCGCCCGATGATCGGGGACGCGCCGGTCCGCATCATCGCGAACCTCCCCTACAACGTGGGAACCCCGCTCCTGACCAATTGGCTCACCGGCGAGGCCTGGCCGCCCTGGTGGCTGTCGCTCACCCTCATGTTCCAGCGCGAGGTCGCCGAGCGCATCGTGGCCGACGAGAGCGATCCGAAGGATTACGGGCGCCTTGGAGTGCTGTGCGGCTGGCGCACGCAGGCGCGGATCCTCTTCGACGTTCCGCCCTCCGCCTTCGTGCCGCCACCGAAGATCACGTCGAGCATCGTCCATTTCGTGCCGCGGCCCGATCCCCTGCCCTGCCGGGTCGGCGCGCTCGAAGCCGTCACCCGGGCGGCCTTCGGGCAGCGTCGCAAGATGCTGCGCCAGAGCCTGAAATCCCTGGTGCCGGAACCCGCCGCCATCATCGGGGCGGCCGGTCTCGACGAGACGATCCGCGCCGAGGAGGTGCCGGTCGCAGGCTATGTGGCGCTGGCGAGTGCCTGGGACGCGTCCCGCGGCCGCTAGCACGCGGTTGGCTTGAAGGGCGCCGCCTCGATGCAGGAGGGGCGTGATTGCTAGCCGATCGGCTCGCTCAGCAGGCCCTGCACGAAATCCTGCAGGCCGACGAGCCGGTCGCGTTTCAGGCGTTCGGCGGCCTGGATCGCCTTCAGGTTCTCGTAGGAGGTCTGCAGGTCCTTGTTGACGAGCACGTAATCGTACTCGACCCAGCGCTCCATCTCGACGCGCGCATTGGTAAGGCGCTTTGCGATGATCTCCGCGGAATCCTCCGCGCGGCGCTCCAGCCGGGCCTTCAATTCCTTGAAGCTCGGAGGCAGCACGAAGACCGTCACCACGTCCTCGGGCAGCTTCTGGCGAACCTGGCGGGTGCCCTGGTAGTCGATGTCGAAGATCATGTCCTGCCCGGACGCCAGGGTGCGCTCCACGGGCTTGCGCGGGGTGCCGTAGAAATTGCCGTGCACCTCGGCCCATTCGAGCAGTTCGTCCCGGTCGCGCAGGGCCATGAACTCCTCGACCGAGATGAAGTGGTAGTGCCGACCCTCGATCTCGGAGGGGCGCTTGGCCCGTGTCGTCACGGAGATCGACAGCACGCCTGCCTGCTCCTGCACCAGGTTGCGCGTGAGCGTGGTCTTTCCGGCGCCCGACGGCGAGGAGAGAATCAGGATGAGCCCGCGGCGGCCGACGGGGGAATTCTGTTCGGGGCTCACGGCCTTACTCCACGTTTTGAACCTGTTCGCGGAACTGCTCGATGACCGCCTTGAGGTCGAGCCCGATCCGCGAGAGCGCCACGTCGTTGGCCTTGGCGCAGAGCGTGTTCGCTTCGCGGCCGAATTCCTGCGCGAGAAAATCGAGACGCCGGCCCACGGCCGCGCCCTCTGCCAGCAGCGCCCGGGCGGCGGCCACATGGGCGCGCAGGCGGTCGAGTTCCTCGCGGATATCGGCGCGGGCGGCGATGAGCACCGCCTCCTGATGCAGACGCGCGGGATCGAGCCCGCCTCTCGCGTCGAGGATCTCCGCGATCTGCGCCTCGAGCCTTGCGCGGATCGCCTCCGGCTGGCGGCCGGGAGCGGCTTCCGCATCGTCGACGAGCCGCTCGATGCCAGCGACATGCTGCTCCAGCACCGCCCGCAGGGCGTGGCCCTCGCCGAGGCGAGCGGCGCGCAGGGCCTCGATGAGCCTGCCGATGCCGGCCCGCAGATCAGCGGCCAGCGCCGCATCCTGCTCCGGGTCGCCGCCCTCCTCCTCGATCTCCACCACGCCGCGCACCGCAAGCAGCCCATCGACGGAGGCAGGCTGCACGCCGGCCGGCAGCGCGATGCTGCCGATGGCGGAGACGAGGGATTGCAGGACATCCCGGTTGATGCGCACCTTCGGGGTTGTCGAGGCGCGGGTGATTGCGAGGTTGAGCTGGCCCTGGCCGCGCGTGAAGGCCTTGAGGACCTGGCCTCGCGCCTCCTCGCCGACGGCATCGAAACCCGATGGCGTCCGCACGCGCACCTCGAGGCCGCGGCCGTTCACGGTCTTGATCTCCCAGGCCCATTGATAGGGTCCCGTGATGCCGGCTTCACGGGCGAAGCCGGTCATGCTCGCGATAGCCATGGATGAGCCCCGATGTGCGAAGTGGGCGCGACCATAGTGTCTGCCCGTCGCGCTCACAAGCAGGGGCTATCGCGGGATTGGGGATGGGGTGAAAACCTCTCCCGCCTTTCTCTCCCCCGAAGGGAGAGGCGTAAGGCGGCAGCCTGCCTTCTCCGGAGAACCCAGAGGCTCCGCCTCACCTGGCACTTCGCGCCGCTCTCTCCGGCCCGGGAGAGACGAACTCACGGCTGCCGCAGGGGCGGAACCGTCTTGGCGCTGTTGAGGTCGTAGCTGCGGTTGCGCAGGGGATCGCGGGGCGTGCCCTCGCTGGCGTCGAAGCCGCGGGTGCGGCCGCCGCGGGCGGGAGGCTGCCCGGCGCCGGGCGCCGCGGGCGCGGCCGCCGGATCCCCCGTGAACGACGTGGCGGCGGCCGGGAGGCCGGGCCCCGGCGCATCGCCGCGCAGGTCGGGCTCGGCCCGGTCCACGGGCGCCTGACCCTCGGCCGCGCGGGTCTTCTCGATCTGGCGCCAGCGCGCGACGTTGCGCAGGTGCTGCTCATAGGATTCCGCGAAGGCGTGGCCCCCGGAGCCGTCCGCGACGAAGTAGAGATCCTTGGTGCGGGACGGGTTGGCCACGGCCTCCATGGCCGCGCGGCCCGGATTGGCGATGGGCCCCGGCGGCAGGCCGTCGATCGTGTAGGTGTTGTAGGGCGTCGGCCGCTCGATCTCGGTGCGCAGGATGCCCCGACCGAGGGTGCCCTTGCCGCCCACGAGCCCGTAAACGATGGTCGGGTCCGATTGCAGCCGCATGCGCTTGGCGAGGCGGTTGATGAACACGCCCGCGACGCGGGTGCGCTCGTCGGCCCGGCCCGTCTCCTTCTCGACGATCGAGGCGAGGATGACGAGCTCCTCCGGCGACTTGAACGGCAGGTCCTGGGAGCGCCGCTGCCAGATCTGGTTCAGGGACTGCTTCTGGGCGGTCGTCATCGCATTGACGAGCTGCTGGCGCGTCATGCCGCGCTCGAACTTGTAGGTGTCGGGCAGAAGGGTGCCTTCGCGGGGCACCTCGTTGACCTCGCCCGTGAGGATATCGTTCTCCTTGAGGCGCGCCAGGATCTGCTCGCTCGTGAGCCCCTCCGGGATCGTCACGGCGTGGAGGATCGCCTTGCCCTGCACGAGCGTGTCGATCGCGTCGTCGATGCTGGTGCCGGCCTTGAAGTTGAATTCGCCGGCCTTGAGTTGGCCGCGCTGCCGGTTGAGGAGCGCATAGAGCTCGAAGAGCAGCGGCTGGGCGATGACGCCCTCGCGTTTCAGGATCGAGGCGATCTCGTTCGTGCCGGTGTTGCGCGGCACGACCACCACCTTGTCCTCCTGGAGAGGGCCACGGGCCGAGACCTCGCGCTCAAGCATCACCACGCCGAAGATCACCGCGCCGGAGAGCGCCACGAGAAGGGTGAGGAAACCGCTGATGGCGGCCAGCATGCCGCCGCGGGGCGGGCGCTGGGTGCGGGGCGGCGGCGGAGGCGCCGCCATCGGCTTGATGGCTTCGCTCGGCGAGCGCGGCGCCAGGCGGAACTGGGCGTCCTGCGCGGGCAGCTCGGCGGATGGCGGAGGAGGCGTCTGCTTTTTTCTGCCGAACATCACGACCCAAATGGTGGCGCGGGCGAAACGCCCGCTGGCGACCGGCTTGTCCCGGCTCCCACGACACGCGGCTCACCCTGTGGCGCGTCGTCCATGGACGCTGGGGGATCCCGCGGTTGCGGGAGCGACTCTAGCCGAGATTGTGGCGAAAAGCCGTAACGGCCGCGCTTTGCGTCAGGCCGCCCGGCGGAAAATCAGGGAAGCGTTCGTGCCGCCGAACCCGAACGAGTTCGACAGAGCGATATCGATATCCTTCTTCTTGGCCTGGTGCGGCACAAGGTCGATGGCCGTTTCCACGGAAGGATTGTCGAGGTTGAGGGTCGGCGGAACGATGCCGTCGCGCATGGCGAGGATGGAGAAGATCGCCTCCACGGCACCGGCGGCGCCCAGGAGGTGGCCGATGGCGGATTTCGTGGACGACATGGAGAGCTTTGCGGCCGCGTTGCCGACGACCCGCTCCACCGCCTTCAGTTCCAGCTCGTCTCCGAGCGGCGTCGAGGTGCCGTGGGCGTTCACGTAATCGATGTCCGAGGCCGAGATCCCCGCCCGCTTGATGGCGGCGCTCATGCAACGAAAGGCGCCGTCGCCGTCCTCGGACGGAGATGTGATGTGGTAGGCATCGCCCGACAGGCCGTAGCCGATCACCTCGGCATAGATCTTGGCCCCGCGTGCCTTGGCGTGCTCGTATTCCTCGAGCACCACGACGCCGGCGCCCTCGCCCATGACGAAGCCATCGCGGTCCTTGTCGTAGGGACGCGAGGCGCGGGTCGGATCGTCGTTGAAATTGGTGGACAGGGCCCGGCAGGCCGCAAAGCCCGCGAGCGACAGGCGGTTGATCGCCGATTCAGCGCCGCCCGCCACCATGACCTCCGCGTCGCCGAGAGCGATGAGCCGCGCGGCGTCGCCGATGGCGTGCGAGCCCGTGGAGCAGGCGGTGACGACCGCGTTGTTCGGGCCCTTGAGCCCGTGCTCGATCGACACGTAGCCGCCCGCAAGGTTGATGAGGCGGCCGGGAATGAAGAAGGGAGAGACGCGGCGCGGGCCGCGTTCGAGCAGGGTGACGGAAGCCTCGTAGATGCCGCCGATGCCGCCGATGCCGGAGCCGATCAGCACGCCGGTGGCGCACTGGTCCTCGTAGGTGGTGGGCTTCCAGCCGGAATCGTTGATGGCCTGGGTCGCTGCCGACATCGCGTAGACGATGAAGGGGTCGACCTTGCGCTGCTCCTTCGGCTCCATCCACTGGTCGGGATTAAAGGTGCCGTTGGAGCCGTCGCCCAGGGGGATCGGACAGGCGATCTTGCAGGCGATGTCCGAGACGTCGAAGGTCTCGACCCTCGCGGCGCCGCTCTTGCCCGCCAGGAGGTTCTGCCAGGTCGGCTCGACGCCGCATCCCAGCGGGGTGACCATGCCGAGGCCGGTGACGACGACGCGACGCATCGAATGACCCTGCTCTTGAAACTTGGATGTGAAGACGCGGCCGGGCGGGAGCGCCCGGCCGCGAAACGGCCTTAGGCCGCGTTCTTCTCGAGGAACTTCACGGCATCGCCGACCGTCACGATGGTCTCGGCAGCGTCGTCCGGGATCTCGACATTGAACTCTTCTTCGAACGCCATGACGAGCTCGACGGTATCAAGGCTGTCGGCGCCGAGGTCGTCGATGAAGTTCGCGTTCTCGACCACCTTGTCGGCCTCGACGCCCAGGTGCTCGACCACGATCTTCTTCACGCGATCAGCGATGTCACTCATCGTTCTTTCCTCACTCGTCGATGGCTGCCGCCGCGCTATTCGGGCGGATCAGGATGGGATTCCAGGGACCGGCTGCTCAAGCCGGTTCATAACCGCTCGAAAGGCCGCCTTGCGCCGTGCAAACCCTCAAAACCGGCGCGGGTCAAGCCCTCAGAACCAATGGGCAGGATGGATAACACAAGCTTAACCCCTCTGGCGAGAGGCCCGGCGGGGGCTGCCAACAGGTTCCTCGGGGCGCCTCAAGCCCTTCTAGAACATGGCCATTCCGCCGTTGATGTGAAGCGTGTGCCCGGTCACGTAGGCCGCCTCGTCGGAAGCAAGGTAGACCACCGCCGCGGCGATCTCGTCGCCCCGCCCGAGGCGCGCCACGGGCACGGTGCCGAGGATCCCCTCGCGCTGCTTGTCGTTCAACGCGTCGGTCATGGGCGACTCGATGAAGCCCGGCGCAACACAATTCACGGTGATGTTCCGGCTCGCCACTTCCGCCGCGAGCGCCTTGGTCATGCCGATGAGGCCGGCCTTGGAGGCGGCGTAGTTCCCCTGCCCCGGATTGCCTGTGGAGCCCACCACGGAGCCGATATTCACGATGCGGCCCGAGCGGCGGCGCATCATGCCCTTCACGGCGGCGCGGGAGAGGCGGAAGGCGGCCGTGAGGTTCACGGCGATGACCGTGTCCCACTCCTCGTCCTTCATGCGCAGAAAGAGGTTGTCCTTCGTGACGCCCGCGTTGTTCACGAGGATGTCGAGCCCCTCCATGGCGGCCTCGGCGGCCGGCACCAGGGCCTCGACGCTGTCCTTGTCGGACAGGTTCGCCTCCACGATGTGCACCCGCTCCCCGAGCGATGCGGCCAGCTCGTCGAGAGCCGCGCGGCGCGTGCCGGAGATCGCGACCGTGGCGCCCGCCCCGTGGAGCGCGCGGGCGATGGCGCCGCCGATGCCGCCCGTGGCGCCGGTGACGAGAGCCTTCTTGCCGGTGAGATCGAACATCCGTGTTACCTCGAGAACCGTGACGAGGCCGCCGCGCGGCTTTCCCGTCGAATGCTGTTAAGCCTGAAGCGCTGCCTTGAAGGCCGCCACATCCTCAGGGTTGCCGATCGCGCTCCCGCTCGCTCCCGCGGCGATGCGCTTCACAAGGCCGGTCAGCACCTTGCCGGAGCCGACCTCGTAGAACTGATCGACGCCCTGAGCCGCCATGAAGGCCACGCATTCCCGCCAACGCACCGTGCCGGTGACCTGGCGGACGAGGGCGTCGCGGATGCGGTCCGGATCCGTGACGGGCGCGGCCTCCACATTGGCGATGACGGGCACGACCGGGGCGTTCACGGTCACGGCCACCAGCGCCTCGCGCATGGCCTCCGCGGCGGGTGCCATGAGGGAGCAATGGAAGGGCGCGGAGACCGGGAGCATCACGGCGCGCTTGGCGCCCTTCGCGGGCGCGAGCGCCACGGCGCGTTCCACCGCCGCCTTGTGGCCGGAGACCACCACCTGCGCGCCGCCATTGTCGTTCGCCGCGTCGCAGACCTCTCCTTGAGCGGCCTCCCGGGCGACCTCGACGGCCGCGTCGTATTCGAGCCCGAGGAGCGCCGCCATGGCCCCCTGCCCCACCGGCACCGCGCTCTGCATGGCGTTGCCGCGGATGCGCAGGAGCCGGGCCGTATCGCCGATGGACAGGCTGCCCGCCGCCGCAAGCGCCGAGTATTCCCCTAAGGAGTGACCGGCGACGAAGGCGGCGTCGCGCTTCAGGTCGAGCCCGGCCTCGGCTTCCAGCACGCGCAGGGCGGCGAGGCTCACGGCCATGAGGGCCGGCTGGGTGTTGGCGGTGAGAGTCAGCTCGTCCGCCGGACCCTCCCACATCAGCGTCGACAGCTTCTGGGAGAGAGCCGCGTCCACCTCGTCGAACACGGCCCTTGCCTGCGGGAAGGCCTCGGCCAAGGCCTTGCCCATGCCCACGGCCTGGCTGCCCTGTCCCGGAAAGATGAATGCGCGTGTCATGCGGACCCTCGTGAAAGCGGGGCGGGAGGTCGCATCGGGCGCGGGGGAAGTCAATATTGTGCTGGGCGGGTAACGCGGTTATGCCTCAATGAAACTAAGTTTCACACATTGAGCAGGCCGCAATGGAAACGAACGCATCAGCCCCGACGGCGGAACCCGCAACGACGGATGCCATGCCGGCTCATTCGACCCCCAGGGGGGTCCGAGGCTGGCTGCTCTTACCGGCTATCTTCGCGTTCATCGCACCGCTCGGCTACATGGCAAACGCTGCCTTGGTATTGACGAGAAATACAGCCGAACTGACCATCCCGAGCGTACCTCATCAAATGATAGTCGCGAGCGAACTCATCGTCAGCGCTTTGATGACGATAGCTTGGCTTTACGCGTGCAAGAAGCTCGTGAAGAAAAAAATGAGCTTTACTAAAGTGTTTATCTGCCTGATCTGGGTCGACATTGCAGCTGAGATTTGGTCATTTCTGTTATTCGATAACGAATTCAGAGTCGATACAAGCGACTTCACCATCGATTATGATGAACTGCTATTTCTATTCTGTTACACGATCTTTGTTGGTCTTCTGTCGATCTACATGCTGGTGTCCAAGCGAGTGCGCAACACGTTCGTGGAGCCGTAGCCCCGCGTCTTGTTTTCCGCCGCCCTTCGGTGTATCCCGCATCGTTTCCGCTATTCCCGAACCAAGAAGGAGCCTCCCATGGCTCGTGTGACCGTCGAAGATTGCATCGACAAGGTCGACAACCGGTTTGAGCTCGTGCTGCTCGCCGGCCACCGCGCCCGCCTGATCTCGTCGGGCTCGCCTCTCACCATCGACCGCGACCGGGACAAGAACCCCGTCGTGGCCCTGCGCGAGATCGCCGACGAGACGATCGCTCCGGACGACCTCAAGGAGCAGCTCATCCATTCGCTCCAGAAGTATGTCGAGGTCGACGAGCCGGAGGCCGAGACGGTCCCGCTCCTCGGCAACACCGCCGCGGCCCCGGCCGCGACCGGCGGCGACAACGATGCCGACGTCCAGTTCGACCGCATGAGCGAGGACGACCTCCTCCGCGGCCTCGAGGGCCTCGTGCCTCCGGCGAACAGCGCGGACGACGACGACCGCGAGTAAGCGGCGATCCCGCACGGAACGTTACAAGCCCGGCCGTATGGCCGGGCTTTTTCTTTTCGGGCGTTGGGCGCCCCCCTTTCGCCCATTCGGCTTGCGCTAATCCCGTGTTGCACAATATCTTTTCCATTCACCCCGATTTGTGTGTGAAACGAGGGATGGTCTCGCCGGATGATGCGCCAATACGAACTGGTCGAGCGGGTGAAGCGCTACAACCCCTCGGCGGATGAGGCGCTTCTGAACCGCGCATACGTGTACGCCATGATGGCGCACGGCAACCAGAAGCGCGCCTCGGGCGACCTCTATTTCGGCCATCCCCTCGAAGTCGCCGCGATCCTGACCGAGCTGAAGCTCGACGACGCCACCATCGCGGCCGCGGTGCTCCACGACACGGTCGAGGACACGACGGCGACGCTCGACGAGATCAACAAGTCGTTCGGTCCGCAGATCGGCTCCCTCGTGGACGGGCTCACCAAGATCAAGCGGCTCGACCTCGTGTCGAAGCGCGCCGCTCAGGGGGAGAACTTCCGCAAGCTGCTGCTCGCCATCGCGGACGACGTGCGCGTGCTTCTGGTCAAGCTCGCGGACCGGCTGCACAACATGCGCACGCTGCAGTTCATGCCCCCGGAGAAGCGGCAGCGCATCGCCGAGGAGACGCTGGAGATCTATGCGCCGCTCGCGGGCCGCATGGGCATCCAGGAGATGCGCGAGGAGCTGGAGGACCTCTCCTTCCAGAACCTCAATCCGGAAGCCTATGAAACCATCAGCCGTCACCTGCGGGAGCTGACGGAAAAAAGCGAGAAGCTCATCGGCGGCATCGAGCGGGAGCTCACCGCCAAGGTGGAAGCCAAGGGCATCGGCGCCGTGGTGAAGGGACGCCAGAAGCGGCCCTATTCCATCTGGCGCAAGATGGAGCGCAAGTCCGTCTCCTTCGAGCAGCTCTCGGACATCTTCGGGTTTCGCGTGATCGTCGGCGATCTCGACGAATGCTACCGGGCCCTCGGCATCGTGCACACCACGTGGCCGATGGTGCCAGGCCGCTACAAGGATTACATCTCGACGCCGAAGCAGAACGACTATCGCTCGATCCACACCACCGTGATCGGCCCCGGCAGCCAGCGCGTGGAGCTCCAGATCCGCACGCGGGAGATGGACGAGATCGCCGAATACGGCATCGCGGCGCACTCGCTCTACAAGGAAGGCATCAACGACAATTCGCGGCTCGCGAACGAGAGCCGGGCCTACCAGTGGCTGCGCCGGACCGTGGACCTCCTGGCCGAGGGGGACAACCCGGAGGAGTTCCTGGAGCACACCAAGCTCGAGCTCTTCCACGACCAGGTGTTCTGCTTCACCCCGAAGGGCCGCCTCATCGCCCTCCCCCGCGGCGCCACCCCCATCGACTTCGCCTATGCGGTGCACACCGATGTCGGCAACACGGCGGTGGGCTGCAAGATCAACGGGCGCATGGCGCCGCTCCTCACGGAACTCCAGAACGGCGACGAGGTCGAGATCGTCCGCGCCGACGGGCAGACGCCGCCCGCGGCCTGGGAGTCCCTCGTCGTCACCGGCAAGGCCCGCGCCTCTATCCGGCGGGCGACGCGCGCGGCGGTGCGCCGGCAGTACACGGGCCTTGGCCGCCAGATCCTGGAGCGGGCCTTCGAGCGCGCCGGCAAGGCCTTCTCCGACGAGAAGCTGAAGGGCGCGCTCCCCCGCCTGGCGCGGGCATCCATCGAGGACGTGCTCGCCGCGGTCGGCCGGGGCGAGATGTTTTCCGGCGACGTGGTGCGCGCCGTCTATCCGGACTTCAAGGATGAACGTCGCTCCGGCAGCGCCGCACCCGCCGAGGGCCAGGACGGGCAGAAGGCGAAGGGCGCGAACGGTGCCCCCGCGGGCATCCCGATCCGCGGCCTCACCTCGGAACTCGCGGTGCGCTTCGCGCCCGAGGGTGGCGCCGTGCCGGGCGACCGTATCGTGGGCATCCTTACGGCCGGCGAAGGCGTGACCATCTACCCGATCCAGTCCACATCGCTTGCCGCCTTCGACAACGAGCCGGACCGCTGGATAGACGTGCGCTGGGACATCGACACCCAGGGCGACCAGCGCTTCCCGGCCCGCATCGCGCTCCAGTCGATCAACGAGCCCGGCAGCCTTGCCCAGATCGCCCAGGTGATCGCGGACCACGACGGCAATATCGACAACGTCTCCATGAAGCGCCGCACCCAGGACTTCACGGATGTGACCATCGACCTCACGGTCTGGGACCTGAAGCACCTCAACGCGATCATCTCCGAGCTGCGGGCGAAGCGCGTGGTGAGCAAGGTGGATCGGGTGACGGGATGAGGTCTCCGGCATCGCAGACCTCCTTCGTGCCGTGTCGCTGCCGGCGTCGGACGGCGCCATGAGCCGCCCACGCATCGCCGTCCTGCTCGACGAGAACACGAGCACCGGCGGAACCCGCTACGACATGACGAAGGCCTACTTCACCGCGGTACATTCCGCGGGCGGCTCGCCCTTCGGCATCCCCTACTTCCCCGACATGGTTCCGGAGGTGGTGGAGGGGTTCGACGGATTCCTGGCCGTCGGGGGCCGGTTCGCCTATCCGGACACCTGGTACGTGCCAGGCGAGATATCGCCCTCCCCGGCCTCGGAGCGCCTGGCCGTCGAGCGGGGCCTGATGGAAGGCTTTATCGCGGCGGACAAGCCTGTGCTCGGTCTTTGCGCGGGCATGCAGATGCTGGCCTGCCTCCATGGCGGCCGGCTGGTCCCGGACCTCCGCAGCCTCGGCCCCGAAATCGGCGAGCACGACCGTCGCGAGGTGATGCACCCGGTCGCCATCGCGCCAGGCTCGCGGCTGGCAGCGATTCTTGGTTCGACATCCCTTGAGGTGAACTCGTTTCATCGGGAGGCCCTGGTCGAACCGGGCGAGGGCATCACTGTCACGGCGCGGGCGCCCGACGGGATCATCGAGGCGATCGAGCGAATAGAGAGCCGCTTCGCCATCGGCCTACAGTGGCATCAGGAACTCCTGTCCGGCAGCGATCATCCAGGCAACCGGATCTTCGAGGCGTTCGTCAGGGCGTGCTGACGAGCCTCAAGGCCGTTGCGGACCTTGGACCTCCTTGCCAGCCGGGGGAGCGCCTGCCAAAGACCGGCGACCCGCAGGAGCATCTGGAGACCCCCATGACGCCGCAAGAAGCCCTCGACGAGTTCCGTGACGCCGGCGCGCTGCTCGAGGGACACTTCATCCTGTCCTCGGGGCTGCACTCCTCCGTCTTTCTCCAGAAGATGTTCGTGTTCATGGACCCGGCGCGCACGGAGCGGGTCTGCCGCGGGCTCGCGCAGCGCATCGCGGCCGCTTACGGGCCGGTGGATTATGTGGTGTCGCCGGCCGTCGGCGGCATCGTGCCAGGCTATGAGACCGCGCGGCATCTGGGGTGCAAGGCGATCTTCGTGGAACGGGAGAACGGCGCCTTCGTCCTGCGCCGCGGCTTCCGGATCCCGGAGGGCGCCCGGGTCGTGATGGTGGAGGACATCGTGACGACGGGACTGTCGTCGCGCGAGTGCCTGGCCGCCATCGGCCGCTATCCCGGAAAGGTGCTGGGCGCGGCCTGCCTCATCGACCGCTCGGGCGGATCGGCCGACCTCGGCGTACCCCTCGTCTCCCTCGTGCAGCTCAACATTCCCAATTACCCGGCCGACCAGCTGCCGCCGGAACTCGCCGCCCTGCCGGCCGTGAAGCCCGGCAGCCGGGAGATCGCAGGCTGACGACCGGCACTCGGTCTCAGGAAGCAGCTGCGACCGGCTTAGGAAACAGTCCGGCGCGATGTTGAAGCTTGCGACCTCGCGGGGCGAACGCCGGCCTCGGTCCTTGGCGCGGGAGGGGTTGCGGTGAAGCCTGTCACCCACTCGTCCGTTCCAAACCAGGGCCGCGCCGCGGAATACCGAGCAGCGTTCGCGATGCAGCGGCAAGCCGTTCGGTGCTCCGCCAAGCAGCAGGTCGTTCTCACCGCACGAGCATATCGGCGAAGCCTTAGCCTTCCATCGTCCACAGGCATGTCCGAAACGGCATCCGCTCGTCAAATTCGGTGTGAAAAATTTTACACCAAGGCCCTTCGAATGGAGAGGCCAAACGGATCCGTTTGCGCGCAATTCGAGCAGAAACGGCAGTGTGCAGTGAGTTCGCGCAAGATCCTGTTCATCCTTATGCTTAGGTCTGAGACCATAAAACTGTCATTAACTTGACACTATCTCGCCATGGGGCTTATTTCGCAATTCTATAGATTAGTGCTCACCTGACAGGGCTGTCGTCTGTCCGTTCTTCTGGGTCCGTCCGCATATCGATTGCGTCACGTCGTCGTTACCGCATCGCATTCTGCTGCCGTGGCTTGAAAACCGATTGTCGTTGAAGCTCTTGCGCACATTGGACCCGAGAACACCCATGGTCGGCCAGCAACGAATTGCCCTCTTCATCGACGGCGCCAACCTCTACGCAACCACGAAGACTCTGGGCTTCGACATCGACTACAAACGTTTGTTGAAGGAGTTCCAGGGCCGCGGCCACCTGGTGCGGGCCTTCTATTATACAGCCCTCGTGGAAGATCAGGAATATTCGTCTATCCGCCCGTTGATCGACTGGCTCGACTACAACGGCTACCGGGTCGTGACGAAGCCCACGAAGGAGTTCGTGGACTCGACCGGACGCCGCAAGGTGAAGGGCAACATGGATATCGAGCTCGCGATCGATGCGCTGGAGCTCGCGCCCTATATCGATCACATGGTCCTCTTCTCCGGCGACGGCGATTTCCGCTCCCTCGCGGAGGCGATGCAACGGCGTGGCGTGCGGGTCTCGGTCGTATCGACCATCTCCACGCAGCCCCCGATGGTCGCGGACGAGCTCCGCCGCCAGGCCGACGAGTTCATCGACCTCGCGCATCTCATCCCTAGGATCGGCCGCGATCCCGCGGAGCGTCCGGTGCGGGCGGTGGGCGAGAACGGTGAGCGCATCGAGCGTCCCCGCTTCCCTCAGGCGCAGGCGCAGGCGGGGCTCGAGCGTCGCTACGGCATCCGCCAGGCGGCGGGCGACGACGACGTGGTCGAGGGCTGATCCCCCCTCGACCGGCCCGCAAGGCCGTTCGCCTCACGCCCGTTCTCCCACACGAACCCCCAGCCGTTCTGGCTAGCGCGGGTGCGCGCGCAGCCAATCGGCCACGTCCTGCGCATTCCGGTCAGGCGGGAAGACCGGGTAGAAGATCTGCACCACCCGGCCGTCATCGACCACCAAGGCGAAGCGCTTGAGGAGCACCTGCCCCTCGACCTCGAAGGTCGGGAGCCCGGCGGCCTTGGCAAAGGCGAGATGCTCGTCGGACAGGATCGGGAACGGCAGGTGAAGCCGCTCGGCCGCCTCGCGCTGATAGGCGGTGTCCTGGGTCGATAGGCCCAGAACCCGTGCGACCCCAAGCTCCTTGAGCTCCGCGAAATGATCCCGGAACCCGCAGGATTGCGGCGTGCAGCCGCGCGCGCCGGGGATCAGGTCCCACCCGGCCGCAGGTGCGAGGCCCGGTTGCCCGGTGCGCGGATAACCATAGACCACGACGCGGCCCGGCAGCCGGGCAAGGCTCACGGCCTCCCCATCGGTTCCCGGAAGCGACACATCGGGGAGCATCGCGCCAGCGAGATGCGCCATGCCGCCGTCATCGACGGGCACGGGCAGGTCTTCGGGCAAGGCGTTCGGATCGAAGGCAGCGTTCGTCATGGGCCGAAGAGTAAGGCCGGGCGACGCGCCGTGCCAAGGGGTCACTCGGCGCCTGGGGCCTAACGCCCCTCAGCCCTTGTCGCGCATGAGCCGTGAGCGCTCCCGGTTCCAGGTGCGTTCCTTCTCTGTCTCGCGCTTGTCGTGGAGCTTCTTGCCGCGGCCGAGACCAAGCTCCACCTTCGCGCGCCCGCGATCGTTGAAGTAGATCTTGAGCGGAACCACCGTAAAGCCGTCGCGCTGCGTGGCGCCGATGAGCTTGTTGATCTGCCGCTTGTGCAGCAGCAGGCGGCGCGGCCGCTTGGTCTCGTGGTTGAAGCGGTTCGCCTGCAGGTATTCCGGGATGTAGGCGTTGAAGAGGAAGAACTCGTCGCCGGACGGGCCCGCAAAGGCCTCGCCGATGGTCGCCTTGCCGCCGCGCAGGGATTTCACCTCCGTGCCGGTGAGCGCGATGCCCGCCTCGTAGGTCTCGACGATCTCGTAGTTGAAGCGGGCCTTGCGGTTGTCGGCGACAACCTTGTTCCCCGTCTTGTCGGTCTTGCTCATAACCTCATGTCCGTGCGGGCGCCCGAGCGGCCCGCTTTACTGGTTCCTCGCCGGGGGCGGGTCACGCGTTCAGCAGACCCGCATGGACCATGGCGGAGCGGATGGCCTCCTTGGTCGGCGCCGTCACCGGCATCAGCGGCAGACGAACCTCCTCGTTGCCGCGCCCGAGCAACGACAGCCCGCACTTGGCACCCGCCAGGCCCGGCTCCATGAAGATCGCCTCGTGCAGGGGCACCAACCGGTCCTGAACCGTGAGGGCGCCGGCGAAATCGCCCGACAGGCTGCGGTCCTGAAGTTCGGCGCACAGGCGCGGCGCCACGTTCGACACCACCGAGATGCAGCCATGGCCGCCGGCCGCGTTATAGGCGAGCGCCGTCATGTCCTCGCCGGAGAGCTGGATGAAATCCGGGCCCATGGCGTGGCGCTGCTGCGAGACCCGGGCGAGATTGCCGGTCGCGTCCTTCACGCCCACGATGTTCTTCAGCTCGTAGAGGCGGGCCATGGTGGCAACCGACATGTCGATCACCGAACGCGGGGGAATGTTGTAGATGATGATCGGAATGCCGATCGCGTCGTTCACCGCCTTGAAGTGCTGGTACAGCCCCTCCTGGGTCGGCTTGTTGTAGTAAGGGGTCACCACGAGCACCGCATCGGCGCCCACCTGTTCGGCATGCCGCGCGTAGTCCACGGCCTCCACGGTGTTGTTCGATCCGGCGCCCGCGATCACCGGCACCCGGCCTCGCGCCTCCTGGACGCAGATCTCGATCACACGATCGTGCTCCTCGTGGGTGAGGGTCGGGCTTTCGCCGGTGGTGCCCACGGGAACGAGGCCCTGGGTGCCGTTCTCGATCTGCCAGTTCACGTGCGACCGGAGGGCCTCCTCGTCGAGAGCCCCGTTCCGGAACGGGGTTACGAGAGCCGTGAAGGAGCCTCTGAGGGTGGTCATGACAGGCATATCCTCGGGGTGCGACTTGTCAGGGCAGCTTGCGTTACGGAAAGCTTGGCCTAATGTGGCTCGACACATAAGGGCTGCGGCGCTTCGGCGCAAACAAGGCTTTAGACGGTTGTCGGGGGCGACGTGTTAGTGTTTCCTCAAGGGCCAAGTCCCAGGATGGGACGGCTCATGACAACTCGGGGGGTCCTCATGGGTCTCAAGACGCATCTCTTGCTGCGCCAGCGATCGCATCCCTCCTCGACGCGAACGGCTTCCTGCCGTCGGAGCCGCGCCTGGCGGCACCTCCTGGCATCCGTCGCGATTATCTCCGGCCTGCCCGCCTGGGCCGCCGTGGGGCCAAACCCCGGTTTTGAGGCACAACGCGCGAAGGCGCCCGCAGGCTCCATCCGAGTTGCCGTGACGGACGCCGAGGCCTTCGGGCTCCTTCTGACAAGCACCGCAACGGCCTATCAGGCACCTGCCGACCTCGACTACCTGCCCCGGATCCTCGAATCCTTCCGCTCGGGCGACATCGCCGAGGCGGATATCCTGCGCTCCAAGCTCTCCCAGCCCGCTGCCATCGCCTTGGCCGAATGGTTCGCGATCCGCATGGGCATCGCCGTCGGCTTTGACCGGATCGCCGCCTTCCAACGGGACTACAAGGATTGGCCGGTCACGGCCCAAATCCGGCGGCGGACCGAGGAAGCGCTGCTCAACGGCCGGCGCAACCCGGCCCGGGTGCGAGCCTATTTCGCGGCGCAGCCACCCATGAGCGGCGCCGGTCGGATCGCCCTTGCCTTTGCCCTCAAGGCCGAGGGCCAGCACCCGGAGGCCGCCGATCTCGTCCGCCACATCTGGCGCGAGGAGACCTTCGGGGCCGACATGGAGAGCCGGATTCTCGACGAGTTTCCGGGCGTGCTCTTCCAACCCGACCACCGGTTCCGCATGGAGCGGCTTCTGTTCAAGGAGGCCTGGGGCGGCGCTCTGCGGGCGGCCGGCTATGCGGGCGGCGGCTACGACACCCTCGTGAAAGCCCGCATGGCGATCTATCAGGGACCGAAGAAGGCCGAGAAGGCCTTTGGGGCGGTGCCGGGATCGCTGCGCTCGGACTCATCCTACATCTTCACGCGCGCCCTGTATCTGCGTCGCAAGAACCAGCTCGTGGAAGCCGCCAACCTGATGAACCAGGCGCCGCGGGATCCGTCGGTTCTGGTGGATGGCGACGAGTGGTGGAGCGAGCGGCGCCTCATCGCGCGCGCCCTCCTCGATAAGGGCGACGCCAAGACTGCCTACGCGGTCGCGAGCCATCACGGAGCGGAGACGCCGGCGCAGCGGATCGAGGCCGAGTTCCACGCAGGATGGATCGCTTTGCGCTTCCTCGACGATGCGGCATCCGCCGCAAAGCATTTCGCGGAAGCCGCTTCGATTGCCGCAACGCCGATCTCCGTCGCCCGGGCCGCCTATTGGCAAGGCCGGGCCGCCGAAGCCTCAGGCGCCCTGGCGGACGCGCGGCGCCATTACCAGCGCGCCGCCGACAGGGCGATTACCTTCTACGGCCAGCTCGCGCGAGAGAAGCTCGGGCGTCCGTTCGATCTTCGCGCACCGGAGCGCCTCGACGAGGCCGGACGCCAGGCCTTCGAGCAGATGGTGCCGGTTCAGGCCCTGAAACTCCTGAAGGACATGGGCGAGACCGAGCTCGCGATCAGCCTCTACACGGATCTTGCCGGCACCCTGACCGACCCGGCGCAACTCGAAGCCCTGGCGAGCCTCGCCCATGGGTGGGAGAACCCGCGCGCCGTGCTCGCGGTCGGCAAGACCGCCGTGCAGCGGGGCTACCCGCTCGACCTCTACGCCTACCCGACGATCGGCATTCCGCGCTTCAGCCCCGTGGGCGACAAGGTGGAGCCCGCGATGGTCTATGCGATCGCGCGCCAGGAAAGCGCCTTCAACCCGAAGGCCCAATCCCATGCGGGCGCGCGCGGGCTCATGCAGCTCATGCCGGCGACGGCAAAACGAACCGCCAAGCGCTTCGGCGTCGGCTACGACGTGAACCGGCTCATCGAGGACCCGGCCTACAACGCCAAACTCGGCTCGGCCCATCTCGGCGAGCTCATGGAGGATTGGCGCGGTTCGCACATCCTCGCCTTCGCCTCCTACAATGCGGGCGGCGGCAATGTGGCGAAGTGGATCAAGTCCTATGGGGATCCGCGCAAGCCGCAGGTGGATTGGGTCGATTGGGTCGAGCGCATCCCCTTCTACGAGACGCGGAATTACGTGCAGCGCGTCATGGAGAACCTCGCGGTCTACCGTCACCGCTTTGGACCCGCGAGCGACCCGGCGGTCAACCCGCTGCTGCTGCCGACTGCCAATGCAGAAGACGCGGCTGCTGGCGACAACGATTGATCGCGTTCGCCCGTCTCCGTGAGTTGGACTGAAAAGCCCAGCTCGTTTTGAGCTTTGATGTCGGCTTTCGTACCGACGAGACCTGCCGCGAAGCACGCATCAACGAGTGCTCCTCGGGTCAAGGCTGTAGGTGTGAAATTTTGGCCAGTCGTTGAAGGCAGGGTTTGGAAGGCGGGAGGCGCCCTCCTTCGATGCGAACAGCAGACTCGGCGGTGACAGGTTGCGATATGGCCGTTAGCCTTCGCCCATGCCCCAGCCCTACCGTGACCTGATCGTTTCCGCGCCCGACGGCCTCAAACTATACGCCCGCGATTACGGACCTCTGCACTCCGCCGCCGTGGCGGTCCTGTGCCTGCCCGGTCTCGCTCGCACCTCGGCGGACTTCCACACGCTGGCACTCGCTCTATCCGGTGACGAGGCAGCGCCCCGGCGCGTGCTCGCGGTCGATTACCGAGGACGTGGGCGCTCAGGGCGCGACCCGGACCCGCGCCGCTACGATCCGCGCGTGGAACTCGACGACCTCCTGCAGGTCGTGACCGTAGCGGGCCTCGAGAGCGCGGTCGTGATCGGTACGTCCCGCGGCGGGCTTCTCGCCATGGGCCTGTCTGCGATCCGGCCCGCTTTTCTGAAGGCCGTCGTGCTCAACGATGTGGGTCCTGTGATCGAGGCGGCCGGCATCGCACGGATCCGGGCCTATGTGGGGCGTCTGCCGAAGCCGGGGTCTCATGCGGAGGCGGTCTCTATCCTGCAGGGCCTGATGGGCAGCCAGTTCCCACGCCTGTCGCAGGGACAATGGGACGGAATGGCACGCGCAACCTGGCGCGAGACGGCGGATGGACTCGAGCCCGATTACGATCCGGCGCTCTTAAAATCCTTGGAGACAGTCGACCTGGATGCGGCCCTGCCGATGCTTTGGTCCCTCTTCCAAGGCCTGACCCTGGTCCCGGTTCTGGCCATCCGGGGGGCGAACTCGGATCTGCTCTCGGACGAGACGCTCCGGGCCATGGCTGCCGCGCACCCGCGTCTTGAAGCAGTCACCGTCCCTGATCAGGGCCATGCCCCGCTCTTCGAGGGTGATCTCCTGGAGCGCGTCCGAGCCTTCATCGTCGCACAACCCAATGCAGCCCCTGCCGGCTGAGTGGCTGCCACAGAACAGCAGGCGGCGCAGGCTTCAGCAGAGCTGAACCGCACACTGATCTACTTCGCTTAAGCTCCTGTCCCAAAAAGGAAAGCCCCGGTGTTTCCACCGGGGCTCCCTCGACCAATCGGATGAACCGATTAGAAGTCGCGCTGGATGCGCAGACGGCCTTCCCAGATATCCTCGGAACCCACCGACTTGAAGAAGGTGGTGCCCGTGGAGGCAACGGTGCCCGTACCCACGAGGACGCGACCGCGGGGGTCGACCTTCGTGTAGAGGGCCTCGACGCCGAGCTGGAGACCGGCAACCGGCAGCCAGAAGGAGTTCACGCCGATGCGATACTCGTTGAAGTCCACGAGACCGATCGTTGTGCCGGCAGCGATACCAGCGGTCGTGGTGACCGGGATGGTGTAGGACGCCGCACCCGGAGCATCGAAGCGAGCGTACGAGCCGAAGATGCTCGAACGGAAGTTCGGGCTCCAGTTGTGGGTGTAACCACCGGCGATCGAGTAGGCCTTCACCGTCTTGAAGTCACCCGAGAACGGATCGACGTAAGCGTCGGCGATCGGGAGGCTGAGCAGACCGGCGCCGATGGAGGCGTTGGTGTTCGGCCCCGACTGGCCGCCGTTGATGTATGCCGTCGCGCCATCCGTGTAGGTGGCGAAGAACCAAGCAGCGTCGCCCGCGCCGAGCGACGGCAGGTTGACGTAGCCGCTCAGACCCACGGCGAAGCCGAAGTCGGAGTCGGCGATGCCGTTGTTGAGAACGACCGCCGTGGAGCCCGGAAGGAAGCGGGTCTGACCCACTTCGCGGATCTGGCGAACCGAACCGGAGAGCTGCAGGCCACCCCAGGTGCCGGCGTAGCGAACATTCGCCACGACGTCAGGAACGCGCGTGCCACCGTAGGTGAAGGCACCCGGAGCAGCGATCAGAGCCGTGCTCGGGAAACCCGCGAAAGCGAACGGGTTGTTGTTGCGACGCTCAAGCGGATCCTCGAGCGACAGGGTGGCCGAGAAGCCATTGCCGAACGAGTAGGTGTAGGCGAGCAGGTTCACGTCCGGCGCGTCGTCGAACCGGAGGCCACCCATGTGAGCGGTCGGCAGATCCGGGTTCGAGAAGAACGACGTCACGCGACCAGCGGTGAGACCACCGAACTGGATGAACGCCTGCTGGAGCTTGGTGTTCGTGGTGATCGTGCCCGTGCCCGTGAAGAACGTGCCGCTGTTGCGGTCGATCTCGTAACGAACGTAGGTGCGCAGCAGGCCGTAAGCCGTCGCGGTGCGGTGATCGAAGTTCACGCGGCCACGAACGCGGATGCCGAAAGCATCCGAAGCGCGGGTGAGCGGCTCGAGGTAGCCCACGTCCATACGGACGCGGCCCGAGATGCGCAGGCAGCTATCGGTGCCGGGAACGTAGAAGAAACCCGTGCCGTAGGTGGAGCAGACACGGACGTACTCAACAGGAGCGGCCTTCCGAGCGGGAAGATCCGCAGCCTGAGCTCCGGCAACAGCCGCGATACCCGCAGCGGTTCCGAGGAGAAGGCTCTTAGCGAGCTTCATTAATGACCTCCAAAGTTTCGAGACCCTGGGGGGCCGGGCTTTTGTGCCTCGACAGCTTCGACGAAGCCTTAGAACACGTCCCTTTTCCCCTTCATTCGGCAGCTCCACCGGTCTCCGGTTGAAGTGATGCCGAACACGACTGGGGTGCCCCCTGTCGCATCTGCACATTACGCAGGACCGCCGCCCGATCAATCGAATGAAGGCGCAAAACGGGCCAAACGGGGGGCTTTTCGAAGGCATGTTGCACAAAGGCAACTTTCCTGGCGACGAGCCCCGGATTTCGTTAACCAGAACTTAGGAAACCCAGGCGGCGCAAGGGTTTTAGCGCTTTGGGCCCGGGCCGCCCAAACGGCCCAACAGGCCAATTTTGGGCATTCTGGCGGCCTTTCCCAAGCGGCAGGACGCCCCTCTTGGGTCCCACGGCAAGGCGGGATTTGCCGCGCCACAACGGCAAAAGGCCGGGCATCGACCCGGCCTTCCCCGTCCAGTCAGCTGATTCCGTGCCTCAGGCCACCTTCTCCGTCAGCACGCCACGGCGAATCTGATCCTCTTCGATCGATTCGAAGAGAGCTTTGAAGTTGCCCTCGCCGAATCCGTCGTCGCCCTTGCGCTGGATGAACTCGAAGAAGATCGGGCCGATGGCGGTTTTCCCGAAGCGCTGGAGCAGCACCTTGGTGAAGCCGCCCTCGACGACGCCCTCGCCGTCGATGAGGATGCCGTTCTTCTGCAGGCGCTCCAACGGCTCGCCGTGCTTCGGCAGGCGCTTGTCGATGCGCGAGTAGTAGACCTCGTTCGGCGCCGGCATGAAATCCACGCCCCGCCCGATGAGGGTTTCGATGGATTCGTAGAGGTCGTGGGACCCGAGCGCCACGTGCTGGATGCCCTCCCCCTTATACTCTTGCAGGTACTCCTGGATCTGCCCGGTCTCGCCCGCATCCTCGTTGATCGGGATGCGGATCTTCCCGTCCGGGCTCGTCATGGCCCGGGAATGCAGGCCTGTGAGCTTTCCTTCGATATCGAAGTAGCGGATCTGCCGGAAGTTGAAGAGCTTCTCGTAGAACGCAGCCCATTCGTTGAGGCGGCCACGGAAAACGTTGTGCGTGAGGTGGTCGATATAATGCAGGCCAACGCCTGGGGGCCGTGGATCGCGCTCGCCGTTCCAGACGAAGTCCACATCGTAAATCGAGCCCTTCGCCCCGTAGCGGTCGACCAGGTAGATCTGGAGGCCGCCGATCCCCTCGATGGCCGGGATCGCCAGCTCCATCGGCCCGACCTGCGTCTGGGCGGGCTTCGCGCCGAGCGCGATGGCGCGCTCATAGGCTTGTTTCGCATCCACCACGCGGAAGGCCATGGCCGGTGCCGAGGGACCGTGAGCCTGGGCGAACTTCGCCGCAAAGGATTCGGGCTCGGCGTTCAGGATGAAGTTGATGTCGCCCTGCCGGTAGAGCGTTACGTTCTTCGAGCGGTGCTTCGCCACGGGCAGGAAGCCCATCTGCTTGAACAGCGCGTCGAGCTTCTCGGGCTCTGGATGGCAATACTCGACGAACTCGAAGCCGTCGGTCCCCATCGGGTTCTCTTCGGAGATCGCCGGGGGCGGTGCATCATGCGGGAACGGTCCCATGGTCTTCCTCCTCTTGGGGCCGGTGCTGGCTGCAGCCGGCCGTTTTTGGCGCAGGATCAGGCTGCGTCCGGCTGATTTTCCGGAGCAGCATTGCGAAAGGCATCGAGACTGGCGCAGGCCGCGTCGATGCCGACGATCTTCGGATAGGCGTCGAGCGGAACGTTGAACCTCCGCGCGTTGAACAATTGGGGCACGATATACAGGTCGGCGAAGGTCACCCGCTCGCCGAACGCGTAGGGCCCGGGCTCCACGAGGGTCTCCACGGTGGAGAGCCCCTGGTGCACCCAATGGGCGAACCACTCGTCCACCGCCGCCTGGTCCTGGCTCATGCGGTTCTTCAGGAAGGCCATTGCGCCCGAATTGTTGAGCGGGTGGATATCGCACCCGATCACCGCGCAGACGGCGCGGATCTTCGCTCGTGTCACCGGGTCTGGCGGCAGGAGGGGCGGCTCCGGATAGACCTCCTCGAGGTACTCGATGATGGCGGGCGACTGGATGAGCACCGGGCCGCCGAGATCGAGGGAAGGCACCCTGCCCTGCGGGTTCACGGCCTTGTATTCTCCACCCGCCTGCTCGCCTTTCAGGAGGTTCACGGCCGCCTGTTCGTAGGAGAGCCCCTTCAGGTTGAGGGCAATCCGCGTCCGGTAGGACGTGGAGGAACGGAAGTAGGAATAGAGCTTCACGGGGCGGCCTCCTGCGGCGCGTGCGGCTCGGAGCCGAGCCCTTTCACGGTGCGAGACTGAGCCGCCTTCGACCAGTGCAGATCAGAACCAAGCCTCACGAGGCCGCCTCCTCGGGTGCGAGCGATCGAGCACGGCGCTCCAGCTTCTCCATGAGGCCGATCAGCATCCTCTGTTCGCCCTCGGACAGTACGGATGTCAGCGCGTCCTCGAACGACAGCGCCTCGGGCGCCAGGGCCTCATAGATCGCCCGCCCCTCCGGGGTGAGCTCCAGAAGCTCCTCGCGCCGGTCGTCCCGGTTCGCCCGGCGGATCACCAGCCCACGAGCCTCCAGAGCCGAGACGGCCCGAGACACGGTGGATTTGTGCATCACTCCATGGGCGGCGATGTCCCGGGCGGTGCGCACCTCGTACTGCCCGAGCGTCGCCACGATGCGCCAAGCCGGGATCGTGAGGCCGAACCGTTCCGCATAGATCTGAGCGAGAGCCTGGGAGGTGAGCGCCGCCAGCACGTTGAGCCGATAGGGCAGGAATGCCTCCAGCACCACGCGAGGCGCGCGGTCCGGCTCAGGTTCGGGCACTTGGCGGGCTGCAATCTGCGGAGCCATGCTCGATCGGGTGCGTTGACGAAACTAGTTGCTCGTGCAACTAATATGCACATCTTCCGTAGCGTTAGCAAGCCGGCCCTGACCACCGTGCCCCGCCGGCCCTCATGAAGGAGCGCGCCGATGAACATCCAGAATGTGAGCGGGCTGTCCCGGTCCGCGTCCGAGCCGCGCACAAGCGCCCTGGTCCCCGGCTACATGTCGGGCTTCGGCAATTCCTTCGAGACGGAGGCCCTGGAGGGCGCTCTCCCGGTCGGGCGCAACTCGCCCCAGAAGCTGAATTACGGCCTTTACGCCGAGCAGCTCTCAGGCTCGCCTTTCACGGCGCCCCAGGCCACGAACCAGCGCTCCTGGCTCTACCGCATCCACCCGACCGTGAAGCATTCCGGCCGCTACCGGAAAGCGGACCGTGGGCTCATCCGCACGGCGCCCGGCGCCCGCGACGAGAGCGACCGCCCGATCGGCCAGCTGCGTTGGAACCCGATTCCGCTCCCGACCGAGGAGGTCACCTTCCTCACGGGGCTTCGTACCATCACCACGGCGGGCGATTCCGACACCCAGGTCGGCATGGCGGCGCATATCGTCCTCGTCACGCGCTCCATGGAGGACGAGTACCTCTTCAATTCGGACGGCGAGTTCCTGATCGTCGCCCAGGAGGGACGCCTGCGCTTTTGCACCGAGTTCGGCGTGATCGAGATCGAGCCCGGCGAGATCTGCGTGATCCAGCGCGGCATCATCTTCAAGGTGGAGCTCGTGGACGGGCCGGCTCGCGCCTATGTGTGCGAGAATTACGGCGGCGCCTTCACGCTGCCGGACCGGGGGCCCATCGGCGCCAATTGCCTCGCCAACCCGCGCGACTTCCTCACCCCCGTCGCGGCCTACGAGGACCGGGAGGTGCCCTCGCGTCTTTACGTGAAATGGGGCGGCGAGCTTTTCGTCACCGACATTCCGCAATCCCCCCTCGACGTGGTGGCGTGGCACGGCAACTACGCTCCTTACAAATACGACCTGCGCCACTTCTCGCCCGTGGGCGCCATCCTCTTCGACCACCCGGATCCCTCGATCTTCACGGTGATGACAGCGCCCTCGGAGACGCCCGGCACCGCGAATATCGACTTCGTGATCTTCCCCGAACGTTGGATGGTGGCGGAGAACACCTTCCGGCCGCCCTGGTACCACCGCAACCTCATGAGCGAGTTCATGGGCCTCATCTATGGGGTCTACGACGCCAAGCCCGAGGGCTTCGTGCCCGGGGGCTTCTCGCTGCACAACCAGATGCTGCCCCACGGCCCCGACGCGCCGGCCTTCGAGCACGCCTCGAACACGGAGCTGAAGCCCGTAAAGCTGACCGGCACCATGGCCTTCATGTTCGAGACCCGCTTCCCGCAGCGCGTGACGGCCTACGCGGCGGGCCTGCCGGAATTGCAGGAGAGCTACATCGATTGCTGGGCGGGACTGAAGAAGCACTTCGACCCGAACAGGCGGGAGCCGAAGTAGCGCAGGAGCTTGCCTATGCTTCTCAGCAGGGCGGCGGCATCACAGCTTCGGACGGAACTGTAGACCGTCGCCCACCTGCGCGAGCGTCGGAGGCGCGCGCTGCGGCAGGTTCTGCCAGGACACCTTCTTCTCGTCATCCTCGATGGTGCCGCGCTCCGTCTTCATGCGGCCGGTGAGATAGTTGATGCTGATCTCCGTCATCCCGCCCGAGCCCCTGTGCACGTCGGTGCGGTCGTAGCCGATAAGCTCGAAGCGATTGGCCTGATGGCGAAACGTGTAGGTGACCGAAAAGGTCTCGTAGCTGCCGGCGCTCATGAACCACGAAAGCCGCACCCGCAGGGTACCTCGGGCGATCGAGAGATCCTCCGGCGAAAAATGATCCTCCGCGGCGGGAATTTCGCGCCGCGGGATGAGCGTGTGGTTCGAAAGGGCGAGAGCGTAATCTTCCCCGGCCTGCCGGAACGCCACCGCCAGAAGGCGGGGGTTGGTATCCAGGGGCTTCTCGCCAAGGCCGTCGTGGTCGATCCGAAAGGCCGGATTGGACTGCCGCAGGACGAGGGCAAGATCAGGCCTTCCATCGCCGTTGAGATCGCCCTCGACCGAGGCCTCGACCACCCAACCGGGCGGTGCGAAGCCCTCGGCCGAGCGGGCCTTCGCGGGAAGGTTCGGATAGGCCGCCTTTGGTATGACCAGATCCTGCGCGGCGGCGAGGCCGGGCAGGATCACGGCGACGAAGGCGAAGACGGCTCTGCGCATGATCAACCTATATCCATCCCCTCCCGCCGAGAGCCCTCGCCTTTGAAGGGAAAGGCCCCAGCATGAGCGAAATGTGGGGGTGGCACTGCGACATCTCCGAAGAGTGCGGAGGCTCCCCCACGCAGCGCTCACGCGCGGGCCTCTCCCTTCTGGGGAGAGGTTTCCTTCAGGCCCGCCCGCGCGTGCGGATCATGAAGGTGTCGTAGGCGTATTCGTTGAGCTGCCACCAGGGCAGCACGTCGGCCCGGTAGGCGGCCATGGAATCGTATGCCTTCTTGAACTCGGGGCTTTTCGCCGAGAGTTCGGCGTAGAGTTCGTTCGCTGCCTTGAGCGAGGCTTCCATGACGGGCTGCGTGAAGGTGCGCAGCTCCGCGCCCGCCGCAATCATGCGGCGCAGGGCCTGGCCGTTCACGGCATCGTACTTGGCGAGCATCCAGTTATTGGCGGCCTCCGACGCATGGTCGAGGATCGCCTTGTAGTGCTTGGGCAGCTCGTCGTACTTCGCCTTGTTGACCACGAGGTGGAGCATGGCGCCGCCCTCCCACCAGCCGGGGGCGTAGTAGTATTTGGCGACCCTCAGGAACCCGAGCTTCTCGTCGTCGTAGGGTCCCACGAACTCGGCCGCATCCAGGGTGCCGCGCTCGAGCGCCGGGAACACGTCGCCGGGCGCGATCTGCTGCGGCACGACGCCGAGCTTCGCCAGCACCATGCCGCCAAGACCGCCGATGCGGAACTTGAGGCCCTGAAGGTCCGCGACCTCCCGGATTTCCTTGCGGAAGAAACCGCCCATCTGCGTGCCGGAATTACCGCAGGCGAAGGAGATGGCGTTGAATTTGACGAGCGCCTCGTTGATGGCCTCCTTGCCTCCCGCGAAATGCCACCAGGAATGCTGCTGGCGGGCGTTGAGGCCGAAGGGCACGCCGGTTCCGAGGGCGAGCGTCGGATCCTTGCCGAAGTAGAAATAGGTCGGCGTATGGGCGCATTCGACGGCGCCGGTCTGCACTGCGTCGAGAGCCTGGAGGCCGCCCACGATCTCGCCGGGGGCGAAGGTCTGGATCTGGAACTTGCCGTCGGTCGCCTCCGACATGTACCGGGCGAAGGTCTCTGCCGTGCCGAAGATGGTGTCGAGGGATTTCGGGAAGCTGGAGGTCAGGCGCCAGCGGATCTCCGGCATGGACTGGGCGATGGCCGGGGCCGCCACGGTGGAGGCGGCAGCGGCGAGACCTGCCCCTTTGAGGAAGCTGCGGCGCTTGAGATTCGTTGTCGTCATCTGGGCGTCTCCCCTCGTCGGTGTCGGTTCGATGCCCTATCCAAGCACAAAATCCCACGGCGTGGCTATGAAGCTCGCGCTGGGGCGGCCATGATGCGGCCTGCGCCCCCGGGGCGACGAACGGAAACGAAGCCGCGGGGGCCAACCCCGGGCCAGGACAAGGGTGAGGACCGAATGAAGCTTGCGTCGTTGAAACAGGGCCGGGATGGCCGGCTCGTGGTGGTATCCCGGGATCTCACCCGGGCGACGGACGCCTTCTTCATCGTGCCGACCCTCCAGGCGGCCCTGGACAATTGGGAGCGGGTGGCGCCCCTTCTCCAGGATCTCAGCGAGCAGCTGGAGCACGGCTCCGTGCCCTCCTCCCGGTTCCATGAGCACGACTGCGCGTCCCCCCTCCCCCGGGCCTATCAATGGGCGGACGGCTCGGCTTACGTGAATCACGTGGAGCTGGTGCGCAAGGCGCGGGGCGCCGAGATGCCGGCTTCCTTCTGGACCGACCCGCTCATGTATCAGGGCGGCTCGGACTCGTTCCTTGGACCGCGCGAACCGGTGCCCATGACGGACGAAGCCTATGGGATCGATTTCGAGGGCGAGGTGGCGGTGATCACCGGCGACGTGCCCATGGGCGCCAGCCGCGAGGAGGCCGCCGCCGCGATCAGGCTCATCGTGCTCGTGAACGACGTGAGCCTGCGCAATCTGATCCCTGGCGAACTCGGCAAGGGTTTCGGCTTCTTCCAGTCGAAGCCCTCCTCGACCCTGTCCCCGGTAGCCGTGACGCCGGACGAACTCGGCCCCGCCTGGGACGGCGCCAAGGTGAGCCTGCCGCTGCATTCGGCCATCAACGGCAAGCCGTTCGGGCGGCCCGATGCGGGCGTCGACATGACCTTCGATTTTCCAACCCTCATCACCCACGCGGCAAAGACCCGGCCCCTCGGCGCCGGCACGGTGATCGGCTCCGGCACGGTATCGAACAAGGACAAGGACGGCGGTCCCGGCAAGCCCATCGGCGAGGGCGGCCTCGGCTATTCCTGCATCGCCGAACAGCGCACCATCGAAACGATCCTGACCGGCGAGGCCAAAACCCCCTTCATGCGCTTCGGCGACACGATCCGCATCGAGATGAAGGATAGGGCCGGCCATTCGATCTTCGGCGCGATCGAGCAGGAGGTGGTGCGGTATGAACGGTGATGTAGTCGAACGCGGAACCGCAACACCGTCCCTCCCCTCAGGGGAGGGACGGGGTGGGGCCTTGGGCATGACGAACGCCCATCTCGAATTCCTGGAGCGCCCGCATGTCTGAGAAAGCCTTCGCCTCGACCGGCGACACCGCCGACAAGCAGGTCTCCTTCGCCGAGGTCGGACCCGATCTTTACGCCTACACGGCGCAAGGCGATCCCAATTCCGGCATCATCGTCGGAGACGACAGCTGCATGGTGATCGACGCGCAGGCGACGCCCGCCATGGCCGAGGACGTGATTGCGCGGGTCCGCGCGGTGACCGACAAGCCGATCAAGTATGTGGTGCTCACCCATTATCACGCCGTGCGCGTGCTCGGCGCGTCCGCCTACGGCGCTCAAGGCATCATCGCCTCGCAGGCGACGCACGATCTCATCGTGGAGCGCGGCGAACAGGACAAGGCCTCCGAGATCGGCCGCTTTCCAAGGCTCTTTCGGGGCGAGGATTCGATCCCGCCGGGGCTCACCTGGCCGACCCTCACCTTCGAGACCGGCATGTCGGTGTTCCTCGGTCGCCGCGAGGTGAAGCTCTTTCATCTCGGCGCAGGGCACACGGCGGGGGACATCGTCGCCTGGGTGCCCGATGCGGAGGTGATGTTTTCAGGCGACCTCGTGGAGTACCATTCGGCCTGCTATTGCGGCGACGCGCTCTTACGCGAATGGCCCCTGACGCTCGATGAAATCCGCGACTTCAACCCCCGTGCCCTGGTGCCCGGTCGGGGCGATGCGCTCACGAGCGAAACCCACGTGCGCGAGGCGCTCGCCATGACGCGCGACTTCGTGACGACGCTCTACAACACGGCCGAAATGTCCGTGGCGCGGGGCCGGAACCTGAAGCAGACCTTCGCGGCCGCCCGCGACGTGATGGACCCGAAATTCGGCTCCTTCGCCATCTACGAGCACTGCCTGCCCTTCAACGTCTCTCGCGCCTTCGACGAAGCCTCGGGCATCGATCACCCCGTAATCTGGACCGCCGAGCGCGATCGGGACATGTGGGCGACCTTGCAGGGGTGAAGTGATGCGCAAGAGCCTCTACCAGTTCGGCTATCGCCGCTCCCCGGACCAGGACCGGCCCTCCCCGGCTCGCCATCCGGTCGTGGTGGTCGGGGCCGGACCGGTGGGGCTATGCACCGCCATCGACCTTGCGCAGCGCGGCGTGCCGGTGGTGCTCCTCGACGATGCGGACCGGATCGGGGAAGGCTCGCGGGGCATCTGCTATGCGAAGCGCACCTTGGAGATTCTCGCACGACTCGGGGTAGCGGCGCGGTGCCTCGAGAAGGGCGTCACCTGGAAGATCGGCAAGGTCTTCCAGCGGGACGAACTCCTCTACCCGTTCGATCTCCTGCCCGAAGACGGGCATGCCATGCCGGCCTTCATCAACCTCCAGCAATATTACCTGGAGCACTTTCTGGTGGAGCGCGCGGCCGAGCTGCCCCATCTCGACATTCGCTGGCGCAACAAGGTGACGGCGACCGCGCCCCGCAACGATGGGGCGACGCTGACGGTGGAGACGCCGGAGGGCGCCTACGATCTCCAGGCCGATTGGGTCGCCGCGGCGGACGGGGCCCGCTCGGGCCTGCGGCGCATGCTAGGCCTCGATTTCCGCGGCGAGGTGTTCGAGGACCGCTTCCTCATCGCCGACGTGAAGATGCGGGGCGATTTCCCCACCGAGCGCTGGTTCTGGTTCGACCCGCCGTTCCACGAGGGCCGCTCCGCCCTCCTCCACAAGCAGCCGGACGATGTCTGGCGGATCGACCTGCAGCTCGGGCCCGAGGCCGACGCGGTGGAGGAGCAGCGGCCCGAACGCGTGATCCCCCGCTTGCGGCAGATGCTCGGCCACGACGATTTCACCGTGGAATGGGTGTCCGTCTACACCTTCCAGTGCCGGCGGCTGGAGCGCTTCGTCCATGGGCGTGTGGTGTTTGCAGGCGACGCAGCGCACCAGGTCTCGCCTTTCGGGGCGCGGGGCGCCAATTCCGGCATTCAGGACGCGGACAACCTCGCCTGGAAGCTCGCCCTCGTGGTGAAGGGCGAGGCGCCCGCCGGCCTGATCGACACCTACGATCTCGAACGCTCCGCCGCGGCGGACGAAAATATCGGGCACTCCACCCGCTCCACGGATTTCATCGCTCCCCGTTCTGCGCAGGAGTTGCGGTTCCGCGATGCCGCTTTGGCGCTTGCCCGGCACACCGGCTTTGCGAAGCGCATGGTGAATTCCGGCCGCCTCTCGATGCCATCGACCTACGACACGCCCCTCTCGACGCCGGACGACGACGCCTGGGCCGGATCGGCGCGGCTCGGCGGGCCCCTCCCCGACGCTCCGCTGCTCGATCGGCAGGGTCACCCCGTCTGGCTGCTCGACGCGGTCGGGGCTGAGGAGACCGTCATCCACGTCCCGAACGGCGGCACACGGCCAGATGCGGCTCGCGTGCTCGTCGTCGGCGAGGACGTTCTGGACCACGAGGGCCACTTTGCTCGCCGCTACGACGCCAGGCCCGGCAGCACGTATCTGGTGCGTCCCGACCAGCACCTCGCCGCCCGCTGGCGCCACCCGGACCCGACCGCCCTCGCCCACGCCTCCCGCCGCCTGCGGGGCTGGGGAGACGCCCCATGAGCCTCGCCACCGAGAGCCGCTTTCCCGATCCGGACATGGCCTACCGGGCGCTCATCGAGGCCCATCGCGGCCTCTCGGACGAGGAGAGCGCCATGCTCAACACCCGGCTCGTGCTGATCCTCGCGAACCAGATCGGAGATCTCGACACATTGCGCGAGGCCATCGCACTGGCCCGGGAGGGGCTCACCGATGAGGCGTGAGGGTGGCCTAGGATCAGGCGGGGCCAATCTTGCCTCCCCGGCTGCGCGCCGACACCTCCCGGCAGGGAGGCGTGACCAGCGCTCCCAAAGCCCCATTGCGCAGGGGAATGGGTTCTGACACCGTGAGCCCAAGCTCTTGCCGGGCGGCCCTGCCATGTCAGTTCAGCCGCACCGCTGGAGACACCTCAAAAGCCTCGCCAAGAGGCCAATCCTCGGAGGAGATCCCATGACCCCGAACCGTCGTCGATTCCTGGCGCTCGCAGGCAGCGCCGTCGCGGCGCCCGCGCTGCTGCGCGAGGGCTACGCACAGGCGCCGCAGGTCACGCTGCGCATGCACCACTTCCTGCCCGCCGTCTCGAACGGACATGCCAAGTTCCTGGCTCCCTGGGCCCAGAAAGTGGGTCAGGAGTCGAACGGCCGCATCAAGATCGACATCTTCCCGGCCATGCAGCTCGGCGGCTCCCCGCCCCAGCTCTTCGATCAGGCGCGGGACGGCGTGGTCGATCTCGTCTGGACGCTGCCGGGCAACACGCCGGGCCGCTTCCCCGTCAGCGAGACCATGGAGCTGCCCTTCGTGGCGCACCGCAAGGCGGTGGTGAATTCGAGAGCCCTGCAGGATTTCGCCGACGCGAACATGCGCGACGAGTTCAAGGACGTGAAGCCGATCTGCTTCTGGGCCCACGATCACGGGCTGATCCACGCCAACAAGCCAGTCCGCACCCTCGACGACATGAAGGGCCTGAAGCTGCGCTTCCCGACCCGCCTCGCGGGCGAAGCCCTCCGGGCGCTCGGCGTCAACGCCATCGGCATGCCGATCCCGCAGGTGCCGGAATCCCTCGCCCAGCGAGTCATCGACGGCACCGTGATCCCGTGGGAGGTCGTGCCCTCCATCAAGGTGCACGAGCTCGTGAAGAACCACACGGAGATCCCGGGCTCCCCGACCTTCTACACCGCGACCTTCGTGCTCGCGATGAACAAGGCGAAGTACGACAGTCTGCCCGCCGATCTGAAACAGGTGATCGATGCGAATTCCGGCCTCGCCGCCGCCACGATGGCCGGCAAGGTCTGGGACGAGCAGGCCGTGTCGGTTTCCGAGATGGTGAAGGGCCGCGGCAACACCCTCATCACCCTGACCGAGGAAGAGGCGGGCCGCTGGCGCAAGGCGACCGAGCCGGTGGTGGAGAACTGGCTCAAGACCACCAAGGGACGCGGCCTCGACGGGCAGAAGCTCCTGGACGATGTCCGCGCCGCCATCAAGAAGCATGAGAGCGCCGCCTAAGGCCGCCTTGCCTCTCCCCGCTCCCGGGGAGAGGCCCCCACCTGGGATATCGATGCCCGAGACCCCCGCGCCACCGCCCCCGAGCCACGACCACGGCGCCGCCCGTATCGCCCGCATCCTCGCTTTCATCGGCGGGGCGGTCGTGGTTGGGCTCGCGCTGCTCGTGACCGTGAGCGTCGTCCTGCGCTGGTTCGATCTCGGCGGCATCAACGGGGATTTCGAGATGGTGCAGATGGGGCTGGCGCTCGCCGTCTTCGCCTTCCTGCCGCTCTGCCAGGCTCACCGGGGCAACGTGATGGTGGACACCTTCACGACCTGGCTGCCGCCGCGGGCGCAAGCCGCGCTCGATGCGCTGTGGGATCTCGTCTATGCGGGCTTTGCAGGCTTCGTCGCATGGCGGCTCGCCATCGGCGCCACGGAGGCTTTCACGAGCCGCACCACCACCATGGTGCTCGGCCTGCCCCAGCACTACGCCATCGGCGCATGCTCCGGCATGGCCGCGTTCCTCGCGATGATCGCGCTTCTTACGGCCCTGCGCCGGGTCAGGGCTAACGGATGAGCGGACTTTCCCTCGCGATCTGGGGCTTCGTCGGCATGCTGGCGCTGATTGGGCTGCGCATGCCGGTCGGCCTTGCCATGCTCGCCACCGGGAGCGCCGGCTATCTCGCCATCGCCGGGTGGCCCGCCTTCCTCAACTACATGAAGGCGACGCCCTACTTCCTGTTCTCGAACTACACGCTCTCCGTCATCCCCCTCTTCATCCTCATGGGCGCCTTCGCCGAGCGCTCGGGCCTCAGCCAGGATCTCTTCCGCGCGGCGAGCGCGCTGATCGGGCACCGGCGCGGCGGCATGGCGATGGCGGTGATCGGCGCCTGCACGGCGTTCGGCGCCATCTGCGGCTCGTCCGTCGCCACCACGGCCACCTTCGGGCGCGCGGCGTTGCCGGAACTGGAGCGCTATCGCTATGCGCCGAGCCTTGCGACCGGCACCATCGCGGTCGGCGGCACGCTCGGCATTCTCATCCCGCCCTCGGTGATCCTCGTGGTCTATGCGATCTCGACCGAGCAGAACATCGTGAAGCTGTTCCAGGCGGCGCTGATCCCTGGCCTTCTCGCCACCCTTTTCTACTGCCTCGCCATCGGCTGGAGCGTGCGGCGGAGACCCGACCTCGCACCGCCCCATGCAAAGCCCAGCGGAGCCGAGCGCCTGCGCGCATTCCTTACGGTCTGGCCCGTGCTCGTCGTCGCGATTGTGGTCGTGGGCGGCATCTATGGGGGCGTGTTCACGCCGACCGAGGGCGCCGCCGTGGGTGCCATCGCCATGCTGGCCATCGCGCTCCTGCGGCGCTCGCTTTCCTGGGAGGGATTCAAGACAAGCCTCGTCCAGACGGCGGAAACGACGGCGCTCATCTTCATCATTCTGCTCGGCGCCGAGGTGTTCAACGCGTTCCTGGCGTTCTCGCAACTGCCGACCACGGTCGCGGCGATGATCACGGAGGCCGGGCTTGCCCCCTATGCGGTTCTCGTCATTCTCCTCGCCTTCTACATCCTGCTCGGCGCGGTGATGGACGAACTTGCCATGATCCTGCTGACGCTGCCGGTCTTCTTCCCGATCGTGACCGCGCTCGATTTCGGCCTGCCCTCCGACGAGGTGGCCATCTGGTTCGGCATCCTGGTTCTCATCGTGGTCGGGATCGGCCTCACGGCCCCGCCGATCGGTCTCAACGTCTTCGTGATCAATGCGATCGCGCGACGCATCCCGATCACCGAGACCTACAAGGGTGTTCTCCCCTTCCTCGCCACGGACTTGGTGCGCCTGGGGCTCTGCGTGGCATTTCCGGGGCTGAGCCTTGCGATGGTGCGCTGGCTGAGCTGAACCGCCACCCGTCTGGCTGGTCTGCCCGAATCCATCACCTCACGTCCCGAGCAGAAGCCGGCGTGAGAGTCATGCGTCCAGCGTGTCCAACTCCTCGCCCAGGACCTCGCGCACCCAGCGAAAGCCCGCATTGGCGGCCGGAACGCCCGCATAGATCGCTGTCTGCATCAGGAGGGCACGCAGCTCCTCCACGGTGACGCCGTTCTTCAGGGCCGGCCGCACGTGGAGCTTGAACTCCTCCTCCCGGTGCAAGGCCACCATTATGGCGAGCGTCACCAGCGAGCGGGTCTTCCAGGGGAGCGTCGGGTCGCCCCAGATCTCGCCCCAGGCGTTACGGGTGATGAAGTCCTGCCAGGGACCCGCGAAGGCCCCGGCCTTCTCGAGCGAGCGCTGAACGTGCTCGACGCCGAGCACGCTCTTGCGGTTGGCGAGTCCCGCCTCGAAGCTGATGCCGCCCGAGGCGGGCCGACGCTCCCCGGCGGTGCTGGAGAGAAAGGCGAGCAGCAGGTCGTTCAGGGCGTCCGGCTGCTCGACGGCGACGAGGTGCGCCGCCTCCGGCACCACCACGAGGCTGGCGCCTGGAATGCGTGAGGCGATCTCCTCCGACATCTCGAGCGGCGTCGCCGGGTCGTCCTCGCCCGCCACCACCAGGGTCGGGACCGAGATGGCACCGATCTGGGTGCGCAGGTCCATGTCGCGGATGGCAAGGCAGCAACCCGCATAGCCACGAGGATCCATAGCGAGGAAGCGCTCGCGCACCGGGCGCACGGCATCGGGCGCTAGAGCCACCGTGTCGGGCGTGAACCATCGGCTCATGACCGCATCGACGATGGCGCCCATGCCCTCGGCGCGGACGAGTTGCGCGCGTTGGTCCCAGCCCTCGGGGGGCGGCAGATGGGCGGCGGTGGCCACGAGGGTAAGGCTCGCCAGGCGCTGCGGATAGCGTACCGCGAAAGCCTGCGCCGTCATGCCACCGAGGGAGAGCCCCACCACATGGGGGCGGTCGATGCCGAGCGCGTCGAGGAGCCCCACGAGGTCGTCGGCGAGGCTGTCGACGGTGAACGGCCCTTCCGCCACTGGGGAGCGTCCGTGGCCGCGGGTGTCGTAGCGCAGGCAGCGGTAGCGGGGCGCGAGAGCCCGCACCTGCGCGTCCCACATTTCCAGCGTGGTGCCGAGGGAATTGGAGAACGCCACCACCGGCGCGCCGTCCGGCCCCGTGATGTCGTAGAACAGCGTGGTCCCGTTCGCCTGGATCAGAGGCATGGCCTACCCTCCCGTCAAAGAAGCGCGAACCCGCTCCGCCTCCGCGCGTGCCCTGTCGATCCAAGGTCCCGCCGCCGCAACCGCAGGACCGAGATCGAACGCCGCGCTCACATCGTGCGGCGTCATGCGGGCAAGGACCTGCGGGAGCGGCTCGCCGGTCCGCCTCACCTCATCGGCGGCGCGCTCCACAAGGGCGTGCGCCTCCTCGCGGCCGAGCACGGGGCCGAGCCGAGCCGCGGCCGCATCCGCGAAGAGAAGGCCGCCGGTCACGTCGAGGTTGCGCCGCATGCGCGCCTCGTCGATCTCGAGACCTTCCGCCAGGACGCGCGCCTCGCGAAGCGCGCCTGAGGCGATGCCAAAGAGCATCGGCAGCGCCTGCCATTCCGCGTGCCAGAGCCCTGCCGGCCGCTCGTGCTGCGCAGCCATGGCGTCGAGCAGAACGGCAACCTGAGCCTTCGCCGCCGCATGGGCGGCCAGGATGATCGTCGCGGAGACGGGATTGCGCTTGTGCGGCATGGCCGAGGACCCGCCGCGCCCTGGCTGATAGGGCTCCGCGACCTCTCCGACCTCGGTGGAGGTAAGATGCGCCACGTCCGCCGCCATCTTGGTCAGAGCGCCGATGAGGATCGCAAGCCAGGACCCGGTTTCCGCCATGCGGCCGCGCAGAGCATGCCAAGCGAGCGGGGTCGGCTCGAGGCCAAGTTCTCGCGCGAAGGCCTCCAGCACCTCAGGTCCCCGCTCGCCCAAGGCGGCGAGCGTGCCCACAGGTCCGCCCAGCGACGCGACGAGCACGCGCTCGCGTAGCCAGGGGAGCTGGCCGGCGATCTCCGCCACGCCGGTGAGCCACACGGCCGCCTTGAATCCGAAGGTTACCGGCGCCGCGTGCTGGCCGTAGGTGCGCCCCGCGCAAGCGGTGGCGCGGTACCGGTCGGCGAGGCGCGCAAGGCCGTCGATGACCGCCACCAGATCCTGCCGCAGGAGCTCCAGCGCATCCCGGATTTGCAGCACGAGCGCCGTATCGAGCACGTCCTGCGTCGTGGCGCCTCTATGGAAGGCGCGTTCGAGATCGGGCGGCAGGCGCGCCTGCACGGCCTTGACGAAGGGGATCGTCGGCACGCCGGCGAGAGCCGTCGCGCGGCCGAGGCCTGCGATGTCGAGGCTGCCCGGATCGATGCTTTCGATCGCTGCCGCAAGCTCCTCCGGGGCGAAGCCATGGACGGCCTCCGCGCGGGCAAGCGCAGCTTCCATGCGCAGCATCGCCGCGATCCGCGCCCGGTCCGAAAACACCGCGCGCATGGGCTCGGTCGCGAAGAGAGGGCCCGCGAGAACGGAATCGAGGACGGAGAAGGTCACGCGGCCTCGTCCATCGGCAGGCCGACGTAATTCTCGGCGAGCGTCGCCGCAGCCGAGCGCGAGGTCGTCACGTAGTCGAGCTCGGCGAGTTGGCGGCGCGCATCGAAGGCATTGTCGTCGCGGAATTTGTGCAGCATCGCGGTCATCCACCAGGAGAAGCGCTGCACCTTCCAGATGCGCCGCAGGCACGTTTCGGAATAGGCCTCCAGGCGGTCCGTACGGCCTGTTCGGTAATAGGTGTCGAGAGCCCGCGCCAGCACGCGCACGTCGGCGACCGCAAGGTTCATGCCCTTCGCGCCCGTGGGCGGCACGATATGGGCCGCATCGCCCGCAAGGAACATCCGGCCATATTGCATCGGCTCCACGACGAAGCTGCGCATGGCGGTGATGCCCTTCGAGATCACCGGGCCTTCGGCCAAATGCCAGTTCGGACCGCCGCCGAGCCGTGTCTGCAATTCGTCCCAGACCCGGTCGTCGGGCCAGCGGGCGATGTCCTCGTCGGGCTCGCATTGAAGATAAAGACGGCTGATCTCGGGTGAACGCATGGAGAGCAGGGCGAAGCCGCGCTCATGGTTGGCGTAGATCAACTCTTCCGAGGCTGGCGTGGCGCGTGCAAGGATGCCCAGCCATGCGAAGGGATAGACCCGCTCATAGGTGGTGAGCACGCCTGCGGGGACCGCCGGGCGGCAGATGCCGTGAAATCCGTCGCAGCCCGCGATGAAGTCGCAGGCGATCACCTGCTCCACACCGTCCTTGCGAAAACGGATCGTGGGGGAGCCGTCGTCCATGTCGTGGACGCTTGCCTCCTCGACCTCGAAGAGGATCTCGCCGCCATCGCTCAGGCGTTGCGCGATGAGGTCCTTCACCACCTCGTGCTGCCCGTAGACCGTGACGGCCTGGCCGTTCGTGAGTTCCGAGAGGTCGATGCGGTGGCTCCTGCCGCCGAACTTCAGCTCGATCCCGTGATGGACCAGCCCTTCCCGCCGCATGCGCTCGCCAAGACCCGTTTCGTTGAGGAGGTCCGCGGTGCCCTGCTCCAGCACGCCGGCCCGGATCCGCTCCTCAACATAGGAACGGCTCCGCGCCTCCACGACGATGGACGAGATGCCCTGCAGGTGCAGGAGGTGCGACAGCAGCAGGCCCGCTGGCCCCGCCCCCACAATGCCGACTTGTGTCCGCAACGCTATCCTCGTCTTTCGAAAGGGTAGCCTTGATTATGGCACATCAAGCGGTCGCGACCAGCCTCGCCTATGGTCCCCCTCCTGTGAGCGCCCATCAAGCTTCGAAGAACACTGTTTCGCCTTCGCCCTGGAGGCGAATGTCGAAGGTGTAGACGGGCGGGGCACCCTCCGCGCGGTGGGCGATCAGCGTGTGGCAGCGGTCGCCGGGGACGAGGGCGAGAACGGGGTCGCCCGCATTGTGCATCTCGTCGGAGAAGTAGAGCCGCGTGAGCATGCGGCGGATCACTCCGCGGGCGAAGACGCTCACATTGATGTGAGGCGCCTGCCGCGTGCCGGCGGGGCCCGGCACCGGACCCGGCTTCACGGTCGTGAAATGATAGCGCCCCTCACCATCGCATTCGGCACGCCCGAAGCCGCGAAAAGGCAGGTTCGCGCCCTGCTCCCCCCGAACGTAGTGACCCTCCGCATCCGCCTGCCAGATCTCGATCATGGCGTCCGGCACGGGCGCCCCGTCGCCGTCGAGCACCCGGCCTTCGATGCGCAGGCGCTCCCCGGCGATGCCCTCGTGGGTGAGGTCGTTCGAGAACACCGCGCGATAGGCGTAGGCGGTCGGCGTAAGGCAATAGGCGAAGAAAGGACCAACCGTCTGGGAGGGCGTGATCACGAGCGGCTCGTCACTCATGGAGCGGCTCCGTCGATCCGGAGACCTGGCCCAGTCGTGCCCGGCTGCAAACGCTAGTCATCATGCGGCTCCTCCATGGGCGTCGCGTCCCGGCCGCGCAGCACGACGTCGAACCGGTAGCCCAGCGCCCATTCGGGACGGGTGGTCTCGATGTCGAAAGCGGAGACGAGGCGGGCACGGGCGCGCTCGTCCGAGATCGCCTGGTAGATCGGGTCGAGGGCGAGAAGGGGATCGCCCGGGAAATACATCTGCGTCACGAGGCGCGTCAGGAAGCTCGGGCCGAAGAGCGAGAGATGGATATGGGCGGGTCGCCAGGCATTGTGGTGGTTGCGCCAGGGATAGGCGCCGGGCTTGATCGTCGTGAAGGAATAGCGGCCCTGCTCGTCCGTCACCACGCGGCCCGCGCCCGTGAAGTTCGGGTCGATGGGCGCCTCGTGCAGATCCTTCACATGGATGTAGCGGCCCGCCGCATTGGCCTGCCAGATCTCGATCAGGGCGTTCGGCACCGGGCGCCCATCCTCGTCGACCACGCGGCCCGCGACGATGATGCGTTCGCCCAGCGGCTCGCCCGCATGCTGGCGCGTGAGGTCGTTGTCGCCCTCGGCGACGCTCTCATGCCCGTAGACCGGGCCGGTCAGCTCCGACAGGGTGTGCGGCAGCAGGATGAGCGGCTTTGATGGCGAGCGCTTGCGCGTCGCCGCGTAGTCCGGTGCCAGGTAAGGCGGGTGCGCCTTGAGGCTGTCCAGCGGGTAAGCGGTCATCGGATCAGTCCTCCCCATGCGCGCGCCGCGTCCGGGCGTGGAGTTCGCGCAGCACCGCGAGCTCCTCGGCACTGGGCGCTGGCGTCTCGGTGAGGTGTTCTGCAAAGCGCAGCGGCCAGCCGCAGCCCGCCTCGACGGCTTCGCGCGTCGCGCCTGGATGCAGCGTGGTGACGGTCAGCTCCTTCGTCTCCGGATCGGGCTCCATGACGCACAGATCCGTGATCACCCGGGTCGGCCCCTTGGTCGTCACGCCGAGCGCCTCGCGGGAGCCCGCGCCGGCGCCGTGACCCATCGAGGTGACGAAGGGCAGCTTGTCCACGAAGGTTCGGGGCGAGAGCGCCATGGTGATGAAGATCTCGCCGCAATGGGTGGCGATCTCAGGGGCGCCGCCGCCCCCGGGCAGGCGCACCTTCGGCTTGTGATAATCCCCGACGACGGTGGTGTTGAGGTTGGCGAAGCGATCGATCTGAGCGCCGCCCAGAAAACCCACGGTGATGCGCCCGCCCTGCAGCCAGTAGCGGAACATCTCGGGCACCGAAACGGTGGTGAGCGCGGTATCGCACAACTCCCCATCGCCGATGGAGAGCGGCAGCACGTCCGGCTTGGTGTCGATGGTGCCGGATTCGTAGATGAGCGTGATGCCGGGAGCATGCGTGAGCCGCGCAAGGTTGCAGGCGGCCGATGGGGCACCGATGCCGACGAAGCACACATCCTTGGAGGAGAGCGCGCGGGCGGCCGTGACCGTCATCATCTCGGTGGGGGTGACGTTGGTTGACATCATCGCGCCCTCCTACTCGGCCGCCTGCGGCAGCCGGCGCACGTGGTCCGCGAAGACCTCCGGTCCCTGCTGCAGCACGTTCTCGCGCATCCAGGCCAGAAACGTGTCCCGCTCGCGGGAGATTGCATCCCAGGCCTTGTAGAACGCGTTGGCGCGCTTGTAGTAGCCATGCGCATAGGACGGGTATGCCCCGCCCGGCACCACGCAGATCGCCGTCACTGTCCAATGCGGCAGGATCACCGCGTTGGCGTTGCGCGGCCCGAAATCCTCCACCACCTCCTCGACCGTGACGATGGAGCGTTTCGCCGCGAGCACCGCCTCCTTCTGCACGCCCACGATGCCCTCGAGCAGCACGTTGCCGGCCCGGTCGGCGCGCAGGGCGTGGATCACCGCCACGTTGGGGCGGATCGCGGGGACCGTCGCCAGCACCTCGCCCGTATAGGGACACGTGACGGAGCGGATGGCCGGGTTCACCTTCGGCAGGTCAGCGCCCTTGTAGCCGCGGAAGACCGCGAAGGGCAGGTTCGCGGCGCCGGCCTCATAGGCATTGGCGAGGGCCGCATGGGAATGCTCCTCGATGGCGAGGGCATGGGGCCAGCCGTTCTCCACCGCGTCGCGCAGGCGGTGGGTGGAGCCGACGCCCGGATTGCCGCCCCAGGAGAAGACGAGCTTGTCCGCGCAGCCCATCCCGATCATCTGGTCGTAGATGAGGTCCGGCGTCATGCGGATGAGGGTGAGCCCCCGCCTCCCCTGCCGGATCGCCTCGTGGCCCGCCGCAAAGGGAATGAGGTGGGTGAACCCCTCCATGGCCACCGTGTCGCCGTCGCGCAGATGCGCGGCGACCGCGCCGGTCAGGGACATCAACTCAGCCATACGCGCTTCCCGCCTCCCGTTGGGTCAATTCTGGAGACCGGGAGGGGGAGCGTCAATCGGCAGGAAGCGTGGTGCGTCAGGTCGTGGCCGGAGGGCGGCGCTGGGCCACCCTCCCCGTCGTTGCGGTCGTCAGATGACGAAGAAGTCCGACGCCGTCATCTTGAGCCCCTTGGTCAGCAGGGCGATCTGGACCTGCGCCTTCGACCCGGTTCCGTCCTGGTCGTAGTAGAGCTTGCCGGACTTCGCGTCGTAGACGATGCGGTCCTCACGGTCCTGCGCCCGCGTTCCGATCTTGAAGGCGTCCGACGCGAGCTTCTGGGGCTTGGCCATGCTGCCCTTGCTGCCAAGAGCCTTGAACACCGCATTGTCCAGCCAGATGCTGTCCTGCGGAACGGTGAAGTCCATGATGGCATCGACGTTCGTCCGCCCCGGCCGGGTGTCGAACACGAAGATGTCGTTGCCCTCGCCGCCCGAGAGCGTGTCCCTGCCGGCGCCGCCGTAGATGGTGTCGTGGCCGGCCTTGCCCTCGAGCAGATCGGCGCTGGACCCGCGCCGCAACACGAATGACGTGGTGTCCCCCGCGTCGGTTGACGCTCCCGTTGCGGCGGCGGTCACGGCGATGGTGAACGTCTGGCTTGTCATGCCGCCGTACTCGTCGCGAGCCTGAACCGTCACAGCGTGCTGGCTTGCGGCCTTGAGGTTTACGGCATTCGCGACCACGAGGCTGTTGCCGACAATGGCGAAGGGGCTGCCTTGGTTCAGGGTGTAGGTGAGCGCATCCCCATCGGCATCCCGCGCCTGGAGGGTCGCCGCCACGCTGCCGACCGGCGCGTTCCCCGAGATCGCCTGTGTGGTTAGCGCAAGATCCGTCGGAGCCGCGTTGGTGAGCGCCACCACCTGATCGGCGAATTTGAGGAAGCGCACGTCGCGCACCAGATCCCGGCCGTCGGGGCCGACCACCGTTGCGCCACCGGCGCCGTCCGGGGTGATCTGGTAGGCCGCCCGGGCGCCCGAGAAGACCGCCGTATCGGTCCCGCTGCCGCCCTCGAGCGTATCGTTGCCGGCGCCGCCTTCCAGAACGTCATTGCCGCCAGCGCCCGACAGGAGATTGGCCAATGTGTCGCCAAAGAAACGGTCGTCGCCGGAGCCGCCGGTCAGGTTCTCGACTTCATACAGGAAATCGAACCCGTAACCGGTGTCCTGCGCCCTGTCTTGAATCCGCAGATCGACATTAGCCGCCGCCGATTCTGAGAAGACAGTTGTGTCGTTGCCATGTCCTGCGAGCAGCGTGTCGTTGCCCTGCCCACCCTCAAGAAGGTCGTTGCCGTCCCAGGTCGAGATGAAGTTGTTTTCAGCGCTGCCTATGACCTGATCCGATCCACGGCCGGTGCCTAAATTCTCGACATTCCGGACGGTTAATCCCCCAACGCCCGTCTCCTGGCGAGCGGTAATCCTGAGATCTACTCGAACGTTTGCGTTGCCATCCTCAATCCCAAGGCCGTCGATCCCGGCACCACCATCGATGAAGTCATCCTGCCTGTCACCGTCGTGGCGAAGGCTGAAATTATCGGCCCCCCTGCCGCCATAGGCCATGTTTCCGCCTGCCCCAAAGGAGATTGTGCCGTCACATAACCCCTCCTGACCAAAGTATCTGTCATGTCCGGCACCAAGTGTAATATTTCCGACGATGCGGCCTTTGTTGGTGACGAAATCGGAGCCGCCCCCGCCAACGACTGCGTAGTGATTAGAACTAATATTTCCGCTGATGATTGTGCCAGTGTTCACCAGAGTAGATGACGAATTTTCTCGAGTCACTAGTGTGACGGCTGCGATCAATACTCCAAGGTTTCCACCCGGAACTACGATCGTTCCAGTATTGATGCATTCAATAATTTCTCCTTCCAGGCGCACGCCACCTTCATAGCCTGAGATGGTGCCTTCATTCCGCAAACTGATCGGAAAGGCGCCGCTCGCACCCAGAGACACGCCAAGCCTGCCCCCTGTAACATTGCCGGACTGGCTGACGAATACGGCGCTCTCCGCTCCCGTCAGGCGGATGCCGACATCGGCGGCAGCCACATCGCCGAACACAGTCGCTTTCGCAGCAATTCCCGTGCTGCTGATGCCGACGCCGCCGGCGGCTCCGAAGGCGATGGCCGCTCCGGAGAGAACCGTGAGTGAGTCACCCGCGCCCAGAACCTCACCGTCCATGTCCAAGCCCGTGACAAACCTATAAGCCATGATCCCCTCGCGAATTCTTTTCGTTTCAGGGCGACTTATAGGAAATGATAGGCGGGCTGCCTCCTACTTGTTCGAAGAGGATCGACGCTTTGCTATGGAGGCGGCAGAACGTCTCCTTGCCATCTGCGGCTCGGACGGTAGAACCAAAGACACATTTCTTTGGATCTACCCCTCCAACTCCTCCCGCAGCATCTCCAGCTCCAGCCACCGCTCCTCGGCAGCGTGCAGATCCGCCTGCAGCTGCGTGAGCGCATCCATGGCCTTCTGGAAGCGGGCGGGGTCGCGGGTGTAGAGATCCGCGTCGGCGAGGATGTCCTGGACCTTGGCGATCTTGGCGGACGTCTCCTCCATGCGTCTGGGCAGCGTCTTGAGGTCGTGCTGCTCGTTGAAGGACAGCTTGCGCCGGGACGCAGGCGCCTCCGCGGGCGCGGCCTTCGCGGACTTCGCTTTCGCTTCGGCCTTCTCCACGCCGCGCGCCTCCACGCCGCGTCCGCGCTGCGCCACCATGTCGGTGTAGCCGCCCGCATATTCGACCCAGCGTCCCTGCCCTTCCGACACTAGAACCGCGCTCACGGTGCGGTCGAGAAAGTCGCGGTCGTGGCTCACCAGGATGACGGTGCCGGCATAATCCGTGATCATCTCCTCCAGGAGGTCGAGCGTTTCGAGATCCAGGTCGTTCGTCGGCTCGTCGAGGACCAGCACGTTCGAGGGCTGGGCGAGCGCGCGGGCGAGCATCAGCCGGTTGCGCTCGCCGCCCGAGAGAACCCCCACCGGCGTACGCGCCTGTTCGGGCGCGAACAGGAAGTCCTTCATGTAGCCGATCACGTGCTTCGCTTGCCCGCCGATGATCACCGTATCGCCGCGCCCGCCCGTCAGCGTCTCGGCCACCGTGGAGGTGGGGTCGAGGCTTTCGCGCTTCTGGTCGAGGGTCATCATCTGGAGGTTGGCGCCGAGCCGCACGCGGCCCTCATCGGGCTCCATTACGCCAGTGAGAAGATTGATGAGCGTCGTCTTGCCGGCGCCGTTCGGCCCCACGATCCCGAGCCGGTCGCCGCGCAGGATGCGCAAGGAGAGGTCGGCGACGATGGGGCGCTCCGCATAAGCCTTCACGACGCCCTCCGCCTCCACCACGAGGGTGCCGGATTGCTCGGCCTCCGTGACGTTCATGGTGGCGAGGCCCGTGGCTCTCGTCTGGGTGCGGCGCTGCTCGCGCAGGGCATAAAGATTGCCGAGGCGGCGGACGTTGCGCTTGCGCCGGGCCGTCACCCCGTAGCGGAGCCAATCGGCTTCCGCCGCGAGCTTGCGGTCGAGCTTGTGGCGCTCCGTCTCCTCCTGCTCCAGCACCTCGTCGCGCCAGGCCTCGAAATGGGCAAAGCCCCGCTCCATGCGGCGGGTGATGCCCCGGTCGAGCCACACGGTGGCGCGGGACAGGTTTTCGAGAAAGCGCCGGTCGTGGCTGATGAGGACTAGCGCGGAGCGCAACGAGCGCAGCTCCCCTTCGAGCCATTCGATGGCCGGCAGGTCGAGATGGTTCGTGGGCTCGTCGAGGAGCAGGATGTCGGGCTCGGGCGCGAGCACCTGGGCGAGCGCGGCCCGCCGCGCCTCGCCGCCCGAGAGCGACGCCGTGCTCTCCTCCCCCGTGAGCCCGAGCTGCTCGATGAGATAGCGGGCGCGGTACGGGTCGTCGCCTGGGCCGAGGCCCGCCTCCACGAAGGCGAGCGTCGTCGGATAGGCGGAGAGGTCCGGCTCCTGGGCGAGGTAGCGCACCGTGGCGCCGGGCTGCACGAATCGGGTCCCGCGATCCGCCTCCACGATCCCGGCGGCGATCTTGAGGAGCGTCGACTTGCCCGAGCCGTTGCGCCCTACGAGGCAGGCGCGCTCGCCGGGGCCCACCGCGAGCTCCGCGTCGCGGATCAGGGGCGTGCCGCCGAAGGTCAGCGTGACGGATTGGAGGTGGAGAAGGGGGGGAGCCATCGGGGTTCACGTCGCAAATCGAGCCGGAAAGCGCAAGCCGCACCCGGCGGGAGCGAGACCGCTCGCAACTTCGTGTTGCGGCGCGACCACCGGCGGCGAACGGGCGATTGGACGCGGACCTAGCTTTTATGCTCCAGTTTCCCTATCGACATGGGGTCGAGGGCCTGATGACACTGACACGACGCCTCCTTCTGCTGGCCCTGATCTCGATCCTGCCCGCGACGGTGATCTGGACTTACACGGAAGTCTCGCTGCGCCGCGCCCGGGAGGCGGAAGTCCACGATCTCGCGCGTCGGCAGGCCCAGCTCGCCGCGTCGGAGCTGGAGCGGATCTTCGAAGGCATCCGCAACCTGCTCGTGGTGCTCGGCGAGGTGCCAGCGATCCGCGCCCTCGATACTCCGGCCTGCGTCGCGTATCTGGCGACGCTGCAGCCGAAGATCCCGCATCTCCTTTCCATCTCGGCTCTCGATCTCGACGGGCGGGTCCGCTGCCGGCAGGAGACTCCGCCGGAGACCATGCGCTTCAACGATCGCTCCTATTTCCAGGAGGCGGTCGCGGAAGACGGCTTCGTCATCGGCGAGTACACGGACGGCCGGGTGGCGCTTCGGCCGATCCTTCCGCTTGCGATGCCCCTGAAGGATGCAGGCGGGCGCACCATCGGAGTCGTCGCGGCTGCCCTCGATCTCGAATGGCTCGGCCAGCGCCTGCGCGAGCGGGCGGTCCCGGAGGGGGGCTCCATCACGGTTGCCGACCGGCGCGGCCGCATCATCGCCCGCGAGCCCCTGTCCGAGCGCTTCCTCGGCACAGCCATCCCGGAGAACTTCCAGCGCTACATCACAGCCAAGGAGCCCGGCTCCATGGAGGTGGTCAGCCAGGACGGCACCAGACGCGTACTCGGCTATGTGCCGGCGACCCACGAGCCCCGCAACATCTATGTGAGCGCGGGTCTTTCCTCGAAACAGGCCTATGGGCCCATCGACCAGGCCGCCAAGCGCGGTTTCCTCCTCATCGCGGTCTCCTTCATCCTCGCCCTGTCGCTCGCGTGGCTCTCAGGCAGGGCCTTCGTGACGACGCCCTTCGGGATCATGACCCATGCGGTGCGCTCGTGGCGGCGGGGCAATTATCGGGCCCGCATCGACCTGCCGCGCAGCAGCGGCGAGCTCGGGCTGCTCGCCGAGGCCTTCAACGACCTCATGGACGACGTGGCGGAGCGGCAGCGCGCCCTGCGGGAAAGCGAGGAGCAGGCCCGGCTGGCCCTCGAGGCCGGCGAGATGGGCACCTGGTGGATCAATCCGACCGACCGCAAGAGCGGATGGTCGCAGAAGACGGCGGCGCTCCTCGGCCTTCCCGTGGATGCCAGCACGACAACCCTCGACGCCTGGACCCGCCTCATCCACCCGGACGACGTGCCCTGGATTTCCGAGCAGCTCGAGGCCGCCTTACGGGGCGAGCGTGAGTACGACGTGGAATACCGTCTGGTGCGAGAGGACGGGACGGAGACTTGGCTCAACTCCCGCGGCCGGGTGTTCTTCAACGTCGAGGGCAAGGCCGTCCACATGCTCGGCATCGTGTTCGACATCACGGCCCGCAAGAAGGCCGAGGAGCAACAGAGGCTGCTGCTGGACGAGCTGAACCACCGGGTGAAGAACACCCTCGCGACCGTGCAATCCATCGCGAGCCAAACCCTGCGTACGGCCGCCGATCCCGCCGAGTTCCGTACCGCGTTCGAAGGGCGCCTTCTCGCCCTCTCGAAGACCCACGATCTTCTCACCCGCAATGCCTGGCGTGACGCGGATCTGCGTGCGATCGCCGACCAGGAGCTGCGGCCCTACGGACGCGATGGCGACGACCGGGTCACCGTCTCCGGTCCGCAACTCCGGCTCCCCGCCCGGATGGCGATCAATCTCGGGCTCGTCCTGCACGAGCTGGCGACGAATGCGGCGAAATACGGCGCGCTCTCCGTGCCTCAGGGACGCCTTGCGCTGACCTGGAGGCTGGAGCCCGGCGCCTGCGGCAAGACGGACCTTCATCTCTCATGGCGCGAGTTCGACGGCCCCAAGGTCGCTCCGCCGAACCGGAAGGGCTTCGGCTCGCGGCTCATTCAGCGCAGTCTTGAGGGTGAGCTCAACGGCCGCGCGGCCCTCGACTTCCCTCCGACCGGCGCGCGCTGCGAGATCGTGATCCCGTTCCAGGCCGGCACTCCGGTTCCCGATGAGGAGCAGAAGCTCGCTGTCGCGGTGTGAGGCGCCGCTCCGTCGGGTCGACGGACTCCCGTGAGGTCGCCCAGGGCGTTACTCGGGTTTTGGGATCGGCACCACGTCGGGCGCGATGATGCGCGGGCGCTGCGGGGTTCCGGGTCCGCTGTCGACGCTGCCCGTCACGTCCACATCCGCCGTGCCGGAGGCCGACGGGGCGATGGTCGTTTTCGTGCTTGTATTGGCTGCGGCAACCGCTTGCGCGGCGTCGCCGGACTTGAGGCGCCGCGATTGGGGGCCGGAGAGGCGAGGACGCGAGAGGCGCTCGGCCATGGCGGCCGTCACGACCACGTCTGATTTCTCCCGCTCGATCATGCGATCCGCTTTTTGAAGAGCCTCCGCCCAGCTCTGTCCAGGCTTGCGGCAGGAGCAGCTCGGATCGGTACCCTTCTGATACTTGAGGGCGTTGGCGAGCTGCATGTAGGACCGTCCCCGCTCGGACACGGCATCCTCGATGCCGCCGTCTTGCGGCGCGCGGTAGACAGCCGTCTCCGCGTTCGGGCAAAGGGCCTGGCAGAGTTCCTCCGTGGACCGGCGCCCGCGTGGCTGCGTCTCGATGGGAAAGAAATATCCGTCGCAGGTGCGCACGCAGACGAGCCGCCCGCCTCCGCGCGCCGTCGCCTCGGTCGGCGGGCTCGCGACGGGCGGCGGCGGGGCATCGCAGGTGCGCGCGATGGCGGCCTGAAGCTGGCGACGGCGCGCATCGATCGCGGCCGGATCGACGCCGCCCTGATCGGCCACCGCTCCATAGCTCGCCTGCAGGGCCCGGATCCTCGATGCGATGGCGCTGCATTCGGCCGGCGCCTGGAAGAATAGGGACGCCTGTTCGCAGCCGATGCCGCGATAATAGTTTGCGAGTCGCACGATCTCGTTGCGCTGGCGTTGCGCCGCGATCTCCGCGCCGCGGGCGGCAGCGCCGCTGCGATTGAGTTGCGTGAGCTCCGCCCGATAACGCTCGCATGCTCCTTGCGCCAAAGCGCCCGTGCTGAGGCCGGCCAGAGTGGCCACGAGTGCGAGACGGCGAAGGGAAGAGCTCAGCTTCATGGGAAACCAACTGAAGCTGAGCGCGGCGGTTCCGCCCCAAATTTGCTTGATCGAAGAGCCTAGATCGCATCGCGCGTGGGTGCCGGAGCCCAGCACATCCGGCGATTGCGGAGGCTCAATTCCAAGGCGGCGCGGCAGCGTTGCGGGGGCGTCTCGATCAGTGCGGCCGAAAGCGCCTTGCCTGAAGCAGGTTGCCCTCCACGGCGCGGATGCGCGTCATGAGGCGGTCGAGTTGGAGCAGCAGGACGCGCTCCTCGGCCCGCGCCTGGGCGGCGGCGACCGCGTCGGGGCTGAAGCGCTGGCGCTGGAGCGCGTGAGAGATGCGGCGGTCGAGATCGGCCCTCTCGCGATCAAGCAAGGCGAGCTGGCTTTCCAAGGCGAACGGGTCGTCTTCGTTGATCCGCATGTCAGGATCCGCGGCTTTTCTGGCCCAGTTGCCGCCCGCGTTCGATGAGCCAAGCCACCCGGTCGGATACGGCGAGCGCATCGGCACTCGTATCCTGGGTCCGGAGGGCGTTCACGAAGCACCGAAGCAGTGCGGAACTGAAGTAATAGCGCCCAAGATCGCTATCCTTCAATGGTTCGGAGCGTCGCGCCGCCATATCGAGTTTGGCAAGATAGGCTTCCTGCTCGAAATCGGGGCATGCCGTAAAGGCACCCGGCCCGCCGAACTCCTCGATGAACCAGGCCCACAAGACGGAAAGCTGCTGCGCGACGCCGTCGCGGCGCTCCCCGTCCAGGGCATCGTAGGCCGCGATGAGGCGCTGCTCAGGGGTCTCCTCCACCTGAGGTTCTGGCCTTGCCGTCCACCGCCTGAAAAAGCTCACCGGATCCTTCCGAACATTTCTTCACCATTTATTATCAGTTCTTAAAATTAGCGACCCCAAACCCGCCTCCGGGGCTAATCGCGTGCGCTTTTGGTTACCACCGCCCGTTGCGGGCCGATTGCCGCCGGAGGCCCTCGCCTGCCCTCACCCGTGTCCGGTCGAAGAGGGCGCGCCCGCTCCGGCGCGATCCCGGACGGGCCTGCGACGGCGAGGCCGCACCTCATGGAAACGAACCTTCACTGCGGAACCAGCCCAGTTGGCCTCGCGTTGCATCGCCAATCGGGCAACTGGAGTAACCCTATGTTCAAGTTCATGTTTACGTCGGGCACGGCGGCAATTTCCCTTCTGGCGGCTGTGATGGCGAGCACCGCGCCCGCCCAGGCTCAGGTCGGCATCGAGATCGGGCCCGGCGGCGTGCGCGCCTACGAGCAGCGCCGCGAGTACCGGCCGGTGATCGAGCGCCGGGAGCGCCGCGTGATCGTCGAGGAGGATGACGAGGAGGTGTGCCGCTATCAGGTGCGCCGCCGCGTGAATGCCCGTGGCGATGTGGTGACCCGCCGCGTCCGCATCTGCGAATAAGATCGTCCAGCATAGCCGGACAACAGCGCTGGCGGGGCCTCGGCCCCGCCGGCACTCTGTCATTGATGGATAAGGCCCCGGCTCCTGGCTGGACGGGGCCGCGCCGATCACCGACACGACACGCGAGCTCGCACCAGGAGGGACCCATGACACAGTCCGCCGTTCTGGTGGTCGAGGAGGAGACGGATCTCCAGGCCGCGTTGGTCGAGCACCTGAACGCGTCGGGCTTTGCGGCCGAAGGTGTTTCAACCTCCGACGAAGCCCTGCGCCTCGTCGACCAGCGGCCAGACCTCAAGGCCCTCGTCACGGACGCTCACCTGCCAGGTGGAATCGAGGGCCACACCCTGGCATCCCTGGCCCAGGAGCGACGGCCGGATCTCGCGATCGTTCTGACCTCGGGCCATTCCGACCCAACCTCCGGCCCCGTCCCGGACGGTGCGGTATTCATCGCTAAGCCGTACCTATCGGAGCACCTCGCCGCAACGCTGAAGCGGATCCTGGGCGAGCGGTAATCACATCGGCCTAAGGCAAATTCCGCATCGGATGCCAGCCCGCGCCGCGCGGCGGCATAGGATTTGCGTCGCTCCACCGACATAAACTTCACATATGTCATGGCACAATCACTCCGTGCAGGTTCTCATGGAGTGAATCAGAGGCTGATTCGATGACTCGTCAGCAGAGCTACAACCTGTTTCGCCGCAGCCACGAGCCGGAGCTCGTTTGCGCTGTCCCCGAAGACCGTCCTGTGCCGCCCTTCCTGTCGAGCCCCGGCTGGGTGTATGGCGGCACGATCGGTGCGGAGAATCCGCTGACGCGACCGATCGACGAGCGGCTCCTGCAGGAATCCGTGCATCTCAACGGCTTTTATCTGCTCCACCGCCTGCAGGACGGCTCCCAGGCCTGACGGCGCGGCGGGCGGAGCAACGCCCCATCCGGTCCGCAGCCATACGGATGCTGCCTGAGCGATCGGGATCAGCTAGACTTTATTTCGTGAAGGATCCGACCGGATTACGGTCCGGGTCCCGGGTCGGCAGCCCTACGCATCCGCAGCATCACAGCGGCGGTTTGGCGTGTGGGCGCGCAGAGGCTCTTGAGCGAAGTGCGGCGGCGCGGACAGCGCTGCTGGCGTAACAGCAAGGCCTCACAGAAGGCCATGACGGGGGCTCCAGAACAGGACCGCGCTCGACATGCATCAGATCGGCATGAATTCTTCGTCGCTCCTAGCGGCTCCACCGCCTGCCGTGCAGGCGGTGCCGAGCTCTGACCTACGCCCCCAATCGACTGTCCTACCGACCTGCCAAGCCTGTGGGTCGACCGGAATCGAGATGCATGGAACCGTCAGCCGACTCACCCGAGTGCTCTGCGTGACCTGCGGCGCCGATCAGGGCCGCTGGTGCGACCTGCTGCCCCTGCTCCATCGGCGGATCGGAATTCGCTAGAACGAAGCTCGATCCTAACGGAATGACAGGCCGCTTCCCGGCTGCAGCGCCGTTGGCTGCATAAGCTTGGCCATTGAGGCAAAGAAAAAGCGCCCTCGAGAGAGCGCTTTTAAGGTTCCGGCCCGTGGGGGCAGAAATAGGCCGGTCACATCGATAACGCCGAGCCCTGAGCAGGGTTCCAATGTTTTTGAAAATTTTTCGGGCGCCAGCTTCAGGCTTGCAGATGGGGTCCAGCGGTCGCTTGAGCATGCCTGGGAAGACCCCGCCTTAGGAACGCGGATGCCGCAACAGGGTTGCGTCGAACAGCCCAAAGCGCTTAGAATTCCCCGACCCGTGGGGGTAAACGGGCCAGGAGGGCCGCGCATCTGGTCACAGAACGGAGCGCGGCCCTTTTCTCCATGGATCAGAAGCCTTGCCATATGGCCGCGCCTAAGAATTCATCTCCCAAGCTTGGCCGCATGTTTGCCCTATTCTGGTCCGGATTCCGAGTGATCCAGGGACAACGCAAGGAAGCGGCATAGCGCCGATCCTGAGGGCCGCACCCCAGCTTGGGCGGCCGGAACTCCCGTGGGGCAGATACGGGCCGAAGGGTCGCAGACCCGGTCAAAGAACCGGGCGCGGCCCTTCTTCTTTTCGGCAACATGCGAGGAGTGCGTCGGACACCACGAGGTCGGCAACTGGAGTCGCGCCCGGTTGGCGGGTGACGCGAACGTCACCTTCCCCTGGATGCAGTTGGCGGCATGGTAGAGCGCGCTCATCCCCGACCGAGGGCCGTCCAGCGCCGGCGTCCACGTCAGCCATCATCGCCGAGGTCGCGCGGATCGACCCTCAAGCGCCTCGCCCGAGCGGGTCTCGCGCGGAATCGCAGCGCCCGAGCGGTTCGCATGGTTCAGTGAGGAAACCCTGGATGATTTCACTTGGTCATCTCGTCATCGCAAGGAAAGCTGTCGCTTTCGGGGAGCGCTTGCGGGCGGATGACGCCGCGCTGGTTCGTCCAGCGTCAGGCGGGGCCTCTAGGGCAGGAGAGCAGGGAGTTCTGGCGCGGTCTGCGGCGTCGGCGCAACGGCGCGGAATTGGGCGGGTGGGCAGACCGGCTCAGCGCCGGGCCGCCATCATGTCATGGGCGAGCACCGTGAGCTTGCCGATGAGCGTTGCGATGTCGCCCGGCGCGCAGGACCATTGGGTCCCGATGGAGGCGCCGTCCTCCGACACGGACACGACCGCGACTGAACGCAGTTTGCCCTCGCGGGCGAGCTTCAGATGCTCCTGAAGCACGTCGATGATCGATGCGACGTTCTCGTCGATCGGCGCGTCATTGACGGGACGGAGCCGAATGGCCGCGTTCGTCTTATCGGTCTTGCTGTCGCTCATGGGTCAAACCCCCGAGGTTTCTTGACTTTTTTGCAGGGAGAAGCGGTAGCCCCGGAGCGCGGACGCTGCAAGCGGAGCAAAGAAAAAATCGAACAAAGGAGCCGGATCCCGGGGCGTTTGCCCCGAGATCAAGCTTAGGTAGTGCATTTAGATCACGATCAGATCGCTGGCCTGGAGCGCCACCGTCGTTGCGAAGGTCGCCACAGCCGTGGCACCGCCTTCGGCCGCGCCGTTCCCATCCCAGAGCAGCGTTCTCGTCGTGGTGTTGTAGACGAATTGACCGACCGTCCCCGTTGCGGCGCCGGCGGCGTTCGCCGCGAAGGCGCCAGCCGCGAGGCCGCCGGCGGCAAGACCGTAATCGCTGCCGCGTATGGCGACCTTGTCGTAGCCCCGCTGAAAATCGGTGATGGCGTCGGCGCCCGAACCCGGCCCGTGAAGGACGAACCAGTCGCAGCCGCCCCCGCCATTGAGCTTGTCAGCGCCGGCGCCGCCCCACAATCGGTCGTCACCCGCCCCTCCGAGCAGGTGATCGCTGCCGGCATCGCCGAAGAGCTCGTCAGCTTCCGTGCCGCCGTCGAGACGGTCGTCGCCGGCACCGCCCGATAGAGTGTCGGTGCCACCGCCGCCCCGCAGATCGTCGCCGGCGGAGAGGTTCGTTCCGCGGAGCGTATCGGCACCGGTTCCGCCGTCCACATAGGTGACGCCGCTCAGGCTTTGAAGGCCCGAGAGATCGATCGAATCCGCGTTGCCGGTCCCATAGAGATGGCGCCCATTGCCGACCAGGTTTTCGATGGACGATGCCGCTGCGTCGAAGCTGTGGATCTGGGCCACGATCGTGCCCGCAATGGCGAGGGTGTCGGTGCCGGTGCCCCCCGCCATCACATCGCCCACGGCATCGCCGGCTGCCACAATGACGAAGCGGTCGTCGCCCGCGCCGCCGGAGAGCTGGTCGGCGCCGCCGCCGCCCGTCACGGTATCGGAGCCGCCGCCGCCCGTGATCGTGTCTGCGCCGGATCCACCCCGCAGGTCGTTGGCCACTGCCGTGCCGACGAGCCGGTCGTTCCCGCTCATGCCGTCCACGAAGGTGAGCGCGCCCACCTTCACGAGGCCCGACAGGTCGATGACATCGTTGCCGGTGGTTCCGACGACGCCCTGGCCGTTGCCGGCCCAGATCTCGATCCCGACCTTCGCGGCATCGAAATTGGCAAGAACGAGAGCGCCCGTACCTTCGATCTTGAGGGTGTCACCGACGCTCTCGCCCGTCTCGCCTGCATCGAGCGTGTCCCAGGTGAGTTCGGACGCACGCACCACGATCACGTCGTCGCCGCTCCCCGCCAGAACAAGGTCGTTGCCGGAGCCCGCATCGATCGTGTCGTTGCCCGATCCGCCGTTCAGGGTGTCGTTGCCGGACAGGGACACCATGAGATCATGGCCGCCCAGCGTTTCGATCCGGTCGTTTCCGCCGCCGCCGTTCACCGTGTCGTTCTCGTCCGTCGTCGTGCGCTGTCCCGCGACGGATACGGTGCCGTTGATCACATCGCTGCCGGCGGAGCCAAGGATGTAAGCGCCTGTGACATCCTCGACCGTGACGGTCACCGCGCGCTCCTTGCGCAAGCCGCCAGCATCCGTGACAGCCAGGGTGATGACGTGAGACGATGCGATATCCGCGTCGAGCGCGGCGCCTGGGGCGACAACGAGCTTGTTGCCGACGATCGCAAAGCAGCCCGACGGGTCGCTCACGATGCTGAAGGTGCCCGCGTCGCCGCGGTCAGGATCGACGCTCGACAGGTTGGCGACGGTCGTGCCGGCCCCGGCGCGCTCCTTCACGACGAGGCCCGAGGCCACGAGGTCAGTCGGCGCATCGTTGGCGCCGACAACCGTGACGAACGCGGTCTGATCGACGAACCCGCCGCGCGCATCGACGATCCTGTAGCTCACCGGCAGGGTGCGTCGCTCGCCGTCCGCCAGGTCGTTGAACCCGGCATGTTCGGTGTTCACCACGAGGGATCGCCCATCGGCGGCAAGGCTGAGGCCCGGGGGCAGCGGCGCGAGCGCGGTCACGGCCAGGAGCGCGGTCTCGCCCGCATCCGCGTCGCTCGCTCCCTGCAGGAGATCGATGATCATGAGACCGCCGCCCTCCCCGCCTTCGACGAGTAGCGGACCCGCGACCGTCGGCGCCGCGTTCGCGGGCGCCTCCGTTTCCGGTTGATATTGGCCATATGCCCCGAAGGTCAGCACGGGACTCTGCGCGGTCAGGCGGAAGTCGTGGCCCGCCGCGTCGACGAACATCGGGTTGCCGTAGAGCTCGCCCGCTCCCAACACCATCGACCAGTTGTTGTAGAGGTGTGTTGCAGGCGAGACGAGGTGGAACAGGTTGTCGGAGTGGTAGTCGCCCTGCTGCTTGAACACCGAGTCGCCCGCCACCAACGACACGATGTTGTGGTGGAAGTAGAATTGGGAGCGCAGAGCCGGCGCATCGAGAAACACCGCAGCCATGGTTCTCGTCGGGGGCTCGAGTTGGACGATCGTGTTCTGGCTGACGTCCATCTGCGAGATCTGTCCGGTGAACGCGCCGGAGCCGTTGTGGACCACCATGAAGACGGTATTGTCGATGCTGGTGTTATTCTGGACACGGATATTCGACATCAGATGGCCCTGGGGGCCGCCGGTTTCGAGGAAGCCATCCGAATCCTCCACCCAGTTGTGGTGGATGTAGATGTTGCTCAGGGAGCCCCAAAGTTCGAAACCCCCGCCATCGTGCCCATAATCGTAGCTCGCCGCGCGGGCGTTCACGATGGTGTTGCCGGCGAACTCGTTGTTGCTTCCGGAGATCAGGAAGCCGTTGGCGCCGTAGTCGTCGTCGGCATGCACGCTCGTCGGCGTGTTCTTCACCATGTGCAGATCGTGCGCGTGGTTGTTCTGGAAGAGATTGTGCTGCCCCGCCACCATGTAGCCGAGGCCCACATTCGTGGCCTCGGTGTTCTGGACGAGCACATGATGCGAAGCGGCGTCCACATGGACGCCCGCTCGCGGCGCCTGCGTGAAGGCAAGGCCGTCGATGACGATGTGGCTTGCCCCGATCAGCTTCACCGCGTCGCTGTAGGTGGCTGTGGTGGTGTTGGCGATCGCCGGCTTCTCGCCGGTGCCATAACTCGTGAAGGTGATCGGCGCTTCGGCGGTGCCCTGCGAGGTGATCCGCAGTGCGCCCGTGTCCGCGGCCGCAGCCGCGTAGGTGGTGCCGGCCTTGAAGGCGATTACATCGCCTGGCTGAAACGTGCGGCCATTGAGGGCCGCGAGACTGAGGAACGGCTTGTCCGCGGAGGTGCCCGCATTGGCATCGCTCGCGAAGGCCGAAGAATTATCGACGTAATAGGTGGTCATGGAATCTGCCCCGATTGGCCGCGTCCAGCCTCTGCGGGCCGGATCGCGGCTCAGTGTCTTCATCCGCCGCCGGTTCGCCCGGAGGCAGCGCCTCACTCGCCCGAAGTTCGGGCGTCACTTTCGGCAGCGGCACCACGGCTCGCCCTCAACGGGATCGCCGCTCAGGCACGACGGGTCGTTCCGGCGCCAGAGGAGCGCAAGATCCGCAGCCAATAGACGTCATCGAAGACCGGACACCTTCCCCAAGGTCACATTATCGATATATTTCGCTATCCTAAGGGAAGTTAATCCGTACTCACAGATACAGGTATACCAAATGAACTGAGTACTAAGTTTTGAACTGAACAGTGTATTTTTCTTATTCTTGTACGTTCTCGGATAGGTCAACTTGATTCATCTGTCGAGACCCGCACCGAAAGAACGTATCATCTCACGTTACGGCAAGTCGCAACTGGCGAATGCGTGACGGGCGGCCGCCGACGTGGTCCGGTTTGGAATTTGCGGATTTGCTAGAGAGACTTAGCTCGACTGCCGCGCCAGCTTCCCAACCGGCCGCGGAGGATCTGCGACCAAACAACACGGCCCGGGAGGCTATGCCTCTCGGGCCGCAAGGGCGTTCGCGCGGCGCTCGCGAGCGCAGTGACAGGATGCCGGATCGACGAATTACGGACGGCGGCGAGATCGAGGCGATGCCACCGTCGAAGACGCCGCTTCCTGCTGCCGGAGACGCTCGAACGCCTCCTTGTTCGCGCGCCCTTCGTCGAGAAGGCGCTGGTAGCGGCCATCGCGCATCATCTGCTCCATCTCGCGCTGAACGCGCTGCAGATCCGTGCCGCTGCCGGGGCCGGCAGAGGATTGCGCGAGCGCTGCGCCCGGAAGGATTGTCAGGGCGAGAGCGAAAAGAACTGATTTCATCACACAGGCTCCGTGTTGGGCGGGGCACGGCCGCCAACTCGTTGGGCCGCATGACATCGGCGCCATGCGACAGCCCTGATTTGGGGATCCGGCAGCCGAGGCCAGGTGCGCTGGCGCACGCATAGTCACCGTAAGCCGACGTTGCGCTGGCGGCGCATGTCATGGCGGCCCACAGACCGTGGATCTTCGTCGCGCGCGCGCCGGTACCGGTCCGACGGAGGTTCATCAAATCTGCTCCCTTCCGAACGGCTATCGTCATCGCCTCAGCTGGTTCGCTGGGGGCTCGGGACGTGGACGGCAACCGCGTCCCAAGCAGAGTTCCGACGCAAGGGTGACGCGCGAAGCGGATCGCGCGCGGTGACGCGGAGACGGGGACGAATGCGCGGCGCACGACGGGTCAGCCGTCGCCGCACGACGTGCTCGGCTCCGCAAGGTGCGGAGATCGAGAGGCCGCGAATGCTTGAGATGCCCCTTCGGGTGCCGCCGAATAGCCTACTTGGATGAGTGACGGCGCGTCGGCGGATTACGCGGCGATGCGCAGGTCGCGCTGGGCGGCCTCCGCGGTGCGCTCCCTGGCGGCCGGGCGTGCGCCCTCGAACCGCTGTTCGAAGCGCTGACGGGCATCGCGCAGGAGGCGGCGCTTGCGGGCTTCCGGCTGGAGGCGAACCACGCTGTCGCGCACCATGACCTCGGCGGCTGCATAAAGATCGGCCGCTGCGGCGAGAATGCCGGGATCGCGCTCGATGATCACCACGATGTCCATGAGGCGCAGCCCGAGATCGCGCAGGTTCACCTCCCCGCCCCCATTCTCGATCGCGCCAAGGATCCGCGACACGTGACCATGCAGCTCACCGATGGTACGCGCGAATTCGTCAGGGCTCATCGTCGAATCTCCAGGGCGGGGCGGGCGCCGATCATCGGCCCGCCAACCCTGACGGCTTATGGTTAACGGGTGGTTAGCGAAGCCTCCCGGACCGTGTACCAAATCCCGCGACCACAACGGTTTGCGGGAAGCGCCGCCCCGGCCTGGGGGTGTTGGCTTAGCGGACCGTCACCTGGTCGCGGATCCGTTCGAAGGTGGCCCGGTTGAGGACCCGCTTTGCGAGAAGGTCCTCCATGGAGGCATAGGGCCGTCCTTGCACGATGGCTCGGCCGATCATGCCGCCGTTGCGCAGGCCATTGAGCTCCGCCAGCGATGCCGAGTTGAGATCGATTCGTCCGGCCAGTGCCGGGCTCGCCGGCGCGGGCACGCTTTGCGGCTGGCCGAGGGCCGCGACCTTCACCTCGTCTTTGGAGACAAGCTTCGCATGGGGAACGGACGGCGTTTCCTTGCCGCCCGCCGGCTCGGCTGCGAGAGGCTGCTGGTACGACTTGGCGGTTTCGACCGGAGGCTCGACCCAGGGCTTGCGGGTGGAGATCTTTCCGGCGGGCGCCGGCCCGATTGGTGCCGGAGCCGCGACGGCCTGCACGACTGCGCTGCCCTCGGTCGGAGCCAACCGACGTTCCGCATAGGCCGGCTCGGAGCCGGAGAATAGGAGAGCGCCGGCGCCCAGAACGGTGCCGAGGACGACGCAGGTGCTCAAAACGCGGGAGACGGTCTCAACCACGTGACGGTCGCGGCGGCTCGGATACACGAAGGGATGGTTGCGGAGGGTCGAGGGCATAACGTGGGCTCTGCGATGGTTGGGGTTGGAGAAAGGGTTCGGGGCAGATCTCAATCGCACTCGTGCACGAGCCGAGTGACGAGCCTCCCGTCCGCCAGACGCTCCACTTCCTTCTCGATGTAGCAATTCTCGGCGAGGCTCGTGGCGGCACCCGCCCGCTGCCCGACCGTGTCCGTTTGCGCCAGAACGGTCCGCCCGCCGGCGAGGGCGGCAGTGGGGGCCAGGGTGGTCCGCCCGGTGGCGGGCGCCGCCGCCGCAAAAGCGATGTGGCTCAAGGCGAGGCTGGTCCCGATGAGGGCGACCACGAGGCCGCGGCGGTAGGAAGGGGTGAGGCGCATGTGAAAGGCTTTCGAGAGGTTGGCGGGTCCGCATCTGCGGCTTGCACTATTAACTAACGAACGATTTATTTGCGCGCTATAATACTAACGGCCAATCTGATTGCGCGCTATTTAATTGGACAACCAGGGGCACCCGCCGTATGGGTATGGGCTCATCGAACAGGCTGACCGCAATGATCTCCGACGAAACCGTCTCCCCGACCGCCCCCACCGGCGCCGAGGCCACCCCGCCCTCCAACGGCGACGCCGACGCGACGCGCTCCCTGCGCCTTGAGGATCAGCTCTGCTTTGCGGCCTATTCGGTCGCGCAGGCCTTCAACCGGGTTTACAAGCCGCAGCTCGACCGGCTCGGCCTCACCTACCCGCAATATCTGGCGCTTCTCGTCCTTTGGGATCGGGACGACCGGACCGTGAAGCAAATCGGCGACCAGCTGAACCTCGATTCCGGCACCCTGACCCCGTTGCTGAAGCGCCTCGAGGCAGCCGGCATCGTACGCCGCACCCGTGATGTCCACGACGAGCGGCAAGTCCGCATCAGCCTCACGGACAAGGGCCGGTCTTTGAAGGAACCCGCTGCGGACACCCGCAGCGGAGTCGCCTGCGCCACTGGCATGAGCATCGAGCAGATCGAGGCGCTCCGTCGGCATCTGATTGAACTGCGGGATACGCTGAACCACGTTCTCTGACCGCGAGGGCGGGAATACCAGCGCGGCTCAACCCTGCGTTTGCTCGATCTCGTCGAGCACGGCTTCTGGGGCAACGTTCTGGCGGATCTCCCGCACCTCGGGATCGTTCACCTCGGACACGCCCATCTTCTCCGCCATGGCAGAGACGAGACTGGCGAGC